>ERZ1645187.107-NODE-107-length-79499-cov-11.826570_pt1 | contig 79499 bp, 70 predicted proteins | sample MGYA00575352_ERZ1645187 | MGnify/ENA primary metagenome ERZ1645187 (study PRJEB40837, sample SAMN11349314) | freshwater sediment metagenome | isolation source: river sediment | host: Sediment | place: India: Wazaribad , New Delhi | collected 2017-02-21 ... | reverse complement strand
AAACCGTGACGGCCAAGGGCGAAGGCCACTACAAGCACAAGAAGCAGTCCGGCGGTCGCGGCCAGTACGGCGAAGTCTACTTGCGCATCGAACCGATGAAGGCGGGCCTGGACCACTGGTTCGTGGACGGCATCGTCGGCACGAGCATTCCCCGCAACTTCCTCCCGGCGATCGAAAAGGGCCTGGTGGAAGGCATGACGCGCGGCGCCGTGGCCGGCTACCCCGTGGTGAACACGATGGTGACGGTCTACGACGGCAGCTCCCACGACGTGGACAGCTCCGAAATCGCGTTCAAGATCGCCTCGCGCACGGCGTTCAAGGACGGCATGAGCAAGGCCAAGCCGGTGCTGCTGGAGCCCATCATGAACATCCGCGTGACGATCCCGGGCGAATTCATGGGCGACTGCACGGGCGACCTGAACCACCGCCGCGGGCGCATCATGGGCATGGAGTCGGAAGACGGCATGCAGGTGATCGTGGCCGAAGTCCCGCAGGCCGAAGTGTTCAAGTATTCGTCGGAACTGCGCTCGATGACGGGCGGCCGCGGATCGTTCGAGATGTCCTTCAACCGCTACGACGTCGTGCCGGCGAACGTGGCGCAGAAGATCGTCGCGGAAGCCGCGAAGAACAAGCAGGCCGAAGAAGAGGAATAGGTCCCGCGCCGGGAACGTTTTGAAGCCGCGGAAAATCCGCGCAGCGCCGGCGGTGCCGGCGGGAAGGAATGAGAAGGTATGAGCGGACATAGCAAGTGGTCGACCATCAAGCACAAGAAGGGCGCGGCCGACGCCAAGCGCGGCAAGATCTTCAGCAAGCTGGCCAAGGAACTGACGATTTCGGCGAAGGCCAACGGCGGCGATCCGGGTTCCAACATCACCCTGCGCACGATCCTCTCGAAGTGCAAGGCCGTGAACATGCCGGCGGACAACATCGACCGCGCCATCAAGAAGGGCACGGGCGCCCTGCAGAGCGCCGCCATCGAGGAAATCCTGTTCGAAAGCTACGCCCCCGGCGGCGTCGGCCTGATCATCCAGTGCCTGTCCGACAACCGCAACCGCTCCGTCGCCGAAGTGCGCCACCTCCTGCAGCGGCACAACGCGACCTTGGCCGGCACGAACCAGGTCATGCGGAACTTCGCCCGCCGCGGCCAGATCCTCGTGGACGCCGAGGGCGTCGATGAGGACAAGCTGATCGAGCTGGCCCTCGAAGCCGGCGCCGACGACGTGACGAACGAAGGCGCCCAGTTCGAAGTCCTCACGCCCCCGGCCGCCTACAACGAAGTCTCGGAAAAGCTCACGGCCGCCAACTACAAGGTGTCCGAGGATTCCGGCGTCAATTTCGTCCCCACGGTCTGGGCGCCCGTGACCGACAAGAGCCAGGCCGCATCCCTGATGAAGCTGATCGAGGCCGTCGAGGAACTCGAAGACGTGCAGAACGTCTACATGAACGGCGACATCGCCGACGAGGCGATCGAGGAATAGGCGCCCGGTCCGGGCGGGTTGGTTTTGGCTGTTTGGAGCCGGCACGCCCTCGTGCCGGAAGAAATCTCAATATCCAATGTCCAACATCCGATCTTCAATGTTCAAGGGGAGCGGGGCGTGAAAGTCCTGGGCATAGACGCCTCGCTGCGGGGCACGGGGCTGGCGGTGATCGAGTGGCGGGGATCCCGCGCGGCGGCGCTCCATTGGGAGGTGGTGAAAATGCCCGCGAAAGCCCCGCACTCCGCATGCCTGAAGGCGATCCGCGAGCGGATCGACGCGGCGCTGGCGGCGCACCGGCCCGACGCGGCGGCGCTGGAAGGCGGTTTCTTTTTCAAGAACGCGAAGGTGGCCATGGTGCTGGGCGAAGTGCGCGGCGCGGCGATCGCCAGTTGCGCGGCGGCGGGCGTGCCCGTCTACGAATATTCCCCGCGCCGCGCGAAGCAGAACGTGACCGGCTGGGGCGCGGCGCCGAAGGAACAGGTCGCCAAGATGGTCCGTTCCGTGCTGGGGCTGGAGGAAACGCCGCCGACGGACGCCACGGACGCCTTGGCGCTGGCGCTGTGCCACGCGCAAACCGGCCGGGGCATATTCCTGGGCGAGCCGATCTGATGGGCGGAGAACGCCAGGACCGGTTGCGGCTGGACGCGGTGCGCAAGTCGTTCCGCGCGGCGGCGGGGACGGTCGAGGTGCTGCGCGGCGTTTCGCTGTCGCTGGGCGCGGGGGAATTCGGGGTGATCACGGGGCCGTCGGGATCGGGCAAGACGACGCTCTTGATGGTGGCGGGCTTGTTGCAGCCGGCGGATGCGGGCGGCGTCTGGTTCGACGGGCGCGAAACCTCGGCGCTGGGGGAAGGCGAAGTGGCGGACATCCGCAAGCACGGCGTCGGAATGGTCTTCCAGAAATTCTGCCTGATGCCGCACCGGAGCGCGCTGGACAACGTGGCGTTCCGGTTCCGCTACCTCGCGCAAGATCCGCGCGAAGTCCGGACGCTGTCCGCCGCCGCGCTGGACCGCGTGGGGCTGGCGGACAAGGCGCAGCAGGCGGCGCGGTTGCTGTCCGCCGGCGAGATGCAGCGCGTGGCCATCGCGCGCGCGCTGGCCCGGCCGCCGAAACTGCTGCTGGCCGACGAACCGACGGGCAACCTCGATCCGGAGTCGGCGGGCCGGATCATGGACCTGTTCCGCGAGCTGAATCGCGAAGGCATGTCCATCTTGCTGGTGACCCACAATCCGGAATGGGTGGCGGCCGGCACGGCGCATTGGACGATGCGCGACGGCCGGCTGGCGCCCGCCTGATTCCGGTCTTTTCCCCTCGCAGGGGAAGGGGTAGCATGCTCCGAGGATGAAGAAGCGCCATATCGCCTACTACGTCACCGCCCACGGCTACGGGCACGGCGTGCGCTCGTGCGACATCCTCGGCGCGCTGCTGGCTGCGCATCCGGCTCTTCGCGTCACGGTGACGACCGATCTGCCGGAAAGTTTCCTGCGCAGCCGCCTGCCGTTCGCCGATGGCCGCCTCGCGCTGCGGCCCGGCGCGTTCGACGTCGGCATGGTGCAGAAGGATTCCATCCGCGTGGACGTGGCCGCAACGCTGGCCGAGGCCCAGGAACTGCTGGCCGAGCGGCCCGAGCTGATCGACTACGAAGCGGAAATGCTGCGCGGGGAAGGCGCCGACCTGGTCGTGGCGGACGTGCCGTCGATTCCGCTCGAAGCCGCGGCGGAAGCCGGCATCCCGGCGGTCGCCGTCGGCAACTTCTCGTGGGATTGGATCTACGAGCCGTTCGCCGTGCGCGATCCGCGCTGGCGGCCGATCATCCGCATGTTCACGGAAGGCTACCGGCAGGCGAAATGTCTGCTGAAACTGCCGTTTTCGCCGGCGATGTCTCTTTTTCCAAAGCAAGTGGACATCCCGCTTCTGGCCAAGCCGGGCCGGCCGCGGCGCGCGGAACTGGCGCGGCTGACCGGCGCGGATCCGGCCAAACGCTGGATCCTGCTGTCGTTCACGAGCCTGGCCTGGGACGAAGCGGCGCTGCGCGAAGTGGAAGAACTGGTCGATTTCGAGTTTTTCACGGTGAAACCGCTGGCGTGGGCCGGCCTCGGAAACGTCCACGCGGTGGATCGGCAGGCGATTGGGTTTTCCGACGTGCTGGCGAGCTGCGACGCGGTCGTGACCAAGCCGGGCTACGGCATCCTGAGCGACTGCGTGGCGAACGCGAAACCGATCGTCTACGCCGAGCGCGAGGATTTCATCGAATATCCCCTGCTGGAGCGGGAATTGAAACGCTTCCTGAAGAACGTCCATATCCCGGCGGAGGATCTCTACGCCGGGCGGTTGGGCGCGGCGCTGGCGGCCATCGCGGCCGCCCCGGAACCCCGGGAGACGTTGCCCGGCGACGGCGCGGAAAAGGCCGCGGAAATCTTGGCGGGCCTGGCGTGAACCCGGCGAAATCCATTCGCGTTCTGCTGGCGATTCCGCCGATGACGCAGCTCAACACGCCCTATCCGGCGACGGCCTGCCTGACGGGCTTTTTGCGATCGCGGGGCGTCGCGGCGTTCCAGGACGATTTCGCGCTGAAGCTGACGTTGAAACTGTTTTCGCGCGCGGGCCTGGACGGCGTCCGCGCGCGCGCGGAACGCATGCCGGCGAAAAAGCGGACGGAATCCGTCCGGTCGTTTTTGGCGCGGTTCGACCGCTACGCGGAGACGGTGGAAGCGGCGGTGGCGTTTCTGCAGGGCAAGGACCCGACGCTGGCGCACCGCATTTGCGCGCGGCGCTTTTTGCCTGAAGGACCGCGGTTCCGGAATCTGGAAGCCTTCGTCGCGGAAGCGGGGGGCGATCCGCTGGCGTGGGCGTTCGGCGCGCTGGGCGCGCAGGACCGGGCCAAGCATCTGGCGACCCTGTTCCTGAACGACGTCGCGGACGCGATCCGCGACGCGGTCGATCCGCGTTTCGAGTTCGCGCGCTACGCGGAGTCGCTGGCGAAAAGCCAACCGAGCTTCGATCCGCTGGCGGATGCGCTCGCCGTGCCGCCGACCTTGGTGGAGGAAACGCTGCGCGAGCTGGTGCGCGAGGCGATCGCGAAACATCGGCCGGATCTGGTGCTGGTGTCGGCGCCGTTTCCGGGGTGCGTGCACGGCGCCTTCCGGATCGCGCAGGCCGTCAAGGAGGCCGATCCGCGCATCGCGACGGGGCTGGGCGGCGGGTTCGTGAACACGGAACTGCGCGAACTGTCCGAGCCGCGGATTTTCGACTTCTTCGATTACGTGACGCTGGACGACGGCGAGCGGCCGGCGCTGGCGCTGGTGGAGCATCTGCGCGGCCAGCGGCCGCTGGACCGACTGGTGCGGACGTTCGTCCGCAAGCGGGGCCGGGTGCGGTTCATCGACGCGGGGGACCCGGACGTGCCATTCGCCGAGACGGGCGCGCCGACCTGGGACGGCCTGCCGCTGGATCGATATCTGTCGGTGTTGGACTTGTTGAATCCGATGCACCGGCTGTGGTCGGACGGCCGTTGGAACAAGCTGGCGGTGGCGCACGGCTGCTATTGGCGCCGGTGCCGCTTCTGCGACGTGGGGCTCGACTACGTCGCGCGGTACGAAGCGCTGCCGGCGAAGGTGCTCGTGGACCGCATCGAAGCGGCCATCGCCGAAACCGGCCAGACCGGATTTCATTTCACCGACGAGGCGGCGCCGCCGGCGGCGCTGCGGGCGTTGGCGGCGGAGCTGAAGCGGCGCAAGGTCGCGATTTCGTGGTGGGGCAACGTCCGGTTCGAGAAGGCCTTCACGCCGGAGTTGTGCCGGGAATTGGCGGACAGCGGTTGCATCGCGGTTTCGGGCGGGCTGGAAGCGGCCTCGGACCGGTTGCTGAAATTGATGGACAAGGGCGTGACCGTGGCGCAGGCCGCGCGGGCGGCCAAGGCATTCGCCGACGCGGGCATCCTCGTGCACGCCTACCTGATGTACGGGTTTCCGACGCAGACCGTCCGGGAAACGGTGGATGCCCTGGAAACGGTGCGGCAACTGTTCGCGGCAGGCTGCCTGCATTCGGGCTATTTCCATCGGTTCGCGTGCACGGTGCACTCGCCGATCGGGCAGCATCCGGAGCGCTACGGGGGAACATTGGTGCCGTTGCCGCCGGCGCCGTTCGCCCAAAACGACGTGGGTTTCGTCGATCCGGCCGCCGGAGATCTGGACATGCTGGGGCGCGGATTGCGCAAGGCGCTCTACAACTTCATGCACGGGGTGGGGCTGGATGCCGACGTGCGCGCCTGGTTCGACGTCCGCGTGCCGCGCCCGGCGGTGAAGCGCGGGTTCATCGCACAAATGATCGGCCGGCCGCGCTGAAAACAGGGGGCGGCCTTGTTCGCCGCGGTTTTTGGGGTAAATTGTTTGCATGATGCAAGGTCATCTGCCAGCGCCAGGCCGGTTCGCCGGCCGGGGATCGTATGGGTGCGCCCCACGCCGGCTCGTGGCGGGACTGTACCTGTCCTTGGCGTCGACTTCATGGGGGGCCGTCGGCGACCGGGCGGCGAACGTCGTTTTGTTCATCGGCGACGGGATGGGCACGGAACACGTCCATGCGGCGAATTGTTTCAAGGGGGAGCCGTTGTGCTTCGAGAGTTTTCCGCATTTCGCCTTGGTGGATACGGATTCGTTGAGCGGCCTGACGGATTCGGCCGCCGGAGCAACGGCCATCGCCACGGGAACGCGAGTTGAGTACTGGACCTTTGGCGATCGGAGTTCCAACCAGCTGCCGTCCATCTTGGAGTATTTCCAGGGAAAAGGAAAACGCTCGGGCTTGGTGACGACGGACTATATGACCGCGGCGACTCCGGCGGCGTTTGCCACGCATGCGCTGGATCGGTACGATCTGGTCCAGATCGCCGGCGACTATCTTTCGGCGATTCGGCCGAACGTGTTGCTGGGGGGCGGCGGTTCGGCAATGACGCCGGCCGCCGCCTCGGCCGCGGGATACGCGGTGGCGACGAATGTCGACGAGTTGGCCGCGATCGATCCGGCCGCGAGCGACTATTTGTCCGGGCAGTTTGGCGGAGGGCAGATGCCCTACGAATACGACGGCATCGGGGATTTGCCCCATTTGCGGGAGATGACGGGCGTCGCCCTGTCCGTTCTGGAACGCGAGCCGGCCGGATTTTTCTTGATGGTCGAAGGCGCGAACATCGACGATGCCGCGCATGGCAACAATCTTCCGCGCTTGATTCCGGAAACGCTGGAATTCGAGGCGGCGGTCCAGGTCGCCCTGGACTGGGCCGCAGACCGGAGCGATACCCTGATCCTCGTGACGGCGGACCATGAAACCGGCGGATTGACCGTCGTGGGCGACAACGGCGCCGGAAACGAACCGGACGTGGAATGGTCGACGACCGGCCATACGCGGACGCCTGTGGGCTGCTGGGCTTGGGGGCCGGGCAGCGAGCGAGTGGATGGGTCCATGGCGAACACGAACACCTTCCATGCGCTGCGGGACGCCGCGCTGCTGCAAACGTTCTACCTCGGGGTGCAGGTGGACGAGAACGGTCGCCATACGCCCATATGGGCCGCGGCGCCGGGCGACACGTTCCGCCTCGAATATTCGGATGGACTCGATCCCGCCGACTGGCAGCCGTTGGGCACGGTGACGGCCGAGACGGATTCGATATTCATCGTCGATACCAACGACTGGCCGGAAATCCAGCGGTACTACCGGGCGGTGGCGTTGCCCTGAGCGCTTCGAACGGGGGGATAGGTTGCGCTGCGTCGTCCGGCGGGGTAGACTGCGCGGCAACGGAAGAAGGAGCCTGCCCATGAAGAACACCCGCAAACCCGTCCGGAAACCCTCGCTCGAACGGCATTGGTCGCAGGCGGTGACGGACGGCATGGAACGCGCGGCCAGCCGCGCCATGCTCCACGCGGTCGGCTTCACCTGCGCCGATTTCCGCAAATCGCAGGTCGGCATCGCTTCGACCTGGAGCCAGGTCACGCCCTGCAACATGCACATCGACCGGCTGGCGCGGCGGGCGGCGGAAGGCGTGGCGGCCGCTGGCGGCAAGCCGGTGATTTTCAACACGATCACGATTTCAGACGGTATCTCGATGGGTACGGCGGGCATGCGCTACTCGCTCGTGTCGCGCGAGATCATCGCGGACTCGATCGAAGCGGTGGCCGGCTGCGAGGCGTTCGACGGCCTGGTGGCGATCGGCGGTTGCGACAAGAACATGCCGGGCTGCCTGATCGCGATGGCGCGGCTCGACCGGCCCGCGGTGTTCGTGTACGGCGGCACGATCAAGCCGGGCTGCCACCATGGCCAGCCGGTGGACGTCGTCAGCGTGTTCGAGGCCGTGGGCCGGCAGGCGCGCGGGGAGATCACCGACCGCGAACGGCGCGAGATCGAAGCCTGCGCGATTCCGGGCGCCGGTTCGTGCGGCGGCATGTACACGGCGAACACGATGGCCTCCGCGATCGAGGCGCTGGGCATGAGCTTGCCGAACAGCGGCGCGCAGAACGCCGTGTCCGCGGCGAAGACGCGCGACTGCCGCGCCGCCGGCCGGGCGGTGCTGAACCTGATCCGGCGGGGCATCCGGCCGTCCGACATCCTCTCGCGCGAGGCCTTCCTGAACGCCATCGCGCTGGTCATGGCGATGGGCGGCTCGACGAACGCGGTGCTGCACCTGCTGGCGATCGCCCACGCCGCGAACGTGAAGCTGGACCTGGACGACTTCAACCGCGTGGGGGCGCGCACGCCCGTGCTGGCGGACCTCAAGCCCAGCGGCCGGCACGTGATGTCGGATCTGGTCGCCATCGGCGGCACGGCGCCGCTCATGAAACTGCTGGTGGAGGAGGGCCTGATGGACGGCGGCCTGCCGACCGTGACGGGCAAGACCCTGCGGGAAAACCTGCGCGGCGTCCGGCCCTATCCGGCGAAGCAAACCATCATCCGTCCGCTGTCCGATCCGATCAAGAAGGACGGCCACCTCGTGATCCTGCGCGGCAACCTGGCGCCGGAGGGCGCCGTCGCGAAGATCAGCGGCCACGAAGGCCTGCGGTTCGCCGGCCGAGCGATCACGTTCGAATCCGAGGAAACGGCCCTGGCGGCGATCCTGAAGGGGAAGGTGAAAAAGGGGCACGTCGTCGTCATCCGCAACGAAGGTCCGCGCGGCGGTCCGGGCATGCGCGAAATGCTCTCGCCGACCTCGGCGATCATGGGCCGCGGGCTGGGGGTGGACGTGGCGTTGATCACCGATGGCCGGTTTTCGGGCGGGAGCCACGGCTTCGTGGTGGGCCACGTCTCGCCGGAAGCCTGCGTGGGCGGGCCGATCGCCTGGGTGCGCAACGGCGATCCCATCGTCCTCGATGCCGGGACGCGCCGGATCGATCTGGGGATTTCCGCCGCGGAATTCCGGCGGCGGCGCGCGGCCTGGAAGCCGCCGAAACCCCGGGAAACCCGCGGCGTGCTGGCCAAATACGCGCGCGAAGTCGGCAGCGCCTCGTTCGGCGCCGTGACGGACTGACGGCCGGCGCGCGCCGCGACTCGAAAAAACCGTTCCGCCCGGGGGCATTCCCGCTTGTGCCCCCGGGTTTCTTCTGCGATAAAACGCGCATTGGATTCAACGAAAGGAAACAACGGATCATGGCAAAATTCTCGGGCAAGGTTCTGATGGTCGGATACGGGTCGGTGGCGCAGTGCACGCTGCCGTTGCTGCTGAAGCTGGCGAAAATCCCGTGCCAAAAAATCACCGTCATGGATTTCGAGAACAAGCGCCCGGAACTGAAGCCGTGGATCGCGAAAGGCGTGCGGTTCGTGCGCGACCGGATCACGCCCGAGAACATGGGCGCGCTGCTGGGCAAGTACCTGCAGGCGGGCGATCTGCTGATCGACCTGGCCTGGAACATCGACTGCTGCGAAATCCTGCAGTGGTGCCACGACGCGGGCGTGCTCTACGTCAACACCTCGATCGAACTGTGGGATCCGTACGCCGGGGCGAAGAACAAGCACCCGACGGAAAAGACCTTGTACTGGCGGCGGATGAACATCCGCAAGATGCTGGCGAAATGGAAGACGCCGGGCCCGACGGCGGTGCTGGAGCACGGCGCGAACCCGGGCCTGATTTCCCATTGGACGAAGCGCGGCCTGCTGGACATCGCCAAGGCGGTCGTCGCCGAAAAGAAGGTCAAGGGCGCCAAGGCCGCGAAGATCGCGGCGCTGGCGAAGTCGCAGACGTTCAACGAACTGGCGATGGAACTGGGCGTGAAGGTCATCCATTGCAGCGAGCGCGACACGCAGATTTCCGACGTGCCGAAGGCCGTGGACGAATTCGTCAACACGTGGAGCATCGAAGGCTTCCGCGAGGAAGGCACGACGACGGCGGAAATGGGCTGGGGCACGCACGAGAAGGAACTGCCGCCGCTGGCCTACGAGCACAAGACCGGTCCGAAGAACCAGATTTGCCTGGCGCGCATGGGCATGAACACGCGCGTGCGCACCTGGGTGCCGAACTACACCGAGGAAGGCATGGTGGTGCGCCACGGCGAGGCGTTTTCGATCTCCGACTTCCTGACGGTCTGGAAAAACGGCAAGGCGATCTACCGGCCGACGATGCACTACGCCTACTGCCCGTGCGACGCGGCGATCATCTCGCTGCACGAGCTGCGCGGCCGCAACTACGAGCTGCAGCCCAAGCTGCGCATCATGGGCGACGAAATCACCTCGGGCAGCGACATCCTCGGCGCGCTGCTCATGGGCCACGCGTTCAATTCGTGGTGGACCGGCAGCGACCTGAGCATCCAGCAGTCGCGCAAGCTGGTGCCGCACCAGAACGCGACGACCCTGCAGGTGGCCATCTCCGTGGTGGCGGCCGCGATGTGGATGGTGGCAAACCCCGCCAAGGGCGTGTGCTCGCCGGAAGACCTCCCGCACGAGTTCGTGCTCAAGATCGCGGATCCGTATCTGGGCCGGAACCTGTCGGTGCGGTCCGACTGGACTCCGCTGAAGCACTACGAAAACCATTTCCAGGGCTACCACCGGCCGGACATGGACCGGAAGGATCCCTGGCAGTTCAAGAACTTCCTGATCCAAGATTAGGTTTGCGGGCGGGGCCGCCCGCAAACCCAGTATCCAGAATTCAGGAGTCAGGATTCAGTAGGTTGGTTGACGGGAAAGGCAGGCGACCATGGTCACGAAGGCGCAACTGAAGAAGCTGGCGAAGGAATACGGCACGCCGCTGTTCGTGGTGGACCACGACCAGCTGCGGAAGAACCTGGCGGAATTCAAGCGGTTCCTGCCGAAGGTGCAGCCCTATTTCGCGGTGAAGGCGAACTCGCTGCCGGAAATCGTGCGGACGCTCTACAAGGCCGGCGCGAGCTTCGACGTGGCGTCGATCGCCGAATTCCGCACGGTCTACGAGAACATCCGGGACCTGCCGCCGAAAGCCCGCCAGGACTTCATCTGGGACAAGATCATCTACGCGCATCCGATCAAGGCCGAGGAAACCCTGCGGGAGCTGGAGCCCTACAAGCCGCTGGTGACCTTCGACAACGAGGAAGAAATCCGCAAGGTGAAGAAGTTCGCGCCGCATGCGGGCATGGTGCTGCGCATCAAGGTGCCGAACACGGGCGCGATGGTGGAGCTGTCGTCGAAGTTCGGGGCGGATCCCGGGCAGGCGGTGGACCTGATCGAGAAGACCCACGCGGCGGGGCTCGTCGTGGAAGGCCTGAGCTTCCACGTCGGCAGCCAGACGACGAACTTCCAGAACTACGTGCAGGCGCTGAACCTGGCCGCGGGCATTATCAAGGAGGCGCGCCTGCGCGGCTTCAAGGACATGAAGCAGCTCGACATCGGCGGCGGCTTCCCGGCGCCCTACGACGCGAACGTGCAGCCGCTGAAGGCGCTGGCGAAGGTGATCAACGCCGAATGCCGCCGGCTGTTCCCGAAGGACGTGGCGATCCTCGCCGAGCCGGGGCGCTTCATGGTGGCGACGGCCTGCACGCTGGTGGCGGAAGTCATCGGCAAGGCCGACCGCGACGGCAAGCGGTGCTATTACATAAACGACGGCGTGTACCACACCTACTCGGGCATCATCTTCGACCACTGCAAGTATCCGGTGAAGGCGTTCAAGAAGGGCCCGACGCAGCTCTGCGCCGTGTTTGGACCGACCTGCGACGCGCTCGACACCATCGGCCTGACCGAAGAGCTGCCGGATCTCGAGATCGGCGATCTGGTCTACAGCGAGAACATCGGCGCCTACAGCCACGCGTCGTCCACCTGGTTCAACGGCTTCCCGCCGGCGACCGTGGTGCATATCAACGAATAGCCGCGTTCCCGGCGCGGGGACTCGCGGCTCCTGCCGCGGAGAAAAGTTTTCCATACCGTGGAAAACCGATAGGCCGCGAGCCCTGCATGGGGTCAGGATGAGGCGATGGCCGCATGATCCTCGGCCATGGAAATCAGCGGATACAGTTCATTGTACTGTTTCTGGATGAACATGGGGGTACGCTTGCGGAACAAGCGCCTGGCCAGGCGATCAGCGGCGCGCAAGACCATTTTCTCATGGGCGCACAAGACCGGTGAGACGGCATCCAGGCGTCCGGTTGCCTGGCGGTTCAGGCAGCCGCAGAAATGATTGCAACGGTCCCGGATTGCGCAGGCCGCGCATTCCTGTTTTTCGTCGGAGCTGGCTCGAAAGAGCCGTTCCCGGCGGGCCTCGTCGAAGCCGGTGTGCACATCGCCGATGCACCATTCGGAATCGCGGCCGTCGCCGACGAATTGAACGCATGGAAACAGGCGCCCGGACGGAGCAGCGGAGATTTGCTTGCGCCCCAGCTCGCACCGCTCCTTCAGGCAGCTTCCCGGGAAAACGCGGGAAGCGATTTTGACGTCGAACGGACTGAAGTAGAACTTCTCTTCGCGTTCCGTCCGGGATTCGTACCAATCCGCCAGTTCGGCATACTGCTGCTGCAGGATGTCCAGATGCCGGGGCGTCCAGGTGCAGCCGTAGTTCAGCGAGCAGATGAGGTACCGAAAGCCGCGGGAGAACAAGAAGCGCACCGAGTCGGCATACCACTGGACGGTTTCCGGCGTGGTCACGACCATGACGGGGGCATGGGGCCGGTGCCGAAGGAGTCGGTCGATGACCGGCTGCAGCCGGTTGAAGGTGCCGTTGCCCGCAGCATCATGCCGGTGATAGTCATGGGCAGGCTGTACGCCGTCATGACTCAGGGCCACGAACACGTCTCGGGTCAGCGGATGAGTTAGAAACTCCTCGTCCAGAAGACTGCCGTTGGTGGTTAACTTGAAGTGGAAATGCTGGCCGGTCCGAGATTCGATATCCCGACAATGGCGGATGGTGGTCCGGATCAGTTCAGGCTGCAGGAGGGGTTCGCCGCCGAAAAAAATGACTCCCAGGCTTTGGGCCGGCGCCTGTTTTGCGGAAACCCGCCGCGCAAAGTTGATCGCCGCGACCGCCGTTTCCGCGTCCATCGTGCCGCCGGCATGCGGGGCCGCATAGCAATAGCGGCAGCGGAAATTGCATTCCGCCGTCAGATGGAGCGTCACGTGCAAATCAGATGATTCCCTGCGCCTTCAGCCACTCCAGAAAATCGCGAACCTGTTCGCGCAGTTCTTGTACGCCGAGTTCCTTGCCGGCTTGTTTCAACTGCTGCCAATGTGCCCTCCGGTCCTCTGCAGTGGCTTCATTGTCCGGATATGCCATTTCGGGCGCCTTCGCGCCGGGCTCATAGAAGATGGCAACCACGGAGCGGCCTTTGGATCCAGCCAGGCCGTTAGCCAGCGTGTTGGCGGTGTCCTTGAGATCATAGCTGGAGGCGCTGCACCACATCTTGCGATCCTGATTTTCCCAGGCGTTGAAATCCGTCCGGGAAACAAATTCATAGGCGATGTTCCGGGCAGAGTCGAATCCATCCAGAACCAAGTCGCCCGTTTTCGTTTTCGGGGCTGTCTTTCCTGTGTCTTCCTGCTTGCCGGATTCGCGTTTCTTAAGAAAACCGAATTGGTCGGTGACGGGAAGGGAGACCTCCTTAAGTGTCAGGGCGTCCGGCTCAAAGGCGATGCCGGCCGCCATGGCTTCGTCCTGCACCACCTGTCGGGCTTCATCCTCGGACAAAAAGACCGGCGGATTTACGGCAACGCAGCCAAACGAACCCCGCCCGTCCCCATGGATGAAGAGCGGGGCGACACGCAAAGAGGTCGCATTGATGTCGCCGGCATCATCGGCCACGGCTTGGCGGGCGATCAGGAGCGGCAGCACCATTCCCAGGACACAGAGAACCACCCGGTTGTTTCGCCAGCGTTGCGGCACCCACTGCAGCAGTTCAGGATGTCCCCGCAGATAAGCTTGGGTGGGATATCCAGGAGTGGCGTATCGGCGAACCTTCCGGCATTTCATAATGGTTTCTTTTCCAAATCCATAATCGAGTGCTGTGGCATTGCAGGGCAAACGGGTCCTTCAGCCCGGAGGATATAATGGTCAAATCGGGATCGCAAGTATTACGACCAGCCGGGATGCCAGATTGGGTGAGGAAGAGGCGCGATTCCCGGCGTGGAGTTACATCCGGGATGTTCGGGTCGAACGGAAGATTCCTACCAGGGCAGGCGTTCGCCTTTGTGGATCAACTGGCCGTGCGGGAATTGCTCGCGGGCCATGGTCGCCAGTTCGACGACGGTGCTCGCGCCTTCCTCGACTTCCATGGGCGCGGCTTGGCTCCCTAGATCGGTCTTCACCCAGCCCGGATGGGCGGCGGCCACCGCGATACCCTTGTCCGCCAGCGTCTTCGACTGGATCAGCGTCAGCATGTTCAGGCCGGCCTTCGAGGTCGCATAGCCCACGGTCGAGAAGCGCCCGACGTATTCCCACGCTTTTTCGGCGTTGCCCAGCGAACCGAGCTGCGACGACTGGTTGATCACCCGCGCGTCGTCGCTGCGCGCAAGCAGCGGCACGAGGGCCGCGGTGATCGCGTAGGGGGCGATCAAATTGACCTCGAGGGTGCGGCGGATCTTGTCGGCGTCGGTCGGGTTCCCGTCCCACTCGAGGGCGATCCCGGCGTTGTTCACGAGCACGTCGAGCTTGCCGAAGGTTTTTTCCAGATAGAGGACAACGCCGGCGATGTCGTCGGCGTTGGTGACCTCGAGCCGTACCGGATGGACATCGCAACCGATCGCCGCGAGTTCCGCCGCCGCCGCTTTGCCGGCCGCTTCGTTCCGCGCCGCGAGAACCACCGTGTATCCGCGCAGGCCCAATTGCCGTCCGATTTCCTTGCCCAGGCCCTTGTTCGCCCCCGTGATGAGCGCCACCTTGCCGTTTTTCGTCGCCATGGTTTGGATTCTCCTGTTTTGCCGTCGAGGTGTCCGATTAAGCCGGTGAAAGGATGCGCAAGGCGAGTTCGTTGGCGGGGGTGGGAACGCCGCATTGCCGGCCGAGGCGGCAGACGGTGCCGGCGAAAAGATCGATTTCGGACGTGCGTCCGGCTTCGATGTCCTGGAGCATGGACGTGCGGTTTTCGGGCGCGGCGCCGAGGATGACGGTTTCCGCCCAGGCGGGCACGTCGGCCGCGCCGGCGACGCCGAGGGCGGTGCCGACGGCCGCGGCTTCGTCCATGAGGGTACGGGCGAGGCGCAGGGCTTCGGGGTTTTGCTGGATTTCGCGGGAGGGGGCGCGCAGCAGGGCCTGGGCCTGGTTGATGCCGACGTTGAGGATGAATTTCTTCCACTGGGCGGCGCGCATGTCGGCGGGGACGTCGTAGCGGATGCCGAGGCGCTCGAAGCCGTCGGCGACGGCCCGCACGCGGGGGGCGGGCGGATCGTTGGTCGCCTCGCCAAAGACGATTTTTTCGCCGCCGCCCTGCACGACGGCGTTGCCGGCGCGCATGGAGCTCGAACAATAGACGAAGCCGTGGAGAACGCGCGGCCAGCCGAACGCTTCGGCGAAGAAGTCTTGAGCGGTGATGCCGTTGAGCAGGGGCAGGATCTGCGTGTGCTCCGCGACGACGGAAGCCACGACGGGGAGGGAAGCCTGCAAGGCGGTGGATTTGACGGCGACGAGGACGAGGTCGGCGGGCGGGCCGGGCCGGTCGGGAGTCGCGTAGGTCAGGTCGAGGCGCCGGCCGTTGAAGGACGGGGGATCCGCCCGGTAGCGGGCGATGCGGTCGGCGTCGGCGACGATGCGGAGGCGCGCGGGACCGCGCGCGGCGATCTGGGCGGCGTACAGGATGCCGATGGCACCGAGGCCGACGATGGCGACGTCGTGGACGGGGGCGGGATTCATGGCCGGCGGGTGACGAGGACGCGGACGGCGCCGTTGCCCGCCTTGGCGGGCTGGAGGGTGAAGGCGTTGAGGACGGCCGGCAGCAGGCAGGTGGTGCCGTGCTGGAGGATCATGGCGGGCTGGCCCGGCGTCTTGATGCGCACGTCGCCGTCGATGGGGAACAGGATCAGGAAGCTGCGGGAATCGTGCTCGATCTGGCAGGGTGCCGGAATGGTCCATTCTTCGACGTGGAAATGGGGATCGTCGAGCAGGAGGCGCACGGCATGTCCGCCGGCCTGCTGGATTTCGGGCTGGATGGGCGCGACGGGACTGCCGGTGAGGTTCCAATTGACGACCTGCAGGGCTTTTTCGACGTGCAGGTTGCGGGGCTGGCCGGTTTTGTCGAGGCGATCCCAGTCGTAGAGCCGGTAGGTCGTGTTGGCGTCCTGCTGGACTTCGAGCAGGAGACAGCCGGCGCCGATGGCGTGGACGCGCCCGCCGGGCGTGTTGAACACCATGCCGGGGCGCGCCGGAAAGCGCTGCAGCAGCGCCGGAATGGTGCCGGCCGCGCGGGCTTTCTCGAAGTCGGCGGGGCCCACGCCGGGCTTGAAGCCGGAATAAATGTGGGCGTCGGGCGTGGCGGACAGGACGTACCACATCTCGCTCTTGGCCTCGCCGCCGTAGCGGGCGGCGGCCTCGTCGTCCGGATGCACCTGGACGGACAGGGTTTCGCGGGCGTCGATGAGCTTGACGAGCAAGGGGAAGGATTTGTCCGTGCGGCCGGTGCCCAGGAGTTCGGCGCCGCGCCGGCCGATGGCTTCCGTCAAGGTGGCGCCGGCGTCGGGGCCGTTGATGATGCGGGTGCGGCCGTCGGGGTGGTCGGCGATTTCCCAGGCTTCGGCATAGATGCCGGCGTTGAGGCGCCGGTGGAATTCGTGGATGAGCCGGTCGCCGCCCCAGATGTATTCCTTGTACACCGGCTGGAGCAGGATGGGCATATGGAACGTCGAGTCCATAGAAATCGGATTGTGCCTCGGGAGATGGAGTTGGACAAGCAAAAGAAGAAACGGGCGGGGCGGCAAAGCGGAACCCGGGTCTTTTTTGGCTTTACGGTGCGGGAGAGGAGTATCACACTGGCCGATAATCGAATGCGGCGCATGGGCCCCCGCCGCCGGGTGGATCGGGGCTCGCATCAACGAGGAGAGACGGCGATGAAGAAGCGGATCCTGGCAGGATTGGCGGTAGCGGTGTTTCCGATGGCGGCTTGGGCGTTCCAGGCGGACGTGATCGCGCCGGCGAAGGAAGGCAAGATTCCTTCCGTGGCGGGGCAGCTGTCGTTCGGGTTGCTGAACGGCCAAGCGAAGGAACACGTCTACGACTACGACACGGGCAGCCGGCGGCAGCTGAGCCGCCTGGACTGGGACCTGAAGGACATCGTGATGGGCGGCATCAACTTCTCGGTGCGGCCGATGAACATGGTCAAGGGCATCGATCTCAACAAGAATCTGACCTTCAACACCGCCAACGGCGTGACGCTCAACTTCGGCTATTGGAACGCCCTGACGGAAGGCAGCGGCGAAATGGACGACTACGATTGGCTGGACTACGGCTCGTCGGATTGGACGCACTATTCGCTCTCCGACGTGGACGTGACGGAAGGCTACGTCCTCGACGTGAACGTCGCGTGGGATTTCATCCAGTGGAAAGATCTCGCGACGGGCCGCGTGTTCGCGGGCTACAAGCAGAACGGCTGGACGTGGGAAGACCACGGCAAGTATCTGCTCTATCCGGAATACGGTTACGTGCCGCAGGATCTGTACGGCGAGAAAATGATCAACTACGAGCAGGAATTCCGGATGCCGTACGTCGGCGCGGGCGCGGACTTCATGCTCGGCGACTTCACCATCTCCGGGCGCCTGACCTACAGCCCCTCCGTGGAAGCGACGGATTGGGACGAGCACGTGGCGCGTTCCATCGAATTCAAGGAGACGTTCGAAGACGGCGAAATGCTCGGCTTCGGGCTGGACGTCCGTTACGACTTCACCAAGGGCCGCCTGAAAGGCGTGTTCCTGTCGGCGGCCGTGGACGTCCAGACGATCGACCTGATCGTCGGCGACATGGAAGCGTACGACGCTTCGACGGGCGAAAGTTTCGGCGACGACGACGTCGCGGGCATCGAGAACGAATACATGGTTATTTCCCTGGGCGGCGGATACCGGTTCTAACATCCGCAGAAAAGGCTTCGCATGGATCGGACGATGAAAATGGGAACGGCGCTGTGCGCCGTCGGAATGGGACTGGCGATCCAGGCGATGGCCCAAACGGAACCGGCGCGCGCCGAACCGGCGGCGCCGGCCGCGGCCGCCGCGCCGGCGGATATCGAGCGGGATCTGTGCGCCGCCGTCGCGGAAGGCGCGCAGCTGCTGCGGGACAATCGGCTGAACCCGGACGGCGCGGCCGCGAAGGAAGCGCTGTTGGAGGCGTTGATCCGCGTCAGCGAACCCACGGCGGCGTTTTTGAGCGAGGCCGAACTGGCCGCCCGCTCCGAGCGCCTCTCGGAACGCGAATGGGACGTCGGCCTGACGCTGACGTCGGTGGCGGACGGCTTGCCCAAGGTGGCGGCGGTGCGGGCGGAGTCGCCCGCGGCCGCCGCCGGCATCCTGCCAGGCGAGATGATCGAGAAGGTCGCCGACCGCGAAATTCTCACCGGCGCGAACCTGAAAATGGTGCGCGGGCTGCTGGCTGGCGGCGAGGCCGCCGCGCTGGAGATCGTCGTGCGCGGCGAGGACGCCCAGAGCCGGACGGTTGCCGTGGAGCGCGTGCGGCGCGCGGACGCGTCGCTGACGGACGTGGAAGAGCTGCCGGCCGGCATGGGCTACATGCGGGCGGCGGGGATCTTCGTCGGCGCGGGCGGAGAAATCGCCGCGACGCTGGAGAAATGGCAGGCGGCGGGCAAGCTGGGGGCCATTCTCGACCTGCGCGGCGCGGACGGGACGGCGGAAGGGGAAATTCCGGCCGTGGCGGCTCGATTCGCGCCCTTCGGCGAGACGCTGTACGCGATGGACGACCGGCAAGGCCGCGAAATCGCCGCCGTGAAAGCCGGCCCCGCGCCGGAAGCGTCGCTGCCGCTGATGGTGCTGGTGGACGAGGAAACGAGCGGCGCGGCGGAACTGCTGGCGGCGGTGCTCGGCGGCGGCGTGAAGGGCGCGATGCTGATCGGCCGCGAAACGGCCGGCGATCCCATGATCCGCGAACCGAAAAAGCTGTCCACGGGCCGCTACGCGCTGCTGGCCACGCGCCAGCTCAAGCTGCCCGACGGCGCGGTCTATGCCGGCGCCGCCGGCGTGCAGCCCGACGTGGTCATCACCGATTCCGCGCTGGACGAGACGGTCTACGAACCGGACGCGCCCGTGCTGCGCAAGGGCAAGACGATGACCGACGAGGAGAAGGACGACAAGGCGCTGCGGGACCGCACGCGCAACGACACCTACCTGCGCCGGGCGACGGACGTGCTGCTGGGCCTGAAGGCGCTCGGCTATGGCGCGCAGCGTTGAGCGGCCCGGCCTCGTTCCGGCCACGCCGGAAACCATCCGGCGCGCGGCGGAGCTGCTGAACCATGGGGAATTGGTCGTCGTGCCGACGGAAACCGTTTACGGCGTCGCCGCGCGCGCGGATGCGCCGGAAGCCATGGCGAAACTCTACGCGGCCAAAGGCCGGGACGAATCCAAGCGCATCGCGCTTTTCGCGGACGGCATCGAATCCGTGCGCGCTTCGGGCGCGCGGGTGGACGCCGTCGCCGAACGGCTGGCCGCGGCGTTCTGGCCGGGGCCGTTGACGCTGGTGCTGCCGGCCGCGGCGGGGGAATGGGTTGGATTCCGCGTGCCGGACCACGCGACGGCGCTGGCGTGGCTGCGGGAACTGGGCGGAACGGTGCCGGCGGTGACCAGCGCCAACCGCAGCGGCGAGCCCGCCGCCCGGACGGCGCAGGAAGCGTGGGACGCGCTCGCGCCGCACGTCGCCTTGGCGCTGGACGCGGGACCCGTCGCGCAAGGCGCTCCCAGCACGGTGGTCCGGGTGTCCGCAGGAAAGATCGAAATCCTGCGCCCGGGCCCCATCGGCCGCGAGGCGCTCGAACGCGCCGCGCAACGTCCCGCGCGGGACGGAGGAAAATGACCGCCGAAATCGCCATGTCCGCGCTGCCGCTGTTCGCGGGTTGTCCGCCCGAACAGATCCAGGCGCTGTCCCGGTACGCGGAGAAAACGCGCTGCAAGCGGCACTGCGAAATCTACCGCGAAGGGGATCCGGTGCGGCACGTCCACGTCGTCCTGAAAGGGGAAGTCGGCCTGGAAAAGGAACGGGGCGACGGGCGCGAACCCATGCGGCTGGCCATCGTGCACTCCGGAGAAAGTTTCGGGATCGGCGAATTCATGTTGCCGGCGGCCCATACCACCGCGACCGCGCTGGAAGATTGCGAACTGCTGCGGATCGCCGCCGCCGATTTCCGGAAGCACTTCATGGCCGTCGAATGCATCCGGGACCGCGTGGTGTCCGAATTGTCGCGGATCGCGAAATACCTGCTGTTCAGCGTGGTGTCCGGCAGCGGCACGCGCATGCTCGCGTTCTATCTGCGGCGGCTTTGCCTGGAGGATGCCGAAGAACGGGACGGCAAGTTCCATGTCCGGAGCAAGGTGTTCCAGCCGGAAATCGCTTCCCTGCTGAACATGAGCCGGGAACACGTCACCCGGCTGTTCGCCCGTCTCCAGGAGCAAGGGGCGGTCGACTTCAACCGGGGGCATCCCGTCGTCGACAAGGAATGGCTCCAGAAGACGGTCACCGACACGGACTTGGCCGATTTCATCGTCTACCGGGATTATCCGCGGTGATTCGCGTCACTGACGGATTCCGGGAAACTGCGCTAGCCTGTTCCCATGAAATTCCTCGCCATGGCGTTGCCGGTTCTCTCCAAGGGCCTCCTCGCGCTGGGCGTGTTGGCGATGCTGGCGGCCCGGAGTGCGCGCGCCGACACGAGCCTGACCGTTTTCGTCACCAACATCCCGTCGGCCTGGGGCACCGCCGACGGCGACTCCGTCGCGTTGATCGGCACGCTGAACGGCTGGGCCCTCGGGAATAGCGCCGTCGTTTCCGGCCACGCCTTGCGGTTCGATTTTTCCGCCGTCGAACCGACGGCCCTGGGAAGCGACTGGGCCGACAAGCCGGACGGAGCCAACCTCGGTTTCCGTTTCGTCGCCGCCGGCGACGCGGGCAGCACGCTCATCAAGACCGATTTCCGTTCCAACGACGGCAACTTTCGCCTGGCGATCCAGGCCGGCGCCGCCAACGTCGTCGAGATCGATGCGGGTCCGATCCGCACGCTGATCGACCAGGCCTCCGCCGTCCGCGTCAACGGCGTCCGCGCCCGCGAGGTCGTGGCCATCGACCGCTCCCGCTTCGCTTTTCCCGGCGGCCGTTGGAAGGCGCTGATCATGAGCTACGACGACGGGCACGACCAGGATCGCGGCTTGATTCCCATCTTCGACCAAAACGGGATCAAAGGAACCTTCCATCTGTGCTCCGAATGGTTCGACCAGGCGACGTTCGTCAGCACGGAAGACGTGCGGACGATCTACGCCCCGCACGAGGTGTCCGTGCATTCGGTCAACCATCCCGACCTGACCTACGTGGACGACGAAACCGTCCGCTGGCAGGTGGGGCATTGCCGCTGGGTGTTGTCGGGAATCGCGGGCTACGATACGTGCAGCATGTCGTATCCCATGGGCGGCTACGACGTCCGCGTGATGGGGCAGATTGCCGGGCAGGGCATCACCTGCTCCCGCACCGTCGAGCCGACCTTCTCGCTGGATTACCTGCCCGCCGATCCGCTGAAGTGGCATCCCACCTGCCACCACGCCAACGCGTCGGCGTTCGCCGATGCCTTCGTCGCCCGCACGCAGGAAGAAATGGCGCTCCTGTTCATCTGGGGGCACAGCTACGAGCTCGACAACGGATACGTGGACAACAGCTGGGACTACATGGCCGCGCTCTGCCGGACGCTGGGCCGCCGCGGCGACGTCTGGTACGCGGGCATGGAAGAAGTCCGCGCCTATCTGGCCGCCATCCAGGCCCTGACCGCGCCCGCGGAAAACGTCGTCCACAATCCGTCGGCCTCCATCGCCGTCTGGGCCAAGCCGGCCGACGCGCTCATCCGCATCGCGCCCGGCAAGACGGTCACCTGGCCGGCCGGCCGCGTCTCGGCGGAGCCGTCCATTCCGTTCGACGGCGACGCCGTGACCTTGATCTACGCTCCCGGCGACAACGCGCTTTCCCGCGCGGAAAACCTCTACGTCCACCTCGGACACGACGGCTGGCAGGACGTGCAGGATCTCGCGCTTTCTCCGCGGGGCGACGGCACCTTCGCCTGCGTCTATTCCGTGCCCGCCGGCGTCTCGGCGCTCGAATGGGCGTTCTTCGACGGCGGCGACGTCTGGGACGACAACGGCGGGAGCGACTGGTCGCTGGCCATCCGGCACCGCGTGGCGGAAACGCCGGCCGCGATCGATTTCGTGGAGCATGCGCCGGTCCTGGCGACCAAGGCGGATGGGGACCAGAACGCCATCGGCGAAACCGTGGATTTCGATCCGGACGGCGGGGTTCTCGAAACCACGAACCAGGACGGCTTCGGAAGCTTCGGCCGGATCCAGGTCAACGTCGACGCCGACTACCTCTATCTCGGCGGCACGGAACTCGACCCGGGCGGAGACAACAACGCCATCCTCCTCTTCCTGCAGATCGACACGCTGCCGAATCCCGCGACCACCTTGTGGGACTTCTCCGGCACGCCCGACGGTCTCGATTTCCTCCACAACGTCGTCTTCGATCCCGGCGTGAACCTGGTCCTGATGCTGGGCGACGAATACGGCGACGGCACCTTCCCGCACTTCGAACTGGAAAGCGGGAGCGACGTCGGCCAGGGCGCGTTCTACGTCGATGCCTCCGTCGGGCGGTTCGTCCCCGTGCCGGGCGTCCGGCTTGCGCAATTCGACGGCGCGACCAACGTCCCGACCGTTTCGACCGACGACGACGGCAACCGCCAGACCGACCGCTGGGAAATCGCGATTCCCTGGAGCAGCCTGAACGCGCCGCTGGGCGCGGCGTCCGTCGGCTCCTGCCGCCTGTCGGGTTTGATCGCGAGCGACGGCGTCTCCGGCAACGACCGCTACTTGTCCGCCAATTACCTGGGCGCGGGCGCCGCCGGGGATTTCGACGGCAACGGAAACTACGGTTTCAACCTCGTGACGCTGGCCGGCCAACGAATCGGCCGGGTCGGCGCCGATTCCGATCTGGACGGCATGCCCGACGTCTGGGAGAAAAAGCACCATCTCGACGCCGGAGCCGCCGGCGATGCGGATGGGGACGGCGACGACGACGGCGTGGGCAACCGGGAGGAATACGTCGCCGACACCGATCCGGAAAATCCGGATTCCTGCTTCCAGACCACCGGGGTTCCCGGGACGGACTCTTTCGAAGTGCGCTGCGCGACGTCGACGAACCGCCTCTACGCCCTCGATGCCGCGAGCAACCTGACGGACGGCGTTTGGTTCCCCGTGCCCGGCCAAGGCCCGCGGCGCGGCACCGGCGCGGACGACGTCCTGGTCGACACCAATCGCGTTTCGCGGCGCTATTACCGGCTGCGCGTCGAATTGCCGTAGCGGCCGCGCGCGGCCGGCTACAGAAGAAATTGATATCCCCATTCCGCGCGGACGCCTCGGAGAGGCATCCCTACCTATCGATCGGGAGGATTGGCTGCGGTAGGGACCGCTCTCCGAGCGGTCCGAACACGGCGGGACTCAACGCTCGCGGTTGATCGCCGTGAACAGCAAAACGATGGTCGCGCCCGCGGGAATGCCCGGGGATGCGGCGGCCCATTTGCGCAGCGCCAGGAACGGCGCGGCGGCGGCGGGTTCGAGATCCAGCCCTTCCTCGCGGCCCAGGCGTTGCGCGAGCAGGAATTCCTCGTTGGTGAAATACGTGCTCCAGCCGCCCGTGGCTTCCAAGGTCGCGGCCACTTCCGGCGTCGTGATGTCCGCCGTGATGGAAAACGCGACGTCTTCCGTGTTCTTGGCCCGGATCATGAAGAATTTCGGGATGCCGGTGCCGCGCTCGCGGGCCAGCTCCCGGAAGCCGCTCAGGATGCCCGAGCAGCCGTCGCCGAAACAGACCGGCAGGATCAGGAAGTCCGGCGCCGCGCCCAGGGCCGCGACGATCTCGCGGGCGATCGCGGCATAGCCGCTCTTGCCCGCCTGCGATTTCTGGCCGCGGTCTTCGGGAACCACCGACAGCGGGAAATAGCCTTCCGCGACCCGCTCGTGGAAACGGTCCGAGCGCGCCTTCATGTCGGGTACGGTTTCCAGTTCGGCGCCGAACCGCCGCAGTTCGTCGCGGTAGAACGGCAGGATGTGCTGCGTGGCGACGACGAGCAGCGGCAGCCCCGCCGCCTGCGCCGCGCGGGCGATCGCGATGCCCTGGTTGCCGCTCGACGTCACGACTGCCTTCGTCGCTCCGGCGCGCAGCGCTTCCTCGACCGCCGCCGCGGCCATGCGGTCCTTGTAGGAACCCGTCGCCGAATGGATCTCCGGCTTCAGGTAGATCCGGGCGCCGTACGCCTTCGAGAGCGACGGGCTGAACGTGGTTGGACTGGCTGGCTGGGACATGGAACACCTCGCGATACGATACGAAGGTCCGGAGAGTAGGGGAGAAAGGCCCGGATTGGCAATACCGGAGAGTTGGATCTTGCGGGCGGAGGCCGGGGCGTGACAAGATTTCCGCGCACATGGAGAACGCGCCGAATCCATACCGCGATGCGCTCGTGGGTCTGAAACTGGACGATCCCGTCCGGGCGTTCTTCGATTGGTGCCGCGAGCGGGAACGCATCCGGGCCAAGCGGGAGCAAGGGCTGCCCCCGCCGTGGTCCGCCGATCCCATCTTCCAGCGCGGCCGGTTCCTGAACGTTTTCCGCGAGGACGACAAAGGATCCAAGGCCATCCTGCGGTTTGTCGGCCGGGCGGGAAAGACCGTGCCCGAACTTCTGCACGCCTTGTTTTTCGCCCGCTGGTGCAACCTCCATTCCACGCTCGACCGGCTGGATCCCGCGTGGCTGCGCCAACCGGAGCGGCTGCGGCGGTTTCTGCTGTTCGAAACCCCGCCCCCTTGGTTTTCCGAAGCCTATCCCGTCGTGGACGTCCGCTGGGAAGGCCGGACCTACGATCGCCTCGAAGCCGGCATCGACCTGTTTCCGCGCTGCCTGGACTTTCTGGAGGCCTGCGTCCGCCAGGCGGCGGGGGATGTCGTCGTCGCCACGCGGGCCATCAACGTGCGGTTCGGCATGGGCAACGACTTCCCGATTTTCATGGCCGTGGCCGATGTCGCGTGGTTCGAGCCCGCGTTGATCCGGCCGGACAGTCCGGTGCCGACGGGCATCGGTTCGGCGCCGTTCATGGATCTTCTCCAGCGGCATCTCGGGCTGCCCGATCATGCGACCACGATGCGGCGGATGATCGAACTCCAGGCCGTCCACTGGCCGGCAGCGCGCCGGCCGTTCACGCCGATCGACGTCGAATATCTCTGCTGCGAGTGCCGCAAATACTACAGCTACGTCAACGGCACCAAGCGGTTCGAGGGGCGGAACGTATTTGCGCCGGCGCCGTCGTGAGGCGCCGGTCGGAGGCTGGGCCTATGGCTGGTCCAGCTTCGGGAGATCGGCATGCACGCCGAGGCAGAGTCCCTGGGCCAGGACTTGGTTCGCGGCGTCGGCCCACAGAGCCCGAACGGTCGCCGCCTCCTTCGTCGGATTCATGCGCTGGCCCTGGGTCAGGCTGTCGGTGATGATGCCCGGCCGGCGGAGCACCGGCCGCGCGAAGCCCTTGGCCTTGCCGTCCTTGGCGGTCCGGCAGGGGAAGAAGCTGAACATGCCGTCGACCGGCTGCTCGACCGTGGCGCCGATATACAGCCGGAACGTCTGCGACGGAGACAAATCGCGGACCTTCATTTCGTAGGCGATGGGCTCCAGCGTCGCGTGGAAATATTCCGGCGGCACCACGTCCTTCAGTTTTTCGCGGTAGTTCGACAGGTTCCAATCGATGTAATCCGCCACGACGAAGACTGTGTCCACGACGAACTGCGACCGGTGCAGGCCCGACCCGAACAGGATCACCGACCCGCGCGCGAGGCGCTGCAGGGCGGTGGGGCCGCGCTTGTTGTTCTGCTTGCAGATGCCGTAGAAGAAATGCTCGCCGAACACGAAGGGATCCGTGTTCATGAGCGGCGGATCGTTGGGGTGGAACGGCACGGGCACGGGGGCAAACAGGTATCGCGGTCCGTCCGGGACGGGCTTCGCGTAGGTTTTCACCAGCCGCGTGGGCGGCTCGTACTCGCCCCAGAAGATCAGCGAAGCCGCGCTCGGCTTGGCGTCCAGGGCCGCGAGATAGCGCCCGGGCTGCTGGAGGAATTTCCGCCGGTGCGCCTCGACGTTCCATGAACGGCCCGCTTCCATGTCCGGTTCGTGTTCCGCGCCGGGATGGATGAATTGCACGAAGCGCAAACGGTCTTCCTGCGCCCCCGCGCCCAGGGCCAAAAGGAGAAAAAGGATGAATCCGAACCTTCCCATGCCCCAAGGCTACGCGCGGAACGGACGGGTTGGCAACCCCGAAAGAAACGGCACCCCGCGCCGGCCCCTTAGGGACGGGCGGAAAACGCGCGGATGCGGGCGATTTCGGCTTCCGGCAGGCCGAGGGAAGCCAGAAAACCGTGGTGGTCGCGCGGCGCGCGGCGTTCGAATTCCTGGTGCCAGCGTTCCATGGATTGTGGACTGACGCCCGCGGCTTTGAGCATGGAGACCCACATGTCCTTGTCGACGGCGGGCGGGATTTTTTTGCCGGCCACGCGCAGCAGGGAGGCCAGGAGCCGTTGCTGGCCGCGCAGCGCGCCGATTTCGTCGTTGGTTTGGCGCAGGCGCTTCTCCAGGACGCGGGCGGCGGGCCGACCGGGGACGTCCAGCAAGGCGCGGATGTCCGCGAGGGGCAGGCCGGCGGCGCGGTATTGGCAAATGCGCTCGAGGCGCCGGCGATCCCGCTCCGTATAGATCCGGTAGTCGGCGCGGGAGCGGTCGGAAGCGGACAGCAGCCCGATGCGGTCGTAGTGCAGCAGCGCGCTGCGGGAGAGGCCGACGGCGCGGGCCAGTTCGGTGATGCGGTAGGTTTTCATGCGCGCAGGGCAGTCTAGCATGGAAGCGGGGCGGCGGGAAACCCCGCCGCCCCGCGCGTTCTCAGCCCCGGCTGCGGGCTCGGACCTGTTCGATCTTCGCCGCGTCCAGCCCGAGCCATTCGAGGAAGCTTTGGTGGCCGTCCGGATGGCGCCGCTCGAACAGGGCGTGCCATTTCAGCATGGCCGCCTCGTCGAGGCCGATCTCGCGGAACAGCTGCGTGAAGTCTTCCACCGTCATTTTCGCACCCATGGTTTTCTCCTTCTTGTTGGGGGTTTCGCCGCGGCCCAATTCGCCGCGACGGAAGAAAGCCTAAACCGTGAAGCGATAGACGGGTCAACCGGGCGGGCGAAAATATTTCCGCCGCGCGGCAACCGGTCACGTCGCGCCCGGCAGATAGTCCGGCCGGACGGGCGAGAACACTTCGACGGCGACGGAATCTTCGGCGATCCGCGCCCCGTGCGTTTCGTCGGCGGGGATGCACCACGAATCGCCGGGATGGACGTCGTGTTCCTGGCCGCCGATTTTCAGGACGATATGCCCGGCGACCAGATAGCCCGTTTGCTCGTACGGGTGGGCGTGGTCGGGCAGAACGCTGTCCTTCTTCAGCCGGAATTCGGTCATCAGCGTCCGTTCGCCGAAGACGAGGGTTTTCTGCCGGATGCCCGGCAAGGGGTTGCCGTATCCGTGGTCGGAGCGCTTTGCAAATGGTTGGGTCATGGCGGGATTCCTTTTCCGCAGCTTACCATGGCCGGGCCGGAAGGCGCAGCCGCAGAATCCGTGCCGGCCTCCGGATGAAAAACGCTTGGGCAATCCCATGGTCCGCCTGCATCGGCCCCCCATGCGGATCCGCGGCTGGATCAAGCGACATGGGGGGCGTAGCGCTTAGGGGGCGCGCGTTTTTGCTGCCGGTATAGCCATCCGGCACCCGTTCGTTTCGATGAGCAGGATGCCCTGATCGGCCAGCGCGGTTTCGATCATGCGCATGGCCTGCGATTTGGGTATGCGGTCATTGGATTTCAGGGTCAGGTTCGCGGCAGGGTCGACCTGCTGGCTCAGCAGCACGGTTTGTCCCGCAAGCTGCCCGTAGTAATCCGTAACGAGCCGAATGGGAGCTTGCTTGAATTGCAGGGAATACATGGCGGGAGGCGGCGTTTTCTCTTCTCCATCGGCTTGTTCAGAAGAATGTAAGGTATAACTGATCTGGCGATGGGTGCTTTGTTCCGGCAAGGGAGGGGGTTGAACCAATTGATTTTCTTCCAGGCCCAACTCGGCCAGCGCCTGATTCCAATGGGCGGCGGGAGAGTCCGTCTTGCGGCCTTCCCGCTCGTAAATATCGAAGGCGCGATTGGCCGCATCCGCATGGGTGAAACACTCATGACTGTTGAGTCTATTCACGAAAAACATGCGTCCGTTTATATTTGTCGCGGGCATTTGCCCGACCAGACGAGCGCCCGGAGGGAAGAAAATGCCGGAGGATGCCATCAGGTCGGATGAGTAGGTGGTCACGCCGTTGGACGATGAGAACGGCAGGTCGGTTTGCCTGGCCACCACGACCAGTCTGAATGTCCAGTCCGGCGGAATCGGTTCCTCCAGCGTGACCCGCCAGCGGGCATGGTCGGCCTCTTCCGTCAATGGTAGCGCATTTCCGTTGTAGTCGAACACCTGCATGACGACCCCGTTCGTCCAGGGGATCGTGATATCCGTCATCGCGTCCTGCGACCAGTTTTTGCAAATGATTCGCCGGGCAAAATAGACCGAGTGATCGGATTCAATCCAGACGTATTGCTGCAGAACCTCTTTGGGTTCCGTCGCCAGATACCTGGCCTTTTCGGTCACCGGATCGGGCAGTTCGGCGAGGCTTGGCCGTGGCGGAACTCCTTTGTCGATCTTAGCCAATTTGCTGCGGAAGAATTTTGACTCCGGTTGCGTTCCCGCATGAAAGGCAAGCGGGGCCGACCAGAAGAGCGAAGCGGCAACGGCCAGGCCCAGCACGCCAGCCACGCCAACCAAAGCCACTTTTATGAATTTTCCAGCGGTGCGCATGGAAGCCGGCCGGCCATGCGGCCCCGCCGGAGTTTCCTTGCGGGCAACTCGTTGGAGGTCGCGAACGACGTCGGCCATTTCCGCGTAACGGTCGCGCAGTTCCCGTGCCATGCAGCCTTCGGCAATCAGGGTCAGGCCTTTCGAAGCCTGCGGATTGAGCTCGAGGATGGGGCAGGGAGGGTGGGCCAGGATTTCCCGGATGATTTCCTCGCTGGTCTCTCCGGAGTACGGCCGCCAGCCGGTCAGCATCTCATACAGAATGGCGCCGAAGGCATAGATGTCGCACCGCGTGTCTTCCGCTTTTCCGGATGCGGCCAGCGGCGACAGGTATACGGCGGTGCCCTCGACCACGTCCTTTCCGGCATCGATGCTGGCATCGTTGAATACGGTGCGCAACAGTCCGAAGTCCGTCAGATAGACGCACCCCGTTTGATCGACCATCACGTTGGCCGGCTTCAGGTCGCGATGGATGATCCCGCGGCCGTGGGCGAACTTCAGGGCTTCGGCCAGTTGAAGGGAAACCGGGAGGATAAACTCCTCCGGCAACGGCACGCCCGAACGGATCCGCTGCGCCAGGTTGCCTCCCTCAATAAACGGCATCACGTAATACGGGCCGGCTTTCCGATCCGACACCTCCAGAACCTTCAGGATGTTGGGGTGCGAGAGGCGATACATGTGCTGGGCTTCCGTCAGGAACCGCTGCACGACCCAGTCTTTGTCCGCCAGTTCGGGACGAATCATTTTCAGGGCGACCCGGCCGCCCGTAATGGGTTCGCGGGCCAGGAAAACCTGTCCCATGCCGCCGGCCTCGAGCGCCTGGATGATTTCGAACCGGTCGACCGCACCCTGCGCTCCGGGCTGGACGGGGGCCTGCAGCATGCCCGTCCGCAGCATGGTGTGCGCGATATCTCCCGGGCCTTTCGACATGGGCACGGTGTTGCGTTCCGAATCGTCGCGATGGGTTTTCATGGATTCACCTCCTGCCGGCCACCCAGCATGGCCAAGCCCTCGGATAAAAGGCTCTTCGATGCGTCGTCCAGCCACGGTTGATCCAGCAGCCATTGCACTCCGCGGATCAGTTGTTCATCCTCCAGCGAACTGATCCGTTGGCGGCAGCGCAGCCGCGCGGAGACGATCGCCAGGTAGTAGAGCGCGCGGGCGACGTCTTTCGGAATGTGCCGCCGGGGCGAAGCCGCCGACCGTTTCGCGTAATCCTTCACCATCTCCAGCATTTCGACCGGCGGATGGGGATGCGCAAACAAATCGCCGAAGCTTTGGAGCAGGAGGCCCTCCGCCGCCGCCAGCAACCGCAGGCGTTCTCCCCAATCCGGGTTGAAGCCCGCCATGTCGAACTGAACGGGCGCCGTCAGCTGATGGCGAAACACCTGTTTCAGTTCCTCGTCTTGCCAGGGCGCGTCCCGGCTCGTGCCGTCGAACAGTCGGGCCAAACTGGCGGGATCTGTCTTTTCGGTTTCTGGGGATGAGTGGTTCATGCTTTGCCTTTCTGTTCCTCATCCTGTACTAAGCCGTCGCGGCGGGAATCCTGCATGGGAAAGAAAATTATTTTAAGGCGCGCTGCAATTCCATGATTTCCCGATCGACGTCCGCATCGTCCGCGACGGTTTCCCGGATGGTCTCGATCAGCATGTTCCGGAATTTCCGTTTGACCGTAATCAGCAGGTTCATGGCCTGCGCAGGAGATCGGAGGCCCAGTTCCGCGACCAGCGACGCATACGGCGTCGGTTCCGCGTTCGAATAGGTGGGCTCCAGCATTCTGCGCTGGAACATGATCCAGAGATCGCGGCGCCCCGCGGCTTCGCAGTCTTTCCGCATGCGCTCGATGGCCAGATCCAGCACCTGGCGCGCCCAGCACGCGTCGAACTCCTGATGGCCCGCCTGCTTGTCGGGGATGGACTCCGCATAGTCGTCCACGTTCACCCGGTGGTTCGCGTCCGGCCCGCGCTTGAGGGCCTGGTCCCGCCGAAAGGAGCTTTTCACGTAATTGACGAGGCATTTCAGCAGGAAGGAGCGGAAACGCCCGCGTGTCCGATCCGCCTGGACCAACAGCTGTTTTTCCAGAATCCGTTCGGCCATGAAGCTCTGAAGCAAGTCCTCGGCCTGCTCCGTTTTCAAGCGCCAAACCCCGACGAGATACCGAAGCAAAACCGGGCGATACGTGCCCAACAGGTTGTCCAAGGCCGCCATCCGGACGTGCGTGTCGGTTTCGCGGGCTTGCGAAACCAGGGACCACTGCGTAACGGGGAAGCCGGATTCCCGGCCCGTTTCCGGTTGCGATTGAATCGGCTGCTTCATATTTTTTGCCACCGCCTTGCCTCCCTCGGAGAGTCATCGCTCGGGCAGGTCCTGTCAATCCGCTTTATTCCGAGGAAGAAAATCGCAGCTGTCGTGCCGCCCTTGCGGCTGTTCCGGAAATGGCATCGTGGGCGAGGGGAATCGCGGCTTGCGGGCGAAAACCGGCTCCAACTGCGAAAAATCGCCGAAAATGGCCGAAAATCGCGAAAAATCGCCGAAATTCGGTCTAAAACGGTCCAAAATCGGCCATTTTGGCCCGAAAATGCTCGAAAATGGGCAATTTTAGACGCCGGGCGGCAGTTTGGCGGCCATGGCCTTCCGGCGATCCAGCCGCCGGCCGTCCGCGATGAACGTGCCGTCGCCGACCGCATGGAGCATGCGCGTTTCCTTTCGGCCCGCGGTTCGATGCGCGGCCACGGCTTCCAGCACGACGATGTCGTGCCGCCGGACGATGTCGACGACCTTGCACTCGATATTCGCCAGGCACTCCTGGATCAAGGGCGCCCGGACGATTTTCGCCGGCAGGGGCGTGAGGTGGAATTTGGCGAATTTGTCGACCTCCGCGCCCGAGCACGTGCCGATGCCCACCACGACGTCCAGCAAGTCCGCGCCGGGAATCGCGACGACGCATTCGCGCGTTTTGTCGAGGGCCCGGAACGAGTGGTTCCACGCGCCGGTGGTCAGGGCGAACCGCGGCGTGAAATCCACCACCATCGTCCAGGAGATGGTCATGAGGTTGTTCTTCCGGCCGTCGCAGGTGGAAATCAGGACGACCGGCCCCGGCTCGATCCAGGTGAAGGCCCGGCTCAGCTTCAGGATTTGCATGGATGCCTCCTTTTTCGGGTCCGTTTCTCCGGCGCGACTTGAGAATGTGCCTTGGGGGCGGGAGGATCAATGACGAAACCGACCGGGACGAGGTCGTCCCGGCTCCAAACAGCCTTGGGATTCGTGATGTTGGAGCCCCCGACGACCCCGTCGGGGGGTAAACCTACTTTTTGGGAAACCCTTCGGGGAATTGCTTGGCGGAATCGCAAATCTCGTGCCAGGGGGCTTTCATGGAGACCCAGATGTGGCTTTGGGGCTGCAGGCGGGGATCGACGTCCAGCGAGCCCGCGCGGAGGAGCACCATGCCCGGCCGCTGCTCGGCGCGCGCGAACAGATGGCAGCCGCAGGTTTTGCAGAACGAACGGTATTTGCCCGGCGAGGAGTTGTAGGGCACCAGGTTGTCCGCGCCGGCCACGACCTTGAACCCGCTTTCCTCCACCGCCAGGACCGACGAAAACGCGGAGCCGGAAAACTTCCGGCAGTCCGGACAATGGCAGTTCACGAAGATCAGGATCTTGCCCGCGCTCTCGTAGCGCACTTTTCCGCAATGGCAACTGCCCGTCAGCATGGAGGCCTCCTTGGATTCAGGAGAAGCGTACCGCAGACGGCCGAAAACGCCAAGGGGGAGAAGGCTGACCACGGATGGACACGGATCGACACGGATGGGGAAGGGAGGAACAGCCGGTTCTCACACGGAGACGCGGAGGCGCGGAGGAGACGAAATTACAAATTATAGGACCGACCACTTCACAGATGGGGAAACAGCCGGGAGAAATTTATCGCAAGCGACGCAAAAGAATCGCAAGAGGGGCCGAGGGAATCGCGGCATCACCAGACGCAGGGCAGCAGCCGCCACTTGGTTCGCGCCGCGTACTCGGAGTAGCCGGGCAACTCGTTCGCCAGAAGCCGGTCTTCCAGCGCCGTCCTTACGACGAACATGGCGATGAAAGGTACGGCGACCCCAAACGCCCAGTGGGAACCGAGCAGCAGCGGCACGCCGACCGTCTTGATCGCCCAGAAGGCGTACCCCGGATGCCGCACGTAGCGGTACGGTCCGCCCTCGACCACGTGCTGGCCGCGATCGTTCTGGATGCGGATCACCGTCGAGAAAAACCGGTTGGTCCGCATGGCCCACATCAATCCGGCCGTCCCCGTTGCGACGGCGGCGAGTCCGCACCAGAACTCCCACGGCTGCGTTCCGGTCGTCCAGCCGAAGCGGCGGTCGAATCCGGGAACCAGCAGCTCCGCCAGGGAAAACACGCCGACCAAGGCGACGAAGATCCGGTCCCAGCGCGCCGCGCCGGCTTTGGGCTTTCCCAACCGCTCCTCGACCAACGTCTCGTCCAGGCGAAACGGCCCGAAGAGCATCAGTCCGCTGCTGCCGAGGACGATTCCGACATAGCACCACGCGGCCGGCCACCCCAGGTCTCCCGCCGAAGCGAACAGGGCGAGGAACAGCGGCACCAGCGCCACCGCGGATCGTTTCGCCGCCTTGCCGTATGCACTCATTCTGAATTCTCCGCGCCGTCGGTTCCGACAACGGACCTCAAGCCGTCTTCATGCGGTGGAAATCCCCACCATGCGGGCGACATGGTAGGACGGGGCCAACGGGGAAGTCAATCGGCGGATTGAAGGAAAGCCAACCGCGGAAAAGGAACAGCCGGGTCTCACAGAGACGCGGAGGCACGGGGCGCGAGAAATCGAGGATCGACAGATCCATCCCCAAGCCGATTTTGCCATAATGCGACGATGCAAGGACTGATAACCTTCACTCCTTCACGATGCAAGGACCCCTTCACGACAATGCAGGGGCTGACCCCTTCACTTTTATTTATAGGGCGGGCCCCAATTTTCTGGCCCAATTTGTTTGGGGTGTTCAATGTTGTGCATTTATTCTAGGATGTCCTGGCGATGAAAAACACAATGAACGGACCCCTTGTGGAGTTGGGGTTTTCGATCAAGACTATTTCTTTGGGATATGGATATCCTGAATATATTCCATTTGTAACATCAACGTTCAAAGCCAGTTTCAATCGCTTTCAACTCTCATCGGATGACTTCACTGCCGATATCCGTAGACTACGGAAGGGGATGTTTTCACTCCTCACATCCTTTTCGAGTTATGAGGGCATTATGAGTGGTCCTGGGGGGGGTGTCTGGCGGGATCAAGGTTCAGCCAGACATATCAAAACCATATATTGAAATAAATGGATTGGATAGTTCGTGGTCTGTATTTGCGATGGATGTTGGCGATGATGTTATTGGAGTATTTACCGGTGCGGACTGCCAAATAGCCAAACTTTACCCTCACAACCGGCGGATGTTGCGGGACCGGGTTAGGGGACGTCATCATGTGGTATTCGGGTTTGGAGATGTGTTATGTGAAAATATTCCAAACACCGTTTTGTGTGGGCTTAAATGCCTTTTAGTGGTTTATACGCTAATCCCTGAAAAATTGTATTTTCCAACCCGTGAGGGTATCCCGCCTGCTTGAAGGAAAAGATCAGGGAAAAATGAAGAGGAAGGAACGGCCCTTGCATTGTAGCATTACGATCTTCGTCCACCTTACTCCGGTCATCGAGGCACCTCCATTTTAATGAAGCGGCCAGCCGGGTCGGCACCCCTGACCTAAGCTGGAATCCGCTTGCGACCGTTTGCGTCGCTTGCGAATTATGTGTTAAGGAGGCCGGGGTTTACTTTGCCTCGCAGCCGCGTTTGTGGGCTTTGATGCCGGCGAGACGGGGGGGCGCTAGGTGCGCGGCCGGACGATGCGGTACGGGACGACGGGGGGAACAAAGAGTTGTTTGACGTCCGGCCGGATCAAGACGCGGTATTGCCACAAAACCAGCAGGAACATGGCGCAGGAGCAGAGCAAGACGGGGAACATGGGGATGGGACGGGCGGCTTGGCCCAGGATCCATAAATCCAAGGGCGAACGAAACAGCGCCATCAGAAAAAGAACGGTCGAAGAGAAGAATCCGAGCCACAGGAACGCGAGGGCCCATTTGCGCCAAGTGGGACTGTGGCGCAGCAGTCCGGGGCCGATCCAGAGCCCCAGCAGCATCAGATTCAGGTCGAGATGCTGGTGGAACAGTTTAACGACGACGTCGATGGCCGCCAGGAGGCCTGTCAGCATGAAAAGGCCCGCCACGATTTTCAAGGAAAGGGGATTGGGTCGGGCGAACATGTTGGGACGCTACTTGGCTTCGTAGCGGCGTTTGTGGTCTTTGATGCCGGCGAGGCGGAAGGGGCCGCCGCGGTAGGGGGCGAAGACGTGGTCGGCGCCGTCTTTGGGGACGCCGTAGTTGAAGATGTCTTCGTACTGGCGGTAGGTGACGGGGGTGCGGGTGGCGAGCAGGGCGCGATGGGCGTCAGTGAAGAGGTGCTCGCGGTAGCCGCGCTGGACGACGCCGGAGAAGAATTCGGCCATGCAGCCGGAGCCGTAGGAGAAGAAGCCGATGCGCTGGTCGTCGAGCGCGGCGGGGGCGTTGTCGAGGAGGGACGCGAAGCCTTCGTAGACGCAGGCGGCATAGGTGTTGCCGGTCTGGCGGTTGTACTGGAGGGCCGGTTCGAGCAGGCGTTCGAGTTCTTCCCTGGGCGGCGGCGGGACGCCTTCGGTTTTGCAGAGGCGCTCGTAGGACTTGTAGGCGATCTTGGTGAACGGCATGTGGAAGCCGTAGTGGGCGTGGTCGGCCAGGCCGCGATGGGACGCCGCCTTGTAGTTGTTCCACGCGTCGATGAGGGTGGTCAGGTACATCTTGGTGGAGTACTTGCCGTCGACGAGGGCTTCTTCGCGGTAGTTGGGCCGCCAGAAGTCCATGATGTCCTCGGCGTGGAAGCCGGCTTCGGGATCGAGGGCGAGGACGCGCGGGTGGGTGGACACGAGCATGGCGACGGCGCCGGCGCCCTGGGTGGGTTCGCCGGGGCTGGCGAGGTCGTAGCGGGCGATGTCGGCGGCGAGGACGAGGGCCTTGGTGTGGGGCCGCGCGGCGACCATGGCGGCGGCCATGCGCAGGGACGCCGTGGCGCCGTAGCAGGCTTCCTTGGTCTCGAGGCAGCGGCAGGTCGAGGGCAGGCCCAGCAGCTTGTGGCAGAACATCGCCGCGGCCTTGGATTGGTCGATGCCCGATTCGGTGGCGAAAAGCAGCAGTTCGATGTTTTCGCGGCCGGCTTTTTCGACGATGGGCAGGGCGGCGTTGGCGGCGAGGGTCACGATGTCCTGGTCGGGCGGCACGACGGCCATGCGCTCCTGGCCGATGCCGACGATGAACTTCTCGGGATCGGCGCCGCGCTTCTCGGCCAGCACGCGCAGGTCGAGGACGTAGGCGGGGGTGTGGAAGGAGATGAGGTCGATTCCGATTTTCATAGCTTTAGAGTGCAGAGTTCAGAGGGCGGAGTTCAGGGAAGGCTTTCAATATTCAATGTCCAATATTCAATATCCAACATGGGTTGTTCTGGCCTCTGACCGCTGACTTCTGACCTCTGGCTAGAACCTTTTCCAGACCCCTTGCGCGGCTTCGCGGGCCTTGGCGCAGATGGCCTGTTCGTCGAGGGTCAGGATCTTGGAATCGCGCATGAGGACCTGGCCGCGGGCGATGGTGGTGTGGACGCGGGCGTAGTTGAGGCCGTAGAGCAGGTGGCCGAGGTAGCGGCCGGGCTCGAGGGGCGTGGTGGGGACGTAGTCGAAGATGGCGACGTCGGCGAGCTGGCCGGGAACGAGCTGGCCGCGCTTTTCGGGGAAGCAGCGGGCGCAGATCTGCGCGTTCTTGTTGAGCAGCATGTCGCAGGCTTCCACGAAGGCCACGCGCGGATCGGCGAGGGTCGCGCGCTGGAGCAGGTGGGCGACGCGGGCGGCGGAAATCATGTGCGACGTCATGCCGTCGGTGCCGAGGCCGAGCAGGACGCCCTTCTTCAGCAGCGTCAGCATCTTCTGGGTGCCGACGGCGTTGTTCATGTTGGATTCCGGATTGTGGACCATCATGGTGCCGGTTTCGGCGACGAGATCCATTTCGGATTCATCGAGGTGGATGCCGTGGATGAAGAGGGATTTCTTCCCGGTCAGGCCGAACTGGTGCAGGCGCTGGATGATGCGCGAGCCGTGCTTGGCGATGCAGTCGGTTTCGTCGGAGAGATCTTCGGCCACGTGGATGTGGACGCCGGCCTTGGTTTCGGTGCAGACGCGGGCCGTGGCTTCGAGGGTGGCGTCGGAGAGGGTCATCTGCGCGTGGAGGCCGAAGAGCGCGGTGACCTGGCCGTCGCCGGCGGCCTGGGTCTTCTTGATGAAGCGGGTGTTCTCGGCGACGCCGTCGGCGGGCACGTTGCGGTCGGAGGTTTCGTAGCAGAGGCAGCCGGAGAGGCCGGCCTGGCGGAAGGTTTCCTCCATGATATCGAGCGAGCCGTCGGTGCAGGACGGGGAGGCGTGGTGGTCGATGATGGTGGTGCAGCCGGTATGGATGGCTTCGAGCAGGGCGACGTAGGAAGAGTAGCGGACGGCCTCGGGGTCGAGGGCGAGGTCGAGCTTCCACCACATGCGCTCGAGGATCTCGACGAAATTGCGGGCGGGCTCGCCGGGCGGGGCGAAGCCGCGGGCGAAAGAGGAATAGAGGTGGTGGTGGGCGTTGATCAGGCCGGGCACGACGACCCGCCCTTCGGCGTCGACGATCTGCGCGCCGGCCGGGACTTTCACGGAGGGGCCGACGGCCGCGATTTTCGAGCCTTCGACGAGGATTTCGCCTTTGGGAAGAATGGTGCCGGCGTCGTCGAGGGTGACGACCAGGGCGTTTTTGATCAGCAGAGCGGTCATGGGGGCCTCCGGGTCGGTTTTTCCACGCCGTGGAAAAATATTTTCCACACCGTGGAAAAGTTTTTAGCACTTTTTCCACATCGTGGAAAACGTTTTGTGGGGCGGGCGGCGTCCGGCGGCAGCGCCCGGAACCTGCAGCCAGCTGGCGTGTTCCGTGGAATAAACCGGAGATTGTTTTATAAAACAGTACCCAATCGGGGGGTGAGACGTTTGAGCCGGGGAATCTGCGGCCGCCGCCGGCGCGGCGATCGCCGGGAGGCTCAAAGGGCGGCGGTATGGGCGATGTCGTCGTGGGTGCCGAGAAGGACGAGGACGTCTTGGGGGGCGATGACGGTCTGGGCCTGGGGCAGGCGGGTGACGATCTTGTCTTCGGCGGTGCGGCGCTTGATGAGCAGAACGCGGACGCGGCAGGTATCGGGCAGGCGGACCTGGGCGAGGGTCTGGCCGTGGAAGGAGGCCGGGGGTTCCCATTCGACGAGGTCGAAGCCGGGGGCGATTTCGATGGGGTGGCGCGAAAGGTTGGCGAGGCCGCCGGAAAGGGCCTGGGGGGCGTCGGCCTTCAGCAGCTCGTCCTGGTAGACGGACAGGACGTCGGCATGGGCCAGGGTGCCGAGGATGCGCCGGTCTTCGACGGAACGGACGACGGGCAATTCCTGCAGGCCGGCGGCGGCGAACTTGGCGAGGGTGGCGCTGAGCGTTTCGTCCGGCAGGACGCAGGGCACGTTTTTGCGCATGACGTCTTCGGCGAGCAGGATGCTCGCGAGGCCGGGCGGGGAGAGCAGGACGCGGCGGGCGTCGGCCAGGGCGATGGCGCCGAGAAAGGCGTCGGTGGCGGCGTCGACGACGTAGAACTGGGAGACGTCGGCCGCGAGGAAGCGCTTCATGAGGGCGTCGGCGGATTCGTCGGGGCGGATGGTTTCGACGGCCGGACGCATGTGGTCGCGGGCGGGATGGGCCTGGAGCAGGTCGGGCGAGCCGCCGCGGAAGAGGCGGATGCCGTCGCGGGCGAGCTTGAAGGTGTAGATGGAGAGGTTGCCGGTGAGCCGCGCCGTGAGCACCGTGCTGAGGATGCAGGCGATCATGACGGGCAGGATGATGGCGTAGTTGGAGGTGATCTCGAAGATCATCAGGATGGCGGTGATGGGCGCGAGCATGGCGCCGGCGATGAGGCCGCCCATGCCCACGACGGAGTAGGCGGCGATGCCCCCGAAATGCGAGCCGAGCAGGGGCGCGGCCAGCGTGCCCACGCCGGCGCCGAGCAGCGCGCCGATGGTCAGGGCCGGCGAGAAGACGCCGCCGGACCCGCCGCTGCCGAGGGTAAGCCCGGTGGCCAGCATCTTGGCGAAGGCCAGCGCGATCAGCAGCAAGGCGGGCAGGGCGCCCGCGAAGGCGGAGTTGGACAGCGGCCGGCCGTCGCCCATCACCTGGGGCAGGGCGAGGGCCAGGAGCCCGAGCAAGAGGCCGCCGAACGCGGGCCGGAGCCAGCGCGGCAGGCGGACGTGGCGGTCGAACAGGCCCTCCGCGAAGCTGATGGAGCGGATGTAGGCGACGGAAACGAGGCCGCAGAGCAGCCCGAGCAGGACGTAGGGAATGAGTTCCCACGCGCTGGCGAACGCGCAGGGCGGCGGGGAGAACACCGGAGCGTCGCCCCGCCAGGCGCGCGCCACCACGGTGGCGACGACCGACGAAACGACGATGGGGCTGAACTGGGCCGCGCCGAATTCGCCGAGGATGACTTCGACGGAAAACAGCGCGCCCGCGACCGGCGCGTTGAAGGTGCCGGCGATGCCGGCGGCCGCGCCGCAGGCGACGAGCGTGCGCAGGCGGCGCTTCGACATGCCCATGGCCTGGCCGATGCGCGAGCCGATCGCGGCGCCGATCTGGATGACGGGCCCTTCGCGGCCGGCGGAACCGCCGCTGCCGATGGTGATGGCCGACGCCAGCATCTTCGCGAGGGCGACGCGCCCGCGGATCTTGCCGCCGGCCAAGGCGACGGCCTTGATGACCTGGGGCACGCCGTGGCCCTTGGCCTCGGAAACCAGGAAGGTGGTGATGAGGCCGACGATCAGCCCGCCGACGGCGGGAACCAGCGCGATCTTCCAGGCGGCGATGGCGCGGAGGTCGGCCAGGCCGGGTTCGACGAGGTTCCAGAAGCCGCTCTGGAACAGATGGATGGCCGCGTTGAAGGCGATGGCGCTGAGGCCGCCCAACAATCCGATGACGGCGGCCGTGAACAGCAGGAACACGTATTCGCCGCCGCGCGCCCGCTCCACCCACGACCGGAACACGCCGCGCGCCAAGCGCGCGAGGGCGACCAGGCGGAGATGTCGGGCTTTCCAGCTTTCGGCGAACGAGGACATGGAAAACAAGGATAGGAGGTGCGGGCGCAAAAACAATATCCAAATCCGGCGGCCCGGGATCCGTCCGGCGCGGAAGCGGGACGGCGGTGGCGGTTCGCGCCGCCCCGCCGGCCGGATCGACGGCCGGGACGGTTTTCCACGGCGTGGAAAAATATTTTCCACAGCGTGGAAAAACCGGATACACTGCGCGAAATGAATCCGGTTCAGGAAAAGCGGGTTGCGGTGGATGCCCGGTGGGTATTCCGCGAGCTGAGCGGAATCGGCCGCTACACGCTGGAACTGCTGAAGCAACTGGGGGAAATCGGCGGGGCGTTCCGCTATCTGGTGCTGGTGCGGGACGGGGAACGGCGGGCGTTCGTGGAACGGGAAGCGGGGCTGGCGGGAAAAGCGAATTTCGAGTTCGCGGAACTGCCGTACGGCCCGTTTTCGCTGCGGGGGCAGTTCGCCGCGGCGCGCCTGCTGCGGGAACGGGACGTCGCCGTCTACCACTCGACGAATTTCATGGTGCCGTTGCCGGCGTTTCCGCGGCGGAAGCCGCACGCGATCCGGTGCATCTGCAACGTCCACGACCTGATCCCGCTGGTGCATCCGGAGTTCACGCCGAAAGCGCTGAAGACGCGGTTCTTTCCCGTCTACCGGGGGCTGATGCACGAGATCGCGCGGCGGGCGGACGCGGTGGCGACGGGGAGCGAATCGGCGAAGCGCGACATCGTGAGCTGGCTGGGGGTGCCCGAGGCGCGCATCGCGGTGGCGCCGGACGGCGTGGACGGGCGCTACGGGCCCGGCGGCGAAAAGCCGTCGGCGCGGGGCGGGCCGAAGACGGTGCTCTACGTGGGGCGGAGCGATCCGTACAAGAATCTGCCGGGGCTGGTGGAGGTTTTCGCGCGGCTGGTGCGCGAAGGGGGCGTCGCGGCGCGGCTGCGGATCGTGGGCTCGCCGGACGCGCGGTATCCGGAAGCGGGCGAAACGGCGCGGCGGCTGGGCGTGGCGGACCGCGTGGAATGGGCGGGCTATCTGGACGACGCGCAATTGGTGCGGGTCTACCAGGACGCGGACGCGCTGGCGCTGCTGTCGCGCTACGAAGGCTTCGGCCTGCCGGTGCTGGAAGCCATGGCGTGCGGCACGCCGGTGGTGTGCTCGAACGCGGCGAGCCTGCCGGAAGTGGCGGGCGCGGCGGCGCGGATCGTGGCGCCGGACGACGTCGCCGGCGCGGCGGCGGCGCTGCAGGACGTGTTGACGGATCCGGCGGAAGCGGCGCGCCTGCGCGCAGCGGGCCTGGAACAGGCCAAACGGTTTTCGTGGCGCGCGGCGGCGGAGACGATGCTGCGGCTCTACGGGGAGGCATCGGCATGAGCCGCGCGCTCCAGGTGGCGCTGGCGCACGACTGGCTCAACGGCATGCGCGGCGGCGAGCGGTGCCTCGATCTGATCTGCAAGGAATATCCGCAGGCGGAACTCTACACGCTGCTGTTCCGGCCGGAGCTGGTGTCGGACGCGATCCGGAACCGGAAGGTGCACGTGTCGGGCCTGCAGCGCCTGCCGGGCTTCCGCGAACGCTACCGGTGGTTCCTGCCGCTGTTCCCGCGCGCGATGGAAGCGTTCCGGCTGCCGGCCGGCACGGATCTGGTGCTGAGCACGAGCCATTGCGTGGCGAAGGGAATCGTGCCGCCGCCGGGCGCGAAGCACGTGTGCTATTGCTTCACGCCGATGCGCTACGCGTGGTCGCTGCAGGAGGAATACTTCGGACGGAACCGGCTCAAGCGCGCGGCGCTGGAGCTGGCGCTGGCGCGCCTGCGGAAGTGGGACCGCGCGGCGAGCGACCGGGTGGACCGGTTCGTGGCGATCAGCCGGCACGTGAAGGCGCGCATCGCGGAATACTACGGCCGCGAAGCGTCCGTGGTGTATCCGCCGGTCGCGACGCGGTATTTCACGCCCGATGGCCGCGGGGGGCACGACGGCTACGATCTGGTGGTGTCGGCGCTGGTGCCCTACAAGCGGGTGGATCTGGCGGTGCGGGCGTACGCGCGGTCGGGATATCCCCTGAAGATCGCGGGCGTGGGCACGGAGCGGGCGGCGCTGGAGAAGCTGGCGGCGCCCAACGTGGAATTCCTGGGGCGCGTGCCGGACGAAGGCGTTCGCGACCTGTACCGGCGCTGCCGGTTCCTGGTGTTTCCCGGGGAAGAGGATTTCGGAATCGTGCCGCTGGAAGCGCAGGCGTGCGGCAAGCCGGTGCTGGCGTTCGGCAAGGGCGGCCTGCTCGAAACCGTGCTGGCGGGACGCACGGGCGTATTTTTCCAGGAGCAGACGCCGGACGCGCTGCTCGCGGCGACCGCGCTCGCGGAGAAAACGGACTGGGATCCCGCGGCGATCCGCGCGCATGCGGAAACGTTCGGCGAAGCGCGTTTTCTCGAAGGCCTGCGCGCGGAAATCGCGGCGGCGCTGGAAGGGCGCCGGACGTGACGGCCGGAACGTCCAGCGCCGCGCCGGAACCGGCGGCCGCCGAAGCCGCGGCAAAACTTTCGCCGGGGCAGGCGCTGCGGATCGCGCGGGGATTTTCGTGCCTGTTCTGGAGCCTGCCGCTGCTGGCGGCCGCGCACGCGGCCGCGCTGGGCGACACGTGGCTGACGCGCTGGACGCCGGGATTGCTGCCGCTCGGTTTCGTGCCGCTGGCGGGCGGGCTCTGGCTGCTGCGCGCGGGCGGGGCGCTGACGCCGGCCTGGCGGACGAAACTCGGCCGCGTTGCGCTGCTGGCGCTGCTGGCGGCCGGACTGAGTCCGTTTCTGGCGTGGTGGCCGCTGGCGCCGGCGCGGATCTATTTCGCGGCCAACGCGGCCGCGCACTACGTCGCGCTGATCGCGCTGCTGGCGGGATTGACCCGGCTGGCGGGCGAAACGGCGCGGGGGCTGGGCGACGCGCCGCTGCGGAAAGAAGCCGCCGCGGGGTTGGGGATGGTGCTGTGGCTGAGCGCCTGCACGGTGGGCGCCCTGGGCTGGCTGTTCCACCGCGCGGGACTGTTCGATGCGGGGTGGTCGACGGTGCTGGCGCAGCTCGCGGGATTGCCGGAGGAAGCGCGGATGCTGTTCCTGCTGCCGTACGCGATGACCGCCTACGTGATGTGGCGGGCGAAGGAAACGGGCTTCCGCCGCGCGGCCGGCGGGAATTCCTGAGCGCCGGCACTGCGGCCGCGCGCTATTCCCACGGGAACCTGCGCGAAGCGTCTTCCTTCTTGTCGGGCTCGGCCGGCGCGTCCGGCTGGGCGGGAAGATGCTGCTGGATGGTTTCCAGAATCGCCAGTCCTTCGGGATCGCCCGGCATGGCGGCGAGATAGCCTTGGATGGGATTCCGCGCGCGGGCGTATTGCCGGAGGCGGACCATGGCCTGGGCCCAGATCAGCAGGCGCTCGTAGCGGTAAGGGGCGATTTCTTCGGATTTGCGGAAGCACTTGGTGGCGTAATCCCAGTTGCCCAGCAGGCAATAGTGGGAGGCGATGTGTTCCCACAGGAGGGGATTGTCGGGGTTGCGCTCGATCGCGCTTTGGAGGATGCCGACCGCCGCGGTTCCGCCTTCGAGCTGGTGGAAGGCGTCCGCGAGCGCGATGGCCGCCTCGGAATTCCAGGGATCGCGGCGCAAGGCGTACTCGAGCCACGTCCGGGCCGCGGCCGCCTGTTTTTTCTTCAGCAGTTCGGTGCCGACGCGGATGGACAGGGAGACGTCGTAGTAGCCGGTGTCCTCGTCTTTGCCGCGCAGCAAGGCGATGCCGGCTTCGGGATTCTGGCCTTCGACCGAACGGATGAGCGCCAGCAGGGCGCGGATTTCGAAGCGGTGCGGCCAGCGGTCGAGGGCGGCGGCCGCGGCGGTTTCGGCGAGGGCCGGGGCGTTGGCGTCCAGCAGCTGGTGGGCGGTCTGGACGGCCAGCCAGGCGTCGTCGGGCCGGCTGGCTTGCCGCCGCGCGAAGATGGCGCGGGTGTTGACCTGCGAAATCGCGGCGACGCGGGCGTCCACCGCGCGTTTTTCCTCGGTCAGGCGCGCCAGGGTCTCGGCGTTGTCGATCTGGCGGCGGAACGGGGGGCGGAACTGGCGGTCGATGACGGCGTCGAGCTGGGCGGCGTGGCCCCAGGGGACGAACAGCGTTTCGCCGGCGAGGGTTTCGGCGGAGGGCAGGGCGCCGGTCGGTTCCGGATCGAAGGCGCGGAGAAATTCCAGGCGGTCGAGCATGGACGACGCCAGGAGGTAGGTGGCGGCGAACGTATAGTGGACGTGGTCGAGAAACAGTTCGTGCCCGGGAATGCCCTGGGGCGAGCGGATGGCGAAAAGGGCTTCGGCGTCGAGCAGCGAAGACGCGGATTCCGCCGCGCATTCGCGGATCAGGGAATTGATGCGCGCATCGGCGCGCAGGCGGAGGGCGTCGGCGTCGCGCGCGCGGGAGAAGAGCGCGGCGGCTTCGGCGGTGCGGTTGGCCGCGAGGGCCAGCCGGGCGGCGCGGAACAGCGCTTCGGCGTGGTTGGGATTGAGGCGGATGACGTCGGCGTAGAGCCGCGAGGCCTCGGTCCGGTTGGTGGCGGTTTCGGCCGCGACGGCCGCCCGCATTTTTTCGCGGACTTCCTGGGCGCCGGTTTCGTCTTCCAGATAGCTGGTGGAAAACGGCGGGCAGTCGCGCAGGTTCACGGGGACGGTGCAGACGACGACCACCGGCGAAGCCGCGGCGGCTTGCCGCAGGATCGCGGCGAGGTTCTTGCGGAACGACCGGTAGGCGCTGCGGAGGCGCGGATCGTCGGGAGACATGCGGCCCTGGAGCGTGATGGGCTCCAGGCTGCGCCAGGCCTGGAGATCGGCGCGCGCGGGGGAGAAGCGCTCGAGGGCGGCGGCGCACAGCTGGGACAAATGCGTCCGCGAAAACAGCACGAGCAGGCGGGCGATGCGGGAGCTGTGGTGGAAGCGGCCGAGGCTGGAGGCGGGCCCGTAGGGGCCGGCCACTTCTTCGTTGCCGGTCATCACGACGACGGCTTGCGGTCGCAGCCGCTTCAGGTCGCGGGCCACCTCGCGCAGCACGTGGCTGTTGCCGCCGGCGAGCGCCATCTGGACCACTTCGACGGGATGGTCGGGATAGCGGTGCTGGAGCATGAGCTCCAGCTGGCGGCCGATTCCGAAGGAGGGATCGGGATAGCCCATCGCGGAAGAATCGCCCAGCAGGCAGACGCGCAACGTGCCCGGCTCCGGCGTTTTCGGCACCACGGCGGGCGGCGGCGGTTGGGCCGCCCGCGCCATGGCGAAGCGATAGGTGAAGAACGGATTGTCGATCCAGGCCGGCTGGCCTTTGGACGTGCCGTCGCGCAGAAAACGGGCGGGATGCCGCGGCAGGAAATGGGCGGCGGCCAGTTCCACCACCAGCAGCGCGGCCAGCAGAACGGCGACGCCCGCCGCCAGCCGGCGGCTCCAGCGGAGGAAAAACGCGGCGAACGGCGGAAGGTCCAGCTGGTCGGAAAGAGATTTCATGTCCTGCAAGTGGTCCGACTATAGGAGAGAAGGGGGGGGCGTGTAAAGCGGCGCCGTCCGGTTTCGCCGAAAATCGAAAGGGGTCGTCGGATCGGACTTGCGCTTTGCGACGAGTTGGCGCAATTTTCGTTCCAGGAAAGCGCGAGCTTCGCATGGCGAACGATAAACTCAAACGGCGGAAGAACAAATTGGTCAAACCGCCCTGGCGCGACCTGCTGGCGGACGAAGATCTGCTCCAGCTGGCGATCCGGGATCCGCTGACGGGGCTGCTGAACCGCCGCGCCTTCGATGAACATTTGCGCTGGATCTGGAAGCAGGGGAAAGACCAGCCGTTTCCCGTCGGCTTGCTGGTCATCGACATCGACCATTTCAAGGCGGTGAACGATTCCTACGGCCACGTGGTGGGCGACCGGGTGCTGAAGGAATGCGCGGCGCTGGCGAAGGCCAGCGTGCGGGAGTCCGACGTCGTTTGCCGCTATTACGGCGGCGACGAACTGGTGGTGATCCTGCCCTTGGCCGACGAAACCGAAACGCGCCGCATCGCCGAGCGGATGCTGGCGATGTTCCGCGACGCGGTGCTGTGCCGGGACACCTACGAACTGCGGGCCACCATCTCCATCGGTGCCAGCACCATGATCGCCGGCCCGGGCCACAGCGCGGAAACCTTCCTGATCCAGGCCGACCGGGCGCTGTACCGGGCCAAGCAGACGGGGCGCAACAAGCTGTGTTTTGCCGGCGAAGGTCCGGACCGGGACGATCCGCCCGCCGGGCAAGGTGCTTCGCCCGCGCCCGCCGGAATGGCGAATCCCCGGCGCGTCGTGCTGGTCGTGGACGACGAACCGTCCCTGTGCGTTCTGTTCCGGCGGATGCTGACCCGCGCGGGGTTCGCCGTGCTGGACGCGCAGACGACGGCGGACGCGCTGGCCATCGCCGAACGGGAGCGGGGGATGATCGACGTGGCGCTCGTCGACCTGCACCTCGGCAACGAGGACGGGCTGGACCTGCTCAAGAAGCTGCGGGGCGTCGACGAATCCACCATCGGGATCGTCATCACCGGCCAGGCCACCTTGGAGAACGCGGTGGCCTCGCTCCAGCAAGGCGCTTACGATTTCGTGCAGAAACCGGTGGCGCCCGCGCAGCTTGCCGCCGTGCTGGAGCGCGCCACCAAGTACCGCCGCCTCGTGTTGGAGAACAAGCGCTACCAGAGCCATCTGGAAGACATGGTTCGCGAAAAAAACACGGCGCTGTCCCGCGCGCTCGACCAGGTCACCGATTCCTACCAGTTCACCCTCGAGGCCATGGCCGACATGCTCGACACGCGGGAAAAGAAGACCGGCGCGCACAGCAAACGCGTTTCCCGCATGGCCGTGGTTCTTGCCCGCCGGATGGGCGCCTCCTTGGAGGAAATCGAGCACATCGCCACCGGCGCGCTGCTCCACGACATCGGCAAGGTCGGCATCCCCGATTCCATCTTGCTCAAGACCGGCCCGCTGACGGACGACGAACGCGAGATCATGAAGACGCATCCGCATCTGGGCTACAACATCATCAAGGCGGGGCCGGGGCTCGAGCCCGCCTCGGAAATCGTGCTGGCGCACCAGGAGCGCTTCGACGGCACGGGCTATCCCCGCGGCCTCAAGGGCGAAGAGATTTGCCTCGGCGCCCGGATTTTCGCGGTCATCGACACCTACGACGCCATTCGGTCCGAGCGGCCGTATTCCAAAGGGCGCAGCGCGCAGGAAGCCTTGGCGGAAATCGTCCGGTTTTCCGGCACCCAATTCGACCCCGCCGTGGTCGAAGCCCTGAAAAGCTGCCAGGCGGAAATCGAAGACGTCGGCGGCTGGTCCGCGCCCTGAAGTCCGCCGCGTCCGGCGGCGCTTGCGGCCGACGAATCGCCGGGCCTGCCGCACGCGCCGATTGACCGCGCGGCCGCAAATGGCGTATAAAAAGCGACGGCGCAGAGAAATTGACCCCTGAATCGATCCCCGAGGAGAGACAGCATGAAGAGATCCAACCCCCTCCGACGGTTTTTCCGGATTTCCGTTCCCGCGGCGGCGGCCCTGCTGCTGCTGGGGGGAGCGGGAGCGGGCGGAGCCGACGAACCTACCGCTCCGGCCGTCCTCGATCCGCCCGCCGCCCGCGTCGCGGCACCGGATTTCGAACAAGCGCTGGCGAAAGAAACGGCCCTGCGGAAACGGGCGATGGACGATTTGTCGAGCGCGTGGAAGCTGATGGTCGCCGCGCGCGACGAGGCGCAGGACCTCCGCCGGCAACTGGCGGAAAACGAGCAGGCCGTGGCCCAGGTTCGGGAAACCGAACGGCGATTGGCGGAACAAACGGCGGCCGTGGCCGAGCGGGATCGCCAGCTGGAGTCGGCGCGGTCCGAACAACTCCGCTTGCGGCAAGAACGCGACGCCCTGCGGGAAGAAGCGGCGACGATTCCCGGCCTGAAAGAGCAAATCAAGCGGACCCAGGACGAGATCGCCCGCCTGGCCCGCTCGCTGCTCGAGGTGCGGGAGCAAAACGAGGTGCTGGTGCAGGCCCGGGAATTGATGCTCCAAAACCGGATCCGCGAAAACGTGGAGACGGAAGCTTCGCGCCTGGCGGCGGAAAACCGGGTGCGGGAGATGGAAAAAGAAGTCGCGCAGGCGGCCGCGAAGATCGCGGAAATCGAAAAGCGGTCGGCGCGGGAGCAGGCGCAAGCGGCGGAAGCGGCGAAAGAATCGGAACGCCGCCGGGCGGAAACCGACGCGCAGGCGGCGGCGCAACGGCAGGATTTGGAAAAACGGCTGGCGGCGGAAACGCAGCGGGCGGAGGCTCTGGCCCGCGCAAAGGCGGATCAGGCCCAGGCCGCTTCGGCCGCGGCGGAGAACAGCCAAAAGACGGTGGCGGAGTTGCAGTCCAGCCTGGCGGAGAAGGAAAAGGCGCTGGCCGAGGCCGACCAGCGGGCGCAGCGGCTGGAAGCGGAAGTCGCCAAGGCGACGGAGCGGCTCGCGGATGTCGAAAAGCGCTTGGAGGAGGCAAAGGCGCAGGCGGACGACGCCCGGGCTTTGGCCGCATCGTCGGGGGGCGCTTCGAAAGAGATGGACGCTCTTCGGGAGGATCTCGCGGCCAAAGAGAAGGCGTTGACCGAAGCCGGCCAGCAGGCGCAGCGGCATGACGCGGAGACCGAGAAAGCGGCACAACGAATCGCCGACGCCGAAAAACGGGCTAATGCGCTGGAGAAGGAGCAGGCACGGGCCGCCAAGCGCGCGAAGGGTCTGGAGAAAAAGCTGGCGGCGAAAGATCAGGCGTTGGCGAAAACGGAAGACGAGCTGAAACGGCTTTCGGAAACGTCCGGCACGTCGGCGAAGCAGCTTGCGAAGATCGAAAAACAGCTGGCGGCGGAAAAGACGCAGGGCGAGGAAAAAATCCGCGAGCTCGAAAAGCGGTTGGAGAAGGAGCTCTCGAATGCCGCGGCGCGCGCCGAAGAGCTTGAGCGTCAACTGACCGAGGCCAAGGCGGCGCCCGCCGATTCGGCGGAAAAGCGATAATCATCCGGCCGTGCGCAAGGGGGGGGCGCCAGATCTCGTTGTTCGCGGACGCCGCGCCGGCTGAGCGCGGCAACCGAAGAGCCGTCGCGGGCAAGCTCCAGATTTCGATGCCGCCAGTTCAAACAACGGCCGCATCCTAACGGATTGCGGGGCATCGCGGTTCGAAAAACACGGGGAACATATCTCGCGCCGCTTGCGAGACTCACCGATTTAAAACATTCCGCGCCGGAGTGGAATTCCCCGCATGAAATGGGGCTTTTCGTGCGGCGGGTTCGGCGGGATTGGCGCGAAAAGCGATCCGTGTAAGCGCTTGGTGCGGAAACGGTAAAAATTGTTTTACGCCGGAAAAATCTAACCGCAATTTAATTGCAAACCGTTTGCAGAACTTGACGGCGGGTCGTACTCCAAAAGCTGGAGGCCGTCATATGTGGACAATAGAAGAGTTGCTCGGAAAGGTGTCTTCCTCCGGCGGTTCCGATCTGATTCTCACCTGCGGCGCGCCCCCCAAACTCAAGATTCTGGGCGTGATGCACTCCGTGGGGGATCGTCCGCTGGAAGAGGAGGAAACGAGAACGCTGGGGCTGTCGGTGCTCAACGAGGCCCAACGGGCCATTCTCGAAAACAAGCGCAGCGTGGATCTCTCGAAAGGATTTCCGGGACTGAATCGGTTTCGGTTCAACGTGTTCTACCAGCGCGGAACCCTCGCGCTGGTTGCGCGACTGATTCCCTACCGGATACCGTCGTTCGGCGAGCTGGGCTTGCCGCCCGTCGTCCAGCAGTTCGCGCTTTGTCCGCACGGGCTGGTGCTGGTCACGGGCCCGGCCGGCAGCGGCAAATCCACCACGCTGGCCGCGATGATCGAATACATCAACCGGAACCGGTCGGAGCACGTCGTCTGCCTCGAAGATCCCATCGAGTATCTGCACGCGCACGGCAAGAGCCTCATCGAACAGCGGGAAATCCACGACGACGCCCCGTCGTTCGCCGTGGCGCTGCAGGCGGTGTTCCGCCAGTCGCCGGACGTGATCATGGTCGGGGAAATGCGCGATCTCGAGACGATGCAGTTGGCGCTGACGCTGGCGGAAACCGGCCACCTGATCTTCGGCACCTTGCACACGCAGGACACGACGCACGCCATCAACCGCATCGTGGACATCTTCCCGCCGGCCCACCAGCAGCAGGTCTACACGCAGCTTTCCATGGTGCTGTCCGGCATCATTTCGCAGGCGTTGCTGCTGACGACGGACCAATCGCACCGCGTGCTGGCCTGCGAAGTGCTGCGCATGAACAACGCCATCGCCAACCTGATCCGCGAACGGCAGCTCCAGCAGATCTATTCGGTCATCCAAACCGGCCGGACGGAAGGCATGATGACGATGAACGAGTCGCTCCGGCGGCTCGTGGGCGAAGGGAAGATCGACCAGGACTTGGCGATCGAACGATCGCCCCGTCCGCGGGAACTCGCCCGCATGCTGGGCGTCTACATGCCGGAGGCCGGTTCGGCCGAAGGCGAGGGGACGTCCCCCGTGAACACCTGGAAGACCCGAGGAGGCGCAGAATGAAACCGATGAAACGAGGCCGCCGGATTCCGTTGATCTTCGTTTTCACAGGAGCCGTTTTGCTGTTGGGATACGGCGGTCGGGGTCGCGGCGGCGAGGCCTCCGAACCGGTGGTCTGGGACGTTCCCGCGGCGTCGCCGGCGGAAAAGACGGCCGCCCCGGCCCCGACGAAAGAGCCGTCTCCGAAAAGGGAGCTGGGGGCCGCGCGCGCCAAGGCGGCGGAACTGGAAAAATCGCTGGCTCGGGAAACGAAACTCCGGGAAAAGGCGACGGCCGATCTGTCAGCCGCCCAGAATCAGTTGAACGCCAGCCGCCAGGACGTCGAGCAGCTGCGGAAGAAATGCGACGCGGCCGAAAAGACGGCGGGCCGGGCTGCCGATCTGGCGAAACAATTGGAGAAGAAGTCGGAATCGGTCGCGGCGTTGACGGAGCGAATCCGCAAGACCCAGGCGGATGCGGATCGGTTCCAAAGGGCTTTGGCCGACGCGCAAAGCCTGAATCAGTCGGCGGCGCAAGCCAGCGAGGAATCCCTGAAGAAACAGGCCCAGGCGCTGGAAAAAACGGAAGCGGCCCGGCAGGCGTCGGCCGCCCGCGTCCAGGCGCTGGAGCGGGAGAACGCGAAAGCGGCGGCGCGCGCGCAGGAATTGGAAAAAGCGCTGGCGCAGGCCGGTCGGCAACTGGACCGAACGAAAGCCGAACTCGCGGCCGCGGAAAAGCAGGGCCAGGCGAAGGCGGCGGCGCGCGAGCAGGAACTGGAGAAAGCGTTGGCGGCGGAGAAAAGCCGGGCGGTCGCGGCGCTGGAGCGCCAACAGGCGGAGCAGGCGCGGGTGGCGCAGGAGCAGGATGTCCGGAACGAAAAAGAGCGGGCCGCGCTGAGCGAGAGTTTGGCGGAGAAGGAGAAAGCGCTGGCGCAAGCCGGCCAGCAGCTGGACCGAACGAAAGCCGAACTCGCGGCTGTGCAAAAGGAAGTCCGGGCGAAGGCGGCGGCGGAAGCCCGTGTCCAGGCGTTGGAGCGGGAGAACGCGAAAGCGGCGGCGCGCGCGCAGGAATTGGAGAAAGCGCTGGCTCGTTCCGGAGAGCAAGCGAAGCGATGGGAAGCGGAAGCCGCCGAGCAGAAAGCTCGGGGCCGGGCCGAAGAAGCAGCAATCGCCGCGGCGCAGAAAAAGCAGCGGGACGAAATGGACGTCCTGCGTTCCCAGCTGGAGCGCCAAGCGGCCGCCGCCGCGGCGCTGGAAAAGAAACAGGAGGGCCAAGCCCAGCGGTTGGAAGCGAAGGAACGGCAATATGCGCAGTTGATCGCCAAGTTCCAGAAGCTCCAGAAAGAAGAAGAAGAGCAGACGGAGGAATTGGCCGAGGTCCGGGCGCAACTCAAGGAAGCCCTGCGAGAGGCCGAGGAGCAAAAAATGAAAGCGGCGGACGACCTGCGGCGCCTGCGCGTACAACTGCAGGATGAGAATCTGGTTCGGGAGGGGCGGGCGCTTCGGGAACAATTGGGACCCGAGGACAACGAGGCGCTGATCGGCTCCCTGAACGACGTGGGGCTCGTGCTGCAGTCGGAAGGCAAGCTGGACCAGGCGGAGGAAATGTATCGCCGTGCGTTGGTGGTCTTGGAACGGACCAGCGGCCGGACCGGCGCGACGGCCGGCACGCTTTACCAGCATTTGGCGGAAGTGACTTGGGCCGGGGGCGACCTGGATTCCGCCGCGTCGTACTACGAAGAAGCGGCGCAGCGTTTTTCCGCGGCGCTGGGCGATACCCATCCCCGCCATGCCGCGGCGCTGAACGGCTGGGCCCGCGTCTGTCGCGAACAGCAGCGTCCGGCGAAGGCGGAAGAGCTCTACCGGATGGCCATCCACATTTACGAACGGCATCCGGATCGGCATCCGGGCGATTTGGTGGTGCCGCTGCACAACCTCGCCTTGCTCCTGATGGAGCAAGGGCGACTGGACGAGGCCGGACCGCTGTTGCAGCGGGCGGTGGTCTTGGCCGAAAAAAGCGGCCTGCCCAAAGGCGACGCGCTGGTCGTGATGCGCACCATGATGCGCTATTGCCAGGCCGCGGGCGACGTGGAAGGGGCCGCGGAATACGAAGAAAAGGCCAACGAACTGGCCATGGACGTATGGGCGAAATGAGGCTGCGCACGACAGGCGAGCGAACGAGCAGGAGGCCGCGATGAGCACAATCGATTCTTCGGCGGATCTTCAGGAGCAAGGGGGGCGTTGCGTCGTAGGCGTCCATCTGGACATCGATTCCCTGCGGGTGGCGGAGGTGAGCCGGGGCCGCGTGGCCCGATGGTCTTGCGTGTCCTATCCCGCCGGCTTGTCGCCGGATTCGCCGGAATTTCCGGCCTTCTTGAAGAAGAACCTGGCCGAATACCATTCCGCGTTCCGCCGCGCATCCATCTGGGTGGTGGGACCGCTGCCGAGCCTGCAGGTGAGATTCCTGTCGTTGCCCCGCGTGCGTCCGCGCCAGTTGTCGAATCTGGTCTATTGGACGTTCCGCAAGGAAATTCCCTTCGATCCCAAGCAGACGATTTTCGACTACGACGTGGAGAGCGAAGCCTCCACTCCGGGGGCGTCGAAGAAAACGACGGAAGCGACGGCCTACACGGTGGCGAAAAGCGACGCCCAGGCGATCGTGGATCTGTTCGCCGCCGCCGGATATCCGGTGGACGGCATCGCGATCTCGTCGTTCGCGCTGCGGAATCTGTTCGGCATCCGTCCGCTGGCTGCGGCGGGGCCCGCGCTGGGCTTGTACGTGGGGGGCAATTCGTCGTCCCTGCTGTTTTTCAAGGGCAAGCAGGTGGTGGCGCACCGCGTGTTCAAGACGGGCATGAACGTCATGCTCGACGTCTTGCGGGACCGCCATCCGGATTGGTCGCCGGCCCGGACCTATCAGGCGATCCGCGAGGCCCTCGCCGCCGCGCCTTCTCCGGAACCGCTGGCCGAACCGGTTCCCGACGAGACCGTCCGGATCGCCGAAACCGTCCATGTCGCTTTCGATCGCCTGATCCAGCAGGTGGAGCGTTCGATTACCGCCTATTTGGCCGGCAAGAGCGATGAAGAGATCCAGAACATCTACGTGGCGGGATCCATGGCGGGACTGACGGGTCTGGTCAAGGAACTGGGCGTCAAGCTCGGGCTGGCCAGTTTGCCGCTGGATTTGTTCCGACCGGGCCTGTTGGAGGCGGGTGTGAAGCCGCCGGAGGGGCCGGAGGAAGCCGGCATGATGGCGGTGGCGTTGGGCGCGGCGTTTTCGGATCCGGCGCACACGCCCAATTTGCTGCACACCTACGTGGAGCGGGCGCAGGAAGCGCGCCGCGCCCGCTGGCGGCTGGCCGGCGGCGTCGTGGGAATCGCCGGTCTGATCGTGCTGGCCGCCACGGGCGGCTGGATCGGTCGCCGGAACCACTGCCTGCGATCAGAATTGGAAAGCGTCCAATCGCAAATCCGCCAATACGCTCCCTATCCGGACCGGGCGATGATCCAAGCCATGCTGCGCGAAGCGACGGCCAACAGCCTGCAGATGAAAAGCATGGCCGCCCGCAGCTTGCCGGCGGCGGCATTGAACCAATTGGCCCTGGAAACTCCGCGGGACATCCGGCTCACCTCCATCGTGCTCGAACGGGATGCGGGGCCCAAGACCGGCAAGAGAAGCAAAGATACCGAGGCCGCCGCCCCCAAGATCCGCATTCAGCTGCAAGGCATGGTGCTGGGATCGCCCGGCTCCCAGGAATCCAAGTTGGCGTCCTACGTCCTGCGGCTGGAAGGCGCCGAGATGTTCGAACGGGTTTGGCTGAACCGTTCGGAAGAAGGTCGCGAGGGCGGGGAACAGGTTCTGCTGTTCGATCTGGAAATGAAGATGGACGATCTCGGCGGGGAATCGCGGGTGCTGCCCGCGCTCGGGGAAAAGAAAGGCGGCTCTTCATGAAAACGCGCGTTCGCCTCCGCGGCAACGGGGTTCTGAGCGGCATCGGCTATCTGGCCATCGTCGCCTTGTTGCTGTTGGCCGGGACCAATCTGTACGGGCCGGTGCGGAACTGGTTCCGGTTGAACCGCGAAATCGCCGCCGCCCGCGCCCGCCTGGACGAACTCCGGGTCCTGCATCCGCTGTACGTGGAATTGACCGATCTGGACAACCCCGCCCAGTGGCCGGGACTGGCGCTGCCCGTTCCCGACAAGCTGTCCGAGGCCGACGTCACCGGCATTCCCGAACGCTTCATGGCCGTGGCCACCCACAGCCAGATGCAGCTCAGCGCGGTCAGCCCGCGCGTCGAGGCCGACGCCTTGGATCGCCGCTATCTGGCGGTCGAACTGCATGCGTCCGGACCCTATCGGCAATTCAAGGCGTTCCTGATGGGACTGGCGCAGATGCCGGTGCTGGAACGGATCGAACGGCTCGAAGTCAAACGGGAAGCGCTTCAGGAAGAATACGGCGTATGGACGCGGCTGGCTTTGGAAGGAGGCGCGCCATGACAACCCGAGAACGCGTGTTGATCGCGGCGATGGCGGGCGCCGCCGTCTGGGGCGCGGCGACCTTGGGCGCGGGCTATTGCCAAAAAAACCGCGCCGCGCAGAGGAGCACCCTGTTGCAGGCCGAAATCCGCACCTTCGCGGACCAGCAGCGGGCGCGGATGGTTCCGTTGCGGTTGAGCGAACGGGAACGGATGGTCTTGAACGAAGCGATTGCCGCCTGGGCGAAGAGCCCGTTCATCGACCGGGAAGCGTTGGCCACGGCGGTCGAAGAACCGGTCCAGCAATTCTTCTACACGGGATTCGTCCAGATCGGATCGCAGCAGTTCGCCATCCTCAACGGCCGCGAATACCGGGTTTCGGAACCGGTCGCCCAGACCGATTTCCGCGTGGAGTCGATCCATCCGGACCACGTGGAACTCGTTTCCGGCAGCGGCGGCCGCCGCATCACCGTGGCTTTGCAAACGGCCAAAGAAACAAGGGAGTCGAAATGAAAACGTCATCCTGCCGGCGATATTCCGGACCCACGATCGGTTCCGTCCTGCTGCTGGCCGCGATTCTGGCCGGCTGCGCGGCTCCATCCACCACCGTCGTCCACAAGCCACCCGGATTGAGCGAATGGCGTCCGCCGGGAGAAACGCCGCCGGCGCCGGTGCGCCCGGCCAAAGCCGGCTTGCCGCCGGCGTTGACCACCGCGCCCATGGAACAGAAGGCGCTGGCCCGGGTCCTGGCGGAACCGGCGCTGCCGACCAACCTCATCAGCGATCTGGCGCTGACCGACGAAGCCGACGTGGCCATGGTGTTGCGCACGCTGGCCAAGGCGGCCAGCGTCAACATGCTCGTCAGCCCGCAGGTGAAAGGCAAGGTCAGTTTCGCCTTCAAAGACGTGCCCTGGGACCAGGCTTTCCGCAGCGTGATCATTTCCGCCGGGTTGGCCTACGCCTGGGAAGGCGACGTGTTGCGGGTGATGACCCTCGACGACATGCGCCGCAGCCTCGAGATGGAAACGGTCCTCAAGCAGCGCGAAGACGTGAAGGCCGAAAAGCGCAAGGTCGAGCCCATGTTGATCCAAGTGATCCCGATCAAGTATTCGAAGGCGAAAAGCATCGGGGCCACGGTGAAGGCGTTGCTGGCGGCGACGGTTCCGGGGAGCGGGGCCGACGGCGCCGCGGCCGGCCCGCGGGCCAGCGTGTCCATCGACGAAGACAACAACGCGATCATCGTGCATGCGATCCGCGACGACGTGGCCAAAGTGGTCGCGCTGGTCGACCAGCTCGACCGGGCGAAGGCGCAGGTGCACATCGAAGCGCGGATCGTGGAAGCGACGCGGGATACCGCGCGCCAGCTCGGGGTGCAGTGGGGCGTTCACTCGGCCCGGTTGGACGACGGGCGGCTGACGACGATCGGCGGCCGCGGCGCCACCGCCGGAGGCTACAATTCCGATTTCCCGGCCCAATACGCCCAAGCCGGCGCCGCGCTCACGCCCGTGGGCATGACGCTCGGCCTGGTCTCGGAGAAGATCGGCGGCAGCGAACTGCTCGCCATGCAGCTCACCGCGCTGCAGCGGAAAGGCAACATCCGGATCTTGTCCAGTCCTTCGATCGCCACTCTCGACAACGAGGAAGCCGTCATCGCCAGCGGCGAGGAGCGCGCCTACCGCAAAACCACCGGCACCGGCAACGAAGGCGATCTGACGGTCGAATGGAAAGAAGCCGTTTTGGAGCTGAAGGTGACCCCCCACGTGGTGGACGGGGAATTCCTGCGGGTCCAGATCGTCGCCCGCAAGGAATCGTTCGACGAAACCAAGCCGGAATCCGGAGGCGAATATCCGGTCAACAAGAAGAACGCCAGCACCACGGTGCTGCTGCGCAACGGCGAAACCGTCGTCATCGGCGGCCTGTCCCTGGAAAGCGACAGCGATAGCCATACCGGCATTCCATGGCTGATGGACATTCCCGGCATCGGCGCCCTGTTCAAGAACAAGAGCCAGGCGAAGAAGTTCGACGAGACGCTGATCTTCATCACCCCCAAGATCATCGCCGACCGCCGCTAGGAGGGGTTCCGGAGCCGCGCAAGGAGACGAGAGCGGATGAGGTCGAGGCCAAAACTGGGAAAGATGCTGGTGGATGCCGGTCTACTGGATGCCGAGCAGCTGGCCCAGGCGGTGGAAGCCTGCGCGTCGACGACCGAACGGCTGGGGGAATATCTCTGCGGCAAGGGCATCATCCACGAGGACCAGGTGGTCGAATTGCTGGGGCATCAGCTCCGGGTTTCGCGCTACGATCCCGAACGCTATCCCATCGACATGGCGCTTTCCAACCTCCTGCCCGTCGATCTGGCCCAACGCCTCAAGGTGGTCCCGCTGAACCGCCGGGACGGCCGGCTCATGCTCGGCATGAGCGATCCCACCGATCTCGACGCCATCGACGCCGTCGAGCAGCTGACGCGCTGCGAAGTCGTGCCCGTCATTTGCACGGATCGGGAAATCAACCAGCTCACCAACGGCCTGTACGGCAGCTTCGCGGGCATCGGCGACGTGGCGGAGAAAATCGGCGAACTGGCCGGCGCCGCGCCGGTCCTGCCCAACATGGCCGAAGACGTGGAGGTGGGTTCGCTGAAGAACATGGCCGAAGGCGCGCCCGTCGTCCGCATGGTGAACTGGATCATTTCCCAGGCGGTCCGGGAAGGCGCCAGCGACATCCACATCAGTCCCGAAACCAACTTCGTGCAGCTGCGGTTTCGGATCGACGGCAAGCTGCGCGAGGTGCCCGCGCCGCCCAAGAGCCTCCACCTGTCCATCGTATCCCGCATCAAGATCCTCGCGCAGATGGACATCGCCGTTTCGCGCGTTCCCCAGGACGGGCGGTTCACCGTCAAGCTCGACAACCGGGAAATCAACATCCGCGTTTCGACCATTCCGACCACCAACGGGGAAAACGTGGTATTGCGCCTCCTCGACATGGGCGCGTTCAACTATTCGCTCGACGATCTCGGCATGTCGGAACGCGACCGCGAGCAGCTCGCGCGGGTGATCGAGGCGCCCTACGGCATGATCCTCAGCACCGGACCGACCGGCAGCGGGAAGACGACCACCCTCTACGCCATGCTGAAGGAGCTCAACCAACCCGATATCCATATCATCACCGTCGAAGACCCGGTGGAATATCGGGTGGCCAAGATTCGCCAGGTGCAGCTCAACACCAAGGCCGGGATGACGTTCGCTTCCGGTCTTCGCTCGATTCTTCGCCAGGATCCGGACGTCATCATGGTCGGCGAAATCCGCGACGGCGAGACGGCCCGCATCGCCACCCAGGCCGCCTTGACCGGGCACCGGGTGCTGAGCACCGTCCACACCAACGACGCGGCCGGCGCCATTACCCGCCTGATCGACATGGGGATCGAGCCGTTCCTGGTCGCCTCGGTCCTGCTGGTTTCCTTCGCCCAGCGCCTGGTCCGCAAGGTCTGTCCGCATTGCGCGGTCCGCACGGAACCCGGTCGCCAGTCCCGCGTGTTCTGGGGCGTGCCGGAAAAGGAGGAATTCACCGTCATGCAGGCCAAGGGCTGCGCCCGGTGCCAGCACACCGGCTACCAGGGGCGCATCGGCATTTTCGAGGTCTTGATGATCGACGACATGATCCGCGAGTTGATCGCCCGCAAGGCGACCACGGCGGAAATCAACCAGGCGGCGCGGGCCGCGGGCCGTTTGCGCACCCTGAAGGAAGACGCCTTGGACAAGCTCCGCCAAGGCGTCACCAGCATCGAAGAGGCGATGAGCGTCGTGAACGTCTAGGAAGGGCCGGTGGCAGCATGAGCAGTTATCGATACGAGGCCGTGAACGAGGGGGGCAAGACCGTCTCGGGCTTGATCGAAGCCGAATCGTCGGACCATGCCAACGAATTGCTGGGCGCCCGCGGCCTGATTCCGATCTCGCTCCGCGATGAAACGTCGGCCGTCGGCCATCCGCGCTGGGAAGCTCTGGCGCTGCTGTTCAACGTGGTCCACCCCGAAGAACTGATCCTGTACACCAAACAGCTGGCCACCATGCTGAAAGCGGGCATTCCGATCCTGCGGGTGGTGGACATCCTGGAAAACCAGTCGGAAAACCCGCGCCTCAAGTCCATCAGCCGGCAGATCGGCCTGGATATCCGCAGCGGCACCACCTTGTCGCGTTCCCTGCGCCGGCATCCGGACGTCTTTTCCTCGCTCTATTGCAGCATGGTCCAGGCCGGGGAGAGCAGCGGCGCGCTGCCGCAGATCCTGCAGCGTCTCATCTACATCATCACCCACGAGTACCAGGTCCGGACGGAGGTCCGGTCCGTGCTGCTGTATCCGCTTATCGTGCTGGTTTCCCTGATCGCGGCCTTCGTGGGACTGATCACGTTCGTGGTTCCGCAGTTCGCCAAAGTCTATGCCAAGGTGAAAGTCCAGTTGCCGTTTCCGACCCGGGTCTGCCTGTTCCTGAGCAAGCTGTTCAACGAAAAGTGGCCGATCCTGTTCTTGGTTCTGGCGGCGCTCGCTCTTGCCGTGTTCTTCGCGCTGCGCACCGCCGCCGGCCGCTACTGGTGGGATCGCCTGAAATTGCGGATTCCCCTGGTCGGCCCCTTGCTGCTCAAGTCGGCGCTTTCCCGCTTCGCCAGCATCTTTTCCATTCTGCAGGCCTCCGGCGTGGGCATCCTCGATGCGCTGAAGATCCTTTCCGGCACCATCGGGAACGCGGCCATCAGCCGGGAGCTGGAAGGGGTGCAGGTCCACTTGGAGCAGGGCCACGGGGTGGCTCGGCCGCTCATGGCCGCCCAGTATTTCACGCCCATGCTCATCAACATGGTGGCCGTGGGGGAGGAGGCGGGCAACCTCGACGAAATGCTGCGCGAGGTGTCCCTCCACTACGACTCCGAAGTGGAATACGCCACCCGGCGTTTGACCACGGCGATGGGCCCTGTCCTGATCGTCGCGATGGCCGTCTTGGTCGGATTCTTCGCTCTCGCCGTATACATGCCGATGTGGGACTTGGCGAAACTCGCCACGCGAACGCAATGAAAGTCCAATCCATCCAAATCCAGTTCTACCTGTTGGTGCCGCTGATCTTCGCCGGTTTCACCGCCCTGGCCGCGCAGCTGACCTACCACCTGATGAAATCCGGCGCGGTCGCCGCCGGGCGGACGTGGCCCCTGCTGGCGACGGGGGGATTGCTGGTCGCCACCGTCTTCCTGTGCGGATTGCTCATCCTGTGGCTCGTTTTTCGCCCCGTGGAAATCTTCCTGAAGGAAACCCGGCCGCTCGTGCCTGCGCCCGCGCCGGCGCCGTTCCGCGGCCGCCGCGCGCCGGGCTACGAAGCCATCGAACCGCTCGTCCACACCCTGAACTGGATGACGGACGCGATCGGCCAGCTGGAGGCCCAGACGCTTTTCCCCGACGTCGTCGCGCCGTCGCCCGCCATGCGTTCGGTGCTGGGCCTCGTCCTGAAGATCGCCCCGACCGATTCGACGGTGCTGATCCTCGGCGAAAGCGGTACCGGCAAGGAACTCATTGCCCGCAACATCCATTCCCACAGCCGTCGCGCGAACAAGCCGTTTGTCGCCATCAATTGCGCCGGGATTCCCGAGGGCCTGCTCGAAAGCGAGCTGTTCGGCCATGAGAAAGGCGCGTTCACCGGAGCGTACGCCCGCAAGATCGGCAAGCTCGAAGCCGCCGATGGCGGCACCGTCTTTCTCGACGAAATCGCCGACATGCCGCTGGTGATCCAGGCCAAGATCCTGCGCGCCCTGCAGGAACGGGAAATCGAGCGGGTAGGGGGAGGCAAGCCCATCCCCGTCGATATCCGCGTCCTGGCGGCGACGAACAAGGACTTGGCCAAGATGGTCCAGGAAGGCGCGTTCCGCGAAGACCTGTTTTTCCGCATCAACGTGTTTTCCTTCCGCCTGCCCGCGCTGCGCGAACGGAGCCAGGACATTCCCCTGATGGCGACCCATCTGCTGCGGCAGATCAAGCCGGAGGGTTCGTTTTCGCCGCAGGCCCTGGCGGCTTTGACCGCCCACCGCTGGCCGGGCAACGTCCGCGAACTGATCAACACCATCGAAGCCGCGGCCGCCTTGGCTCCCGACGTCATCGGGCCGGAACACCTGCATGCCGGCATCCGCTTGCCTACCGAATGCCTCCTGCCCGATTCCGCGCTGCCGGCGGGATGCAGCTGGAATCTCGACGAGCGCATCGCCGCGATGGAAAAGGCCATGATCATGGAGGCCCTGATGCGGGCGGACGGCGTCCAGGTGCGCGCCGCCGCCTTGCTGGGAATCAAGGAGCGCAGCCTGTGGCATCGCATCGCCAAGCACCAGATCGACGTGGCGGCCATCCGTCCGGACCGGTCGGGGCCGAAACCCGTCCTGCAGAAAGCGGAGCCATGAACATCAAAATGCGGAGGAAAAAGCAGCGGCCCGGGGCGTGCGGCCGGGTCCGTCCGGTCTGGCGGCCGGCCGAACGCGGCCTACGGCCGTTCCATTCGCCTTTTTGCGCAGGTTATCCATCCATTTTCCCGGTTTGGCATGGATCGTGCACCGGAAAGGAGGCGGCGGACATGGAAAAAGCTGGATTTGATAAACGGGAACGAAACAAAAGGAGATGCCAATGAAGAAGGACAGGAAAGAGCAAAAATCGGGGTTTACCCTGATTGAAATCATCGCCGTGCTGGTCATTTTGGCGGTCTTGGCCGCCGTGGCCATCCCGCGCTACATCAGCCTGATCGATGATGCGCGGGACCAGGCGCTGCAAGGGGCGGTCGCCGCCGGGCTGTCGCACGTGTCCATGGCCTATGGACGCCTCTGCCTGCAGAACGACGCGGAGCCGACGGGGGCGGAACTCGCCACCGAATGCGGAACGACCAACCCCATGGACGAAACGGACTACACCTATGGCTTCGCGGCCAGCGGCAACGACGTGGTGATCACCGTCACCGACAACGACGACGCCACGGCCACGACCACGGCGACGTGGGCCAGTCCGGGCTAAAGACGGAATCCGCGGAGCGCGGGAGGGGGAGGCTTCCTTCTCCTCCCGCCGGCTGGAGCGCGTACACGGTACGGACGGAGGGAATCATGGCCAATCGGTCCCATTCAGACATGAATCGGCACGGGTTTTCCCTGATCGAGGTGGTGGTCGTGCTGGTGGTGATGGGCATCCTGACCGTCTTTTTCGTCTCCGGCATGGACGTCCACGCTTCCGTGGCCGTCGAGGCCGACATCCTTCGCGCCCATCTGGGCTATGCCCAATCGCTGGCCATGGCCAACAACATCGCCGACTGGAGCGTCGCGTTCGGCGGCAGTTCCTACGTCCTCATGCGCGACGGCAGTCCGTCTCCCGTTTCCTGGCCCAATGGATCTTCCGCCACCTACGTGCTGCCGGCGGGCGTGACCATCGCCTCGGGTTTCGGTTCGATCGACTTCGATGAATGGGGGGCGCCGGCCGCCGACCACGTCGTCGTGCTGTCCGACGGGACGCGGCAGCGGCAGGTTTCCATCACGGGATTCACGGGATTGGTTCCATGAAAAAAGATTGTCCAGCCGGATTCACCCTCATCGAGGTCGTCGTGGCCATCGTTCTTTCCGCGATCGCCTTGGCGGCCATTTTGCCGATGCTGGACCGGGTGTTCCAATTGAGCCACGAACCGCGGACGACGCTCCAGGACGGACTCTCCCTGCAGGCCGCCATGGACGAACTGGTGTTCTTGCACGAAGCCCACACCAACAACTTGGCCTGGCTGTACGGCCACGTCGGGGCCGAATTCCAAGGGCAGGCCGTGGTCGACAAATACTATCTGGCGTTCGCGAACGGCGTGGAAACGGCCGCGGCCACCAACAATCTGCTCAAGATCGTCCTGCGGAACGCGCAGGGCGAAACCGCCACCCGCCTGTTTACGGTGCCGCCGCTATGAAAAAGGGATTCACGATGATCGAAATGATCGCGACGCTTTTGCTGGTCGCCATCTTGGCGGTCTCGGTGGTGATATCGCTGCTGCCGATGGCCCAAGGGTTGATGCAGGTTCGCGACAACGCGGCCGCCGCGCAAAAGGCTCGCCTCGCCATGGCCCGCGTTTCGCGGGAATTCACCACCATCACCAACGTGGTGTCGAGCAGTTCCAGCGCCATCACCTACGACTTCCTCGTTCCCGCCGGCGCCTGGTACGCCACCCTCCGCCACACGGTGGCCTTGAACGGCGATGAACTGCAGCTCGAGGGCATTCCCCTCTGCGACAACGTCGCCGGCTTCCATTTGGCCTATGCGTCCGGGTTCCCCGCGGTCATCGACGTGGTCCTGACCATGGCCGGCGAATTGGGCGGCAACGCGTATTCCAACCACATCGTTCCCCGGAACATTCAAGGGCCGTGAGCATGAAAGCGCATCCACAACGGAAAACGGGCGCGGCGCTGGTCGTGGTGGTGCTGTCGATGGTCGCCGCCGGCTTGGTCGGCACCGCCATCCTGGCGATGGCCACCAGTTCGCGCTATGAACGGGTCCAGTTCGGCATCACCAACCGGGCCTATTATCTCGCCGAATCCGGCGCGGCCTACGTCCGCGCCCGGCGCGAGATCGACCCCTTCTATTTTCCGTCGATCGAAACGAACCTCATGGCGAACGGGGACCGGTTCGTCGTCTCGGCCTATCCGGTTTCGTTTGTCGTCACGAACGCCGACGGCACGACCTACGAAGCCTGGCACGTCGTGGGGGATTCGATCGGCGTCGCCCATCCAAACACGACCTTCGAGTCCGTGCAGCAGATCCATTTCGACATGCATGAAACCGGATATGTGCCGTCCGCCAGCGAGCTGTTTTCCGACGAAAACTCGTTCAACTTCGATTTGTGGAATCTCGACAACATCGATGCGACCGACGTCCACATCAAGGATACCGGCCCGTCGGAAGGGCCCGCCGTGAACCTCGTGGTGGACAGGCCGGAGTTTGCGGGGCAAATCACGCTCGATTGGGTGAACAACACCGACATCGTGGATCTGGGCCGGGCCTGGGCGACCCACGGCGGGACGGGGGCGGGACGGTTGAGCTACGATTTGCAGCTGAAGGTGCAGACGTTCGAGAACGTTCCGAGCCTGCATTACATGATGGGCCTATCGTTCCGCCTTCGCGACGGCGGAGAAAGCTACGGGCTGTCCTTCTTCCGATCCATGACGAACGACGGCGCGAAAGCCATCGCGGATGCCGACCGCCCTCCCTGGGCCAACCGGATCGACGCCGATTTCCAGGCCCTGCGGGGCACCAACAGCTACGTCGTGCTGTGGTACCGCGCCAACACCAATGCGCCCATCCGGCTCATCACCTCCCGCCAAATCCGGGTGTCCGACCACCTCTACGAGACGGATCTCTACGACGGGGTCTATGAGATCACCAACTACTGCACGCTGCTGCTGCAGCTCGACGAGGTCTATACGGACGGTTCGCATACCAACCGGGCGAACCACATCGTGGCCTACGTGGAGCCCCCCTCCGTCAACCCCAAGTGGCCGAACTTCAGCGCCACCAACGCCGTGTGGCAGGAAAACCCCACCAATTATCCCGCGCCGATCACGTGGGATCAACTCCCCATCAGCCCCGCCACCGGCACCCTGACCAACGTCGTGGACGCCCGCATCACGTCGCGGAATTTCGACGTGCTCCAGCCGCCCGAGATCGGCCTGCACATTTTCTACGACCGGGGCGGCGCCAACGAGACGTTTTTCAAGGATTTCGCGATCCGGTTGGAAGGATTCAGTTCGCCGCACGGCGGCACCCAGATCCAATGGTAGTTTCAAAAAACAGGAGGACCACATGAAAACGAAATGGATGAAAATGATCGGAGCGGGACTGGTCCTGGCCGCGTTGGCGGGGTTCGCGTCCGGCTGCGGCGACGACGCCGAAACCGACACGGCCTTGGCCGTGTATCCGGCCACGTCGACCGTCTACGCCGACGGGGCCACCGTGTTCCTGACCGCCTACGATCCCGATGCGGGCATCTACAACGTGGAGGAAAGGGAACCGACTCCGCAACGGGCCAAGGACGCCATGGATTACGACGTCAGCGGGACGAACAGCCTGTCCGCCCAGATCCTGCTGCCGCTCGAATGGAGCGTGCTCGATCCCGCCATGGGCCGCATCATGGCCAGCGGCGGCTATTCCGCCGTCTACGAAAGCTATGGTCCGCGCGGGCAAAACTACGTCGTCGTCCGCGACCAGGCCGGGCGCGAAGGCATCGCCGCCATCGAGCAGCGCTGGCAGGAAGGCGATCCGGAAGAAACGGGCACCAGCGCCCCATGAGAAGTAAGGTGGCCGGACGGCCGTCGTCCGGCCGGGAAAGGAGCGCAACATGTCCCAGGCGAACGTCGTTTCGGTCGGCGATCTCCATCCCGATCGGGATCCCGGCGCGTATCTCGACGAACTGCTGGCGCTCGTGGCGCACACCGACGCGTCGGATCTGCACATCACCGTTCCCAGTCCGCCGATCTTCCGGACGGAAGGCCGTCTCGAGGCGCAGGCCGGCTTGCCGCCCATCGCGCCCAACGTGGCCCAGGCCATGTTCAAGCATGTAGCCTCGGACGAACAGCGGGCGGCGTTCGACCGGGAATTGGAACTGGATTTCGCCTACAGCCTGCCCGGCATCGCCCGGTTCCGCGTCAGCGCCCTGCAGCAGCGCGGCTCGAAAAGCCTCGCCTTCCGGCGGGTGCCTTTCGTCATTCCCTCGATCGAGGAGATGGGCATTCCCCCCATCTGCAAGCAGTTCGTCGTCAAGCCCCGGGGGCTGCTCCTGGTCACGGGCGCCTGCGGCAGCGGCAAGTCCACGACGCTGGCCGCCATGCTCCGCCATCTGAACGAAACCCAGGCGCGCAACGTGATCACGATCGAAGATCCGATCGAATTCCTGTTTCACAACGACAAGTGCTTCATCCGCCAGCGGGAACTGGGCTACGACACCAAGACGTTCTATACGGCCTTGGTCCATGCCCTCCGCCACGATCCGGACGTGATCGTCATCGGGGAAATGCGCGACTTGCCCACGATCAGCACCGCGATCACCGCCGCCGAAACCGGCCACCTCGTGATCGGCACCATGCATACCATCGATGCCGCGCAATCGGTCGACCGTATTTTGGACATTTTTCCGCCCGCCCAGCAGCAGCAGATCCGGCTGCAGTTCGCCCAGGTGCTCGAGGCGGTGCTTTCCCAGGTGCTGTTGCCCCGCATCGGCGGCGGCCGGGTCGCCGCGTTCGAAATCATGCCGGCCACCGAGGGCATCCGGCGGATCATCCGCGAAGGCAAGCTCCTCGAAATCCCCATCAACCTCGAGCAAGGCGCCGCGGAAGGCAAGCAATCCATGAACCAAGCGCTGGCGGATCTGGTGAAACGCGGGATCGTCGCCCCGGAAGAAGCCTTGGCGAATAGCGGCAATCCGTCCCGCCTGAAAGAGATGATCGCGAAAACCTCGGACGGCCGGCCCCGAGGCTATTGACCCGACGAACTTCCGGCGCCGGCCGCTTTGCCTGGCGCGGGAAAAGGGCACCGGTTCGACCGACGACAGACCATGCCGAACGCGACTGCCATGCGAAAAAGAGGATGCTTCGTTTCACGGGGCGATACGCCGCCGGTCGGGGCCGGCTTCACGTTGTTGGAAATCATCGTGGTGCTGGTGATCTTGGCGGTATTGGTGGCCGTGGCCATGCCTCGCTACCTGAGCCTGACGGACGCCGCGCGCACCAAAGCGCTGGACAACGCGCTGGCCACCGGGTTGTCGCACGTCTCGATGACCTTTGGCCGTCTGGTCCTGCAGAACGAGGGGGTGGCCCCCACTGCGGCGGAAATCGCCGCGGAGGCCGCCGCCGAGGCCCCCCAGAGCGAAGACTACGATTATTCGTTTGCCGCGTCCGCCGCGACCGGCATCGACGTGACCGTCGCCGAGCGGAACGATGCCGCCCGGACCGCCACGCGGACATGGCGCATGCCGTGACAAGAGGGGGGGGGCGGGCAAAAAAAGTGGAGCCAAAGATCGGATTCGAACCGATGACCGTCGCATTACGAATGCGGTGCTCTGCCAGCTGAGCTACTTTGGCGCCAACGAAACGCGGACTATGCCAAAGCCGCCGCCGTCAAGTCAAGCGCCGGGGCGAGTTCCTTGACCCGTCCGGACGCAAGGAATAAGATGCGCGGCGAATGAAAATGATGGCCTCCATGTTGGCGGTCGGGACGGGCGGGTTCGTCGGCTCCGTCCTGCGCTACGGGCTCAGCTTGGCGGGGCAACGCATTTCGGTCGCTTTTCCGCACGGCACGCTTTGGGCCAACCTGCTCGGCTGCCTGCTGTTGGGTGCGGTGACGGCGGTGGCGGCCGAGACGGAAATCCTGTCGCCTTCCGTCCGCCTGTTCTGGGCCACGGGACTGTGCGGCGGCTTCACCACCATGTCCACCTTCATGTACGAAATGTCCCGGTTTGGACAGGATGCGGAGTACTGGGTGGCATCCGGTTATTTTGCGGCGACGCTCGCCGGCTGCGCCTTGGCCTTCTGGGCCGGAACGCTGGCCATCCGCCTGCTGCTGAAAGGATGAAGGAGAGCATGCAAGCGAAAAGCGAAGCCCAATTGCTGAGGATCTTCGTCGGCGAATCGGACAAGATCCGCCACGTGCCGCTCTACGAGGCGGTGATGCGCGAAGCGAAGGCGGCCGGCCTGGCCGGCGCCACCGCTTGGCGGGGTCTTATGGGGTTCGGTCCGTCCAGCCGAGTCCGCACGGCCAAACTGCTGGATCTGTCCGTGGACATGCCCGTCGTGATCGAAATCACCGACGAGGTAACGAAAATCGCCGCCTTTCTTCCGGTGGTGGATCGGCTGTTCGAGGAATCGGCCGGCGGGGGCTTGGTCACGCTGGAGAACGTGCAGATTTTGCGGTATTCCCACGGAAAACGTTAAAACGTTAAACTTAAATTTCCGATTAAGAGCAGGTTCCCGGTTGAATTCGAATCGGCAAATCGCTAATTTGCTCTATTCAAGCGAAGCGGTAGCAGTCCGAACGGGCTTCTGCGCAAGGGATTGACTTCATGGCTTCCGGCGAAAAAACAGTTAAGCCTTCGATCAAATACAAGGTCTGCAAGAATTGCGGGAATCGGAACCATCCCGATTCCGGGCAGTGTCCGTGGTGCGGCGCCATGCTCCGGCGCCCGCTGGACTGGTTCTCCACGACGGGCATGGTGATCATCGTGTTGATCGTCGTGGGTTTGGTCATCTATTCCATTTGTTCCCGTCCGCCTTCCGGCGCGAAAATCCGGATGCCGCACATCGGCAGCACCGCGCCGGCGGAAGAATCCAATCCCTAGGCGCTTCGCCGGGGATTCCCGCCTCCGTCGTCAGCGCTGCCGGACGGAGAACCGCGCGCGCAGCAGCAGCGTGCAGCCCAAGATCAAGATGCCGCCCGCCGCCCATTGCGGCGCGGAAAGGCGATCGCCCATCCAAAAATGCGCCAGGATCGCCGTCTGGAAGGGAATCAGCAGCATGCTGCCTTCGGAGGCGATGGGGCCGAGAATGCGGATGGCGCGGTAGTAGAACAGGTGGCCCAGCGTCAGGCCCAGCAGCGCGGACAGCACCAGCCAGAACCATTGGTGCGGCGCCAGGCCCAGCAGCGCGCTCCAATCGCCGAAACGGAACATCAGGGCCACCATGGGAACGCACGTCAGCAGGCTGACGATCCCGTAGGCCAGATGCGCCGGATAGTCCGAAAGGTTGCGCCGCACGAACACCGCGTAGAGGCCCCATGTCGCCGCGAAGCCCAGCAGCAACGCCATGCCCGCCGTCGAAGTGCTGTCCGTGCCGAAGCCCTTTTCGAACATCAGCCCGAATCCGCCCAGGGCGCAGGCCAGCCCGATCCAAAACAGGGGGGCTTTCATCAGCGGCCGTTCGCTCGCCAGGAGCCAGAACCCGAACAGCGTCGCGAAGGGAATGGACAGGCGGCAACCGAAGTTCAGCATCGTCGCGTTGTTGTAGTAGGGGGCGATGCCGAAGAACACCTGGGCGGCGCTGTGCGCCGCCGCCGGCACCACCGCGGCTTTCCACGCCGCGCGCCGCGCGGCCGGGGCCATCCGCCGCAGCGTGCGCACCACGAACGGAAACCAGAACGAGGCGGCGAAGAAATACCGGGCGCCGTTCGCCGTCCACGGGTCCACCCAACGCGTGAAATGCTCCAGCATCAGCGGCACCACCGACCAGAAGAACAAGGCCAGCAGCATCGCGCCGATCGCGAGGGAAAACGATTTGGATGGAACGACAGGGGCCATCGGACGCCGCAGTCTACGCCCGGCCGGCGGGAAGAAAAGAAAATTGCGTCCCGGACGGGGGTCAGGCGGGCGGGATTTCGAGAATGAAGGTGCAGCCTTCGCCGGGCACGGATTCGACGCGCGCGCTGCCGCGGTGGGCTTCGACGATCTGCTGGACGATGGGCAGGCCGAGGCCGCTGCCGCCGGAGGCGCGCGACCGGCCTTTGTCGGCGCGGTAGAAGCGGTCGAAGATGCGGTTGGCGTCTTCGGGCCTGAGGCCGGGGCCGCGGTCGACGACGGCGAGCTCGAGGTTCCCGTTGGGGAGCACGCGGGCGCGGATTTCGACGGGGCCGACGAGGGCGTAGAGAATGGCGTTCTTGACGAGGTTGGCGAGGGCTTCTTCCATCAAGCCGGCGTTCAGGTTCCAGACGAGGTCTTCCGGGATGTGGGTTTCGATGGTGATGCCGGCGTTGCGCGCCCATTCGCGCGTGAAGGAAAGGGTTTCGTCGACGACGGCCGCGACCGAGACGGTCGAACGGGGGATGTTGCCGATCGCATCGTGTTCGTTCTTGAGCCACGCGAGCCGGAGCAGATCGTCGATGATGCGCAAAATGCGCTTGGCGTGGTGTTCGATGGTGCGAAGGGAGCGGTCGCGGAATTCGGGCTCCATGTCGGCGTGGGAAAGAAGGGTTTCGGTGTAGCCGAGGATGAGGGTCAGCGGCGTTTTGAGCTCGTGCGAGACGTTGGTGGCGTACTCCTCGCCGGCGCGCTCGAGCTGGCGGACGCGGGAAATGTCGCGCAGAACGAGCATGACGTGCCGGGGAATCGCTTCGCCTTCCTCGTGGATCGGCACGCCGGCGGCGCTGCACAAGGTGCCGTTGCCTTGCAATTGGATTTCGGCGGCGCAATAGGCGCCGGCGGAACGGATGTCGGCGACCAAGGCTTCCAGGGCTTTGCCGTCGTCGAGTTCGGCGAGCGCGCGGCCGACCAAGCTCACGAGCGGATCTCCCAGCAGCCGGTTGGCGGTTTCGTTGGCGCGCACGATGCGGTTGTCGGCGTCGAGCACCAGGGTGCCGTCCTGAAGGAGGTCGAAGAGGGCGTCGAAATGGTCGCGTTCTTCGGTGATCCGGCGGGAGGCGAGGGTGGCGTGCTGTTCGGCCCAGGTTTCGATGGGCTGGTCGGGATTGGGCGGCGGGGTGCCGGACAGGCCGGAGTTTTTGACGATGCGCCGGATGTGGAGCAGCAGCGATTGCTGATAAAAGACGAACGTGGCCAGCAGCAAGACGAACAGGATCGCCGCGGCGGACCAGATGCCGGCGGAGTCGGCCCAGAAGCGGGGCAGGGGAATGCGCAGCAGGAGCACGCCGGCCGCGGGATCGTCCGGGGAGAGGCGGTGGATGTCGACGAGGCAGTTGTATCCGTTTTTCCGCAGGTGGAGATGGTGTTTGGAAAGAACCTGCTGCTCGTCCAGCGCGCGGATCGCGGCGGGGATTTCGGGCGGCCATTCGTCCGACCGCGCCGGATGGACGGACCAGCGGACGGTCAGGTCGGGTGCGAGCCAGATCAGGTTCCAGCCGGGCGCTTCCCAGGCCCGGAAATCGATGCGCTCCAGCCAGGGAATGAAGCGGTCGGCGGGGAGACTCCGGTAGGCGGTGAGCGTGAGGTGCTGGAGGGATTCGAACCGCAGCTGGAGCAGGCCCTCCTGCCGCTGGAGCCGATAGAAATTGGCCAGATTCGCCCCCAGCGCGACCAGCAACGCCACCACCCCGGCATAGGCGAAGGTGAAGCGTCGCGTGGAAAACGCGCGGGGCACGGACTCAGGCTTCCCGGAACCGGTAGCCGACGCCGCGCACGGTTTCGATCCAGTCGCCGAGAGAGCCTAGTTTCTTCCGCAGGCTGACCATCTGCACGTCGACGATGCGCTCGGTGACGGAATAGGATTCGCCGCGCACCTGGTCCACGATCTGCTGGCGGGAAAACGCGCGGCCGGGGCTTTCGACCAGCATCCGCAGGATGCGGAATTCGGTGTAGGTCAGCGGGATTTCCTTGCCCTTGATCTCGACCTTGTGGCGGCCGGGATCCACGGTGAGCGGGCCGATGGTGATGGCGGGGCCGTCGTTTTCCGCCGCGACGTCGGTCGTGGGCCGGCGGAGCACCGCGTGGATGCGCGCCATGAGCACGCGCGGGCTGAACGGCTTGCAGACGTAGTCGGCGGCGCCCATCTCGAGGCCGGAAACGATGTCGGCTTCGCTGTCCTTGGCCGTGAGCATGATGATGGGGATGTCGCGCGTTTCCGGCTGGGCCTTGAGGCGGCGGCAGACTTCGAGTCCGTCGATGCCCGGCAACATCAGGTCGAGCAGGATCAGGGAAGGACTGCTGGTTTTGACGGCGGCCAGCGCGTCTTCGCCGTTTTCGACGGCGTTGACGGAGAGATTTTCGCGTTCGAGATGGAACTTCAGGAGTTCCCGGATATCGTGTTCGTCTTCGACCAGCAGGATCGTTTCTCGCGTCATAACGTGCTCCTTTACCGATTCACAATGTACGATAGCGGCGTTCGCCGCGCTCGTCAACGTCCGCCGCGCTTCGCCGTCACGTTTTCCGGGTGGGTTCCCAGACCTGAATCGGCAAGTCGGTTTGGCGGCCGCCGGGGAAGGCAAAACGGCCGGGGGCGGGCTTGCGGATGCGCGGATCGCCCCGGAGGACGTCGCGCACGTAGCCGGCGCCGCGCCGGCATTCGGGCCGGACGCGTTCGTTGAAGGCCGCCACCAACGTGCGCAGCGGCAGCTCGCCGGCCCCGGCGAGGGCTTCGCGCAGGAGCTGGGCGCCATGGCGCGTTGCGAGTCCGCCGCGTCCGTCGCGCGTGGCCAGGGTGTCGGGCAGGTGGCGCAGAAGGGCGGACAACAGCGGTTCCGCGGACGGGACGCCGGGCGGCCGCGCGGATTTAGGCAGGCCGGCGGCGATTTCGGCGATGGGCTGCAATTCGGCGGCGGCGGCCAGTCGATCGCGCAGGGTCTTTTCCGCGCGTTCGACGAGGGGGGCGGAGAATTCGCTGAAGAAGCCGCGATAGAGCGTCAGGCGGCCGGGCACGAGATGCGTCAGCAGCAGAAAAGCACCGACGGGCGAGGCGCCGCCCCAGGCGGGATCGGCGCGGCGGGCGAGGGCGGCGACATCGAGGACGCCGCCGGCTTCGTGCAACGCGGCGAGCGCGGCGCGATAGAGCGGCTCGGCGGCGGCCAGCGGCAGGGCCTGGCGCAAGGAACCGACGGCCAGTCCCAGCAGTTGCCTGGCGCGTTCGCGGGTGACGCCGAGCTTGAAGCCGGTGTCGCGCAGCTTGGCTTCGTGGCGGGCCAGGGCGGCGGCCGGTTCTTCCAGGGCGTAGTGGAGATGGACGACGTCGGCCAGGCGCGGGGGCAGGAACAGCGCGAGCCATTCGACGAGATTCAGCGTCGGCGTCCGGCCTTCGGCGGTGGCGCAGGCGTAGGCGGCCACGCGCGCCAGCAGGGCGCGGTCGTCGGCGTCGAGCTGTTCGCCGGCGGGGAGCGGGTGGCAGAGGTCGCCGAGCGTCGCGAAACCGCCTGCGCGGAGCACGGCGAGAATGCGCGCCGGCAGTCCGCTGGTTTGCAAGGCGCCGTGGCGAAGTCCGTTCGCGCCCGGAGCTGGAGCGCGCGCGGAGGTCACAGGTTCGGACCGGTGGAAGAGGCGAGCAGCGCCTCGTATTCGGCGGCGGTCAGCAATTTCTGTTCCAGCACGAGTTCCTTGAGGGTCTGGCCGGTGGCGAGCCCTTCCTTCACGAGCTGGGCGACGCGGTCGTAACCGAGCCGCGGATTCAGGAGGGTGGGGAGTCCCGCGCTCCGCTCGAGGTGGCGGCGGCAGGCCGCCTCGTCGGCGGCGATGCCCGCCACGCACTTTTCGGCGAGGGCGCGGACGGCGGCGGAGAGCAGCTTGGCGGCTTGCAGGGCGTTTGCGCCGATCAGGGGCATGTGCGTGTTGAGTTCGAGCTGGCCCGCGCCGCAGGCCAGGGCCACGGCGTGGTCGAGGCCCTGCACCTGGAAGCACACCATGTTGACGGCTTCGCAGATGGAGGGGTTGATCTTGCCGGGCATGATGCTGGAGCCGGGTTCGACGGGCGGCAGGCGGATTTCGCCGAGGCCCGTCAACGGGCCGGACGCCAGCAGGCGCAGGTTGTTGGCGATCTGCTGGAGATCGAGCGCGCAGGAACGGAAGGCCGCGGAAACGTGGGCGAAATCGGTCATGAATTGCGTGAGGTAGATGCCGTCCTCGGCGGGCCGGAACTCGCCGCCGGTTTCCTCGTTGAGCGCGGCCAGGATCTCGGCGCGGAAGGCGGGTTTGGTGTTGATGCCGGTGCCGACCGCGTTGCCGCCGATGCCGAGTTCCCGGAGGCGCGCGGCGGCCGCGCGGATGCGTTCGGCGGCAAGCTGGACGGCGCGGGCGTAGGCGCCGAATTCCTGCCCGAGGGTCACGGGCACGGCGTCCTGCAGGTGCGTGCGGCCGGTCTTGAGGACGTGCGCGAATTCGGCGGCCTTGGCGCGCAGGGTCTTTTCCAGCGCGGCCAGGGCGTCGAGCAGCAGGAGCGTCTGGCCGAGGACGGCGATCTTCGCGCCGGAGGGAAAGCAGTTGTTGGTGGACTGGCCCATGTTCACGTCGTCGTTCGGGTGCACGGGCGCCTTCGCGCCGCGTTTTCCGCCGAGCGCCTCGTTGGCGAGGTTGGCGAGCACCTCGTTGAGATTCATGTGCGAAGAGGTGCCGGATCCGGCCTGGTAGAGATCGATGGGGAATTCGCGGTCGTGGGCGCCGGAGAGGATGGCGCGGCAGGCGTCGGCGACGGCCTTTTCCTTGTTCGCGGCCAGCAGCCCCAACTTGGCGTTGGCGCGGGCGCAGGCCAGCTTGAGCAGGGCCATCCCGTGGACGATTTCGATGGGCAGGGGGGCGCCGGAAAGGCGGAAATTCTCGATGGAACGCGACGTTTGCGCGCCGTACAGCGCGTCGGCGGGGACGTTGCGGGGGCCGAGGGAGTCGTTTTCAATGCGAGTGGAATTGCTCATGCCCGCCATGATACGGGAGCGGGGGCGGAAATCAAGCGGGGAGGGGTTTGGACTTGGAGACGGCGGGGACAACGGGATATAAATGGAGGCGATGGAAGCGCCTGCAAAGAGTACGGCCGCGGCGAAAACCCGCGCGGAATTCCTGCGCGCGGAGCTGGAGCGCCACAACCGCCTCTACTACGTCGATGCGCGGCCGGAAATTTCCGATCGGGAATTCGACCGGCTGCTGCGCGAGCTGCAGGACCTGGAAACGGCGCATCCGGAACTGGCGACGCCCGATTCGCCGACGCAGCGCGTGGGCGGCGCGCCGCTCGCGGGATTCCGGCCCGTGAAGCACGCGGTGCCGATGATGTCGCTCGACAACACCTACAGCATCGAGGAAATGCGCGAGTTCGACGCGCGCGTCCGCAAGGCGCTGGGCGTCGAGTCGGTGGACTACGTGCTGGAGCCGAAAGTGGACGGCGTGTCCATTTCGTTGCGCTACGAAAACGGCGGGCTGGCGGTCGCCGCGACGCGGGGCGACGGCAAGACCGGCGACAACGTGACCGCCAACGCGAGGACGATCCGCTCGATCCCGTTGCGGATCCCGACGGATGCGCCGGTTTTCGAGGCGCGCGGTGAGGTCTATTTAGGCACGGCGGATTTTATTGCGTTGAATGCGATGAGAGCACAAGACGGCGAACCATCGTTTGCGAATCCTCGCAACGCGACGGCCGGCTCGCTGAAACAGCTCGATCCGAAGGTGGTGGCGGCCCGGCCGTTGGCCGCGGTGCTCTACGCGACGGGCGAACTCGTCGGCGCGGAATTCGAAACCCAGGCGGATGTCTTGCGGGGGCTGAAGAAGTTGGGCTTTCCGACGGCGAAGCTGTGGTGGGAATGCCGCGGCATCGACGAGGTGATCGAACATGTAGATGAACTGGATATACGCAAGGACGAGCTGGGATACGACATCGACGGCGTGGTGGTGAAAGTGAACCGCCTGGCCTACTGGCGGCAACTGGGCGCGACGGCCAAGGCGCCGCGCTTCGCAATGGCCTACAAGTATGCTCACAAGCAGGCGCAGACCGTGCTGAAGGCCATCACGCTGCAGGTCGGCCGCACGGGCGTGCTGACGCCCGTGGCGGAGTTGGAACCCGTGGAGCTGGCCGGCTCGACCATCGCCCGCGCGACCCTCCACAACGAGGATGAGATCAAGCGCAAGGACATCCGCGTCGGCGATACGGTGGTGATCGAAAAAGCCGGCGAGGTGATCCCCGCCGTGGTGGCCGTGGTGCCCGAAAAACGGCCTGCGAAAACCCAGCCGTTCGATTTGTTCGCGCATGCGGGCGGCCGGTGCCCGGCCTGCGGCGGGGAAATCGCGCGCGATCCGGAAGCGGCGGCCTGGCGCTGCGAAAACCTCGGCTGTCCCGCCCAGATCCGCGGCCGCATCGAGCATTTCGTCTCGCGCAAGGCAATGGACGTCGAAGGCTTCGGCGAAGCCATCGTCGCGGCGCTGACGTCGGAAACGAAGGTCGCGACGACGACGGACGACGGCCTCTTCGGCGCGCAGACGGAAGAACGGATTCTGCCGCCGCTCGTGCGCGACGTGGCGGATCTCTACGCGCTGAAGCCGGACGACGTCGAGCTGCGGCGGCCGAACCGCGTGGCGGACGCGAAAAAAGCGGAGATGAAGCTGGCCACCAAGTTGTGCGCGGCCATCGCCGCCAGCAAGAACAACGAACTGTGGCGGCTGATCCACGGGTTGGGCATTCCGAACGTCGGCGAAGGCCTGGCGCGGACGCTGGCGCAGGAACTGGGGTCGCTGGACGCTTTGATGGCTGCGGACGCGGAAACGCTGGCGAAAGTGCGCGACGTCGGCGCAATCGTCGCGCAAAGCGTGCGGGAATTCTTCGGCAACGCGCGCAACCGCGCCGTCGTCGAAAAACTGCGGAAGGCGGGGGTGCGCTTCGACCGCGTGGAAACAGCCGCGGCCGGGGCCAGCCCGGACGGCTATTTCTTCGGCAAGCGCGTGGTGCTGACGGGGACGCTGGCGAATTTCACCCGCGAACAGGCGCAGGACGAATTGCGCCAACGCGGCGCGGCGGTGGTCGGCACCGTCGGCAAAACGACGCAAGTCGTGGTGGCGGGGGCGGAAGCCGGCAGCAAGCTGGACAAGGCCCGCGCGCTGGGAATTCCGGTGCTCGAAGAGGCAGAATTCCTCGCCAAACTGGCGGAATAAGCTGCCTGCCGGGCGGGGCGGTTCGGGATTGATGGGCGCCGCGGGGAGATGGTACAAGAAGGGCCGTTGAATGCCCCGCGAACGGGGCGGAAGGTATACGACCCATGGCGATGAAATTTTCGGAAAACGCCGACCGGATGGACGTCCGGTACGTGGCGGGACTGGCGCGAATGGCGCTGTCGGACGAGGAGGCGGCGCAGCTGCAGGGGCAGCTGGACGACATCCTGGCGTTCATCGGCGAATTGAAGCAGCTGGACGTGTCCGGCGTGGCGGCCACGGACGTGGCGACGGAAGCCCGGAACGCCTGGCGCGAAGACGTGCCGGAGCGGGGTCTGGAACATGACGCCGCGCTGGCGAACGCGCCGCTGGCCCGGCACGGGCAATTCGCGGTGCCGAAGGTGATCGAATGAGCGCGCCTTTGCACGAAATGGGTTTTTTGGATGCCGCGGACGCGCTGGCGCGGAAGACGGTTTCTTCCGCGGAGCTTACGGCGGCCCTGCTGGACCGGTCCGAGCAACTGGATCCGGCGTTGAACTCACTGACCTGGTTCGACCGGGAGGCGGCGCTGGCGGAAGCGCGCGCGGCGGACGCGACGCGCGCGGCGGGCGACGCCCGACCGCTGCTGGGTGTGCCGATCGCGATCAAGGACCTGCTGAACGTGAAGGGCCAGCCCTGCACGGCCGGGTCGAATGTCCTGAAAGGCTACGTCGCGCCGTACGACGCGACGGTGATCGCGCGGTTGCGCGCGGCGGGCTGCGTCTTCGTGTCGCGCACGAACACCGACGAATTCGCGATGGGCGGCAGCACGGAAACGAGCGCCTACGGCCCGACGCGGAATCCGTGGGACGTGGCGCGGGTGCCGGGCGGCTCGAGCGGCGGTTCCGCGGCGGCGGTGGCCGCGCGCCTCGCGCCGGCGGCGCTGGCGTCGGATACCGGCGGCAGCATCCGCCAGCCGGCGGCATTTTGCGGCGTGACGGGCTTCAAGCCGACCTACGGGCGGGTGCCGCGCTACGGCTGCACCGCGTTCGCGTCCTCGCTCGACCAGGTCGGACCGATCGCCCGCAACGTCGAAGACGCGGCGGCGGTGTATCAGGTCATCGCGGGGCTCGATCCGCGCGATTCGACGACCTCGCCGCGGCCGGTGGACGACGTCTTGCCGGCGGTGCGCGCCGCGAAGGACCTGAAGGGCCTGAAACTGGGCCTGCCGAAGGAATACTTCGTGGAAGGCCTCGATCCGGAGATCGAAAAGCTGACGCGGGCGGCGGTGGACCAGTGCCGCGCGCTCGGGGCGGAAATCGTGAACGTGGAGTTGCCGCATTCGCGGTACGGCATCGCGTGCTACTACATTCTGGCGCCGGCGGAGGCTTCGGCGAACCTGGCGCGCTACGACGGCGTGCGCTACGGGTTCCGCGCGGATGCGGAAGACCTGCAGGAAATGTACGAGCAGACCCGCTCGCGCGGGTTCGGCGCGGAAGTGAAGCGCCGCGTGATCCTGGGCACGTACGTGCTCAGCAGCGGATTCCACGACGCCTACTATCTGCGCGCGCAGAAAGTGCGCACGCTGATCCGCGGCGACTTCGAACAGGCGTTCGCGCGGTGCGATGCGATCCTGGGTCCGGTGACCCCGACCCCGGCGTTTCGCGTGGGCGAGAAAACGGCCGATCCGGTGCAGATGTATTTAGGCGACGTTTTCACCGTCAACGTGAACCTGGCGGGCATCTGCGGCCTGAGCGTGCCGTGCGGTTTCACCGCGGCGGGCCTGCCGGCGGGCCTGCACGTCGTCGGGCCGGCGTTCCGGGAAGACCTGGCGCTGACCATCGGCGCGGCCTACCAGCATGCGACGGAGTGGCACCGGAAACAACCGGGGATCTAGGACATCTCTCGCAAAGGACGCCAAGATCGCCAAGAAGTGTTCGATGGAGAGCGCGGGACAAACCAAGATGAACGAGAATGAAATAGGAGGGATGGTGGTGGATGCCGCCATTGCCGTTCATCGGGAATTGGGACCGGGCCTCTTGGAATCCGTTTATGAAGCTGTATTGGCGGATGAATTGTCTGCTCGTGGCCTTGAGGTGGCTCGGCAAGTCATGGTGCCCATATTTTACAAGGGGAAGCAGATCGATGATGGATACCGAGCAGATATCGTCGTGAACGATATGGTCGTATTGGAACTGAAATCGATCGAAACCATTCGGGATGTCCACAAGAAGCAGTTGCTGACCTATCTTAAACTGGGCGATAAGAAACTGGGATTTCTTCTGAACTTTGGCGAAGCCGTCATGAAAAATGGCGTCGTACGGATCGTCAACGGTCTGCCGGAAGATATCTCTCGCCAAAAACGCGAAGATCGCCAAGAAACAACAGTTTGATCGTGGCTGGTATGAACAAACTGAACGGAATTCAATCGGGCAAGAGGCGGAAATGCATGTGGGACGAGAGAAGAAGTTCTTCGCGAACTTAGCGTTCTTGGCGAGAGAGAGGATTTAGGTTTTTGACATGAGCGATTTCATTCCCTCCATCGGCTTGGAAGTGCACGTGCAGCTGAAGACGCGCACGAAGATGT
>ERZ1645187.106-NODE-106-length-79759-cov-232.867573_pt1 | contig 79759 bp, 62 predicted proteins | sample MGYA00575352_ERZ1645187 | MGnify/ENA primary metagenome ERZ1645187 (study PRJEB40837, sample SAMN11349314) | freshwater sediment metagenome | isolation source: river sediment | host: Sediment | place: India: Wazaribad , New Delhi | collected 2017-02-21 ... | reverse complement strand
CCCCATGTGAAAGTAGGTCACCGCCAGGTCCTTATCCCCCAACCCCGGCGTCTCTTCAGACGTCGGGGTTTTTGTTTGGGGGCCAAAAAATATTTGCGGCGGTGGAACTGATCCTCCACGCCAAGCCTAAATGGCCAGGATGATCCTGTCTCCAACCCCCCCCTGCCAGGGGTGCAGCCCCAGGGGATTGTGCTTCGGAACAGGGGGCTTCAGCCGGGCAGTAACCATTAGTGTCCTTGGTGCCCAAATTATTGTTTTTTATGGGCGTTAGTTTTTCACATGAGGTTTCAGGAGGCGGAACTAAGCATCCATGCTTTCCGCAAAAATCCAGGAAAAAACCCTCCTTAACCCCACTATCAGGGGTGAAGCAGTCTCTAATTTTAAAATGAAATGGGATTTCTCTAGTGCTTGAGAGGTTTCTCCTTGAACAGGAGCGGCATGACCTCTTCATAACGTGTTGCGAAGTGTATTGTCAGCCCTTGTTGCACGTAATCCGGAACCTCCTCAAATTCCCCCTGATTGTCAGCGGGAAGAATGATTTCCCTGATGCCGGACCGACGGGCGGCGATGAGTTTTTCCCGGATACCGCCGACTGGGAAGACCGCGCCGGTGAGCGTCAGCTCGCCCGTCATGGCGAGACGTCGCACGGGTTGCTTCCTGGCGAGTGAGATCAGGGCACTGGCAAGGGTAATCCCAGCGGAGGGTCCATCCTTGGGGGTGGCGCCGGCGGGAACATGGACGTGAATGAACGACTTTTCGAAATAGGCCGGGTCAATGCCAAAATCCTCGGCGTGACTGACGACGTAGCCATAGGCGATCTCCGCGGATTCCTTCATGACATCGCCCAACTGCCCTGTAAGCTTGAAGCCGCGCGTGAAGCCGTGGGTGCGCACGGCCTCGATGGCCAGGGTGGCGCCGCCCATCGCGGTCCATGCCAAGCCGGTGACCACGCCGGGACCGCCGAGTTTGCGATCGTCCCGAAAGATCGGACTACCAAGGAACTCCTTGAGTTGCGCTTCTTTCACCTCAATTGGAGGTTCCTGTCCTTCCAGCATCCGGACCGCGGATTTCCTGACGATCTTGCCCAATTGCTTGTCCAGGCGACGGACGCCGGCATCCCGGGCGTAGCCGCTGATGACCGCACGCAAGGTCGCCGTATCCAGCCTTACGGCGCGTTTCGCCAGGCCGGCCTTGTCGATCTGGCGGGGGAGCAGGTACTTCCTGGCGATATTGAGCTTTTCCTCCAGGATGTAACCCGACAAGGGGATGACCTCCATACGGTCCAAGAGGGGACCAGGGATGCTGTCCATCTGGTTGGCGGTACAGACGAAGAGCACTTTGGAAAGGTCAAAGCGCAAATCCAGGTAATGGTCGAGAAAGTCAACGTTTTGTTCGGGGTCCAAGACCTCGAGCAGGGCGGAGGCCGGGTCGCCGTGGTAGGAGGAACCAATCTTGTCGATTTCATCAAGCATGATGACCGGATTGGCGGTACCCGTATCCTTGACCGCCTGGAGAAACTTGCCCGGCATGGCGCCAATATAGGTTCGACGATGCCCCTTGATTTCGGCCTCATCGCGAATGCCGCCTACTGAAAAGCGGTAGAAGCGACGCCCCAGGGCATCGGCGATGGAACGGCCTACCGAGGTCTTGCCCACGCCGGGGGGACCCACCAGCAGGATGATGGAACCGGCGATCTCGCCCTTGTGGATACCCACCGCCAGAAATTCCAGGATGCGGGTCTTGACGTCCGCCAGACCGTAGTGGTCACGCTCCAGGCAGCGGCGAGCGCGTTTTAGATCCAGCTTATCCTGGGAATACTTGCCCCAGGGTAGGGTGGTGATCCAGTCCAGGTAATTGCGCGTAACCGAATATTCTGGCGATCCCGTTTCCAGGATGGCCATCTTTTCCAGTTCCTCGTCCACCCGTTTCTGGGCCTCGGCGGTGAGGGTCAAGCCCTTGAGACGTTCCTTGAATTTGTCGAGTTCCGCGGTGCGGTCGTCCTTTGCCAGCCCCAGTTCCTTTTGAATGACCTTGAGTTGTTCCCTGAGGAAAAAGTCACGCTGCTGTTTATGCATGCGTTCTTCAACCGACTGCCTGATCTTTTGCTGCGCGCGGGCCAGTTCCAGTTCGTTGTTGAGCAGGATCAGGACCTTTTCCATCCGCTTGAGCAGGTCGACCGCCTCCAGGACTTCCTGGAGTTGTTCCTTGTTGGAGGTCGTCAGACTGGCGGCGAAATCGGACAGGTGAGACGGATCGTCGGGCCCGAAACGGTCGAGGAAGACCCGAAGCTCCTCCACGTACAGAGGGTTGAGGGGTAGGAGTTCCTTGATGGTGTTGATGACGGCCATGGCATAAGCCTTGACATCGCCATCTGGTTCGCGACTCGGTTCGGGTAGATACTCGACGCGGGCGGAGAAAGGCGCCCGTCGTGCAACCCAATGTTCGATCCGAAAGCGATGAAGACACTCCACCAGGACCTGAAGGTAGCCCTCCTGCTCGTGTACGCGATGGACCCGACAGGCCGTCCCGACGCTAAAAAAATGCTCGGGCTGGGATTCCTCCGCGGTATCGCCCGTCACGAGTACGACGCCCAGGATTTTGTTATCCGATTCCACCACGGCCCGGATCGTCTTGGCCCAGTGCTTGGCGGACATGAGTAGCGGAACCGCCTGGCCGGGAAAGAAAGGGCGCGCCGCCACGGGCAGCAAATGGATGATGCCCGGCAGCACGTCCTTGACGCGGGCGGGCATGGCGGGCTCGACCCTTATTTCCTCCGGTTGCTGTTCCGTGGCATCGGCGTCCGCTGATGCCTCAGGGTTGATGGTTTCCGGCTGGTCCTCAAGATCGTTCATGGTACTTCGCCTGCGGCTAAACGCTAACTCTTGCCACTTTCGTGGTCATCAGATGAGGTATTACATGTCACATCAGCCAAAGCAACAAAGGCTGAGACGGGCAAATCCTCGGCTCGTTGACCCGGATCAATCTTCAATCGGTCAAAATCCGCCGAACTGACCAGGTCCTTAAGGCTATTACGTAAGGTCTTTCGGCGCTGAGAGAAGGCGAGGGCCACCAGATGGGCGTGGTGGCGAGGATTGCGTGGTGTGTGGGGTACGGGATCCAGGGGCAGTAGGCGCAGAAAGGCGGAGTTGACCTTGGGCGCGGGAAAGAAGGCCTGGGCGGGGATATCGAACAGGGCCAAGGCCTGGCACCAGGTCTGGACCATCACCGACAGGCGCCCGTAAGTCTTGGACCCTGGGGGGGCCACGATACGGTCCACCACCTCCTTTTGTAGCATCAGGTGCAGATCCTGAATGCAAGCCTTTTGCTCCAGGAAACGAAAGAGGAGAGGGGTGGAGATGTTATAGGGTAGGTTGCCGACGATGCGCACTTTACCGTTGGGGCCCGCGAGTGGACAAAGCGCGAAGGCGAGGGCGTCGGCCTGGTGAATGGTCAGGTGGCCAAAGCCCTGGCAGGCCCGCCTTAGGGGTTCGATCAGATCCCGATCCAGTTCCACCACGTCCAAACGACCCGCCTGGCGCAACAGGGGCTGGGAAATGGCCCCCCGGCCGGGGCCAATCTCCACCAGGCGATCCCCGGCCTGGGGGGCGATGGCGGTCAGGATTTGCTCGATGATTGTCGGGTCCTGGAGGAAGTTCTGTCCGAAGCGCTTGCGGGGTGGGGGAAACATGGAGCTGTCGTGGGATTATCTGGTCGGCAAGGCAAAAGTCGCGTAACATCGAGCTTGTTGCAAATCAACATCATGAAGCCGCTCCCCCTCCAGATGACCTGCATCGCCTGGGTGGGGGAGAAGGCGGGTGGCGCTCCCAGTCCGCTGACACAGGCAGGGCGGGCCACCAATGGTTTCCATCATAGCAACCTAAGAGGACGATACATCCATCAATGAACGAATTTGCTCAGGCCTATCTGGTTCCCGATGGGACCGACCTACAGGGCATCAAGGATGCCTTTGAGGGGCGCTATAGCGTGACTGAGGATGAGCCCCAAGAATTGATCCGCCGTTTCTATGACACCTTCGATTGGAGTCTGTATCAGGCCGGCTCCCTGTTGGAAGAGCGCGGCGATGGTTCCCAGCGGGAGCTGATCTGGCGTGACCTCCATGGTGAAGCCCCGACGCTGGCGTGGAGTACCGACCGGGATCCCGGCTTCGCCGCCGATCTCCCCAGCATCCCGGAGATCGACCGCCTGGCGAGCCTGGTGGGCATCCGCCGCCTCCTGCCCTTGCTGGATGTGCATTCGCGCCTCATCAGTTGGCGCCTCCTCAACGAGGACGACAAGACCGTCGTCCGTCTGGAACTGGAGCAGAACCGCTACGTGGACAAGGGCCGCGAGCGCCAGGGTCCTATTTCCGTCCTGCTGCGGTTACATGGCGTCAAGGGCTATGATGAGGAGTTACAGGCAACGGCGCGCCTCCTGCAACAAGACCTGAAGCTATCACTGGCCCGCGCCGAACTGCTGGAAGAGGCTCTGGCGGCCGCCGGGCGCCGAGCCCTGGACTACAGTTCTCAGCTTGATTTCCGGCTCGATCCGCAACGCCGCGCCGATGCCACGGCGAAGGAGATCCTGCTGCACCTGCTTAACACCATCGAGGTCAACATCCCGGGGACCCGCGAGAACCTGGATTCGGAGTTTCTCCACGATCTGCGCGTGGCCGTGCGCCGGACCCGCTCCGCCCTGACCCAGATCAAGGACGTCTTTGCCGCCGACCTGGTCGAGCGTTACAAGGATGCCTTCGGCTGGCTGGGCGAGTTCACTGGCCCAGTCCGGGACCTCGATGTCTATCTTCTCGATTTCAACGATTTTCAGAGCAGCCTGCCTGAGGCTCTGCGACACCACCTGGAGCCCCTGCGGGACTTCATCCATGCCCATTACGGTGCCGAGCAGAAGGCACTGGTGGCGCATCTGGATTCCAAACGCTTGCGTGACCTGCTGCGTGACTGGCGGGCCTTTCTCGAAGCCCCGGTACCCGAGCAGTCGGTCGTCCCCAATGCCATGCGTCCGGTCAAGGCCGTGGCGGATGAGCGCATCTGGACCATGTACCGGCGCGTGCGCAAGGAAGGGCGGGCGATCACCCCGGACTCACCCCCGGAGGACATGCACGAACTCCGCAAGAGTTGCAAAAAACTGCGCTACCTCATCGAGTTTTTCGATAGCCTCTACCCGAAGCAGGAGGTGCGTCAACTGGTGAAACTGATGAAGGTCCTGCTTGACAATCTGGGTAATTTCCAGGACCTGGCGGTGCAGGCCGATCATTTGCGCGACATGGCCCAGCGGATGCGTGACGAAACCCACGCCAGCACCGATACCCTCCTGACCATGGGGGTCCTGGTCGGACACCTGCTGGAACAGCAGCACCGGGCGCGGGAAGAGTTCGCGCAGATCTTCGCGACCTTCGACAGTGAGGGGCACCAGGCCCTCTTCAACGCACTCTTCGCCCCAGCGAAGCGGCGGAGGAAAGGGGCATGAAGATCATCGCTTCCTACAATATCAAGGGCGGCGTCGGTAAGACGGCGACGGCGGTCAACCTCGCTTATTTGTCCGCGCGGGAGGGCAACCGGACGCTGATCTGGGATCTGGATCCCCAGGGCGCGGCGACTTATTACTTCCGGGTCAAACCCAAGGTGAAAGGCGGCACCCGGGCTCTGGTGGCTGGTCATCATGACCTGGATAACCTGGTAAAAGGGACGGATTTCGCCGGTCTTGATCTGTTGCCGGCGGACTTTTCCTACCGCAACATGGATTTGCTGCTGGAGGACAACAAACGCCCCACCAAGCAGTTACAGAAGTTGCTGGCGCCGATGGCCATCGCCTACGACTATGTCTTCCTCGATTGTCCTCCCAGCATCTCCCTAGTGTCGGAAAATGTCTTCCGCGCCAGTCATGCCCTGCTGGTGCCCATGATCCCGACGACCCTCTCCGCCCGCACGCTGGACCAGTTGCAGGAGTTCCTCGAAGGTCACGATGGCCTGGGCAAGGTCAATCTGATGCCCTTTTTCTCCATGGTGGACCGGCGCAAGCACCTGCATGTCCATCTGATGGAAACGCTACCCGAGAGCTTTCCGACCTTTCTCAAGGCCAGCATTCCCTACGCCTCCGATGTCGAGCGCATGGGGCTTACCCGGATGCCGCTGCCAGCCTATGCCCCGGCCTCCAATCCCATCACCCGGGCCTATGAGGCCTTGTGGGCGGAGATCAAGGAAGGGCTGGCGCGGTCTCGAGGGGGGTGATTAGGCCAGTGAGGACAGGTAATGGTCCACCGCCGCGTCGGGGCAGATCTCGCCCCGGCGTACCGCCAGGCCATAACGCTGGTGCCAGCCGTTGATCAGGGGCCTGGCCATGAGCCATTCAGCGTAGACGATGCGGGCCAGGGGGCCGCCCCGGTCGAGGAAGCCGGTGTCCTCATAGGCCCGCTCCGCCGCGGCGCGATCATAATCCAGGCGTACGATCCGGGTGTGCCAGCGCCCCCCATGCCACTCCAACTGGCCGTAACTGGCCCGCGCATCGCCATCGAAGGGCGAGCCGACGGAGCCGATGTTCAGGATGTCGATCCCAGCGAAGTGTCGAAACAGCGGCCGATGAGTATGGCCGGTGACGAAGAGATCGACATCCTCGGGCAGCCGCGCGGGGAGGTCGACGTCCTGGGTGCGCAACGAGATCCCGTCACGGTTCCCCAGGAGCGTGCCATGGGTCACATGGACCCAGCCCCGGCCCGGTTCGCCCTCGAAGCAAAGATGATCCGGCCAGTCAGTCAGCCACTGCTCGGTTCCCGCCAACTGGGCATGGGTAAAGTCCGCCAGGGCACGCAGGCGGGCATCGATGGGGTCCGTGGGTGGCTCGCGACCACAGCGCAGGACCCAGACTTCATGATTGCCCAGGAGGGGTAGCCAGCCCGCGCCTTGCCGCAGTTCCTGAAAACGGCGAAGGCACAGGTCACTGCTCGGGCCGCGGTTGATGAGATCGCCGGCCATGACCACCAGGTCCGGGGCCCAAGCCTGGATGTGGGCGACGCAGGTCTCCATGGCCGGGAAATTGGCCTGGACGTCCGAAAAGACGGCGACCCTCATCGCGGCATCGCCGGGGTGCGAGGGTTGCTGGCGAGTCGCCCTGACATGGGTTTTACCTCCGGAGTCGAATGGTTCATCATTGCGTAAAGGCCAGGGCGACGTGCGCCGCTGGCCGGTGCGCCCCTTGGGCCCCTCATTGACGATCGAGTTGCTGGATGTTGCAAGAACAAGAAGTCACCGAGCCGGACTGGGACAGTCCGCTCACCCTCCGTCTGACCCCGGCCCTGCTCATGCATTCTCTCATGGCCACGGCCACGGCCGTGCATACCGGTTACGCCAGTTGCGTGGATGACAAGCTGGTCGTCAACGATCTGATCTCCATGGATGGCGCCGTCGGTAATTACGTGCGCCTGGTGGAGCAGGATTTCTACGAGGAAGAGGACCCGGATACGGTCTGGCACGACTGGACCCTGGAGATCTCCATTGGCAAGATCCTGACGACGGGCCATTGGCAGATTCCCGCCAATGCCTCACCCATGGAGTGGGAGTGGACCGCCCGCGAGGCGGAAAAGGCCTTTGGCACCGCCTGCGTCCTGATTGGCCGGCGCGTCCGCCAGGGCCTGGTGGTGGATGAGCCGGTACCCGTCGAACAGCCCCACCCGCGCATGGTCCGTCACTGAATCCTGGGTCCCGGAAAGCCTGGGCTGGATGGCGGTGGGCGGGCCTTCACCCGCCCTGGCGCTCTCCGGGAGCCGGCTTTCTCAGCGGACGCCCCCTTTCCCTCCCATCCTTAGCGAGCACGACCATGAATGTGAAGATCGACGTCGATGTCACCCCGGAAGAGATGCGCAAGTTGTTGGGCCTGCCCGATGTGGAGTCCTTCCAACGGCAGATGCTCGACGATATCCGCGCCCGCATGCTCGAAGGTGCTGAGGGTTATGACCCCCTCAAGCTCTTCCAACCTTACCTGGCGGGGTCCCTGGCTTCCTGGGACATGTTTCAGAAAATGTTCTCGGCCGCGGTGAGTTCGGGACAGGGGCTGACCAAGACCGGAACCTGAACGGTGAGGGCTCAATTCCAGGGATGGGGGGGAGGAGTCCCGGGCGTGAATCAGCTCAGCCGCTGTAATTCCCGCTTGGCCTGGGCGCGGACGCTTTCCAGTTCCAGGAGCAGGCGATCGACAAGAGCGTCCACCTCCCCCTCGCTATGCAGGATGGGGCCGATCAGTATCGAGCCGTCGAGGGCGTAACCATGCTGGCCCAGGCGAATGCCGACGCCAGGTTCCTCCGACTCGCCAAAGAGGACCCAGCCGGTATTGGGGAGGTGGAGTTGAAAGACGTGTGCCATGGAGGTTCCGTGGGAGCGTCGGGGCCAGGGTGGCAAATTGGTGTCAGGAAAGTGGCTAGATCCGGGCTTCAGGCCAACTGGTCAGGGTTCAAAAGCTCCATGCGTAGGGGCTCCGCCAAGGCTTGACCGTCCAGGCGCGGCAGACCGTCGGGTCTCAGTTCCAGGCGCCCCTGAGCGAACCAACGGACCACCTGGGGGTAGATGCGGTGCTCCTGAACCAGGACCCGGGCCGCCAGGCGGCTGGCATCGTCATCGGCCGCCACCGGCACCCGCGCCTGGAGGATGGCCGGTCCCCCATCCAGTTCCGCGGTGACGAAATGCACCGTTGCGCCGTGCTCGCTTTCCCCTGCCGCCAGGGCCCGTTCGTGGGTGTGGAGGCCACGGTATTTGGGAAGCAGGGAAGGGTGGATATTCAGCAGCCGGCCCTGGTAGTGGGCAACGAAGCCGGGGGTCAGGATGCGCATGAAGCCGGCCAGCAAGACCAGACCGGGGTGAAAGCCATCGATCAGGTTCATCAGGGCGGCGTCGAAGGTCTCGCGATCGCCGAAGTCCTGGTGGCTAAGCACCTGGGTCCTGATGCCCGCCCGCCGGGCCCGCTCCAGGCCATAGGCATCCCCCCGGTTGGCGATCACGCACGCGATGCGGATGGGCAGGTTGCCGTTGGCCGCGCCATCGATCAAGGCCTGGAGATTGCTCCCGCTCCCCGAGATCAGGACTACGACCGGCAGGGGCGGCGGGTCACCCTCATCCACGGTCCGCCCGGGGGCCTGGCGACTGGCCAGACTCGGGTGGGGGCCAGGGATCCGATCGGGGGCCCGGATGGCGGTTTCACCCGTGGCCGGGGGCGGGGGCGGGCTCACGCAGTCGCACCACCGGTGAAAATCACCTCCGGTTGGCCCGTTCCGGCCTCGATCCGGCCCAGGCGCCAGGCGGATTCGCCCAACTCATTCAGGCGCTGGCAGGCACGATCCGCCACCTCGGCCGGGACGCAGAGCACCAGGCCCACGCCACAGTTGAAGGTCCGGCGCATCTCCGCATCCGCCACCCCACCCTGAGCCTGTAACCAGGCGAAGATGGCCGGCAACTGCCAGGAGTCCAGGTCGATGACCGCCCGGGTGCCTGCGGGCAGGACCCGAGGCAGGTTCTCGGTCAGGCCGCCGCCGGTGATGTGGGCCATGCCATGAACGGGCAGTTCCCGCATGAGCGCGAGGACGGGCTTGACGTAGATCCGGGTCGGCGCGAGCAGTCGCTCGCCCAGGCTCAGCCCTTCCAGCTCCTGACCCAGGTCGGTACCGCTGACCTCCAGGATCTTGCGAATGAGCGAATAGCCGTTGGAATGCGGCCCCGAGGAGGCGAGGCCGAGCAGGACGTCCCCGGGTCTGACCCGCTCGGGGGTCAGCAGTTGCTCCTTGTCGGCGATGCCGACGCAAAAGCCCGCAAGGTCGTAATCGCCGCGGGCGTACATCCCCGGCATCTCAGCCGTTTCGCCCCCGGTCAGGGCGCACCCCGCCAGCTCGCAGCCCCGGGCAATGCCGGCCACCACCGCCGTGGCGACCTCGAGTTCGAGGTGGCCGGTGGCGTAATAGTCGAGAAAGAACAGGGGTTCGGCCCCCGCCACCAGGATATCGTTGACGCACATGGCCACCAGATCGATACCGATCGTGTCATGGCGACCCAGTTCGATGGCCAGCTTCAGCTTGGTACCGACCCCATCGGTCCCGGACACCAGCACCGGCTGGTGGTAGCGGTGGAGGGGCAGTTCGTAGAGCGCGCCAAAGCCGCCCAGGCCGGTAAGCACCCCGGGGCGAAAGGTCGCGGCGGCCAGGGGCTTGATGCGCTCGACCAGGGCGTTGCCGGCGTCGATGTCGACCCCGGCGGCCCGGTAGTTCAGGCCGGGCGCGGCGGAAGGGGCGTCGACGGCCCTTGGGCGGCTGGCGTCCAGGGGGGTGGGGGAATGGGGGTCCTGTGGCACGGCCGGCTCCGGTGGTGATTCAAAGCGCATTTTAATATGAAAGTGCCGGCCGGCGGCGTCCATCTGACGTGCCGGCCGATGCCACAGGTTGTAATTCCATGGCCTTTTGTCAATCATGAGTCCCTGACACTTTAATCACTCTCAGGGGGACTCGCCTTGGATACCGGATTCTGGCGTCAGCCTTTTTCCCGTCGCCATTTCATCAGGGGTGCGGGGCTGGTCACCGCGGCTGGCATGGCCCCCGGCCTGCTGCGTCCGGCCCGGGCAGCCGCCAAGGTCCTGCGCATCATGCAGTGGAATCACTTCGTCCCGGCCTTCGACGAGTGGTTTAACAAGACCTTCATCAAGGAGTGGGGGGAGCGCAACGATACCGAGGTCATCGTCACCAACGTCGGCATGACGGCGATCGAGGCGCGGGCCGCCGCCGAGATCAAGAAGGGGCATGGTCATGACATCTGCATGTTCCTCAGCCCCCCGGCCTCCTACGAGGATCAGGTCATCGACCACAAGGACATCTACGCCGAGTGCGAGCGTCGCTTCGGCAAGCCCCTGGATATCGCCATCAAGAGCACCTTCAATCCCGTCACGGGCAAATACTTCGGTTTCTCCGACAGCTATGTCCCCGACCCGGTGAACTACCGCAAGGATCTGTGGGATGAGGTGGGTATCGTTCCGGCCTCCTGGGATGAGATCCGGGAGGGAGGACGCAAGATCAAGGAGGCGCGGGGTATCCCGGTGGGCATCGGCATGTCCAACGAGCTCGACAGCAGCATGGCGGTGCGCTCGATTCTCGCCGCCTTCGGCGCCGCGGAACAGGACGCGGAGGGCCGCCCCAACCTCAAGTCCCCCGGGGCCTTGGAGGCCCTGAAGTACGCCAAGGCCCTCTATGAGGAGGCCATGACCGACGAGGTCTTTTCCTGGGATGCCTCCTCCAACAACCGCCAGATGCTGGCCGGCAAGGGCTCCCTGACCCTCAACGCCATCTCGGTGACCCGTACCGGGGAGAACGAAAAGATCGCCATCGCCGATCAGATTCTCCTCATGCGCCCGGCCCGCGGTCCGGTGGCCCACCTGGGCCTGATGCACCTGATGAACGCCTACGTCATCTGGAAATTCGCCAAGAACATCGACGGGGCCCAGCAGTTCCTGGTCGATCTGGCGGCGGAGTCGCGGAACGCCTTCCTGGCCAGCCGCTTCTACAATTTCCCCACCTTTCCCCAACTCGTGCCCGACCTGGCGACCCTGGTGGCCTACGACCCCAAGGCGATGCCACCGGACAAATATCGCTTCTTTCAGGACGCCAGCGGTTGGACCGTGAACGTCGGCTATCCCGGTTACGCCAACGCCGCCATCGACGAGATCTTCAACACCTGGCTGCTACCCATGATGTTCGCCGACGCCGCCTCCGGCCGACTTTCCCCCGAGGCCGCCCTGGACATGTACGCCGGCCAGGTGGTCAGGATCTTCGACAAGTGGCGGGAAAAGGGCAAGGTTTGAGGGCTCCACCCGCATCAGGTCAGAGGCTAAAGCCCATGAACATCTCCCGCCGTCACTTCCTGGCCCTGGGGCTGAGCGCCCCGGTCCTCCTGACCGCCCCCGGGAATTCCGTGGGGGCCGTCCCCCCCAAGAAGCGCATCTTCATCGTCTCCAGCTACGCCCGTGACTATATCTGGTCGCGGTCCACCCAGCGCGGGGTCAACGAAGCCATGCTCAAGTATGGGTTTCTCGACAACGAGGCGCAGGGCCTCCATCTCATCGACCTGGACTGGGTGGAGAGTCGCCGCGCCCTGGTGAAAAAGGCCTGGATGGACACCAAGCGCCGCAATTCGCGCACCGACATCGCGGTGACCACGGAGCGCATCATGGGCGAATTGCGCCAGTTCGCCCCGGACCTGGTCCTGCTCGGTGACGACAACGCCGCCAACTATATCGGCAACCAGTTGCTGGGCTCGGACATTCCGGTGGTGTTTTGGGGCATCAACGGCTTACCCTTGAAATACGGTCTGATCGAGAACCTGGATGCCCCGGGCCGGAACATCACCGGGGTCTGGCAGTCCGGCTACTACAAGGAATCCCTGGAACTGCTCAAGCGGCTGGTCCCGACGGCCAACACCTTTGCCATCCTGGCCTGCGATTCGGAAACCTCGCGTCCCAGCGTCAAGATGATCGAGTTGCTTGCCCGACGTGACGCCCTGCCCGTCAAACTGGTGGATAGCATCGTCACCAACGACTACCAGGAATACCAGGCGCGCGCCCTGGAGGCCGCGGGGCGGGTGGACGCCTTCTTCGTCCTCAATCACGATACCCTGCGCGATCAGCAGCGCCAGCATGTCGAGATGCTCGAGGTGGGCCGTTGGTACCTGGAGCATATCCGTATTCCCGAGGCCTCCAACGAGGATCAGTTCGTCCATGAAGGCATGTTGCTGACGGCAAACGACTCGGGCTTTAACCAGGGCTATGCCGCCTTCGAAATGGCTCAACTCATCCTCGACAAAGGCGTCAGCCCGGCGCGCATGGCCGTGCGTACCCCGGACCGGGGTCCCTACCTGGTGAACCGCAATCGGGCCGCGCAACTGAATATCGCCCTGGATGACGCCATGTACCTGATCGACGAGATCGTTAACGAATCCCTGGCCTTGGGCATCACCGGCTAGGGGTTGCCATGTCAGGATATCTCCATCAGGCCCAACCCCGCCCCCGGTGGCGCCAAAACCCCTCTTTGCGGAGCCACCTGTGACCCTGAGCAAAGTCGGGACTCACCTTGACGTCAGTCCTAGTGGGGTAGCCTGGTGAACACCCCGGACCCCACCGGCCCCGAGGCGCCCCGATCACGCCGTGGCGGCTGGCGATTCGACTTTTCCCTCTTTCATCGCCTGCTGCTGATGCTCCTGGGCGTGAGCGCCATCCTGGCTACTCCCATCCTTTACCTCTCTTATGAATACATCAAGGATGCCGCGGGGATCCGGACCGAGGAATACCTGACGCAGCAATTGACCATGCTGGCGGCGAGTTACGATCAGGAATACCGTAACGCCCCCCAACGGTCCCTCAAACAGATCGCCTCTTCGGATACCCTCACGGATTACCTGTCCGGACCACGGGAAGAACGCCTGGTCAACGCCAAGCTGCTGGAGGCCTATTTCTTCCATATCGCCAAGGAGCACGCGACTTTTTCCGGTATCTACTTCATCGATGCCGATGGTCGGGAAATCGCCGCGGTGGTCGACCAGCAACGTGGCGGCTATGACGGACCCCCGCGGAGCTGGACCGACCCCCCCGACGGCCTGGAGGACCAGCCGACGATCCTGGCCGGCCGGCGCCTGTTCGACCAGATCAGCACTACCCCCGCCTTGCTCTCGGCCGGCAACATGGAATGGTTCATGCCGCCCCGCGATATTCAGGTCACCGGCCCCTACCTGGATGAAAACGGGCGCCCCTCCCTGGTGGCCGGGCTGCCGACCCTCGATATCGACAGCGGCGCCTTCAGCGGGGCGGTCATGATCCGGCTCAATCTCGACGTCTTCATCCGGATGCTCAAGACGGTCAAGGTCTTCGACAAGGGGCTGCTGTGGCTGTTGACCCAGGAAGGTCGCGTCCTGCTTGGACCCGAACGGGGCGCGGACACCTTTGATCCCCAGGACAAGCTGGGTCCCGCTTTTGCCGGCCAGCCCCAGGTGCTGCGCACCGACCAGGGTCTGATCGCCTACCACGACCTGGGACAATCCGCCGACCAGGCCCTGCTGCGCCTGGCCTACGCGGTGCCCTTCAGGCTCATCGCCGAAGACTTCTCGGCGACGCGGAAACTCTTTCTGAGCGCCATGCTGGCTTCGGCCATCGCCGTCTTTGGTCTGGCCTTTGCCTTTTCCCGCACCATCGCCAAGCCGATCGTGCGGCTGGCCGAGGCGGCCGCGCGCCTGTCGCGTGGGGATCTGACCGCCCGCGTCGAGGTGTCGGCCTCGGGGGAGATCAAGGTGCTGGTCAACAGCTTCAACGCCATGGCCGAAAACATCCGCCAGGCCCATGACAACCGGGCTCGGGCCATGGGCGTGCTGCGGGGGACCGCGGCGCTGCTGCAGAGTGATCTGGGCGCGGTCGCGGCCGCGGACCCGGCCTCCACGGCCGAACAGCGGGAGATCCAGGACGACGAGCGGGACCTGCGCCGCATCTCGGACCTGATTCGCAGCCTCATCGCCGAGCGCGAACAGCGACTGGCGCAGCTCAACGCCGCCATCCGCACCGCCGAGGAGGCCAACCGCGCCAAGGGCTTGTTCCTGGCCAACATGAGCCACGAAATCCGCACGCCCATGAACGGCATCATCGGCATGACCGACCTGGCCCTCGGCACCCGCTCCGATCATGAACGTCAGGAATATCTGCGGATGGTCAAGACCTCGGCGGACGCGCTGGTGGCCATCATCAACGACATCCTGGATTTTTCGAAGATCGAGGCCGGCAAGATGGCCATCGAGCATCTGGGCCTTGATCCGCGCCAGACCCTGGCCGAGACCCTGCGGATGCTGACCCTCAGGGCCCATGAGCGTGGCCTTGAGCTCATCTGTGACATCGCGGAGGAGGTGCCCGGGCGCCTGATGGGCGATCCCCTGCGCCTGCGCCAGATATTGCTCAATCTGACGGGCAATGCCATCAAGTTCACCGAGCGCGGCGAGGTGGTGGTGTACGTCGCCGTCACCGCCCGCCCGCCAGGCGCGGTGACCCTGCGCTTTGGGGTGCGCGACAGCGGCATCGGTATTCCCGCCGAGAACCTCGTCCACATCTTCGACGCCTTCAGCCAGGCCGACACCTCGACGACCCGACATTACGGTGGCACCGGGCTGGGTCTGACCATCACCAGTCGCCTGGTGCAGCTCATGGGTGGGCGCATCGAGGTCGAAAGCAAGGTGGGGGAAGGCAGCCATTTCCACTTCAGCTTGACCCTGGACCTGGACGAGGCCGCGGAACCGGCGGCCCCGCCAGCGGCCCTGGCGGGCCAGCGGGTGCTGGTCGTCGATGACCAGCCCCTCAATCGCCAGCTCCTCGCGCGCAAGCTGGGTCACTGGGGCATGAGCGTCCGCGTCGCGGCAAGCGCGGCGGAAGCCGAGGGGCTATTGGCGGTTCCGCCCCGGCCTGACCTCATCCTGCTCGATGTCCAGATGCCGGATAGGGACGGCTTCACCCTGGCCGCCTGGATCAAGGCCCAGTCCGACCTGGGCGCGATCCCGATCCTCATGCTGAGTTTCGGCCCCCTGCACGGGGTGGAAGAAAACTGCCGGCAACTCAAGCTGAGCGGTTATCTGGCCAAACCAATCGAGGATGCCGCGCTGAGCGCCGCCATGGCGCGGGCCTTGAGCGGCGACCTCCCCGCCCCGGCCGGAACGGAGGCCTCGGCCCCCCGCGGACCCGCCGGGCTGGCCGTGCTGGTGGTCGATGACGACCCGACCAATCAGATGCTGCTCCGCCGCCGCCTGGAAAAGGCCGGACATCGCGTCCGGCTCGCCAACCACGGCCAGGAGGCGCTCGATCTGCTCGGCCAGGGTGAAGCCTTTGACCTGGTCCTGATGGACGTGCAGATGCCTGTGTTGGGGGGCCATGAGGCCACGCGCCACTGGCGCCGGCTGGAGGCCGAACGGCGCCTGCCCCATCTGCCCATCGTCGCCATGACGGCGGATGTCGCGGCGGGCGACCGCGCCCTGTGCCTCGAAGCCGGCATGGACGATTTTCTGGGCAAACCCATTGAGCCGGCTGAGTTGGCGGCCATGCTCTCCCGGTGGATTTCCGCCCATGCCCTCCCAGCCGCGCCGTCCTTGGCGGGACTGGCCGGCCGCCGTCTGCTGCTGGTGGAGGACAATGCCATCAATCGCGAGATCGTCCTCGGCTTCCTCAAGGACAGTGGCGCGGTGATCGCGGTGGCCGAGGATGGCGAGCAGGCGGTGGAACAGTTCCGTCAGTCACCCTGCGACCTGATCCTGATGGACATCCAGATGCCGGTCATGGACGGCTTCGAGGCGACTCGGCGGATCAGGGCCCTCGATGCCCGTGTTCCCATCATTGCCCTGACGGCGAATGCCTTCAATGAGGATGTGGAAAAATCCCGAAACGCGGGCATGACCGAGCATCTGAGCAAACCCATCGACCGGCGGAAGCTCATCGCGGCGCTGTATAGACACTTGCCACCCCAGGCCCCGGCCTGGACCCCGGACGATGACGGATCACCACCGTCGCCGGCGACGGGGAGCCGGCTTGCCGCGTCAAGGCCGGTGTGATGAACCCCCATCCTGAACCTTCTTCCCGGGATCTCATGGCAAGCACCTCGTCCCCGCGCGATGGCCTGGCGACGAAAGAGGCGGCCATCGCCCAGATCCAGTCCCTCGCGGCGCGGTTGCGGACCTCGCTCCCCGCGACCGCCGCGGGGGACTCGCCAGCGACCGACAGTCTGGCGGATCTCATTGGCCTCATTGGCCGCCTGCTCACCGACCTGGAGGCGCAACAGGCACAACTCCAGGCCCTGCACACCGATCTGGCTAATCAGAAATTCGCCCTCGATCAGCATGCCATCGTCAGCATGACCGACCTGGAGGGCAATATCATCTACGTCAACGACCGCTTTTGCGCGATCAGTGGTTACCCCCGCGAGGAATTGATGGGGGCCAACCACCGCATCATCCGCTCCGACGAGCACGGTGAGGCCTTTTTCGCCGAGCTCTGGTCCACCATCCAGGCTGGGCGCATCTGGCGCGGTGAGATCAAGAACCGCAAGAAGAACGGTGACCACTACTGGGTCAGTTCCACCATCGTCCCGCTCCCCGACGCCCAGGGCCAGCCGGCTTCCTACATCGCCATCCGCACCGACATCACCGCGCGTAAGCAGGCGGAGCTGGAACTGGTCGCGGCCAAGGCCGCCGCCGATGCCGCCAATCGGGCCAAAAGCCAGTTTCTGGCCAACATGAGCCACGAGATCCGCACCCCCCTGAACGCCATCCTCGGCCTGGCCGAGTTGCTCGAGGCCGATGCCTGGGGCGCCGAGCAACGGGAGATGCTGGGGCATATCCGCGCCGCTGGCCGCACCCTGCTGGGCATCCTCAACGACATCCTCGATTTTTCCCGCATCGAGGCCGGCGAGTTGCGGCTCGATCCCCAGCCCTTCGCCCTGGAATCCCTCCTCGCCCAAGTGGGCAGTCTCATGCTGCCCCTGGCCCGCGCCAAGGGCATCGCCTGGCGCGTCGAGGCCGCCGCCCTGGAGGAGGATCTGGTGGGCGACAGCCTGCGCCTCGAACAGATCCTGGTGAATCTGGCCGGCAACGCCATCAAGTTCACCAGCCAGGGCGAGGTGTGCCTGGGGGTCAAAGCCCTCGCTGCGACCCCTGAGGACCTCAGCCTGCGCTTCGCGGTCAGGGATACCGGTATCGGCATGGAGGCGGCCACCCTGTCCCGGCTCTTCGCCCCCTTCAGTCAGGGGGAGACCGGCACCTCCCGGCGTTATGGCGGCACTGGTCTGGGGCTGTCCATCTGCAAGCGGTTGGTCGATCTCATGGGCGGGCGCATCGGCGTGGAGAGCGTCCCGGGGCAGGGCAGCCTCTTCTGGTTCGAGCTCAAGCTGGGCCGCGTGGCCCGGGCCACGCTAGGCAGCTGCCCCCCGTCGCACCCGGCCACCGCAGCTCCCCGTCTGGCCGGGGCGCGCATCCTCGTCGCCGATGACAGCCAGGTCAATCTGGACCTCATCGCCCGTTTTCTGCGTCGCGAGGGGGCCCTGCCCGTCCTGGTGGGCGACGGCCAGCAGGCCCTGGACCGGCTGCTGGCGGAGCCCCAGGGCTTCGCCGCCGTACTCATGGACATGCAGATGCCGGTCCTGGATGGCTTCAGCGCCACGCGTCTCATTCGCGCCCGGCCGGAGTTGCGGCGGCTGCCGATCATCGCCTTCACCGCCGGGGTATTGCGGGAAGAACAACGCCTGATGTTCGATGCCGGGGTGAATGATTTTGTGCCCAAGCCGGTGGAATTCGCCCATCTGGCCGGGGTCCTGGCGCGCTGGATCGAGGGGGACCCGCGGCAGCCGCCCCGCACGGATGAGCCTGCCGTGGCACCGGCCCCCGTCGGGACGCTCAGCCCTTGGCCACGGATCGCGGGTATCGACGGGCACCATGTCCAGGTCCAGTTCGAGGATGACGTGGACTTTTTCACCGCGGTGCTGGCCACCTTCGCCGCCAGCCTCGACAGCCAGGTAGCCGCCATCTCCTCCAGCCTGGAGGCGGGCGATCGCCCGACCGCCAAGGCGGCGCTGCACAAACTGAAGGGAGCGGCCAGCAATGTCGGGGCGCTGGAACTGGCGGCGGCGGCCCGGCGCCTGGAGGAGGCCCTGGCGACGGGCGCTGGGGATGAGATCCCCGGTCTCTGGTCGGCATTTCAGGGGCTGGCCAAGGACCTGGGGATGGCCCTGCGGCCTTGGGTCGCCACCGTCGCGAGCCGGCCGTGATTTGCCCGCCCTTCCCGGCGCCCGTGCTTGGACAACACGGCGGCGGGGAGAATAAAATCCCGGCACTCGTTTTCCCCGCCCGCCTGAGCGTTCATGGTCTTCAGTCCCCGGGATTTACCCAACCTCATCAGCTTCCTGCGCCTGCTGGCGGTCATGCCGGTGGTCCTGCTGCTGCTGGAGGGCGAATTTGGCTGGGCCCTGCTGCTCTTCGCCATCGCCGGTCTGTCCGATGGGCTCGATGGCTGGCTCGCCAAGCATTATCACTGGCAGAGCCGGTTGGGTGGCATCCTCGACCCCTTGGCGGACAAGACGCTGCTGGTGGCCTGCTTCCTGGTGCTGGGTGCCCTCAAGCTGATCCCCATCTGGCTGGTGGTCGCCGCCGTCGGTCGTGATCTGGTCATCGTCGGGGGCGCCACCCTCTATCATTTCCGCGTCGAGGAACTCCATGCCGCTCCCATTTGGGCAAGCAAGCTCAATACCTTGATGCAGATCGCCCTGGTCGTGGCGGTCATCGCCAACGCCGGGCCCGTGCCCCTGCCCGGCGGCTTGATCGCCCTCCTCACCTGGGCCTGTCTCGTGACCATCCTCGTCAGTGGCCTTCAGTACGTCTGGGTCTGGTCCCGCAAGGCTCAGGCCAAGGGGCTGCATGAGGACTTCTGAGCCGGTGCCTGCCTATCCTGGCTCAAGTACCGCCAGATACCGCTGGGCGCTATAGGCCTGCTCGTAATCCGCGACCACGTCCTGGAGCCGGTCCGGGGGGGGCGGCTGGTCCAGGGTGGCCAGGATCGCGGCGGCCAGGGCCTCCACATCTCCGACCGGAACGAGGGGGGCGATGCGGCCCCCGTCGAGCAGTTCCGCCGGACCACTCGGGCAGTTGGTCGCCACCACCGGGGTCCCCAGGGCCATGGCCTCGGTGAGCACGTTGGGCGATCCCTCCCAGGCGGAGGAGAGCACGAAAAGGTTGGCCCGGGCCAGAAAGGGCAGGGGCTGGGCCTGAAAGCCGGGCAGATCGACCTGGTTCGCCAGGCCCAGTTGGCCGATCAGGGCGGTGAGGGCCGGGCGCTCCTGCCCCTCGCCGATGATCACCAGCCGGCAGGGGTGGACCTGACGCACCCGGGCGAAGGCTCGGATCAGGGTCGGGAAGTCCTTCTGCCGTTGCAGCCGGCCAGCCCCGAGGAGGACGGGGGGGCCCTCGCCCTGGAACCAGGGGTGGGGGCAGGGCGCCGTCGCCCGCTGGCGCAGGTCGGGGGTGATCACCGGGTTGCGAATGACCGTGATGGCCTCCCACGGCAGGCCGGCGATGGTCGCGGTGTCCGCCGCGACCCCCGCGGAGACGGCCACGATGTGGTCGAGGTGGGGGTAGAGGCGGCGAATGGGCCAATAGCGCCAGGCCCGGCGCAGGGCCGAACGGCCCGCCAGGGAGGCGGAGAGGTTGGTCCCCAGACGCAAGACCAGGCGGGTGTCGACCCCCGCCAGGGCCCGTGCCAGCACCGCCGCCCGTCCGGCCCGGTCCTTGGCCGCCAGCAGGGCCCGCGGTCGGGCCTGGCGGAGGTAGCGGGCTAGGGCCGGAATGGCCAGCAGGCTATGGTTGCTGCCCAGGGGGATGCGGTTGACCGCCGGCGGCAGTCCCGCCAGGTGGGGGCCCTGATCGCGGATCAGCAGCAGGTCGACTTCCCGGCCAGCCGTGACGAAGCCAGCGATGAGATTGACCAGCATCCGCTCCACCCCGCCGCTGCCAGAGAAGGAGGCGAGCACCGCCAACCGGGACGGGTGCGGGGATTGAGCGTGGTCGGGCATAAACAAAAGTTTGTCGCGGTCGGCTGCCAGTCCTGGCTATGCTATACGCCAACTCACCCCCAATACCAGCCACACCGCGGTGATCGGCGCGGAAGATTCAGGGTCGGGGGCCAAAACCAGATCCCGGTGTCCCCTCAAAGCGAGCCAGCAAGGATTTTCCCCATCGCCCATGCCGCATTCCCCACGCGTCTACTTCTTTGGCACCTGCCTGATCGACCTGATCTTTCCCCAGGCCGGTCTGGCGGCCATGCGTCTGCTGCGTCGCGAGGGCCTGGAGGTCATCTATCCCCAGGGGCAGACCTGCTGCGGTCAGCCGGCCTACAACTCCGGCTACGAGGCCGCGGCCCGGGACGTCGCCCGGCGGCAACTGGACACCTTCCCGGAGGATTACCCCATCCTGGTGCCCTCGGCCTCCTGCGCGGGCATGCTCAAGGTTCAGTATCCCAAGCTGTTCGCCGGCACTCCCGACGAGGAGCGCGCCCGGCGCCTGGCGGGGCGGGTCCACGAACTGACGGATTATCTGGCGCGGGTCCTGGATTGGCGGCACCCCGACCTGGGACCTCCCCTCAAGGTCGCGCTCCATCACTCCTGTTCCGCGCGCCGGGAGATGGGCGTTGCCGGCGCGGCGGCGGAGCTGCTCGCCCGCCTGGCGAACCTGGAGGTGGTGGAACCGGATCACGCCCAGGAGTGCTGCGGTTTCGGTGGCACCTTCGCCGTCAAGCAGCCGGAGATCTCGGCGGCCATGGCGGCGGACAAGGCGGCGGCCATCCTGGCGACGGGTGCCCGGGTCCTGGTGGGGCAGGATTGCGGTTGCCTCCTCAATCTGGGGGGTACCCTGGCCCACCGCCACCCTCAGGCCGGGGTGGGTCAGTCCTGGCAGGGGGCCGATCCCGGGGCGAGGGGTGTCGCGCCGGCGGCCCGGGGGGCGGCCAATCATGACGGGAGTGGCCGGGTCACGCGCCAGCCGGCGCCTTTAGCCCAAGGTCCGGTGGTCAAGCACATCGCTGAATTGTTGTGGGAGCGCACCCATGCCCCCTGAGTTCGCCGTCCGCGTCGGTCAGGCCCTGGACAATGAACGCCTGCGGCGCAACCTCCGCCGGACCATGGATGGGCTGGTCGCCAAGCGCCGTCAGGCCTTTCCCGATATCCATGAACTGGCCGTCCTGCGCCGGCGCGGCAAGTTGATTCGTGCTCAGGCCCTGGCCAACCTGCCGGACCTGCTGCTGGAACTGGAGGCCAACTGCGAGCGCAACGGCATCCGGGTCCACTGGGCGGAGACGGTGGCGGAGGGCAACGCCATCGTCCTCGACCTGCTACGCCGCCAGGGCGCCAGGCGGGTCATCAAGGGCAAGTCCATGGTCTCGGAGGAGATGGGTCTGAACCACCATCTGGAGGCCCAGGGCATCCAGGCGGTGGAGACCGACCTGGGGGAGTTCATCCTGCAACTGGCGGGGGAACGCCCCTCCCACATCATCGCCCCGGCCATCCACAAGGACCGGCGGGAGATCGCGGCCCTCTTCGCCGCCCATTTCCCGGAGTATCCCTACACCGAGGACATCGAGGGCCTGACGGCCATCGCCCGTCGCATCATGCGCGAGCACTTCGGCCAGGCCATCGCCGGCCTGTCGGGCGTCAACTTCGCCATCGCCGAGACCGGTACCCTGTGCCTGGTGGAAAACGAGGGCAACGGCCGCCTCTGCACCACGGCGCCGGACCTCCATATCGCCGTGTGCGGTATCGAGAAGGTCATCGCCCGCCTCGACCAGTTGCCGCCCCTCCTGACCTTGCTGACCCGGTCCGCCACCGGCCAGCCCATCACCACCTACGTCAACCTGATCAGTGGGCCTCGGCGGGCGGGAGAACGCGACGGTCCCCGGGAGGTGCACCTCATCCTGCTCGACAATGGCCGCTCCCGCATGCATCGGGATCGGCAGTTGCGGGCCACGTTGCGCTGCATCCGCTGCGGCGCCTGCATGAATCACTGCCCGGTCTACACCCGCCTTGGCGGTCATGCCTATGGCACCGTCTATCCCGGCCCGATCGGCAGCGTCCTCGAACCCCAGCTCCAGGGCCTGGAGCGGCAGGGGGAACTGGCGGAGGCCTCGAGTCTCTGTGGCGCCTGCGGCGAGGTCTGTCCGGTGCGCATCCCCTTGCCCGGCCTACTGCGGCGACTGCGCGCCGAGGGCGCAGGAGAAGGGGAGGACGCCGGGGTCCCGGGGCGTGGCAGTCGACGCAAGGCCCCGCAGCGCCTCATCTGGACACTTTGGCGCCTGACGCACGCCCATCCCGCGCTCTATCGGCTGGCGACCCACCTGGCCACCCGCTTGCGCTGGCTGGTCCCGACCGGCCTGGGGCCTTGGGCGCGGACCCGCGCCGCCCCGGTCATCGCCCCGCGCAGCCTGCATGAACTGGCGCGGGCGGAGGGCTTCGCCCATGAGTAGCCCGGCCCGGGAGGCCATCCTCCAGCGTCTGCGGCGCGGGGTCGCCACCGGACCACGCCCGGCTCCGGAGAATCCGGTGCGCCGCTTCGACTGGTCGCCACCGGAACGATTGCGGCGCTTCACGGCGGCGCTGACGGCGGTACGCGGTGAGGTGATCCCCGTGGGCGACGATTGGCCTGCTACCCTTTTCTCCCGCCTGTCCGCCAAGGGCGCGACCAATCTGCGTTTCGCCCCCGCCACGGCCTTGGGCGCGGAACTGGCGGCGGCCTGGCCCGACCGGGGGGCGATCACCCTGATCCCCCACGACCAACCGATCGAGGCCTGTCGGGCCGAGCTGTTCAGTGCCACCGACGCCAGCCTCACCGGTTGCCTGGGCGGGATTGCCGAGACCGGGACCCTGGTGCTCTGGCCCAGTATCCAGGAGCCCCGTCTCCTGTCCCTGGTCCCCCCGATCCATGCCGTGGTCCTGGAGGCGGACCGCATCCGCTCGACCTTCCATGAATTCCTGGTCGCGGAGGACTGGGCGGGCCGGGGCCTGCCGACCAATGCCCTGCTCATCTCCGGGCCCTCCAAGTCCGCCGACATCGAGCAGACCCTGGCCTATGGCGTCCATGGCCCCAAGGAACTGCTGGTCCTGGTCCGGGTGAAGGGCGATACCGCCGATCCGCCTCCAGCGCTGGCCTGAGTTCCCCCCCCAAGCGCCATCAGGCACGCCGGGTGAAATGTACGGAGCTCAGCAAGCCTTTTGCCCCCGACCCTGACTCCGCGTTGCGGAAAGCCAGGCGTTGCGAAGAGTGAGTGCCCGGCCGGGGCCTGAGCCGCGCAGCCGCCGCGGCTTCCCCGCCACGGGCCAAAAAAGTGATTGCCCCAGGAAATAAGTCCATGCCACTTGAAAGCCAAATCCCCTCGCCCTTCCTGGACGCTCCCTCCCGCGCCACCCCGGAGACCCACCACCGGGGCCAGGACAAGGTGGCGCGTATCCCGGTCAAGGTCGAGCCCCTGGCGGTGCCCCTGCGCAAACCGAGCTGGATTCGCGCCCGCGCCCCCATCGGCCCCGGGGTGACGCGCATCAAGCGCTTGCTGCGCGAGGCCCGGCTCGCCACCGTCTGCGAGGAGGCCCAGTGCCCCAACCTGGGCGAGTGCTTCAACCACGGCACCGCCACCTTCATGATCCTGGGCGATGTCTGCACACGCCGCTGTCCCTTCTGCGATGTCGCCCATGGTCGCCCGGCGCCGGTGGATGCCGAGGAGCCCGCGCACCTGGCCCAATCCATCGCCGCCCTTGGCCTGCGCTACGTGGTCATCACCTCCGTGGACCGCGACGATCTGCGCGACGGTGGGGCCGGCCACTTCGCCGCCTGCCTGCGCGCCATTCGCGGGCGCAGTCCGGAGACGCGTCTGGAGGTGCTGGTCCCGGACTTTCGCGGTCGTGAGGCCCTGGCCCTGGATCAGTTCAGCGGCGCTGGCCGGCCGGACCTCTTCAATCACAACCTGGAGACGGTACCCCGCCTTTATCCCCAGGCCCGCCCCGGCGCCGACTATGCCGGCTCCCTGGCCCTGCTGCGCGCCTTCAAGGAGCGCCACCCGGACATCCCTACCAAGTCCGGGCTCATGCTCGGCCTGGGCGAGGAGGCGGAAGAGGTCCTGGCGGTGATGGCCGACCTGCGCGCACACGGTTGCGACATGCTGACCCTCGGTCAGTACCTGGCCCCCAGCCGCGCCCACCTACCCGTCCGCCGTTACTGGACCCCGGATGAGTTCGGGGCCCTGCGTCAGGCGGGAGAGGCGTTGGGATTCACCCACATCGCCAGCGGTGCCCTGGTGCGCTCCTCTTACCACGCCGACCAGCAGGCGGCGGAGGCCCTGGCGCTAACCCCCTCGGCGCCGCCGGCTAGGTAGCGCGCCTGGGCTCGCTGGCGTGACGTCCCGCACCGCCCCGCACTGCCCCGCTGTTGGCCTCGCCAATGGGCCCGCAGTTGGGGGCCCATGGATCCCTCGCTCTGATTTGACCTAAATCAAGGCGGTTCCTTGGACGCCTGTCAAACTGTCAGTGGGGGAGTGGAGCGAGCGCCGCACAACAACACATAGGGGCGCGCAAGTAGGAAGTTGTACACCAAAGGGCAGGAATGAGCGGCGCGGTCGTGCTGCTTTCCCAATCTCGGAGTATTGCCTCTCGCGAGGTCCGTGGGGCCGCGGGAGTTTGTCCTACCTGTTGAGGAGAGCGCACATGAAAACCAGTCGCCAAGTCCGCAAGGTCGCTTGGCTCACTACCAGCCTGGCTGGATTGGCCCTGCTACTGGCCAATGGGCCAGTCCAAGCCGATCGCCCGGCGGGTAAAGTCGGTGTTGACTGGGGGAATCCCGCCGGTCAGGAATGCGTCGATTGCCACATGTCGGAGAATCCTGGCCTCTACTGGGAATGGAACCACAGCCAGCATGGCCAGAACGGGGTCAACTGCCTGGACTGCCATGAGGCGAAGGAGGGGGATGTCGACGCCTTCACCCATGAAGGCGCCCTGATCTCCATCGTCGTCACACCCAAGGATTGCTCCAAGTGCCATACCACCGAATTCGAGGAGATGGACGGCTCCCATCACTCCAAGGCCGGTGACATCCTCGCCTCCCTGGACAACCTGATGGGCGAAGTGGTGGGCGGTCCCGCCGCGGTCAACGCCGGCTGTCGGCAGTGCCATGGCGGCAAGCTGGAATTCATCACCGAGGGTAAGGACAAGGGGCGTCCCCTGCCGGGTAGCTGGCCCAATACGGGTATTGGCCGGTTGAACCCCGACGGCTCCAAGGGCTCCTGCACCGCCTGCCACGGCCGTCACCGCTTCTCCCGCGAACAGGCCCGCACCCCGGACACCTGTGGCAAGTGCCACGTGGGCCCCGACCATCCCCAGATCGAGGTCTACAACGAGTCCAAGCACGGCATCATCTATCGCGCCAAGATCGATGAGATGAACCTGGACTCCGACAAGTGGATCGCCGGCGTCGATTACTCCGCCGCCCCCACCTGCGCCACCTGCCACATGAGCGCCGGCGTCAACCAGCCCAAGACCCACAATGTCGGCGAACGCATCTCCTGGACCCTCCGGCCGCCCATCTCCACCAAGATGAACCTGGTCAAGCTGGAGAACGGCAACGAGTTCGACGTTCCCGAGGGCAAGGAGATTCCCAAGGTCGGCGACGAGGCCAAGGGCTCCAAGGTCGTCGAGGTCCTGACCTGGAAGGATCGCCGCGCCAAAATGGAGAGCATCTGCTTCGGCTGCCATGCCACCAGCGTCATCGAGGGCCATTACAAGCAGTTTGACGACGTGGTCGACCTCTACAACGAGAAGTTCGCCAAGCCCATCGCCGCCATCATGGGCGAGCTCAAGGACAAGGGGTACATCACCCCCGCGCCCTTTGACGAGCCTATCGAGTGGACCTGGTGGGAGATCTGGCACCACGAGGGTCGTCGCGGTCGTCATGGCGCCGCCATGATGGGCCCGGACTACACCTGGTGGCACGGTATCTACGAGGTGGCCAAACACACCTACTTTGAGTGGATTCCCGAGCTCAAGGAGGTGGTCATCCACAAGGACAAGAACGACAAGGCCGCCAATGCCCTGCTGGAGAAATACTTCAAGCCCATCGAGGGGCATGACTGGTACTTCAGCGGCATGAACAAGGAGGCCCTGGAGAAGGTGCGCGCCGGCTTCGAGGCCCGCTACGGCAAAGGTGCCCTGAAGTAAGCCCAGGCATGCGTTGCCCACTGCCTCCACCTAACGGAGGCCAGATCCCGCGCGGGGCCTCGGGTCCCGCGCGGGATTTTTGTTGCCAGGTCATAGTGATGGGTTGAGAACATGACAATTCGTCCCTTTTACGCCCTCCTCCTCATCTGCTCGGTCGTGCCGTCGCTTCAGGCGCAGACCGGCGATGGGGCCCAGTCCCAGAACCCCTCGCTGGCACCAGCCGGGGCTCAAGTACCCCCTCAGACCCAGGCTCAGGCTCAACCACCGGCGCCAGCCGTGGCACCAGGATCAACCCAGGTATCGCCCCAAGCCCAGCCACCCCTGATAATCCCGGCCCAGCCGCCGGCACCCGCCGGGGTGCGGGCCGGGTCAGCGGTTCCATCTCCGGCCCCGGCCGAAAACGCCGGCCCGGGTCTCCTCCAACGCGGCGAGGCCCTACTCAACGAAGGCAAGCTGCCCGAAGCCGTGGCGGTCCTACGAGAGGCGGTGGCGGCTGAGCCCCAGTCCGCCCAGGCCTTCCAGCGCCTGGGTGGCGCCCTGCTGATGAGCCAGGATTATGCCGGCAGTGTCGAGAGCTTCCAGCGCGCCATCAGCCTGGACGCCACCAATGCCGCCGCCTTTGTCGGCTTAGGGATGGCCTACCTGCATAGCGGCCGCTTCGGCCAGGCCCGCGCCGCCATGGTGGAGGCCAAGCGTCTCGACCCCAGCAAGCAGGCCAATCTCGATGAGGTCATCGCCTGGATCGATCAGCGGGTCAGCCCCTAGTAATGATCAATCGGGGCCGCTTCATGTCTCGTTGGTCTGCAGCGAAGCCTCGCCAACGGTGTTGCTTAGACCCTGTAGATCAATTAGTTCCCGAATTTCTCGCGGCGGTGCCTAAGGCCGGTCCCAGCAATGATTTTCCGAATTGAGAGCGCCCTCAAGGGCGCCGCCCCCACCGCGCCAAAACGGATGTATCCCGGGGTGAGGGCTAGCCAGCGCTGAGGGAAAAGGCGATATCCTCACCGGCCCGGCGTCCGGAGTGTAGCGTCCAGTGGATGGAAGGGGCCGCCCGGTATTCACCACAGACCCAGAGCCCCGAGGCCAGCCGTTGGGGAATGGTAGCCGGATCAGCCACCGGCGGGGCCTGGACGGGCAGGGCCTGGGGGAGCGGGTAGATGGCCAGCCGTTCCCAGGAGGCCACCGGCGGGCCGAACCAGTCGCCCAGTTCCCGTCGGATCCTGGCCTCCAGGCGGTCCGGGTCCTCGCCGACGCCATGGCAGTTGACCGTGATCAGGGCCTTGCCCGGCGGGGCATAGTGCTCGGATAGGTTGCTCGGACACTGGATGCTATTGATCCGCCCCCGGCCTTCGCCATTCAGGACCAGGTAAGGGCCTCGGAAGGGCGGGGCATCCGCGGCGAAGTAGCAGCAGGTGGTGCCGCGGGCTGGTGGCGGGCGCTGGCGGTCGCCGGCATGCCGGGCATGCCCAAGGAGGCGTGCCGCCTCCCACGGGTCCGTGGCGATCACCAGGGCCCGGGCATCAATCCGTTCTCCCCCGTCGAGCACCGCCTGGCCTTGCTCCAACCCGGTCACCCGACAGCCGAGGCGTAGCCATTCGCCCCGCATGCGGGCGGCCAGTTGGGCCGGGATCGCCCCCATGCCCCGCGCCGGCAGGGCGGTGTCGCCGAGGGCGAAGGCGCGAAACAGAAACTCGAAGGTGCGCGAGGAGACGCCCAGGTCGGGATCGAAGAAGACGCCGCTGAAGAAGGGCTTGAAGAACCGATCCAGCATCCGCGTGGAGAAACCGCGTGCCTGCAAGCGGGCCAGGGCGGTGGTCTCCGGGCGAGCGTAAAGGTCGGCGATGGTCCCCCGCAGGCAACTGTGACGCAGCCCGAGTAGGCGCAGCTTGTCGCCAAGGGTGCCGATGGGCGACAGGAGCATCTCCGGCAGTCGCCAGGGACGACGCCAGACGTCGCTGACGCGGTGGAAGCCCCCCCCACTGCGCACCAGGGCCCCGGGGTAGAAGGGGCGCAGGTCGAGGGCACCGTAGTCCAGCCAGCGTTGCGCCTCGGGGTACCAGGTCTGCAAGACCTGAAACCCGCGGTCGAGAAGAAAGCCCTGATGCTGGTCGGTGCGCACCCGGCCACCGATGCCGTCGCTGGCCTCCAGGACCAGGGGGGTGAGGCCCCGCGCTTGCAGGGTCAGGGCGCAGGCCAGGCCGGAAAGACCGGCGCCGATCACGATGACGTCAACTTTCATGGGCGTATTCCTGAACAAATGACCAGACCAGTCCGCAGGGTCGAAAACCGCGTGGGCAAATCACTGGAGCCTTGGGCTGTTAACCTGCTGATACCTATTCCCAACGGAACAGCCGCGCGGCGATGGCGAGAAAGATCAGGGCCAGGGCCGTCAGCAAGAAGAGTTGGGGGAGGATGTCCGCCGTTTGGGCGCCGTCGATCATGATGGCGCGGGCACCGTCCACCAGGTGGGTCAGGGGCGAGAGTTGCGAGAAGAATCGGGCGGCGGCGCTGGTCCCCTCCATGGAGAACCAGACCCCGGAGAGCAGCAACAGGGGCCAGGAGATGAGGTTGAGAATGCCGTCCGCCAGTTCCTCGGTGCGCAGCCGGGCCGAGACGATGAGCCCCAGGCTGATGAGGCACAGGGCGCCGGCGAGATAGATCAGCGCCAGGGCGACATGGGAACCGCGCATGGGAAAGTCGAGGATCAGGGCCGCGCCGCCATAGACGATCAGGCTGGCGCTCATCACCACCACCAGCCGGGAGAGGATCTGGGCGGTGAGGAACTCGAAGGGCGAGAGGGGCGTGGCCTTGAGCCGGCGCAGGACGCCATTCTTGCGGTAACGCACGATGACCCAGCCCACCCCCCAGAGGCTGGAGAACATGATGTTCATCGCCAGGATGCCGGGAAGGACCCAGTCGGCGTAACGCAGGGCGGTACCGCTGCGCTCGTGGCGCCGGGGTGGCGCAAGCGTTGGGCCTGGGGCCGGGGAGGGTCCGATCATCCCCCCGGCCTTGAGCTCCTGCTCGGGCTCGGGACCGCGCTCAGGACCAGGATCGGCGCCGGGATCGGGGGCCAAGGCCGAGCCTGGTCCCTTACCCGCGGGAGCGGCCTTATCCAGCGCCGGGGCGGTCAGCCCCACGGCCCGGGTCCCGCCGGTCGCGGCGCCCACCAGGAGCCGTTCCGCCAGATAGCCCTGGGGGGACTCCCGGTTGACCCAATAGGCGCCCGGCGCGGGGGTGGGGTCCCACAGCAGGTCGAGCTGGTGGCGGTCCACCTTGGCGAGAGCGGCCGCCAGGTCCGTCACGGGAATGAACTGAATATGCTCCAGGGCCAGCGGGCCGGTCCTGGGCGTGGGCAGGGTGCCGTCCGCCGTCAGTACCCCGACCTTGAAGGGGGCCTGGGGTTCACCGCTGAAGATGAAGGCGAAGGACAGGACCATGAGGATCGGCATGAAAATGTTCCAGCCCAGGCCGGCACGGTCGCGGTAGAACTCCCGATTGCGGGCGACGAAGATGGCGAGGATGCGACGCCACATGGCGGACTCCTGACGATCGTGAAGGGTGGCCGGGCCTCTCAGGCGCGCAGGTCATGGCCGGTGAGCTTGAGGAAGAGGTCTTCCAGATTGGGGGAGGCGACGCGCAGCTCGCGCAGGTCGGCGCCCACCCGCGCCAGGTCCCCCAGCAGGTCGGGCACGTCCGCGGCGAAGAGCTTGATTTCGCCGTCATGGCGCAGGGCCCCGTCCGGCAAGGGGGCCGCCGCGGGCCAGGCGGCCTCCGGCAGGCGGACGACGGTGGCGGGGAAGTGGGCACGGACCAGATGCGCCGGACTGCCCTGGGCGATGATCCGGCCGTGGTCGACGATGGCGATCTCGTCACAGAGGTGCTCGGCCTCCTCCATGTAGTGGGTGGTCAGGAGCACAGTGGTGCCCCGGCCCCGCACCGTCTCGATCAGGCCCCAGAAGTTGCGCCGCGCCTGGGGGTCGAGGCCGGTGGTGGGTTCGTCGAGAAAGACTAGTTCCGGGTCGTTGACCAGGGCGATGGCCAGCAGCAGGCGCTGGCGCTGGCCACCGGAGAGCTGGCGGGTGTCACGGTCGAGAAGATCATCCAGGTTGCACAGCCGGATTAGCTCCTCCCGCGAGGCGGTCCGCGGGTAGAGGGCGGCGAACATGGCCAGGGATTCGGCCACGGTCTGGAAGTCCTGGAGGGCGGTGGCCTGGAACTGGATACCGATGACCTCCCGGTAGGCCCGGTCCAGGGGGCGGCCACGGTAGAGGACCTCCCCGGCCGTGGGGGGCTGGATGCCCTCCAGCATCTCCAGGGTGGTGGTCTTGCCCGCGCCGTTGGGGCCGAGGAGGCCGAAACACCGGCCGGGGGCCACGGCGAAGCTGATCCCGTCCACGGCGCGGACGCCAGGGTAGGTCTTGACCAGATTCCGGGCGGCGATGAGGCTGTCCATGGTGAGTGGTTTCCCTTGGTTTCCGGGGGTGGCGGTTGCGGCGGAAGGGCAACATGGCGCCGCTTCGGGTAGCATTGTCCCAACCCTGGCCGCAGTCCGCCAGCGGTCCCCGTCTTTTACCGGAGAAGGCACGCATGACCATCCTGATTATCGGCCTGGTGATTTTTCTCGGCGTCCATTCCCTTGGCTTTCTCGCCCCCGGCTGGCGTCAGGGCCTGATCGACCGTCTCGGCAATAACGGCTGGCAGGGCCTGGCGGGGCTGGTCGCCCTGGCCGGGCTTGTCCTCATCGTCTGGGGTTATGGCCAGGCGCGGGCCGTGCCCGTGCCCCTGTTCGCGCCGCCGGTCTGGACCCGCCACCTGGGCCTGCTGGTGATGCTTCCGGCCTTTCCCCTGTTTTTTGCCGCCTATCTGCCCGGGCGGATCAAGGCCGCGGTGGGCCACCCCATGCTGACCGCGGTCATCCTTTGGGCCCTCGCCCATCTCCTCGCCAACGGTAACCTGGCGGATCTGGTGCTTTTCGGCGCCTTCCTGATCTGGGCCCTGGCGGACCGGATCTCCCTCTTTTACCGGGTCGCCCCCCCGGTCCAGGGGGCACCCCCCGGCAAGGCCAACGACCTGATCGCCATCGTCCTCGGGCTGGCCTTCTACCTGGGCTTCCTCTTCTGGGCCCATGCCTGGCTCTTTGGCGTCTCCCCCCTGGGCACGGCCTGAGTTTGGGGCGCTATGGGGCTAGGCACGGGCGGGGCGGCAGCGGTCTCATGATCGGCAGGCGGCTGAGATCGGACCTTGCGGGTGCCGCTCTTCCCGGACAGTGGCGGTCGGAAAGGGACGCAGGGTGAAGATGGACGGAGAACGGGTCCGCGCTGAGCGGGCGGCCAGTGCCCAGACGGCCGGGCGGATTCTGATCGACCTGGCCAGCCAGCGTCTCTGGTTCCTGGAGGGTGCCAGGACGCGCCTGGAGGCGCCGGTGTCGACCGCCCTCAAGGGCCCGGGGGAGCGGCGGGACTCGGGCTGCACCCCCCGGGGCCTGCATCGGGTCCGCATCCGCATCGGCGCCGGCTGTCCCCCGGGAACGGTCTTCGTCGGCCGGCGGCCCACCGGGGAGATCCATGGCCCCGAACTGGCGGCGCGCTTCCCGGAGCGGGACTGGATCCTGACCCGCATCCTCTGGCTGACGGGGCTGGAGCCCGGCCGCAATCGCGGCGGGAACGTCGATACCCTCCGGCGCTATATCTACATCCACGGCTGTCCGGAGACGGTCTCCCTGGGCGTCCCCCTCTCCCATGGCTGTATCCGCATGCACGACCGGGAACTGCTGCAACTCTTCGACCTGGCGCCCGCGGGCACCCTGGTGGAGATTCGCTGAGCGCGCATTGCCTATCCGTGCTGATACTCCTTGCCAATTCATGCTCAGTTTTGCGGTTTTGGGTGCCCGTGGGCGGGGGATACCAAGGTGGTCCCCAAGCTCCTGCTCGATGGCGGCGGCGTAGGTGTTTTCACTCCTGCTGACGCGCCTGGTCTCGGCCCTGGTCGTGGTGCTGGGGGTTTGCACCCTGGTCTTCCTGCTGATTCACCTGGTGCCGGGGGACCCCGTCGAGGCGATGCTGGGGGAAAACGCCCAGGTGGCGGACCGGGAGGCCCTGCGTCAGGCCCTGGGTCTGGATCGGCCCCTGGGTGAGCAATATCTGGACTATCTCCAACGCCTGGCCCGTCTTGACCTGGGGCTGTCCTTTCAGGAGCGCCGGCCGGTGGCCGCCATCCTCGGCGAGCGCCTGCCGGCCACCCTGGAGCTGACCCTCGCCGCCCTGGCCCTGGCCCTGACCCTGGCCCTGCCCCTGGGGGTGCTGGCGGCGCGCCATCGCGGCAGCCCCCTGGACACGGGGGCCATGGGCCTCTCGCTGGTGGGTGTCTCCATCCCCAATTTCTGGCTTGGTCCCCTGCTGATCCTGGTCTTTTCCCTCTGGCTGGGCTGGACGCCGGTGAGCGGGCGCGAGGGGCCGGCCAGCCTGATCCTGCCCGCCCTGACCCTGGGCACGGGCATGGCGGCCATCCTGGCGCGCATGGTGCGGGGCAGCATCCTGGAGGTGCTGGGCGAGGACTATGTGCGTACCGCTCGCGCCAAGGGCTTGTCGGAGCGCCGGGTGCTCTGGGGGCATGCCCTACGCAATGCCTGGCTGCCGGTCCTGACCCTTATCGGCCTGCAGTTAGGCGGACTGCTCGGCGGGGCCGTCATCACCGAGACGGTCTTCGCCTGGCCGGGGGTGGGCAGTCTGCTGGTGGAGGCGATCCAGAGCCGGGATTACCCGGTGGTCCAGGCCTGCGTGCTGCTGGTGAGCCTGAGCTACGTGCTGGTCAATACCCTCACCGATCTGGTCTATGGCTGGGTCGATCCGCGCATCCATTGGCGCTCATGAGTGACCACCGCGCTGGGGCCGATACTGGGGCCGGTGCTGGGTCCGGTGCCGATTCTGGTGCCAGGGCCAAGGCTGGGGCCGAGACCGGGGCCAAGACCGGGGCCAAGACCGGGGGGCGGGCCTGGGGTTTGCCGGCGGCCTTCCTGCTCGGCTGGGCCCTACTCGCCCTGGCCGCGCCCTGGCTGCCCCTGACGCCGGACGCGGTCGATCTGCCGGGGATCCTGGCGGGTCCCGGCCCCGGGTCGCCGCTGGGGAACGACGATCTGGGCCGCCCCATCCTCGACCGGCTGCTGGTGGGGGCGCGGATCGCCTTTGTGGTGAGTTTCGGCGTCGTCGCCCTCTCCACCGTCATCGGGGTGCTGATCGGCGGGGTGGGGGCCTTCGCCGGCGGCTGGGTCGATCTGTTTCTCGTGCGCCTGATCGACGTCTTTCTCGCCTTCCCCGGGATCCTGCTGGCCATCGCCCTGGCGGGGATCCTCGGGCCTGGCATCGACAACCTCATCCTGGCCCTGTCCGCCACCGGCTGGGTGGGCTACGCCCGCCTGACCCGCGCCCAGATCCTGACCCTCAAGGAGCGGGATCATGTCCTGGCGGCCCGGGCCCTGGGGGTCGGCCCGGGGCGTATCCTGGTGCGTCACCTGCTCCCCCTGGCCCTGGCGCCGCTCATCGTCGAGGCGACCTTCGGCGTCGCCGGGGTGGTGGTCGCGGAGGCCGGGCTATCCTTTCTCGGCTTGGGGGTGCAGCCCCCCCAGGCCTCCTGGGGCAGCATGATCCGCGAGGGGGTCGGCTACATGCTGGTGGCACCCCATCTGGTGCTGGCCCCCGGTATCGCCATTGCCGCGGTGGTGTTCGCGATCAATCTTCTCGGGGACCGTCTGCGGGACTGGCTGGACGTGCGCCAGGCGGAATAGGGTGCGAAGGGGGCGGGAGCGGGCGTCGGCCCCGCCGCCCTGAACCCCTCATGATTTACCTGAGTGCCTTGGCTTTGAGGGCCTTGGCGCTGGCCCCCGTGTTTCCGGGTCGTTATGCTGGCGGCCTGGTCGTTAGCGCTCACCCCTGGAGGTCTTGGCATCATGTCCCTCGGTCCCGTCATCCTCGATCTCGAGGGGCCTGTACTCAGCGCGGAGGAGCTTGACCTGCTGCGCCAACCCGCGGTGGGTGGGGTCATTCTCTTCAGCCGCAACTTTCAGGACCCCGAACAGGTGGCGGCCTTGACGGCGGAGATTCATGCCCTGCGGGACCCCCATTTATTGATCGCCGTCGATCAGGAAGGGGGGCGGGTGCAGCGCTTCCGCTCGGGCTTCACCCCCCTGCCGCCGGCGGCCCGCTTCGGGGCCCTGGCCCAGCATCACCCCCATCAGGCCCGGCAGGCGGCGGAGGCGGTGGGCTGGCTCATGGCCGCCGAGTTACGCGCGGTGGGGGTGGATTTCAGCTTCGCCCCGGTGCTGGATCTGGACCGCGGCCTCAACACCGTCATTGGTGACCGCGCCTTCGCCGCTGGCGTGAATGCCGTCGCCGATCTGACCGCCGCCTGGTGTGACGGGGCGCGGGCTGCGGGCATGGCGGCGGTGGGCAAGCACTTTCCCGGGCATGGGGGGGTGGCCGCGGATTCCCATGCCGAACTGCCGGTCGACGAGCGCCACTACGAGGCCATCGCCAGTGACGATCTGGTGCCCTTCCAGCGCCTGATCCACCATGGCCTGGAGGCGGTCATGCCCGCCCATGTCCTCTATCCACGGGTCGATCCCCGGCCGGCGGGCTTCTCACCCTTCTGGCTCAAGGAGGTGCTGCGTCACCGGCTGGGTTTTCAGGGGGTCATCTTCAGTGACGACCTCAACATGGGGGCCGCCGCGGCGGGTGGGGGCTATGCCGACCGGGCCCGGGCCGCCCTGGCCGCCGGCTGCGATGTGCTACTGATCTGCCAGAACCGGCCGGCGGCCCTGGAGATCGTCGAGACGCTACGTCATCACGATGATCCCACCAGCCACCTGCGGTGTCTGCGCATGCATGGCCGTGGCCAGGTGGATCGTGCCCATCTGCATCTGGACCCCCGCTGGCAGCGGGGGGTGAGGGCGGCGGGCGCACTGTTGGAGACTCATTCCCTTGACCTGGCGCTCTGACTCATTACCCCTGGAGATGCCCCATGTCCCTGACCCCTGAAGCCTATGCCGCCGTCGCGGCCCGGGCCGAGTTGCTGATTAGCGGTGAAGAGGTGGAGCGGGCCCTGGACCGCATGGCCCGGGAGATCAGCCGTGACCTGGAGGCCAGCGATCCCCTGGTCCTGTGCCTGATGACCGGGGCCGTGATCGTCGCCGGGCGGTTGCTGCCGCGGCTGGATTTCCAACTCCGCCTGGGCTACCTCCATGCCACCCGCTACCAGGGCGCGACCCGAGGGGGTGATCTCGCCTGGGTCCATCGGCCCAGTGCCGATATCCACGACCGTCACATCCTGCTGGTGGATGACATCCTCGATGAGGGGCTGACCCTGGAGGCGGCCGTCCAGGCCTGTCGGGACGACGGCGCGGCCAGCGTCCGCTGCGCCGTGCTGGTGGAAAAGGACCGGGCGCGAAACTCCACCCTGCGTCCCGATTACGTCGGCATCCGCACCCCTGATCGTTACCTCTTCGGTTACGGCCTGGACTACCGGAATTATTTCCGCAACGCGGCGGGGATCTACGCGGTGGCGGAGGAGGATGCCGGCTAGGGCGGGTGGTGGGCCAGCGCGATGCCCACCCCCGGCCCCGCGTGTTGCCGCCCGGCCCGGACCCCGGGCCGTAGGGCATTTAATAAAAAGCTAATTAAATTATATACCTGTTGACATCGTGGGGTTTTTGGCGTACGAAAAGGGGCAAGCGGGGGCCCCGTCGCCCTAAACCTCCCGTGCGGGGACACGGGGAGTCTCCGCCACCGTTACCGTCCGCATAATGACTAGAAGACGAGAGGAGGATGGTCCCATGCACGACCTGGCCCACTATCACGACAGCCATGGCGAGCTACGGCAGATGATCGCCGATCTGCAGTCGCTCCTGACCCCTGACATGCTCAAAATCCGCCCCAACGCCAAGACGGCCTACCAGCTCCTGTGTGAGCTGGGGGCGAAGGTCAAGGCCCACCTCGGCGAGGAGGACCGTGGGGTCTATCCCAGCCTGCTCATCCACGAGGACCCGCGGGTCAAGTCCCTGGCCTGGGGGTTCATCAATGGCGAAAAGCCCCTGCGCCGCGCCTTCGACGAGTATCACCGCCGCTGGCTGAAGAATTGCGATTTCAACTTCACCCAGGAGTTCATCGACGAGAGCCGCGGCATCTTCCAGATGGTCGCCGAGCGCATCGACCGTGAGAATCAGGTCCTCTTTCCCAAACTGGTGGAGATCGGGCTCCTTCAGGAGGCCAGGGCCTGAATTCGGCCCCAGCCTGGTTTCCCGGTAAACTTCCCGGCTCATCATCGCCGGGGAGTACGTCATGAATCGTATCGCGGTTATCGGGGGCTCGGGTTTCAACCAGTTGCCGGGCCTGGTGGCCCTGGGGGAGGAAAACCCGGTCACCCCTTTCGGCCAGCCCTCGGCCCCCATCCAGCGTGGCCGCCTGGGCGACGCGGAACTGCTCTTCCTGTCCCGCCATGGGCTGGGTCATCGTATCCCCCCCCATCTAGTCAATTATCGCGCCAACCTCTGGGCGCTCAAGCAGTTGGGCGCGGAGCGGGTGGTGGGGCTAGCCGCCGTGGGGGGCATCCAGGCCCCCTATGCCCCCCGGGTCCTGGCGGTTCCGGTCCACCTGGTCGATTACACCCACGGCCGGGAACAGACCTTCCACGAGGGAGGGGATTCCGGTGTCGTCCATATCGACTTCACCTGGCCTTACTGCGAACCCCTGCGCGCCGAGTTGTTGCGGCTGGGCCGGGTATCGGGGATCGATCTGGTGGACGGCGGTACCCTGGGCGTGACCCAGGGCCCGCGCCTGGAGACCGCCGCCGAGATCCGCCGTCTGGAGCGGGACGGTTGCGACCTGGTCGGCATGACGGGGATGCCCGAAGCCGCCCTCGCCCGGGAGCTGGGGCTTTGCTATGCCAGCCTGGCCTTCGTCGTCAACTGGGCGGCGGGCAAGACCGATCAGGAGATCCTGTTCGCGGAGCTCGAGGCCAACATGGCGGCCTGCGTCGCGCCGATTCAGCGCCTCCTGACCGCCCTGGTGGTCCAGGTTACCCCTGTGGCGCCAGCAGCGTCACCGGCGCCGTAGCCCGTTATGGCGGGCATGGCGTAAAATCCCGCCCGCCATCCACCCCCTTTCTCACCCCTCTCCTCGGCCCGGGGGCCGCCGCCGTGAAGTTGACCGTCGAAGCCTTTCGCGCCTGGGACAACAAGTGCATCACCCTGCTCGGCATGTCCGGGGTAGGTAAGACCTATCTCTCCGGCCTGCTGCGCCGGCATGACTGGTTCCATTATTCCGGGGACTACCGCATTGGGACCCGCTACCTGGATGAGCACATCCTCGACCTCATCAAGGGCCAGGCCATGCAGGTCCCCTTCCTGCGCGACCTGTTGCGCCAGGACTGGATCTTCATCCGCAATAACATCAAGGTCGACGACCTGGGGCCGGTTCTGAGCTTTGTCGGCAAGCTGGGTAATCCGGAGCTGGGGGGGCTGGGTCTGGAGGAGTTCAACCGGCGCCAGGCTCTCTACCGGCAGGCGGAGATCGCCGCCATGCACGATGTGCCGGCCTTCAAGTGCAAGGCGCGGGAGATCTATGGCTACCGCCACCTGGTCAATGACGTCGGCGGTTCCCTGTGTGAACTGGAGGAGCCGGCGGTCATCGACCTCCTGGCCCGGGAGAGCCTGATTCTCTACATCCAGGTCCCGCCGGAGGATGAGATCAAGCTCATCCAGCGCGCCCAGGCCGATCCCAAGCCCCTCTATTACCGCCCGGCCTTTCTGGCGGCGGCGGTGAAGGACTTCCTCGCCGAACGTCGGCTCGAGTACGTGGCTGAGATCGATCCCGATGATTTCACCCGCTGGGTTTTCCCGCGCCTCTTCCATTCCCGGGTGCCCCGGTACGAGGCTATCGCCGGCCCCCACGGCTACACCCTCTCGTCCACCGAAGTGGCCCGGGTGCGGGACGAGCGGGACTTTCTTGACCTGGTCGAACAGGCCATCGCTCGCAAGGGCGGAGCCGGATAGCCAATCCTCGCCCGGGCCAGTCGGAACGGGACAGGTTCAACGGCTTACCCCTGACCCGCCACCGACCGCCGGCATTCGCCTCCTGACCACCGCGATTCCCGCCCGATACAAGATCTAGGCCCCCTGACACCGGCCCCGCGGGCCCCATCACCAACCCGTTCCGGATTCACCCATGCCCATCGTCGCCCATAACGACCTCCCCACCTTCGCCCGCCTGCGTGCCGAGGGGCAGAACATCCTCGACCCCCGCCGGGCCCTGCATCAGGACATCCGCGAGCTACATATCGGCCTGCTCAACATGATGCCGGACACGGCCCTGGCCGCCACCGAACGCCAGTTCTTTCGCCTGGTCGGCCAGAGCAACCAGATCGCCCAGTTCTACGTCCATCCCTTCAGCCTGGATACCCTGCCGCGGGGCCCCGAGGCGCGGGCGCATATCGAGCGCTACTACGAGTCCTTCGACCGGATCCGGGACGAGGGTCTGGATGCCCTGATCATCACCGGCGCCAACGTGACCCATCCCGACCTCTCCAACGAAGCCTTCTGGGAACCCCTGCGGGCGGTGGTCGATTGGGCGCTGGAGAACGTCACCTCCACCCTCTGCTCCTGTCTTGCCACCCATGCGGTCCTACAGTTCCGCTACGGGCAGCACCGCTACGGACTGCCGGCCAAGAAGTGGGGGGTCTACCCCCACCGGGTGGTGGACCGTCGCCATCCGCTGGTGGAGAACGTCAATACCCTCTTCGATGTGCCCCATTCCCGCTTCAACGAGATCGGCCGCCAGCAGTTCGACGCCGCCGGGCTACGGGTCCTCGCGGAAAGCGACCAAGCGGGGGTCCACCTGGCGGTGAGCGAGGACGGCTTTCGCCTGGTTTTTTTCCAGGGCCACCCGGAATACGACACCGTCTCCCTACTCAAGGAATACAAGCGGGAGGTCGGCCGCTTCATCAAGGGTCAGCGCGCGGATTACCCCCCCTTTCCCGAGCACTATATCCGGCTGCGGGACCGCGCCATCCTCGAGGAGCATCGTCAGCGCATTCTCACCGCCCTCGACCGCGGCCAGACACCGCCCGAGGTGCCGGAGGCCCGCGTCGCCGCTTCCCTGGACAACACCTGGCATGACACCGCGGAGGGGGTGGTCGGCAACTGGATGGGGGTCATCTATCAGGTCACCAACAGCGACCGCCGCCTGCCGTTCATGCCCGGGGTCGACCCCGCGGATCCCCTGGGTCTGGGCCGTTCTGAGCAGGCATCCGTCCTCGGGAAACCCGTACGGGAAAGTCTTTAGTCGCCGTCTCCCGCCGTCAAGGCCGGCACCAGGGCCTGGCCGCAGGCGCGGCAGAGATAGCGTTGGCCACGCTGGATGCGGTGGTGGCGGATGCTGGTCAGGAGGTGGGAGCGGCAGCCGCAGCGGTAGGGGAAGCGGTCCAGGGTTCGGGTTTGCAGGTCGCTGACATCGTAATCGTGACAGCGCGTCGGCGGGACGCCGAAAAGGCGCATGATGGCCCGCCACTCGGCCCCGTGGGGGTGAATGCGGGGGCCGTGGCGGTGAAAGGCGATGACGTGGGCGACCTCATGGGGGACGGTGCGGGCCAGAAAGTCCTCGCCATGGCGCGCCAGCAGGGCGGGGTTGTAACGCACCGTCCAGATCTGCCCCGTCTGGCGCCGGACCTGGCCGGCCCCGCGGCCCCGCAGGTCGCAGCGGATATCCACCCGCGGCGTCGACAGACCATAGTGTCGGGCGGCACGCTCCAGCAGGGTCCGGGTGCGGGTTCCCGCCAGGAGGATGAGCGGCTCCAGGGGCTGACGCGGGCTGGGGGAATGTGCCCCGTCCAGGTTCTGCGCGTGGGGCGGGGATGAAGGGTTAAGGGCAGGGGGCATGGACTCTTTCGCGGGGCGGGGCAATGGCTGGGAAAGTAACGGCTGAAGGCCAATGGCTAAAGGATGAATGCTGACATATATTCCGGCGCCGTCTTGCCCAGGGGCGGAAAGGGACGTATTATGCCAGCGATTGGAACGGGGTTCCTGAGGGAGCTCTGACCGACCAGGACCCCGGAACCGGGGTTTTTTTTGGTTTCTCGTTTTTTCGTGACCCCGGCGCCTTGGGTGGCCAGGGTCCTGACGCAGCGAGTGGGCCTCAAGGCCCATTTTTTGTTTATGACCCCTTTTCGTTCATTGCGATCGTAGCGGCGGCGGATGACGCATTCGGCACACAAATTGGCGGAACTGGCCCGGTCGGTCGTCGAACCCATGGGCTACGAACTGGTCGGCGTGGAACAGGCCCAGCGCGGCGGTAGCCATGGGGGGGCCGTGCTGCGCGTCTACATCGACGCCGAACAAGGCATCAACCTGGACGATTGCGCCGCCGTCAGTCACCAACTCAGCGGGGTGCTGGACGTGGAGGACCCCATTCCGGGCCACTACGATCTAGAGGTCTCCTCTCCGGGGCTGGACCGCCCCCTCTTCGGCGTGGGGCACTACGAGCGCTTTCGCGGTCGGCGCGCCAAGGTGCGACTGGGCGCCAAGCTGGAGGGCCGCCGCCATTTCGAGGGCCTGCTGGCCGGCGTGGTCGGTGATTGCCTGCGCCTGGAGGGCGAGGGCAGGATGTTCGAGCTGCCCCTGGCCATGATCGAGTCCGCGCGGCTCGTGCCGGAATTTTAGCCAGCCGGAACCCGGCGTGGCATCAGACCTGGCGATGAACCGCACCCTGACTGAGCCTGAACGTTGATTCGGGAATAGGTGAATGAGTAAAGAAATTCTGTTAGTGGTCGAGGCCGTCTCCAACGAGAAGGATGTCCCCAAGGAGGTCATCTTCGAGGCCATGGAGGCCGCCCTGGCCACGGCCACCCGCAAGAAGCTGGGTGGCGAGGCGGATGCCCGCGTGGCGATCGACCGCGCGACCGGCAATTACCAGGCCTTCCGGCGCTGGGAGGTAGTCGCGGACCCCGATAAGGGTGAGGAGGTCGAGCTGCCTGATTGCCAGCTCGTCTTGTCCGCGGCCCAGGCGCTTGACCCCGGGCTTCAGGTCGGGGACTACGTCGAGGAGGCCATCGAGATCGAACTCGGTGGCCGCATCGCCGCCCAGGCCGCCAAGCAGGTCATCGTCCAGAAGGTCCGCGACGCCGAGCGCGCCAAGGTGGTGGAGGCCTACCAGGACCGTAAGGGTGAACTGGTCACCGGCCTGGTCAAGAAGGCCGAGCGCGGCACCATCATCCTCGACCTGGGGGGCAACGCCGAGGCCCTGATCCCCCGCGATCAGGTCATCCCCCGGGAGTCTGTCCGCCCCGGTGACCGGTTGCGCGGCTATCTCTACGAGGTCAGCGCCCAGCCCCGGGGCCCCCAGTTGCTGGTCAGCCGCACCCGGCCTGAGCTGCTCATCGAGCTCTTCAAGCTGGAGGTGCCGGAGGTCGGGGAGGGCATCATCGAGATCCTGGGCGCCGCCCGGGACCCGGGCTCCCGCGCCAAGATCGCCGTGCGCAGCCGTGATCCCCGCATCGACCCGGTCGGGGCCTGCGTGGGTATGCGGGGCTCCCGGGTCCAGGCGGTCTCCAACGAGCTCAACGGCGAGCGGGTCGACATCATCCTCTGGAACGACAACCCGGCCCAGTACGTCATCAACGCCATGTCCCCGGCTGACGTGGTGTCCATCGTCATCGACGAGGACGCCAATTCCATGGACGTGGCGGTCAAGGAGGAGAACCTCTCCCAGGCCATCGGCCGCGGCGGGCAGAACGTCCGCTTGGCCAGTCAGCTCACCGGCTGGCATCTCAACGTCATGAACGAGGCCGAGGCCGCCACCAAGAGCGAGCAGGAGTCCCGCAAGCTCCTGGAGACCTTCATGGAACAGCTCGACATCGACGAGGAGGTGGCGACGGTCCTGGTGGAGGAGGGCTTCACCAGCATCGACGAGGTGGCCTACGTGCCCCTGGCGGAGATGCTGGCCATCGCCGAGTTCGACGAGGACGTGGTCACCCAGTTGCGCGAACGGGCCAAGGACGCCCTGCTGACCCGGGCCATCGCCAGCGAGGAGACCCTCGATGGCGAACCGGCGGCCGATCTGCTGGCCCTGGAGGGCATGGACGAGGCCCTGGCCTTTTCCCTGGCCAGCAAGGGAATCCGCACCCTGGACGATCTGGCGGAGCAGTCCGTGGATGAACTGGTGGAGGCCACGGGACTGGATGGCGACAAGGCGGCCCAACTCATCATGAAGGCCCGCGAACACTGGTTTACCGAGGAGGCGGGCGTCTAACGCCGGAGGCCACACCGAATGAGTGAAGTTACGGTCAAACATCTCGCCGGTATCGTGGGCATTCCGGTCGAACGTCTGCTGAGTCAATTACAGGATGCGGGGATCGCCGTCACCGACCCCGATTCCCAGCTCAGTGAGCAGGAGAAGATCCAGCTCCTGACCTATCTGCGCCGCAGCCACGGCAAGCAGGACACGGCCGAGGCCGCCGCGGCCCCCAGTCGCGTCACCCTCAAGCGCAAGTCCGTCAGCGAACTGCGTCAGCCCGCGGTGGCCCCCCGCTCACCGGGAGGCCCCCGGACCGCTGCCCCGGCGCCCCGGGCCAAGACGGTCAGCGTCGAGGTGCGCAAGAAGCGGGTCTACGTCAAGCGCCCGGGGGTCGGCGAGGGCGAGGCGCCGGTCGCTACCCCCGCGCCCGTAGCCCCCGCCCCGGCCGCGGCGCCGGCAGCGGTCCCGACCCCCACCCTTGCGCCCGCGCCTGCGCCGGCCCCCGCGCCGACGCCGGTCGAGGCCACGCCCGCGCCCCTCGCCCCAGCCGCGCCCGCGCCCGCGCCCCGGGCGCCAACCGCTGCCCCGGCCCGCCCGGCGGCCACCGAGACCCGCCGTCGGGCCGAGCCCCCGCGGCCGCGGATCGACGAGGCCCGGCGCCGTAGTGAGCTTGAGGCCCGCCGCGCCGAGGTCGAGGCCCGGCGCTACGCCGATCTCGAGGATCAGGAACGCCAGGCCCGCGAGGAGGAAGCCCGTCGCCGGGCGCAGGAGGAACTGCGGCGTCAGGCCGAGGCGGAGGCCCGCCGCCTGGCGGAGGAAGAGGAACGCCGCCGCGCCGAGGAAGAGGCCAAGGCCCGTCTGGTGGAGATCGAGGCGGAAGTCCTTGCAGAGGAAGAGGACGAAGAATCCCTGGCCCGCGCCAAGGCGCGCAAGGAGGAGGGCGCTAAGGCCGAGCCCAAGCCCCTCAAGATCGTCAAACCCCGCGTCGAGACCACCGAGAAGGAGAAGTCCGTCAAGAAGGCGGCGCGCAAGGACTCCCTGCGGGATCGCGACATCCTGCCCCTGGTGGCGGAGTACGAGGAAGAGGCGGGCGGCGGCCCGGCCGGCGGCCGGGGCGTGCGGCGCAAGAAGCGCATGGGCAAGCCCCAGCTCCAGGACAAGCACGGCTTCCAGCGCCCGACCATGAAGGTGGTCCGGGAGGTGGAGATCCCGGAGTCCATCACCGTCGGCGAACTGGCGGCGCGCATGTCCGTCAAGGCCAGCGATGTCATCCGCGAGCTGTTCAAGCAGGGCATGATGGTCACCATCAACCAGACCCTGGATGCGGATACCGCCAGCCTGCTGGTGGAGGAGATGGGCCACAAGGCCATCGCCGCCAAGCGCGAGGACGTCGAGGACGCCCTGATGAAGGAGCTGGAGCGGGAGCTGGGCGAACTGGCCCAGGAGCCCCGGCCACCGGTGGTCACCATCATGGGCCATGTCGACCACGGCAAGACCTCCCTGCTCGACTACATCCGCCGCACCAAGGTGGCGGCGGGCGAGGCCGGCGGCATCACCCAGCACATTGGTGCCTATCACGTGAAGACGGCGCGGGGCATGGTGTCCTTCCTCGACACCCCCGGCCACGCCGCCTTCTCCGCCATGCGCGCCCGCGGCGCCCAGGTCACCGACATCGTCATCCTGGTGGTGGCGGCGGACGACGGGGTCATGCCCCAGACGGTGGAAGCCATCCAGCATGCCCGCGCCTCCAAGGTGCCGATCGTGGTCGCCATCAACAAGATGGACAAGCCCGCGGCCAACCCGGACCGGGTCATGCAGGAGCTGACCCAGCACGAGGTGGTAGCCGAGGAGTGGGGTGGCGACACCATGATGGTTCAGGTCTCCGCCAAGTCGGGCCTGGGCATCGACGATCTGCTCGACGCCGTGCTCTTGCAGGCGGAGGTCCTGGAGCTCAAGGCCCCGGTCTCCGGTCCGGCGCGGGGCGCGGTGGTCGAATCCAGTCTCGACAAGGGCCGTGGCCCGGTGGCCACCATCCTGGTTCAGGCCGGCACCCTCCACCAGGGTGACATGATCGTCACCGGCACCGAGTTCGGCCGGGTACGGGCCATGTTCGACGAGACCGGCCGCCTGGTAAAGGAGGCCGGACCGTCCATCCCGGTCCAGGTCCTGGGGCTGTCCGGTACCCCCAACGCCGGCGACGAGGTGGTGGTGGTGGCCGATGAGCGCCGCGCCCGTGAAGTCGCCGCCCTGCGCGCCGGTCGCGAGCGGGCCTCGCGGTTCGAGGACCAGAAGGTCGCCAGCCTCGATCAGCTCTTTTCCCAGCTCAAGGAGGGCGAGGCCAAGACGGTCAACATCGTCCTCAAGGCCGATGTCCAGGGCAGCATGGAGGCCCTGCGCGACAGCCTCAACAAGCTGTCCACGGACGAGGTCAAGGTGGTCATCGTCGCCGCCGGGGTGGGGGGCATCACCGAGTCCGACGCCAACCTGGCGGTGACCTCGAACGCCATCCTGCTCGGCTTTAACGTCCGCGCCGACGCCGCCGCCCGCCGGGTGGTGGAGGACAAGGGCCTCGATCTGCGCTACTACAGCATCATCTACGAGTTGCTGGACGACGTGAAGAAGGCCCTGTCCGGTCTGCTCAGCCCGGAGGTGACCGAGTCCATCATCGGCCTGGCCGAGGTGCGCGACGTCTTCCGCTCCTCCAAGTTCGGCGCCATCGCTGGCTGCATGGTGGTGGAGGGCGTGGTCAAGCGCAACAACCCCATCCGCGTGCTGCGCGACAACGTGGTCATCTACGAGGGGGCCCTGGAGTCCCTGCGCCGCTTCAAGGAGGATGCCGGCGAGGTCAAGGCGGGCATGGAGTGCGGCATCGGCGTCAAGAACTACAACGACGTGCGGGTTGGCGACCACATCGAGGTCTTCGAGCGCACCGTGCGTAAGCGTGAGCTCTGAGTCTTGGCCGCCATGAACGATTTGAGCCCGGCGGGGCAACCGGGCGAGTCATGAAGGAATTTGACCGCACCGAGCGCATTGGCGCGGAACTGCGGCGGGAGCTGGTCGCCATCCTGCGCGACGAGGTCCGCGACCCGCGCCTGCACCGCGTGACCCTCCAGGAGGTGCGCGTCAGCCGTGACCTGTCCTGGGCCAAGGTCTATTTCACCTGCTTCCCCCTGGACGAGGGCAGCCAGGAACAGGCCAGGCTGCTCAACGGCAAGCTCGCCGGTTTCCTCCGCGCCCAACTGGCGCGGCGGGTGCGGTTGCGGACCATCCCGCAACTGCACTTCGAACATGACGAGTCCATCGCCCGGGGCGAGCACCTCACGCACCTCATCGACGAGGCCCTCGCCTCCGGTCAGGGGGACGGCGCGGTGGCCGAAGCGGCCCAGGACGTGGGGCCGGCGGCGGCCATGACCCCGGCGGCCGGGAACCCCGCGGGGGTGGACGCGGGGCCGAGCCGCGACGAGCCGGGGAGCGGGGGGCGAGGTTCCGCCCCGCCTGCCAGCGCCGGGGGCGGCTGACCTCAGGGCTGGCCGTCTCATCGGCACTTCCTTTCCGTTTTCCGTTTACTGAAGGACAAACGATCCATGGGGCGTCGGCGTAAGCACGGCCGTGACATCGATGGCATCCTGCTGCTCGATAAACCGCTGCACCTGTCCTCGAACGAGGCCTTGCAGCGGGTCAAGCGACTCTATCAGGCCAACAAGGCGGGGCACACTGGCAGCCTGGATCCCCTGGCGACCGGTCTCCTGCCGGTTTGTCTGGGGGGCGCGACCAAGTTCTCCACCTATCTCCTCGATGCCGACAAGCACTATCGGGTGCGTATCCGGCTGGGGATCACCACCACCACGGCGGACGCCGAGGGCGAGGTCCTGGAGACGCGCCCGGTGGTGGGGGTCGACGAGACCCGGCTGCAGGCGGTCATGGCGCGGTTCCTGGGCCCCATCGAGCAGCTTCCGCCCATGTACTCGGCGGTCAAGCATCAGGGGGAGCGCCTCTACAAGCTGGCGCGCCAGGGGATCGAGGTCGAGCGCCAGCCGCGGACGGTGACCATCCACCGCATGGTGTTGATCGACCTGGCCCTGCCGGAGCTGGAACTGGACGTTCATTGTTCCAAGGGCACCTATGTCCGCACCCTGGCCGAGGATATCGGCGCCGAGCTCGGTTGTGGCGGACACGTCATCGGCCTGCGCCGCACCGGGGTCGGGCCCTATGTCGAACCCGAGCGGCGCTTCGTGACCCTGGAGGAGATCGAGGACCTCATCGCCGCCGAGGAGGACCCCTATCCCGCCCTGGACAGCCTGCTCCTGCCCCTGGAGAGCGCCCTGGAGCATTGGCCGGCGGTGCGCCTGACGGCGGATGCCGCCTTCTATCTGCGCCAGGGGCAGGCGGTGCTGGTGCCCCAGGCCCCCACCGCGGGGTTGGTGCGGCTCTACGACCCCTCCCGCCACTTCCTCGGTGTCGGCTGCATCCTCGATGATGGCAAGGTCCAGCCCAAGCGCCTGCTCTAGCGGCGGGGTATAATTTTCACCGCTGGCGGGCGGGTGCCCGCCGGCTTTTTTAACGGCCTGGCCCCCTGATCTCATTGTCGGAGGGTCGGCGGCAACCACCGCCCCGGGCTTTAATTGCGTCACACCTTCACGGGAGGCAGACAACATGGCAATGAGCGCAGCCGACAAAGCCAAGGTCATTCAGGATTATCAGCGTGCCCCGGGCGACACGGGTTCCCCCGAGGTCCAGGTGGCCCTGCTGACCGCCCGCATCCTCGACCTCAGCGGTCACTTCGCCCAGCACAAGGGCGACCATCACTCCCGCCGCGGCCTGGTGCGGATGGTGAATTCCCGCCGCAAACTGCTGGACTACCTCAAGGGCAAGGACCTGGACCGCTATCGCGCGCTGATTGGTCGCCTGGGTCTGCGTCGCTGAGCCGCTTGTCAGGGCTCCGTTCCGACGCCGGGATCACCGGCGTTGGACCTGCCGTCTCTCGCACCCCCCGCGCTGGCGCGGGGAGGTGTTCACCTCCTAGCTCGGCGCGCCACCGGGGGCCAGGCCCCCGGGTGCCGCCCGGCGGCAACCCGTTTGGCGTTGGCCCGCTCCGCGCCGGCGCCTTCAGGCCGCTCCATTCGGGCCCCGCGTCCCGGCCCGCACCAGCCCCGAGGAACCCCCAGTGACTCCCATCAAAAAAACCTTCCAATTCGGCGCCCAGACCGTGACCCTGGAGACGGGCGAGATCGCCCGCCAGGCCGATGGCGCCGTGCTGATCAACGTCGATGACACCGTGGTCCTGGTGACCGTGGTCATCGACAAACGTGCCACCGAGATCAAGGACTTCCTGCCCCTGACCGTGGACTATCAGGAGAAGACCTACGCCGCGGGCCGCATCCCCGGCGGCTTCTTCCGCCGCGAGGGGCGCCCGAGCGAGAACGAGATCCTCACCTCGCGCCTTATCGATCGGCCGATCCGTCCCCTCTTCGCCGAGGGCTTTGGCCGCGAGGTGCAGATCATCGCCACGGTCAAGTCCCTCAATCCCGCCGTCAACCCGGAGGTGCCGGCCATGATCGGCGCCTCGGCGGCCCTGGCCATCTCCGGCGCGCCCTTCAACGGCCCCATCGCCGCCGCGCGGGTGGGCTACAAGAACGGCGAATACCTCCTCAACCCTGCCGTCGTCGGCCTGGGCCCCGACAGCGATCTGGACCTGATCGTCGCCGGGACCGAGCACGCCGTCCTGATGGTCGAGTCCGAGGCCCGGGGCCTGTCGGAGGAGGTCATGCTCGGCGCCGTGCTCTTCGGCCATGAGCAGATGCAGGTGGCCATCCAGGCCATTCGCGAGCTGGCCGCCGAGGTCAACAAGAAGCCCCTGGCCTGGACCCCGGCCGAGACCAACCCGGCCCTGGCCGCCGCCGTCGAGGCCATCGCCGCCGAGCGCTTGGGTGAGGCCTATCGCATCAAGGAAAAGATGGCCCGCTACGAGGCCCTGGACGCCATCCGCACCGAGCTCTACGCCGAGCTGAGCGGCGAGGGCACCACCTGGACCCAACCCCAGGTCTACGGCGCCATCGAAAGGCTGGAGAGCCAGATCGTTCGTGGCCGGATCCTGGCCGGCGAGCCACGCATCGACGGCCGCGACACTCGGACCGTCCGCCCCATCACTATCCGCACCGGCGTCCTGCCGCGCACCCATGGTTCCGCCCTCTTCACCCGCGGCGAGACCCAGGCCCTGGTGGTCACCACCCTCGGCACCGAGCGCGACTCCCAGATCATCGACGCCCTGGAGGGGGAGCGGAAGGAACCCTTCATGCTCCACTACAACTTCCCGCCCTTCTGCGTCGGCGAGATCGGCCGCATCGGCAGTCCCAAGCGCCGGGAGATCGGCCACGGGCGCCTGGCCAAGCGCGGCATCCTCGCCTGCATGCCCAACATCGACGAGTTCCCCTACTCGGTGCGCGTGGTCTCCGAGATCACCGAGTCCAACGGTTCCAGCTCCATGGCCAGCGTCTGCGGCACCAGCCTGTCGCTGATGGATGCCGGCGTGCCCATCAAGGGCGCCGTGGCCGGCGTGGCCATGGGCCTGATCAAGGAGGGTGACCGTTTCGCCGTCCTCACCGACATCATGGGCGACGAGGACCACCTGGGCGACATGGACTTCAAGGTCGCCGGCACCGCTACTGGCATCAACGCCCTGCAGATGGACATCAAGATTGAGGGCATCACCAAGGAGATCATGGAGCAGGCCCTGGCCCAGGCCAAGGAGGGACGGCTGCACATCCTCGGCGAGATGAACAAGGTCATCGGCGCCCACCGCGCCGAGATGTCCGAGCACGCCCCGCGCATCATCGAGTTCAGGATCCACCCGGAGAAGATCCGCGACGTCATCGGCAAGGGCGGCTCCGTCATCCGCGCCATCACCGAGGAGACCGGGGCCACCATCGACATCAACGACAATGGCCTGGTGAAGATCTTCTCCGTGGTCAAGAGCGCCGGCGAGGAGGCCAAGCGCCGCATCGCCCTCATCACCGCCGACGTCGAAGTGGGCGCGATCTACGAGGGCCGGGTGGCGCGGCTTATGGACTTTGGTGCCTTCGTCACCATCCTCCCGGGCCGCGATGGGCTGGTGCACATCTCCCAGATCAGCGACGAGCGCGTCCAGAACGTCAGCGACAAGCTGGCGGAGGGTGACGTCGTCCGCGTCAAGGTCCTGGAGGTGGACAAGCAGGGCCGCATCCGCCTGAGCATGAAGGCCATCGATCAGGCCTGATCGCCAGCCATAAATCTTTAGCGGTGAAAAAGGGGCCATCAGGCCCCTTTTGCACTTTCCTCGGTTACGTGGGAATTAGAGACGATGGCCGCTGAACTGGGCGTGGCCCTCGCAAAAGCACCGGATTATCCGGCGCGGGTGCTCTCAGGCGGGACGTGCGGCAGTTCAGAACTTGGTCACGACGACGTTGACGCCATCCTCGGTGCCCAGATCGAAGGTATTGCCGTTCAACCGGGTGACCGAGCCGATCATCTCGGCGACGTAGGCCGGATCAGCGGCGGCGTTGATCACCAGGCCGTTACCCTGGCCATCGGCGACCACCAGGGTCGCGGCATCGGGCCGGCTGATGGAGATCCCCTCGGCGGGGGAGAGGATGCTGAGATCGGCGTTCAGGAACTGCACCCGCAGGGCGGAGGGGTCGCGGTTGGCCTCCACCAGGGCATCGGCGGCATCGACGGCGCCGCTCTTGACCTTGTCCACCACCACCGCCGCGGTGGCCTTGGCCTTGGCGGCGAGTTCCTGGGCCTTCTCGCTGGAGGCGGCCTCCTTGACGGCGGCCACGGCCTTATCGAGTTGTTCTTTCCAGTTCATGATCGGGAGATCCTCTTGGCAGGGGTTGGGATGAAGCGGAATCCAGCCTCCACCCGGGAGGCCATGGGTATTAAAGTAGTGACTCCAGCCTGTTTTGCCTAGTGCTCAGCGCGCAGTTGTCACCTTTACCTTGGAGGCCGTAGACCTGGCAGCCTGCCAGACTTTCGCTGTAACACCCATAACTTGAATAACCTGCTACACATAACAGCTGAGCGACCCTGTGCAAAAGGATGAATCGATGCCTATTGTCATCTTCACTGATAGCGAACGCTCATCAAGCTGTTTGTTGTGACCCTTTAGTTCCAAGTTCGGACATAGACACCTTGTCTAAGGCCGTCGGCTGTGGATCATGAAGCGGTCATTGACTTCGGCGCTTAGAGCGCAAGGCAATCGGCTATTGGCTGTTCAGAGACCACAACGCGCATCTCCGCTCCAAGCCCTTCTGATTTCATCGTCGGTTTGGGCACTATGCTCAGAGCATGAGTCAACCTCTACTTGCAGAATGGCCTCCCGCGATGAGTTGGGCGCAACGCCTCAAACGGGTCTTGGGTATCCAGATAGAGACCTGCCCGACCTATGGTGGGTCCGTGCGTATCATGGCCAGAATCCAAGCTCCAGTGGTTATTGAGTAGCTCGTCTCCCACCTAGACGCGCAAGCGCTAGCACCCGCAGCCGCGATCGGGCCGCCCTGCCGGGCATCGCCAGACCGATCTTCCAGACCAAGTACAGCCCATCTCTCCAAAAAAAGAAAAGTCGCTCAAAGAGCCAACGCTTGTTAGGCATTAGAAAGTGCTAGGACGTCTTGACGGGCGGCATTAGGTCACTTAACTTCAAGTTATTTCTGATTGATTTTTCATTGGCTCACGCTGCAGCCAGTAAGCCATCTTCCTTTTTCCTCCCAACCTGTTGATGCCGAATAGGAACTACCGGACTGGCGTTTGGAAGATTCGTCGGATATGCCATGTGAATGATCCATGAACCGTGAATCACGTCAGAGAGTGTACGACTGGCTTCGCCAGTGTCTAATCGGCCCCGAGACTGACGCAAGGTCTAGGGACGGTAGCCCACCCTCCGGATGGCAAGAACTGCGCGGCATTCGCCCCCTCGATCGCTACCAGACCGGCATTTTATTCCCGGTATCCAACGACGACACCGGTCTCGATCCGGCTGATCCGGACAGCGAAGACGAGGATTCCCTAGCAGGCGAAAAGGATGGAGACGGAGATGGCGCCGAGGCCACCGGTCTCAGCCGGCCCAAGCGCAGGGTCGTACCACCCTCCTCGGTGGGGTTTTCGTTTTTCGTCCATGGCGAGATGGTCGAGATCCAGCTGATCCCGGCGGCGGTCGTTTACGACCGCGGTGAGGAGCGCGATGCCGCCGGAAGATTCACCTCCGAGACCTGGATGCCAAGGCCGTTCGGCAGCGGCGGCAATGAGGCCATTACCATCGCCGCACCGACTTGCCCCCGGAGTCCGCCACTGCGCCAACCAGTCTTCGACGGCCGGGCCGAGCTGTTCGTCCTGTGGCGCCGCCAAATCAATGGTTGGCTCGTCACTATCTCCCTTAGCAATACCCAGCGCATCGACGACGCAGGTACCGGTGGCGGACCCGGCGACAGACGCGACGAGCAGCATGCTGATGCAAGCGCCTTGTTTGGGGTCGAACTTACGTGCCAGGTACTTAAAGGCATTGTCGGCCCTTATCCGCGCACGGACCTGGCATTGTTGAGCGACGAGGAGCGTGAGCTGGAGCTGCGCTATCGCAATCATGTCATCTATGCGGTCGGCCACGGTGCCGCTGTGGATTGGAGCCTGACGGATGGTCGGGTCACTAGCATCCGCACCGAATTCCTGCCCTGCGTGGAGGTGCCCAGGGTCGATCCGGAGGCGGGCAAGGCGGATGGCGCCGCACTGAGGGTCGATGACCTGGCAGGCATTCTCACGCATCGGGATGCGATCTGCGCCGCGCTTGACCGCTTCGTCGCTTGCTATGGTCAATGGATCGATGCACAACAGGCAGAGTGCGCGACCCTTGGTCCCGACCTGAGACCCAGCGGCGAGCGCGTGGTGGCGCGCATGCGTCGGGCCGCCGAACGTATGCAGGCCGGCGTCGACCTGCTTCGTGAAGACGACACTGCTGCTCGCGCCTTCGGCCTCGCCAATCTGGCGATGGCCCGCCAGATGCGCCAGGCATTCCTGATGCAAGGGGGCGCCAAGAAGCGGCAAGCACAGCGCAATGACAAGGCGCCGACTTGGCGCCCATTCCAGCTCGCTTTCCTGCTGCTCGCCATCAAGTCTGCGGCCGACGAGGACGCTCCGGAGCGCGATATCCTGGACCTGATCTGGTTCCCTACTGGGGGTGGCAAGACCGAGGCTTATCTTGGACTGATGGCCTTCGTCATCTGGTATCGGCGGCTTCGTTACAAAGCCAGCGGCGGCGGTACCACGGTGCTCATGCGCTATACCCTGCGGCTGTTGACTAAAGACCAGTTCCTGCGCGCCGCCCGGCTCATCTGCGCCATGGAACTGATGCGCCGGGAGCAGCCCAAATTGCTCGGAGACGAACCCGTCACGCTAGGGCTCTGGGTCGGTGGAGCATTGAGCCCCAACCGATTCGAGGACGCCAAGCAACTTTTGGAGCAGGCTATCGAGAACCGGGAGACCCAACCGCCGAGCCTGCTGGTGCTGGAGAAATGCCCCTGGTGTGAATCGCCGCTTGACCTGCGTAAGGGCTTCGATGCCGGAGACCAGCACTTCCACTTTCGCTGCACGAACCGCGATTGCGCGTTCGGTGTCTCGGACGACGGCCTCCTGCCCTGCAATGTCGTCGACTCAGCCCTCTACAAGACACCTCCGACCCTGTTGCTCGCAACCATCGACAAGTTCGCCCGCCTGGCCTGGGAGGAGGATACCTCGGCCTTCTTCGGTCGCGACGGGAATCGGCCGCCAGAACTGATCATCCAGGACGAGCTGCACCTGATTGCAAGCGCCTTGGGCTCCATCGCCGGCCTGTACGAGGCCGGGCTGGACACCGTGCTGCGGGCACGCGGCATGCACCCGAAATATGTCGCCTCCACCGCGACCATCCGGATGGCCGCCGAGCAGGTGGAGCGCCTCTACGGTCGCCAGCGGCTCTATGGCGATGGTCAAGATGACCGCGAGGCCGCGATCTTCCCGCCGCCGGGCCTGAATGCCGAAGACGCTTATTTTTCCCGCACCGTGCCCGCCACGGACGACAAGCCCGGCCGGCTCTACATTGGCTATCTGGCCCCCGCCCGCAATCGCCAACGTTGCCTGGCACCGCTCGCCGCCGCACTGCTTGCCGCACCGGAGGCCTTGTTCGGCAACGCAACGGCCGACCGCGAGGCCCTGCTCGATGCCTGGTGGACCCTTCTCATCTACCACGGCAGCCTGAAGGGCGTCGGCGTCAGCCGTAATGCCCTGCGCGATATCGAGAATGGAATCGATCGCCTGCGTCGAGAATGGCTGGAGCTAAAGGATCCCGCCGACGTCGAAGGTGGCTCCGGTCTGGGGCCCGAACCCTGGCGCGGCCAACTCGTCGAGCCGGATCGGATCGCGCACCTGACCAGCCACATGTCTGCCGACGAGAACGCCCGTGCCTTCGCGCGGCTGGCGCGATCCCGCGACGACCTCGAGGCCCTGGACCTCGCCCTCGCGACCAACATGATCTCGGTGGGACTGGACGTCTCCCGGCTGGCGGCGATGATCATCAACGGCCAGCCGCTGACCACCGCCGAATACATCCAGGCCAGCTCCCGGGTCGGCCGTGGCGCCGTGCCCGGCATCGTCATCACCAACTACTACCGTGACCAGGCCCGCAGCTTGTCCCACTACGAGAGCTTCCGCGCCTATCACGAGGCCTTCTACCGCTTTGTCGAGCCCACCAGCGTCACGCCCTTCACCTATCAAGCCCGTCGACGTGCCCTGCATGCCGCCCTGGTGATTTCTGTGCGCCACGCGAGCGATGACCTCACCGCCAACGCCCGCGCGGCGTCCTTCGACCCGACCAAACCCGAGACGGCCAAGGTCATCGAGCTGCTGATCCAACGCTGCCGCGACGCAGACCCGGAGCGCGGCGACGTGACCGAGGCCGATCTCCACCGCCTGGTCAGAGAGTGGGCCGCCTTGGCGGCACGCGCCGCCAAGCAGGAGCAGGCCCTCTGCTACAAGGGTTCCAATCGCGACAGGCGCGGCCTATGTCTGCTCTACGCCCACGACGACCGGCACAAAGGTGAATGGCCGACGTTGCACAACATGCGCAACGTCGAAAATACATCGGTCATTCGGATCTTGTGAAGCGGCATATCCCAACACGCTGGTCCCACCTGCTCGGCTACAGCGGCGTCGGTGCCCTGGTGCGGGCCGAAAACGTTCTGTTCACGGTGATGGACATCAGCTATTGGACGGACAAGCAGGGCGAACCGGCCGGCGAGCCCCTGTGGTACGTGGAACTGTTGCGCGCAACCCTGGGGCTCGATGACAAGGCCCTGCGCCAGCCACCGATGGCGCATCTGTCGGAGAAGGACATGGTCGACGGCATCTGCGTACCCGCGGTGCGGTTTCCGGCCTGGACCCGCTGCCCGGCTTGTGGCCTGTTGCATCATCGACCCTGGGATTCGCGACGCGACGGGGAGGCGGCGGAGGACCAGGATCCCCGTTGCCTGCGTTGTGAATCACAACCGCGGCTGCGCCAGGTCGACTGGGTCCTCGTGCACCCGGAAGGTGGCCTGCAGGAGGTGCCGTGGCATTTCCTCGCCCATCCCACTGCGGAAGAGGCTCAGCAGTGCCGCAAGACCAATCCGAACGCGGAACTGTTCCTTCAGCGAGACCCAACGACTGGGAGATGGCAACTGCAATGCCGGACTTGCCGTAAGCGCGCCAGCACGTTCCTCCCTGGCCAGCCGCTGCTCAATGGCCGCTACACCCGCCTGCAACCCTGGCAGAAGCGGGAGGCCGGGCACGGCATCCCGAGCAAGCAGCCGTTCTCGATCTTGGAGGTCAGCGACCCGCGCTTGTATCTGCCAACCGTCCAATCGGCCCTAGCAGTGATCCCGCCGGAATGCCAGATTGAACGTGGCAGCGTGCTGGATCGGCTCTATCGCAACAGCGCCGCGCGACGGAAGTTCGACCGATTTCGCGAAGGGAGGCCCCGCCTGAGTCTGCTGAAGGAGCTGTCCGACGAGTTCGGCTGCACCGAGGGGCAGGTGGAGGAGGCGTTGGCGGAGATCGAAAAGGGCTGGCCCCTGTATGGCCAAACCGCCACGCGCGGGCAGTTGCCGGAGAAGGAGTATCACGCCCTGACGGTGCCGATTCCTGATCAGCATGAAGGCGCGGACTTCATCACCGAACATCGGACCGACGGCTTGCGATCCCTGCCGATCCATGACAAAAGGGCCAATCGGGCTGCCGCCGTTCGAAGTGCGGTGAATCAGCTGGTGGCGGTGAGGCGGCTGCGCGAGGTCCGCATCTTCCGTGGCTTCAGCCGTATCGAGCAGGGCTTTGATGACGGCCTGCATCCAAACACGGAGGAGAGATCCGCGGCCCTGCGCAGCGGCTGGTTGCCCGCGGATCTGGACAACAGCAAAGACTGGTTACCGGCCATCGAGCTTTACGGCGAAGGCATCTTCTTCAGTCTCAACGAGGTGATATTGCGGCGTTGGCAATGCCAAGAGGGGCTGGCCCAGCGCGCCGAGACCATGGACCAACGCTTCCGGCGTGCTGGACTGAGGCTGGTGAACGAGCCGCCTTTGCCCATCACGCCCCGTTTCCTGCTGCTTCACACCCTGGCCCATCTGATGATCCGCCGTCTGGAGGCAGAGGCCGGCTATCCGGCGGCCTCGATCCGCGAGCGCGTCTACTGCGCCGAGGGCGATGCGCCGATGGCCGGCATCCTTGCCTATGTTGCGGTGCCGGACCTGGCCGGCTCCCTCGGCGGACTTGAGGAGCTGGCCGAGCCGAGCCGCTTTCTGCGCCTGCTCTCCAGCGTCTTCGACCATGCCGACTGGTGCTCTCTGGACCCGGTATGCGCCGAGCATGAAGGCCAGGGGCCGAGCCAGCTCAACCGGGCCGCCTGTCACGCCTGCACCCTGCTACCAGAGCCTAGCTGCCAATTCGGCAACCTGCTGCTGGACCGGGTGTTCATCGCCGGTGACCTCAATGGCGCCATCCGCCCGTTGCTGGATTTCGCCGGCGAGGACTGACGCCAATGGCAGCGCGAGTCTGGAGGCTCCCGGAAATTCAGGAGCTGAGCAAGGAGCAGGAGCGGGCGCGCATGCTGCCGATGGACGGTTGCCACCTGATCGTCGGTGGACCCGGCACTGGGAAATCGGTAGTGGCCCTGCTGCGGGTGCGTCGGCACCATCGCGACCAGGGTGGCCAGCGCTATGTCTTTCTAGCCTACAACCGGCTCCTTCTGGAGGCGAGTCGGGAGCTGGTGGATGGGGCGGTGAACGCGGACACCTGGATTCGCCGGTTCAAGAGCATTTTTCGCTACGCCCTGGCGCGGGACTGCCCGGTCAAGGATGGCCTAAGCTACGCGATTGACTGGGAGGGCGTGAACAGCGCACTGGAGTCGGCCCCCGCGGAGCTACGCCCGCCGATCACGCCCTACATCGTCATCGACGAAGGGCAAGACATGCCGAAGGCGTTCTACAAGGCCCTGCTGGAACTCGGCTACGAGCATTTCTATGTCGTCGCCGATCAGAACCAGCAGATCACCGAAGAGAACAGCAGCCTGCACGATATCGTGACCAGCCTTGCCATCAGCGCCGCAGACCGTGTGGTGCTGACCGAGAACTACCGTAACTGCGACCGCGTTGCCCGCCTTGCGCTCGCCTTTTGCGTCCCTGACCCAGCGACCCCGCCGGTCACGGAGCCACGTAATCGCCCCTGCAGCACACCGGTGCTGGTGGACTACGGACAAGGCTGCCGCTTGAGCTTCGAGACGGTGATTGAGCGCCTACTCAAGCTGGTCGACCGCGATCCTGAGCGGCTGATCGGGGTGCTGACGCCCACCGAAAACTGCCGACGGCGCTGGCTGGACGCGTTGCGCCAAGCCGTTGGCCGTCCGGCGCTTCAGCTCGATCACGGCGCACCGCGGATCGTGACCTATTCGAGTAAAGAGCCCGACGGCGACCATCGCTTCAGCCTGGGCGGGATCTTCGTCATTAATGCCCAAGCCGCGAAGGGCCTGGAGTTCGACAGCGTGTTTCTGGCCGATATTGACCAATACCCCTGCCACTTGGAGGACGAGACCTGGATGGACAGCAAGCGACGCCTGTTCTATGTGATGATCTCTCGCGCTCGCGATCAGGTGATCCTGCTACGCCAGGCCGGTCGACCGTGTCCGATCGAGGCTGTCCTGCCGAGCGATGAAGGCATCCTGAGACGTTGGAGGTGACCGTGTCCGAGCAATCTGCCGAGCTTGAATTGACCTCGCCGGCTCCAGCGCCGCGCCGCAAGCCACGCAGCCACTGGTTGCTGGTGAGCAATCAGCTCAATCTGATGTTCATGCTCGCCGCCGGCCTGGTGACCGGACCACGGGGCTTTGGGCGTAAGTACTATGCCGACCCATTGTTAGCGGCGCCGGGATGGATTCCGCTGTTCGCCGAGCGGATTCCGGCAGAGGCCCTGGACCAGGCAGCTGCGGAGGAGACCTATCTGGAAGCGTTGGCGGCGAGCGTGGACCTGAGGGCGTTGCGCGGCGAGGTACAAGCCGTCGACTCACAGGGACGGATGCATGCCCTCGATTGGCCCGATGAGGCGGATGGCGATGAACAGATCCTGCTCGTGCCGGCGCCATTGCCTGCCACCTGGTTGGACGCGATCCTGTTCCCGTCGAAGGAGGTCTGCGCCAGGGTCCGTGAACAGGCGTCGGACTACGCCAACGTACCCCTGGCTGCCTATCGGCAACTCATCAAGGTTGGCCTGTTCCGCAACCGCGGCGGCCCCGCATGGCCGCCCGATGTCTCCGCGCTGCCGCCTTGCGACCATGCGCTGCATCGAGTTCTCTCGGTAGGTGCGCTGCACGGGCTGTTGGCCGGGCTAGGTAACCGGGGTGATGCCCTGGTACGAGCCTCGGCCTTGTTGGCCGATTCCGGTGAGGGAAAGGGTACCGAGGACCCGCTGCTGCGTGCGGTCCTATTCTGGGCTGCGGGAGCCGAACCCGATGCGGGGGCCGAGATCCAGTCGCGCCTTTTGACGCAGATCCTCAAGGCCGTCGTCGCCGCCAAGGTCGCTGCGGACGACATGGTTGCCGCCGGCGAGCCATGGTGCCCGCCGGACACTCATCAGGCTGTGCTTGCTGCGCTGGAGACGGAGCGCCGAGGGCTGAGCGAACCCAAATGGCAAGAGGCCCTGGCCCGATTGATCCAGGACCTGGAGGGTCTGCTCGGCCTGGGCGACGCCACCGTCTCGGAGCTCCTTGGGCGTCATGCGCGACCCTTGTCCCGCGGGCTGATCCTATTCTTTCTGCGCCCCCGGTGCGGCGATCTGTTGACGCTCGCGCAGGAATTAACGCAGCTCTCCGAGCAGGACCTGCTGGTCGCCGCCGCACTGTTCGCCGCCCGCGGCAGTTGGATGGAGCTGCCCCAGTCTGTGCGGGACATCCCGGGGCTCGCAGCCGCCACGGGCCATCGCATGGCCGCCATGGCCCACCGGCTGCAGCACAGCGGACTGGAACTGGGCCCAGCACCACCGCGGGTACGCCCATTGCGGGAGCTGCTGTCAGCCGGGGACGCCGACTGGAGCAAGCAGCAACGCGAGGCGGCCCTGACCCTGGTCCGCGAAATGGGCTGGCAGGCCCTGCTCCGCACCCGCATCAGCCTTGGCAAGGGCGATTACCGACTTCAGGTGGACGGCCGCGGTTTGCACTTGGTCCTCGACGGCGATGTGAAGGCCGTTCGGACCGAAGTGGACCCGGCCCGGTTGCTGCGGCAGCTGGTCTCCGTCGAGGTGCCGACGAAGCTCGAAGCCCGGGTTCGGGACATGCTGCAACCATGAGGTCGGACCAATGAAGATGATTCCGTCCACCCCGTACCCGACCCGGAGCAATGCGGAAAAGGCTCTGTTCGACCGACTCCGAATGGCGTTCGAGACCGGCTCCGGGCCCAGGCTGACGGGCTTCCATTCGATGAACCTGACCCGGCATCCGGAGAACCGCTTCGGCGAGGCCGATTTCGTCATCGTCGGCCCGGCCGGTGTCCTGGTGCTCGAGGTTAAGGGAGGGCGCATTAGCTGCGAGGCCGGCGATTGGTTCACCGTCAATCAATTCGGCGAGCGTAACCGCCTAAACCGGAGTCCGTTCAGCCAGGCAGAGTCGGCCATGCACGCGCTGCGCAAACGCATCGAGGCCGAGCTGCCGCCAGCCTTGTGGTCTCAGCTCACCTGGGGCTATGGCGTGGTCTTCCCGGACTGCGACTGGACGATCTCCAGCGTCGAGTGGGAGCCGATGATGGTGGCCGATTTCCGCAAAATGCGCGACCTGGAGCGCTGGCTGACGGGGCTCTACCGCTTCTGGCGCGGTCGTGACGAGCACAGGCTTCGCGACGCGGGTGACGAGGCCGTTGCCGCCGTCAACGCCTTGCTACGCCCGGAATTCGACGTCGGCATCCCGCTCCATGTCACCCTCGATGGGCTCGAGCAGCGGGTCGCGTCGCTGACGGCCGATCAGATGACTCTGATGGATTTCGTCGAAGGCCGTGCACGAGTTATTTGCAGTGGCGGGGCGGGCACCGGCAAGACTTTTCTCGCCCTGGAGCTGGCGCGGCGTTGGTCCGCAAGTGGCAGCAAGGTCCTGCTCGCCTGCCAGTCACCCTGGTTAAAACGTTGGCTGGAGAAGAAATTCGCAATCCCTGGCGTGACGGTGAGTTTGGCCCGAGCCGTGCGAACCGCGGCCCGCAGGGCGCATGTGGACCACTTCGACGCGTTGATCGTCGACGAGGGACAGGATCTGCTGGACATGAGCACCCTGGAGCAACTAAATGGTGCTCTGAAGGATGGGCTGGAGCAGGGTCGCTGGTGCTTCTTCCACGACTTCAACAATCAGGCGGGCTACTGGATGCCGGACCCGGATGCACTGGCACTGCTGCATTCATATTGTCCGGACCCCGCTCCGCTGCCGCTGCGGAAGAACTGTCGCAACACCCTGCAGATTATGGGGGAGATCCAGGCTCTGCTCGGAGCCGATATGGGTAGCCGCGGCACAGGCAATGGCCCAGAGGTGATTGTTCGCGACGCGGCCAATCGCGAGGCAGCAGCAAGCATTCTCGCGGATGAGTTGCGTCGTCTCACCGGCCCTGGAGGTCTTGGAGTCAGCGAGATAACCCTCCTCTCGCCACTGCCATTGGCGGAATCTTCGGTCTCGCTGCTACCTGGCCGGGTGTCCGCGGACATAATCGAGCTGGACGAGTACGCGCTGCTGAGCTTCCCGCCCGGCGGTATCAGCTTTGCCGAGATCAAACAGTTCAAAGGGTTGGAGAACGAATGCGTGATCCTGGTCGACCTACCCCGACCGATAAACCCCGACGCGTCAATCCCGGACCACTACGTCGGCATGACTCGAGCGCGTTCGCTGTTGATTACAATTTTCATGCCGGCGGACCATGAGCAATCCGGAGGCTGATCAGCAAACGGATAGGAAATCTGGGGAACACCCAGGCATGGCTATCCCCCCGGCGGTTGCTGCAGGGACTCGAAGCGCGCCTTGAAGGCCGCCTGGCGCAGGCGCTCGGCGTCGGCCTCCTTGGCGACCAGGGGGGCGTCCAGCCATTGGCCGCTGGCGTGATCGTAGACCGAGAAGCGGTAGCCCTTGCCGACCTTGAAGACCGGGGTGACGTCGTTGCCGGCCTGCTCCAGGGCCTGGAATTTGTCCAGCCCCCGGGGTGCCGGCGTGGGGGTGAAGGAGGTCTCCGCCGGGGGTGCCGCGTCCTCTTCACCCCGGGACAGGGGTGGGCTGGCGGTCGGGCCGCTGACGGCCGAGCCCAGGGGTGTCGCGCCTGGGGACTCGGCGAGGGTGAAGAGGGTGTTTTGCACCTCGCCCTGAGTGTCGAGGGTCACGGCCTCCAGTCCGGGCAGGCGGCTGAGCAGGTAACCGGCCATGAGCATGCCCAGCCGCTCGTTCTCCTTTTCCAGGGCGGTCAGGAGCTTGTCAGCGACGATCTGGCAGCGCTCGATCTGGTTGGGCCGGGCGACCCACTCGCGGCTCATCTGCCAGCCCTGGTCCATGTCGGCGTCCAGCTTGGCGAAGAAGCCCTGACCCTGCCGTAGGACTTGTTCCGGGACCTCGAGGCTGAGTTCCTGATCGTCGATGATGGCCTTGAGCAGCATGGCGGTTCCTCTTTCGCACGTGGACGGGATGGGGCATTCTAGCAAAATACCGGTGGTGGCCAGCCCAGGGCGGTGGTCGGGCGCGGGAGGCGGCCGCGCCATCGCCCAGGTTCCATCATCGTCAGGCGCCGAGAGGTAAGCGCCACGATCGACGAGCGCATCGCAGCAAATGCCAATACCAAGCGCCAGGCACCAAGATCAACAAGCGCAACGCGCCCAGCGTCGAGCGCCAGGATCAGGAGCGACCCGCGCGCCACGCCAAGCGCCGAGAGCCGAGCTCCAGGATCGGCATGCGCGTCACGCGAAGCGCTAGACGAGGCTTTATCCAACCCTCCACGGAGGAACTTGTCCATGCTCCTCACCATTCCCGGCCTACTCAATTCCGCCCAGGTGGACAAGATCCACGAGATCCTGGAGGGGGCCAGTTTCGTCGACGGTCGCCTGACCGCCGGTTTTGCCGCCGCCCGGGTTAAGCACAACCTGGAACTGGCGGTGGACGAGCAGCGCATGCGGCGGCTGATCCGCGTCATCATGGCCAGCCTGGGACACAACGCCACCTTCCGTTTCGGCGCTCTGCCGCACCGGGTCGCCGACCCCATCATCGCCCGCTACGAGCCGGGCATGACCTACGGCGATCACGTGGACGACCCCATCATGGGCACCACCGGACCGCGCTTCCGCAGCGACGTCTCCATGACCATCTTCCTCAATCCGCCGGACAGCTATGACGGCGGGGAGCTGGTGGTGCGCACCCCCTTCGGTGACCAGAAGGTCAAGCTTCCGGCCGGGGATGCGGTGGTCTATCCCTCCGCCAGCCTGCATCAGGTGGCCCCCGTCAGCCGTGGCGAGCGCCTGGTGGCCCTGACCTGGATTCAGAGCTATGTCCGTGACGCCGCCCGCCGCGAACTGCTCTATGAACTCAATTTGGCCCGGGAGGCCCTGCTCAAGGAGGCCCCGGGGACCCCGACCACCGGCTACGTGGACCGGTCCTATGCCAACCTCATGCGCATGTGGGCGGAGCTCTAGTTGGCGATCTGGACCCGGACCTGGAGCTGGCCCCGGCCCTGGACCAGGACCTGGCCTGCGACCTGGCACCCAAACTGTACCCGGACCTGGTTCCGGACCGGGCACCCAACCTGGACCCGGACTCGGACCCGGACTGGTATCCGGACCGGTCTGGCCCCGCTCCTCGCGCTGCTCATCGGCCTGGGCCTCGCTCTCATCCTCGGCGGCTGTTGTAGCCGGATGCCGGCCACGGAGTTCAATCGCTTCGCCGGGACCGCCAATCAGCCCGTGGGCCTCTGCGGCATCTTCGCCGGCTTCGGGACGACCGAGGAACCGGAACGTTGGGGTGCCGTCTATTCGCCGGTGACGGCAGAGGATTATGGCGCCCTCCTGTGCCGTGGCGTGGAGCCCGCCACCTACGCCACCTGCGTCAATCGCGTCTGGGCCCGGTACCGCCAGGCCAAGGGGGAGGACGATCCACCGGGCACCGCCACCGCCGGCCCCTTCGCCGTGGTGCTGGCGGGTGACACCCTCCAGGGCCGTTACTGGTCGCAGCCCTTCGCCGCCGGTTTTCGGGTCAGCTCGACCAACCTGTCCTGCCGGGGGGGCTATGACGCCTTCGCCGGCGACGCCCAGGCGGTGTTCAAGGTCGCGTGCAGCGATGGCGGCCGTGGCTGGGCCCAGGTGGTGCGGGATCGCGACGGGCGGGATGGCATCGGCGGGCTCTATCTGGACGATGGCCGGGTGGGCCAGATCGTCTTTGGTCCCGACGTGCTCAGTGACGCTGCTCCACCCCTTCGACGCTAGAGGCCGAGGCCATGTCCATCAGGCCGCGCATCAGTTCGGCGCGGTCCCGCAGGGTATTGGTCTCGATCAGGGCCTGCTTGTCCTCGGGGGCTAGGGGCAGGTGGGCGGTGAGTAGGTTCACCAGGTCCAGGTCCGCCATGGCCTTGAGGTCGTCCCAGGGGATCTCGACCCCGCGGGGACGCACATATTGGCGCAGGGAGGTCAGAAAGCGCTCGCGGTTGACGATGCCCTCCTGCTCGGTCATGAAGTCCTGGGCGAAGCGATCCCAACTGGCGCGGACCCGGCGATAGCCATGGCGCTCTTCCAGTTCCCCTAGCATCTCGAAACGACAGACTCCGGTGAGGACGATGACGATGCGGCCGTCATTGGTCTCGCTATAGGAGGTGATGCGGCCGGCGCAGCCGACCTTGTGCAGGACCGGGACCTCTACTTCCTCCTGCCCGGTCAAGGGTTGGATCATGCCGATCAGGTGATCGGTGCCCAGGGCATCCTGGACCATGTTCAGATAGCGCGGCTCAAAGATGTTGAGGGGGAGTTGAATGCCCGGCATGGCGACGGCCCCCGGGAGGGGGAAGATCGGGAGTTCCGCCGGGAGGTCGACGAAGCGGGGCAGGAAAGGGGAGGGCATCGCTAGGGTTTCTCCGCGGTGGGGCTGGGGCGGGTGACGAGGACCCGCGCCATGCCGGGGTCCAGAACGAAATCGAAGGGGGTGGGCAGGTGGTCCATGGCCCACTCGGGGGACACGTCGAGGAGGGGCGGCGGGGCCTGCACCAGGCGATAGAGGTCGTCGCAATGGAAGTGCTGCCGTTGCCAGGGGTCCTTGTTCAGCACCAGCAGGGCCTGGCCCTGGCCTTGGGTGGAGGCCTGCCACAGCAGCAGGATGGCCGGGTTGGGGGACTCCAGGCGCTGGAGGAGGCCATCCTCGCCAAAGACCGGATGGCTAGCCTTGATGCGGTTGACGGTGGCGATGAAGCCGGTCAGGTCCACCGCGGGTACCTCCCAGTCCTCGGGGCGGGTCTTGACCACGTGCAGGCGGCGCTGGAAGCCATACTCGTAGCCCATGGGCAGCATGACCCCGGTTGAAAAGAGGGCGGTGAAGAGATAGCGCTGCTTGAGGGCGTTGACGTTGTGGCCGGACTCGGCGTAAAGGCGCTCGGTGTCGTGGCTCTCGGGGAAGCCGATGGAGGGAGCGATCTGCCGCGTCAGCTCGTACTGCTCCAGCAGCCAGGGGCTGGAGAAGTCCCACCACTTGGCGCTGTTGAAGATGGCATCGAAGCCGGCGGCGGCCGTCTGCCGGGTCTGATCCGGGGAACAGCCCAGGGTCTCGGCGACGAACCGGGTGCCGGGATGCCGCTGCCTGACGTCCTGGATCAGGCGCCGCCAGAAGTCGGTGGGGATCTGATAGGCGGCGTCGCAGCGGAAGCCGGTGAAGCCCAGGCCGATCAGGTGCTCGACCACCTTATCAGCATATTCCAGCAGACCCTGGGCGTCCGGTGAATGGCGGTGGTCGAACTGGGCCAGGTCCTCCCACACCACCCGGGTGCCGTCCTCCTCCACGCAGAAGGGATGGGCGATGCGACCGCCCTCGCGCCGGAACCAGTCTGGGTGCTGCTGGGTCAGGGGGGAATCCACGGCGCAGTGATTGATGACCAGGTCGATCATTAGCCGCAGCCCCAGTTTCTCGGCCACCTTGACCATCTCCCTGACCTGGGTCTCCGGGCCTTTACGCGAGCCCGGAGTCAGGAGGGCGGGGTTGACGCCGAAATAATCACGGATGGAATAGAGGCTCCCCGATTGGCCAGGCGGCTGGATGGGGTTGACGAAGACCCAGTCGAAACCCATGGCCGCGGCGCGCTCCAGATGGGGCGTCCAGTGCGGGAAGGGCCCCGCCAACAGGGGGAAGAGGTTATAGATTTTCATTCCGGGTGGTTAGGGTCGGGCAACAGGTTCAGGACGGGTGCGGTGGGGGTGGTTCTGGTTGATCTTGATGGATCGCTGGGGTCGCCCGGGCTGCCGTACCCAGGCTGGATGCTTAAGACAAGTCGGATGGCAATTCGGGTGGCAAGTCAGGTAAGTGGGGGTGGACTCGGCTGAGGTCCAATGGTGAGGATGAAATCTGCTGCTGCCTGAGGCGCCTATTGTGGGGGGAGGGGTGGGGGGAGGAAAGGGGTTGGGAGAGCGCGAGGTCTTGCGATGAGCTGGTCCGGGGGCCAGTTTCGGAGTAGGAAGCCAACCTGGATCGGGGTGCGAGCTAAGTGCCTGGATCAGCTCGGACCAGTATGGCTCCCGCACGGGGCGGGCACGGAGCACGCATGGCGAACGTACGGGGAACGCACTGGGCCGGGCGGGAGCCTCCGGCTTGGGCTAATATCCCGACCATGTCCGTCCCCCCGCCCGCTTCGAACATCTCCTCCCCTTCCACCGCCATTCCCGCCCGGCTTAGCCGCCGGCGACTGGGGGTCTGGATCGTCCTCCTGGGTATGCTGACCGCCGTCGCTCCCCTATCCATCGACATGTACCTGCCCAGCTTCCCTCTGGTAGAGCGGGCCCTGGGTGTGGAGCCGGGGACCCTGGAGTTCACCCTGGCGGCCTTCTTCATCGGCCTGACCCTGGGACAACTGGGCTATGGCCCCCTCAGCGACCGCTTTGGCCGCAAGCCCCCCCTCTATTTCGGTTATGCCCTCTTCACCCTCGCCTCCCTGGGCTGCGCCCTGGCGGACAGCCTGGCGATCCTGATCATCGGCCGGTTCCTGCAGGGCCTCGGGGGCTGCGCCGGCATGGTGGTGACCAGTGCCATGGTGCGGGACCGCATGGGGGTGCGCGAGGCGGCCCGGGTCTTCTCCCTGCTGATCCTGGTCATGGGTCTGGCGCCGATCCTGGCGCCGCTGCTGGGCGGCTGGCTCCTGAACTTTTGGGACTGGCGCGCCCTCTTTCTCGTCCTGGCCGGCTTTGGCGTCCTCTGCCTCCTGGCCATCGCCCGGGGCTTGCCGGAGACCCATGACACCTGCCACGAGCCACCCCTGCGGCTGCGGCGGGTGGCGGGCAATTACGCCTACCTACTCCGCCAGCGCGCCTTTGTCGGCTACGTGATCAGCGCCGGCCTGGCCCGGGCGGGCATGTTCGCCTACATCGCCGGCTCGCCCTTCCTGCTCATCCAGTTCTATGGGGTGGCGCCGGAGCACTTTGGCTGGTTTTTCGGCGCCAACGCCCTGGCCCTGATCGCGGCGAGCCAGGTCAATGCCTGGCTCCTGCGACGGCTGACCCCCTCCACGCTCCTGCGCCGCGCCCTCTGGTTGCCACCTCTGGCGGGGCTGGGATTGCTGGCCATGGTCCTCGGTGACCAGGACAGCCTGGCCGGCTTCAACCTCGGCTTTCTGTTCTTTATCGGCAGCCTGGGCTGGATCGGGCCCAATGCCACGGCCTGCGCCCTGGCCACCCATGGCCAGATGGCCGGCACCGCCTCCGCCCTCAACGGCTCCCTGGGCTTCCTCCTCGCCACCCTGGCGGGGTCCCTGGTCGGCCTGCTCCACGACGGCACCGGCCAGCCCCTGGCCCTGGTGATGGCCTGCTGCGGTGTCGGGGCCTGGTTGACTCACCGGCTCCTGATCAGGCCTCTGGCCCGGGCCGGTGGCCAGCCGTAATCGCCGGCGCCAGGGGTCCGGTCGGCCGCCGCAACCGGTATCAGACGTCCACGATCCTGAGCGGGTCAGGGGAACTGTCCTCGACCCCATAACCCCCACCACCCGGCGTCTCGATCAGGATGGCGTCCCCGGCCTGCATGGCGGTCCCGGCGGTGGCGGCCAGTTCCTCTGTTCGGCCGTCGGCCCTGATCACGGCGTTCCGTCCCACCTGGCCAGGGCCGCCGCCTTGCAGCCCGAAGGGCGGGATGCGACGACGGCCGGAGAGGATGGCGGCGGTCATCGGCTCCAGGAAGCGCAGCCGGCGGACGACGCCGTTACCGCCGCGCCAGCGACCGGCGCCGCCGCTCCCCCGGCGGATGCTGAACTCCTCCACCCGCACCGGGAAGCGCCACTCCAGGATCTCCGGATCGGTGAGTCGGGAGTTGGTCATGTGGGTGTGTACCGCGGAGGCCCCGTCGAAACCCGGACCCGCCCCGGCGCCGCCGCAGATGGTCTCGTAATACTGATGGCGCTCGTTGCCGAAGGTCAGGTTGTTCATGGTGCCCTGGGAGGCGGCCAGCAGGCCGAGGGCACCGTAGAGGGTATCGACCAGGCACTGGGAGGTCTCGACGTTGCCGGCAACCACCGCCGCCGGGGGGCGGGGGTCGAGCAGGCTGCCCGGGGGGATGACGATTTCCAGGGGGCGCAGGCAGCCGGCGTTGAGGGGGATGTCGTCGTCCACCAGGGTGCGGAAGACGTAGAGCACCGCCGCCAGGGTGATGGCGCGGGGGGCGTTGAAATTGCTGGGCTGCTGGGGCGAGGTGCCGGTGAAGTCGATGCGGGCGGCACGGCGCACCCGGTCCAGGCGGATGGCGACGCGGATGACGGCGCCGTTATCCATCTCACCGGCGAAGTCACCATCCTGGAGGCGGTCCAAGGCGCGACGGACCTGTTCGGCGGCGTTGTCCTGGACATGGCCCATGTAGGCCGCGACTACCGCCCGGCCATAGTGGGCGACCATGCGCCGCAGTTCCCGGGCCCCTTTCTCGTTGGCGGCGATCTGGGCCTGAAGGTCAGCCAGGTTCTGGCGGGGGTTGCGTACCGGCCAGGGGCCACCGGTCAACCGTTCGAGGAGCTCGGCCTCGCGGAAACGGCCGTTGCGCACCAGAAGGAAATTTTCGAGCAGCACCCCCTCCTGGTCGATGGTGACGCTGTCCGGCGGCATGGAGCCGGGGGTGATGCCGCCGATGTCGGCATGGTGACCACGGGAGGCGACGTAGAACACCGCTGTCGTCGCCGCGGTCTCCGCGAAGACCGGGGTGATGACGGTCACGTCCGGCAGGTGAGTCCCGCCGCTATAGGGGGCGTTGCTGGCGTAGACGTCCCCGGGCTGGAACTGGTCGCCACGGGACTGGATCAGGGCCCGCACCGCCTCCCCCATGGAGCCCAGGTGGACGGGGATGTGGGGGGCGTTGGCGATGAGCTGGCCGTCGCGGTCGAAGAGGGCGCAGGAAAAGTCCAGGCGTTCCTTGATGTTCACCGAGTGGGCGGTGTTGGCCAGGGTCACCCCCATCTGTTCGGCGATGGCCATGAAGAGATTGTTGAAGACCTCCAACAGGATGGGATCGACGGCCGTGCCGACGGCGACCCGCGCCGGGCGGGGCTCGTGGCGGGTCAGGACCAGCTCGCCGCCTGGCCGTACCTCGGCCTGCCAGCCGGGCTCGATCAGGGTGGTGGCCCCGTCCTCGCTGACGATGGCCGGCCCGGGGATCATCTCCCCGGCCCGCAGGGCGCCACGCTGGAAGAGGGGGACGGCATGATCCTGGCCCGCCAGGTGAAGGGGCAGGGTGGCGCGGGTAGGGTTGGCGCTGGCTGATTTCTGGGGGCCGCTGGAGGAGTCGTCACTGGCAGGGTTCGGGCTGGCGCTGGCGGGATTGGCTCTGGTGGGGTTTGGGGAGACAGGGGCAGCGGGGATGGAGGGCATCTTGCTGAGGTTATTGGCCAGGGAGATGGCGTCGGAGGTATTGGCCCGAGCAGGCGAATCCGCTCCAAGGGAGGGGAGGGTGGTAAGCCCGGCCCACCCACCGATCTTGGTCTCGGCGGTGAATTCCTCACCGATGACCTCCACCGTCACCGCCTCCACTACCAACGCCTTGTCCGTCATGACGAAACCGAACCGCTGGCGATGGGCGGCGGCGAAGCGGTCGGCCAGGCCCTCCAGATCGAGCCCTACTGAATCGAGCCCTGCCTCTTCGCCTGCCGCAGGCGCGAGCCCCGCCAGGCCAGGCCTTTTCGGGTCGCGCCCCGCTTGCGGGCTTCCACCCCATGGCCAGGACGGGGACGTTGCCCCCTTCGCCCATTCAGGGACGGGGATGCTTAGGGCCGTGTCGCTGCCGGCGTAACGCAGCCGCATGTTGCCTTGGGCGCGCAGGTGGTCGGGGGGCAGACCTTGCGCCATCATCTCGGCGCTGCCGGCGGCCTCCAGCTCGGCCCAGGCGGCCCCCAGCGCCGGGATCAGGTCCGCGGTCAGGGGCATCTCCAGTGCCCGTTCCTTGAGCAGCCGCGTCTCCGCCAAGCCCATGCCATAGGCGGACAGCATGCCCGCCAGGGGGTGGATGAGGATGGTCGGCATCCCCAGGGCATCGGCCACGGCGCAGGCATGCTGGCCGCCGGCGCCGCCGAAGCAGCACAGGGTATAGGTGGTGACGTCGTAACCGCGCTGGGTGGAGATGTGCTTGATGGCATTGGCCATATTCTCCACGGCGATGCGCAGGAAGCCCTCCGCCAGGGCCATGGGGGTCAAGTGCTGGCCGGTGGCGGCCGCGACCTCCGCGGCCAGGGTGGCGAAGCGCTGGTGGACGATGTTCCGGTCCAGGGGCTGGCGTTGGTCGGGGCCGAAGACCTGGGGGAAGCAGTCCGGCTGAATCCGCCCCAGCAGCAGGTTGCAGTCGGTCAGGGTCAGGGGACCGCCCCGCCGGTAGCAGGCTGGGCCTGGATTGGCCCCGGCGGAGGCGGGACCGACCCGCAGCCGGGTGCCGTCGAAACGGCAAATGGAGCCACCCCCCGCCGCCACGGTATGGATATGGAGCATGGGCGCCCGCAACCGCACGCCGGCGACCAGGGTGTCGAAGGCGCGCTCGAATTCACCGGCATAGTGAGCGACGTCGGTTGAGGTGCCGCCCATGTCGAAGGTGATGATGCGGTCAAACCCGGCCGCGGCGGCGGTGCGGGCGGCGCCCACCAGACCGCCGGCGGGGCCGGAGAGGATGCTGTCCTTGCCCTGGAAGTGGCGGGCATCGGCGAGTCCACCGTGGGACTGCATGAACAGGATGCGCGTCCTGGGATTAGTCTCCGCCGCCGCCAGCAGCACCTTAGCGTGAAAGTCACGGGAAGGACTTTCATTATCAGGGGTGTGTCCTGCCGCCTCATGACAGTTAACGCCGCTTTCCTCCGTATCGCCAACCCGTATCGAGCCCTCGTCCCGCATTCGAGTGTCATTTTGCGCGGATTCGCCGTCGGGGAACGCCTTCGCTTCCCCTCTAAACTGGGCGACGACCTGATTGATACAAGGTTGCAGGATGGGCGAGCGATAAGCATCTCCACCCGCCGAGCTACCGCATGGCACCGCAGTGAATTCCCCTCCCAACTGGGCCGCGACCTGATCGACATAACGGCGCAGGATGGGCGTGAGATAGGCGTCCACCACCGTGGTGTCGCCACGCCCGACCAGCTTGGGCAGAGGGCTGACCTGGTGAGAGACAGAGACCTGGGTGAAGCCGATCGCCCGGGCCAGGGCCGCCGCCTGGGCCTCATGGTCGGGATAGCGGTAACCGTGAAGAAAGACGATGGCCAGGGCGCGGATGCCGTCGCCATAGGCCTCCGCCAGGGCGGCGCGGGTGGCGGCTTCATCCAAGGGTACCAGGACCTCCCCCTGGGCCGAGACCCGCTCCGGCACCTCGACGACCCGCTCGTAGAGCAGCTCCGGCAGGACGATCCGCCGGGCGAAGAGCTGGGGGCGGTTCTGATAGCCGATGCGCAGGGCATCCCGAAAGCCCCGGGTGATGAGCAACAGGGTCCGGTCACCACGCCGCTCCAGCAGGGCGTTGGTGGCGACCGTGGTGCCCATCTTCACCGCCGCGATGTTCCCGGGCGGGATGGGAGCGTCCGCCGCCAGGCCCAGCAGGTGACGGATGCCGTGCAGGGCGGCATCTGCATAGCGCTCGGGATTGTCCGATAGCAGCTTATGGGTCAGGAGCTGGCCATCGGGCCGGCGCGCCACGATATCGGTAAAGGTCCCGCCCCGGTCGATCCAGAACTGCCAGCCTGGGAGCTGGCTGTCTCCCTGACCAACTTCGTCGCTCATTGCACACCCTCGACGCTGATACTAATGCCTTGGCGTGGGTCATCGCTCACCTGGTGGGCGAGAACCATCGCCTGGTTCACCAGGAGTCTTTGTTCAGACCCCTCGCGCACGATGAGGGCTTTGGTGGCACAAGGTGCTGACTCTCTCACTCCCTCCCCCCTGGTGGGGGAGAGTTGGAGAGAGGGGGCTGAGCGGGTACCACCAGGATTGTAAGCCGAAATGGGGCGGCTTCCGCCGGGATGGGGCCGGCATCACGGTCTTGCCCGGCTGGAGACCGATGAGTTGGCTTCGTTTCGTAGTAGGACCCCAGGAGCGGGTCCCGATGGCAGTGAACCGTCGTTGGCTAAGAAAGCGTCCATTTGCTCATTCCCGATTTGCGTCCGAGGGGGCTCTCGCCATTCGGGAAGTCATTGCTGGACGGTATCCAAGTCTAGCGGGGTAAGGACGTTAACTGCTTGCCGTGGGCCAATTCCAGCCTGACCTGCCGCTCCAACTCGGCTTTGAGCTCTGGAGCCAGCCCTAATTGCCGGGCCAGTTCGTCCAGGTAGGCACGTTCCAGGAAATGTTCCTCGTCGACGACCAGCACGCTGGCGATGTACAGCTCCGCCGCCATTTCTGGACTGGTCGCCGTTCGCGCCACGGCACCCGGGTCCAGGGGCTTGTCGAGCTCGCCGGCAAGCCACCGCTCGAAGGCGGCGCCACCCCCGAGCTTGCTGATCGACTGTGTCAACAAGTCCCGCTCGCGCTGATCGATATGACCATCGGCCTTGGCGGCCGTGACCATGGCCAGGAGGAGGGCCTGGCCGCGCTCCTCCGCCTGCGCGGGGGCCAGGCGGTCGAGGGTTTGGGGCTCGACTGGGGGCTTCCCCCCTCCCTGCTGCGCCTGCCAGTTGCTATAAGCCTTGTAGGCAATCGCTCCCACCGCCGCCATGCCACCATAGGTCAGGACGTTGCCGACCAGTTCGCGGCTGTGCTTGTTGCCCAGCAGCAGACTTAGGGCGCTGCCCGCCAGGGCGCCACCCCCGGCGCCCGCGAGGAAACTGCCCAGTTGGGACTTCCCCTCCTTGTCCTTGAACATTCCTGCCAGGTTGTCCAGCACGCCGGCACCGCCGGCCCTCTGGTCGAGCAGTCCGCCCAGGGAATCCATCAAGCCACCCGGGGTCTGCCCTCCGGGCCGCTGGTCACCGGTCCGTTGGGAGTTGAGCAGGTCCTGTCCGGACTTGAAAAGCTGATCAAGCAAACCCTTACCACTCATGATGCCTCCAGAAATTCGCTGCGATTTGACCCAAGATGGTCGCATCTTCACCCATCTTGGGGAGAAATGCGTCAACCTTCAGCCTGACAGACAAACCTTAAGGGCGGATTACTGCACCTAAACAAAAAGGGCCCGGAGGTCATCCGGGCCCTAGTGGTGGTGGTGGGGTGGAACCCTGCGCCAAACCTATGTAACTCAGCGCCTTAGAACCGCTGCGAACTCCTGCGGAAAGGTGCGGAATCCAGCCTCTACTGCCGACAATCCTAACAGTTCTGCCCTGGCCGGGTCACCAACCGAGCGCATCAGACAGGACGCCAGTTCGATTCCCGTTTGCGGAATTGAACCCGCGTCCGCAATCGGTCAAGCCAACCGCACTGGGCGTGCAATCTTCGGTCTTCGAGCTTGGCTGGCGGTCTGGAGGTTGGCCGACTTGGAGAGGATTCGCAGCATCGCCTGGTTGTGGTGGTAGTCCCGGAAGGCATCCGCGACTGCCTTGTCGACGAATGTGGGCGTCGTCTGCCCGTCAGCCGGGGCGGATACGATTCCGTCCGGGATGTCACTTGACCAGCCCCTGGCCGCCCGGAAGCCACTGACGATGTGCGAGAAGTTCGGCCAAGCATGATCCAGATGGGCGTCGTCGATGCTGACCATCACGCCAGTAAGTTCGCACGCAACCAGCCCATGAGCGTCTCCATGTTCCGCAAAGGCGCGCTTCTTGGCCAGAACGAGATCCAGTGCGACAGCCTCCCGGCATGCGCCATAGAAGTCCTTCGACCGATCCCCTGGCAGTCCTTTCACGGCCCAGATGTACGAAAAGTCCGTGGCGGACCCGTCCTGGCGCACCACCCAAAAGCCGGAGTTGCTCCAGCCCGTTCCGGTGTTCAGGCGGCGTTCGAAGTGGCCGATCTGGCCACAACCCTTCGCCGGCTCGCCAACCTGGTCAAGAATCGGGTCATAACGTTCGATGAGGGCCACGAGGTCGGCGTGGTCCCCTGGGTCTGAGATGCGATCCCCGTCCTGGTACCGGTGTAGCAGCGCCTTGTAATGGTCCAGTGCGCTTTTCTGGGTTCGGAAGCTCCGCGAGCCGATGACGACAGGTTTGGCCATCTCTCATTTCTCCTGGGTCATCACTCACTGCCCCACAAGCGTCGAATTTCAGCATTCACTTGTGAGCCCTAATCCAAGTCTTGCCCGTCGACGTACTCTTGAACGTCTCCCATCCTCTGGGTTGTGAGCCGAAAATCGCATTCATCGCCTTTGAAACCAGGTTGTACGCAAACTGACGGCGGTCTTCCAAGTGTTCCGGCAGGTGGTCAATCAGAAACTGCTGAACTCCATACCAAGGCATGCCATTCGAAGATTCGAGTTTCTGGCGGATGTCGGCATCTCCCCGCAAGGCATCAATCGCTCGCTGCTCTATGGTTGCCATGACGTCCACTGGCTCCGAGTCTTCGAAACCAGTCTCAGCGGAAAAGAGCGAGCCTGAAGCGTTTGCGTCTGGAACCCGAGCTGCCGCAGCGCTCTGCTTCATTCCAGAGAAAGTGCTGCGCAGCGTTTGCGCATATGTATTCCCTACGGGTTGGTTGTAGTCATGGTCCCGCATTGAATACATCTTCTCGAACGACAGTGCGCGGAGGCTGACCGGATAAGGTTTGCCTCCCACCGAACTCCAGAACACACCTTGGCCTGGGATCGGCTCATTGAGTAGCGAACTCAAAAGGTCGTCACTGAAATGGGCGTTGGCTCGTTTCAGGGATGCAAGGTCGGCTGCGGACAACAAATGGAAGATGAACCAGTTGTCGCCCTGGCTGAGGATCTCGACTGGAATACTGCCGGGTTGCTGCGTGATCAGCAGCGCCCCCAGGTCGTATTTACGGCCTTCCTTCACCCAGGCAATGTAAGGCTCTGCGGCAGGTGCGTTCTCGTTCAACACAGATTGCGCTTCTTCGACGACGGCGATTGTCGGAATGGTCTTGGGGTCAGCGGCAGTGAACTCTTGCTGGTTCCGATCGAAGATCCGGCGCAGGATCAGGCCAGAGAGCACCAGGGACTGGCCTCCGCGCATCTGGGAGACGTCGATAACGCACAGCTTTCCCTCGGAAAGCGCATGAACCAGCATGTCCATGAGCTGGCTGCTCTTGTCATGCAGCATCTTCACGATCGCCGTCATGTTGCCCCGGGCTGCCAGCGCCTCGGCCTCCTGTCGCTGAGGGTCGAGATCGAGCAGTCCACATACGTCTTCGAGCGGCGTGGTGTTGCCATTGGCGTCTATCAGATTGACCAGCGACTCCCAACGATCTTGTGGAAGTCCTCTGAGCTTTCGCACGTTCTGCTGTTCCTGGCGCTCTGGCCCGAGCGCAATTGAAATCACATCACCAGGGCGAAGGCGACGGATATCAAGCTTGATACCGCCAGCAACGAACGACTGGTAGAAAGGGCTTGGATTCTTTCGGTCGGTGAAAACGACGACCTTGTCTTCCAGCGCAGGGACATCGCATAGGCCGGGCCGGCCCTTGTCGTCTGGCCAGAAATACTCCCCATCCGGGTCAAAGATGACCGTGCCAACAGGGACCTGCTTGCCTGCGCGCTTGGTCACAAAGGGCGTGTTTTCGTAGAGCTTCGAGAAAAGCAGTTTGTTGAGGTTGGATTTACCGAAGCCCGCTCGCGCAAAGATGAAACTGCGGCGAGAGACTAGGGACTCGATCGGGAAGCGAACCAGTACCTCTGGGTCGACCACCTGCATCCATTCCTGCGATTGGAATGATTTGTTGCCGGCAGCGTAGATGTATTCCCCGAAAGCCAGATGGCCTATGGGAGCGCCATCAATGTTGTGTCCAGCGATCTCGCGCAACACCTCGGCGCTTGGAAAGGCAACCTTGCTGCCAACATGGGGAAGTCGACGATGGGAGGGAACGAATGTCAGCCCGTTGCCGTTCTTGCGTAGAACACCGAGCACGCGGATGTTGATCCGATACTTGAGATACTGCTCACGCAAATCCTCCGGAATAGGCCTTTCCTCGCGAACTGCACGGATGTTGAATTCCTCGCCGGAGCCGAACGACAGCTTGCCCTCAGAGGAAAAGGAGGCAATGCGGCCCAACACCGCCTCATCGGGTGTCTCCAGTTGGACGATGAGAAATTGCCCGTGCATCGGGATGTTCTGGAACTCGTTTCGGTACGGCAAAACGAGGTCGGCGTGGAATTCCATGCCTCCCTGCTGGAAACCACGAAAGATCCCGACGACCTGTTCTCTGGGAAAGAGTTGGATTTCTGCCATGTTGTTCTCCCTTATCCGTACCGACGCTGCGCAGGATCGGCGTCCTGCAGCTGAAACGCATCCAATGTGCCCGCGTCGCCACCGAGACTCGAACGCACACCCTCGTAGATGAAGTCCTGCAAAATATCGAAGTCGAAATCGACCAACGCCGCATTTTCATGCGCCTTTTGCAGGCAGCGTGGGTAATGGGGAACGGGAAAACCGTTGATCGCATCCGCAAGCATTGACCCGAGAATTGCCTGGGACTCGCTGACTTGTGGAACAAAGATGTCGATTGGCCATACGGGATCGCGGCGGTGGGAGCCAAACTTCACCAGGAACATCTTGCCGCCGACAAACTTGTTGATTTCGCCGCCCTCGCCAGTTCGGTCATCGCCTCGTGCGAACTCCGACCAGACGTATGCCTTTTCCTCCACTTCGCGGGGTACCTCGACGTAGGCGGGGTAATCAGTCTGAAGGACGCCTTCCAGCGCCATGGCCAAGCGATACCGAGAAAGCACCTTGCTGTGCTTGGCTACACCCGCGAGATAAACCCGCCGCCGGCTGTTGCTCCATTGTTTGTCGATACGCTCCTTCATTCCTTGGAGCAGACGCTGGAATAGGTCTTTGGCGAACACCTTGCTTCGGAGAAGGCCGTCGCAGATGATCAACGTGTCAGTGCCGTAATCTTTATCGAGGATCTTAAATAGGATCGCCCACTCGACCAGCTCCCGATAAACCTGAACCCAGCTGGGAGAAACCGGCTTTCCGCTGTCCGTCGGTCGGATCATGTGGGAGAGCGCCTGCAGGCTGTCTACTCCCAGGAAAAACATCATTTCACCCAGTGCTGTTTTGGGCGTCCCGTCCTCATCGAACTGGCGTTGGTTGAGTTTCTGCACCGGTGTCGTGGGCGAAACTGCTTCAAGGCAGTACTCGTTGTTGCTGCTATCTACGACTCGGACCAACTGAATCAGGAAGGGGTCGAACTGAAGCTGGTTGTTTCCCCCATCTGTGCCGACCAGTGAGATCGACGTCGTGGCGCGCGGCTGGATTCGACGCGTGGCACTCTTCAACGGCTGAATTTCTTCTCGCAGAGCATCCAGCACCCCTTGATCGGTTCCGATGCAGTCTGCGATGGCCTCTTTCAGTTGGGCCTGGCTTGCCGGGTCAATCATGCTCCCTCCTGACTTTTCGCTGATTCAACGCGATGCCAGTCCTTGTCGGGGAGTCCTGGCTGGGCCCTAAGGTTCCCGCTCATGCAGGTTCGCTCCTTTTCTATAGAGAGCGATCCGCCTGCTGCTGCGTAGTCATAATCATAAGAATGCTGACATGGGCGCTCTGGGAATCGCATAGACGGATTGTAGTGCGTGCCATATACTACCCGCAACTATCATCACAAGCATCCGTTAACCCGCATGAGCCCCAAGGATGTCTGACGAACAGCTTGACGACCTTACCCAGCCGCAGCGCGATCGCCTTGCCTTCGTGGAGCTGCGCGTGCGCTTCATCGGAGATATCCGCCGCCAGGACCTAGTGTCGCGGTTTGGAATCCAGTCGGCCGCCGCCACGCGTGACCTGGCGATCTACAAGGAGCTGGCACCTGGCAACATCGATTACGACACCAAGGCCAAGTGCTATGTCCTTGGTGGAGACTTCAAGCCGCTCTTTGACTTTCCGCCTGAACGGGTTCTGTCCTGGCTGACGCAAGGCTTCGGAGACGGAGAGCCATCCCAGCTCAAGGCGTGGGTGGCAAGTGAAATCCCGTCAAGGCTCACGCATCCCGATCTGGATGTGCTGGCCTGTGTGACCCGGGCGATCCATCAGGAGTGTCCTATTCGGGTGGAGTACCACTCGATCTCAAGCGGCCAGACCGAGCGCCAGATCGTTCCCTTTGCGCTGATCGACAACGGCCTGCGCTGGCATGTGCGGGCCTTCGATCGCAAGTCTCAGGAGTTTAGGGATTTCGTGATCACCCGGATCAAGGGACCAGTCTTGTTGCGAGATGAAGAAGTGCAGGCCCATGAGCGCGGCGACCAGGACATCCAATGGACGCGAATCGTCGAACTGGAACTGATTCCCCATCCGGACCAGCCACGTTCTGAGGTTACGGAGATGGACTACGGCATGCGGGATGGCGTGCTGCGCATGAAGCTCCGCGCTGCCACGGCTGGATACATTCTGCGCAAGTGGAGTGTGGACAGCTCGCCCGATCACAGCCTGAGAGGGCCGGAGTACCGGCTCTGGCTAAAGAACCCCTTGGCCCTTTATGGCGTCAGGAACGCGGTGCTCGCGCCTGGCTACCGATCGCCGGACCAAGCATGAAGAGAACGACTTGATGCAAGAAGCTCCAATCAACCTCAGTCAGCTCGAAAGTCACCTCTGGGAATCCGCCAATATTCTGCGTGGCCCGGTGGATGCGGCTGACTTCAAGACGTACATCTTTCCGCTGCTCTTCTTCAAGCGGATCTGCGATGTCTGGGACGAGGAATACGCCGAGATCGTCGCCGAGACGGGTGATGCCGAATTGGCCCTGTTCCCCGAATCGCATCGTTTCCAGATCCCTGACGACTGTCACTGGAATGATGTCCGCGCGGTGGCGACCAATGTTGGCAACGCTCTGCAACGGGCCATGCGCGAGATCGAGAAGGCCAACCCGGACACCCTGTATGGGGTCTTCGGGGACGCCCAATGGACCAACAAGGATCGGCTCTCCGACGCGCTGCTCAAGGATCTGATCGAGCATTTCTCGCGCATCTCCTTCGGCAACAAAAACATCGCCTCCGATGTGCTGGGCGATGCCTACGAGTACCTGATCAAGAAATTTGCCGATGCCACCAACAAGAAGGCCGGCGAGTTCTATACCCCGCGCAGTGTCGTGCGGCTGATGATCGAAATGCTCGACCCCAAAGAGGGCGAAACCATCTATGACCCGGCCTGTGGCACCGGCGGCATGCTGCTGGCAGCCGTTCAGCACGTTCAAGAACAACACGGCGATGTGAAGCGTCTGTGGGGCAAGCTCTATGGGCAGGAAAAAAACCTCACCACCTCGTCCATTGCCCGCATGAACTTGTTTCTGCACGGCATCGAGGATTTTCAGATCGTGCGCGGCGATACCCTGCGCAACCCGGCGTTTTTCGAGGGTGATCGTCTGGCGAGCGTAACTACTCGCTCCCCTCCGCATAAATCTGCCCGGAGAGTGCCATCTGGAT
>ERZ1645187.105-NODE-105-length-79951-cov-9.565923_pt1 | contig 79951 bp, 70 predicted proteins | sample MGYA00575352_ERZ1645187 | MGnify/ENA primary metagenome ERZ1645187 (study PRJEB40837, sample SAMN11349314) | freshwater sediment metagenome | isolation source: river sediment | host: Sediment | place: India: Wazaribad , New Delhi | collected 2017-02-21 ... | reverse complement strand
GCCGTCTCGTCCGCCGGAACGCCGACCAGCACCGGCGCCGTCGTGTCCACCACGGCGATCACCTGCATGCATGTCGCGGTATTCCACAGCGAATCCTGACCACTCCACGTCCGATAGATCAGTCCCGAAACCGAGGTTCCTACCACCTCGTCGCTGTACGTGACCACGTATCCCGTGCCAGAACCCGCCGATAGAACGGCCTCGCCCGTTTGTTCCGGCAAAAAGCTGGCATCGCATTCGATCGTCAAGTTGCTGGGGCAAGAAATGGAAAGAGGCGTCTTGGCAACCGCCGCTTCCACTTCGTTGCTGCTCCAAACGCGGTTTTCGACCAGCACCTCGTCCAGTTGTCCTTTCAGGCCCATCCCCAGAACCAGCGGAGCGGCGCTGGCCATCGGGTGCCGAAGCACATCGTCAGAATAGGTGCCGCTGAAAATCCTTGCGCCGTTCAGATAGGCCTTGATTTCGCGGTTCGCGACGCACCTTGTCACGACCAGGTGAACCCAATCCCCCTTCGAGATATTGCCATGCGGCACCACTGTGAACGCTTCGCCCCCCTCCGGGTTTCCGTGATCAAAGCGGATGTCCTGGTTCGCCTTGGCATATAAGCCGAATTCGCCGCGGTTCCCGCCTTTCGAGAGAAAATATCCATTCTGGGGGTTGCCGGTCATTTTAAGCCGGCACGACAATGTCAAATCCCCCGTCACCTGCAGGCTCGTCGAGTTGGACACGATTACCGAATTGTTTCCGTTGAATACCCCGTACGTCCCGGACGCATCCGTCGCCGTCGTGGCGCCGGCGATCGCCGTACCGTGGTTTTCCAAACCCGAACTGTCCACCACCTCGTTCGCCGCACCGGTCCAACTCGTTTCGTCCATCAGATACCGGGCCCGGAATCGGCCCGGATGGCTGTTCGCGTCGAAGGGATCCGTCCCTTCGCCATATTCCTGAAGGGCGCTGTATCCATCCCCGTCGACGTCGGCGCCGGCATCCGTGCCATCAAAGGGATCCAGCCCATACAAGAACTCCCACGCATCCGGCAGGCCGTCTTGATCGGCGTCCGGCCATAGGCCGGCCGGGGATTCTGCGATGGGGATTTCCCAACCGATTCCGCGATTGTCGTTCGTTCCATTCGCGCTGGTCAGCCGAACGATCGTCAATTGCGTAGCATTGGTCGCCAGCAGAGTTGTTCCTCCGAAGCGACCGTTGGCTTCCTGCGCCAGCGTCAGGCCAGACGTTCCCCCGGAACCCGCATCCAAATCCATGGCGATGGATTCGGCAAACAGCGCTTCCGCTTCTTCCACCTGCACGGAGAATCTCGCGGCGCCGCCCGCGAGAGGCTTCGACGGTTTCCAAAGAATCCGAACCTCATCCACGGCATTCGAAACGCTTGGATCCGAACCCATCGCGTATTCCACCCAGTTGTCCATGGGCATGTCCGGCAATCCATCCCCGTCGGGGTTCCCGTCCGGAAGTTCATTCGTCCAGCTGCCGAACCAGAACTCTTCCCAATCGTCCGGGAGCCCGTCTTCATCGCGGTCCTTGGTGTGTCCTTTCACCGCGGCCAAATAGGGCAAGCCGTTGGTCGGCCGAACGTGGGTGACACCCGCCCCATCCTCCGCATCGAACGCATACCAGATCTGGCTGGCGGGAGGAAACGGCCCGATTTCGGCCTGCCACCATTCGTTGCTGCCGCTTATCTGCCAGAATTCCAGCGCCGCGCGTTCCCACAGCATGCCATTGACGCTGTAATCGGCGAAAGCGCTCACGAGCGTCTGCGAAGGCGATGCAAACAAATTCAGACTCAGCACGTCGTCCGAGGTCAGGCCCCCGTTAGCCGGCCAATGATAAATATCCCCGATCCAGGTGGTGGCCTCTCCGTCGGCCACCGTGAATCCAAAGTTGTTTCCGCCGTTGTTGTCGTAGTTGGTCTGGATTCCATCGACGATTCCAACCAAATATTCAACTGAATCGCCTGAAGCAAAACGCCCGATCCTGCCCCGCCACAATTCATTGCTGCCCAGTACGCCGGCCGGATGCAACCATGCTCCCGACCAGTTGGAATTCACTCCGTACAGGGCGAATCCGGTCTCTCCGGCTCCCGCCGGCAAGGTTTCCGTTTGAACGTAAACATCTTGCCCGGCTTGAGGAAACGACGGTTCGTGAACGGTGTTTCCCAGCCATTCTACGGCATTGGATTGCGCATGGGATTCTCCACCCATGCATCCGATGAAACCAATGAATACTCCGGCCAACCAGCATTGCGTCCTCATTCGTCACCCTTTCGCTTCATCGGTGGACACTCATCAAGAGTACAAATTTTATGTAATAATTATGAATTGTTGTAGTTAAAATATTGTTATGTTCTTGAGCGCAAGCGATTGCGAACACCCATCCATAAGATATATATGGAAGAGGTTGGACAAAATGTCGCACCTGCGCCGGGCAGATTGGCGCAGCGCCCATATCTAGACGACTTTCCCCGACGGCGGGGCAACACGATTCGGTCCATGCCCGCTTGACGGAAACCCTCATTTTCCGCGCCGTTCCCGGACTTGGCATGGCATCTGCTCCATGGGAATCGCAATGACAGACAACGCCAACCATCCAACACCGGCCCCTGCGGGCGAGCGCAAGTTGCTCCGCTGGATCTTGGTTTTGCAGGTCGTGATCTTGGCCTGGCTGGCCAAAAACCACTTTGACGGGGCATTCAGCCGCAGACCCCACAACCCACCTGCGGTCGCAACCCAACCGGACACTCCCCCCTCCTTGGAGCCATCCGCCCAACCGAGTGCCCCGTCATCTTTTTCGCTTCTGCCGCGCCTCGCCGTCTTCCGACGCCCGGCGCCCGCACCGCGTTACCGCCATCCCGCCGACCGCATGCGCGACGAGATGGAACGCATGATGGCCCAGGCCAACCAGGCCTTCGCCGGATTCGATTCCTTCTTCGGACCCGACCCGGCCTGGGCGTCTCTCCCCGCCTCCCCCGCCATGAATCTGCGCGAGCTGGACGACGCCTATGAACTCTCCCTCGCCATGGCCGACCCTAATCCCGCCAATCTCGATGTCCGCCTCGACGGGCGCCTGCTCAGCGTCTCCTCCCACCAGGACACCCGGACCCCGCACGCGTCCGCCTCGCAGAGTTTCAACTCTCGCGTATTGCTGCCGGGCCCCGTCGATCCGGACGCTTCTTTCCAGATCACGAACGTCAACGACCGCGTCTGCATCCGCATCCCCAAACCCGCCGCGACCGCCACCGCGTCCGGCAAACCCTGATCCCCGCCACCGAGGAGACTCCCCATGAGCGACACCGGAATCACCGCCATCAACGAGAAGGTCAAGGAAGAGAGCGCCTTCGTCGCCGCCCTGCGCGGCGAAATGGAAAAAGTCATCGTCGGCCAGCGCTATTTGCTCGACCGCCTGATGATCGGCCTGCTGGCCAACGGCCACCTGCTGCTCGAAGGCGTGCCCGGCCTCGCCAAGACGCTGGCCGTCAAGACGCTGGCCGCCGCCATCCACACCTATTTCCACCGCATCCAGTTCACGCCCGACCTGCTGCCCGCCGACCTCGTCGGCACGCAGGTCTACAACCCCAAGACCGGCGACTTCGGCACCCGCAAGGGCCCCGTTTTCGCCAACATCATCCTGGCCGACGAAATCAACCGCGCCCCCGCCAAGGTGCAGTCGGCCCTGCTCGAAGCCATGCAGGAACGCCAGGTCACCATCGGCCAGGAAACCTTCAACCTGCCGGATCCGTTCCTCGTCCTTGCCACGCAGAACCCCATCGAGCAGGAAGGCACCTATCCCCTCCCCGAAGCGCAGGTCGACCGCTTCATGCTCAAGCTCGTCGTGAAATACCCCTCCCTCGAGGAAGAACGCCGCATCCTCGACGCCAACGCCCGCACCGAAGTCGTCCGCCACGTGCGCGCCGTCGTCGAACCCGACGCCATCCGCCGCGCGCGCCAGACCGTGGACGAAATCTACGTCGACGACAAGATCAAGGACTACATCCTCTCCATCGTCTTCGCCACGCGCGATCCCGCCGCCTACAAGCTCGACGCGCTGAAGGACAATATCCGCTACGGCGCTTCGCCGCGCGCGACCCTCTTCCTGACCCTCGCGGCCCGTGCCCACGCTTTCCTCCAGGGCCGCGGCTACGTCACCCCGCAGGACGTCAAATCGATCGCCCCCGACGTTCTCCGGCACCGCGTCATCCCCTCCTTCGAGGCCGAAGCCGAGGAAATGACGGCCGACAAGATCGTCGCCACCCTGTTGAACGAACTGCCCGTGCCGTAAAGCGAAGAATCGGAATGATGGAATATTGGAACATCGGAATGACGGGCATCCAACCTCCCCATTCTCCCGCTCTTCCAATATTCCATCCTTCCGCTTTTCCATCCTTCCATTCCCCCTAGCCGCTTATGATCCCGCGCGAGACATTGAAGAAAATCCGGCGGATCGAAATCCGCACCCGGCGCTCGGTCAACGACGTCTTCGCGGGCCGCTACCATTCGGTGTTCAAGGGCCAGGGCATGGAGTTCCAGGAGGTGCGCGAATACGTGCCCGGCGACGACATCCGGTCCATCGACTGGAACGTCACCGCCCGCACCGGCTCCCCCCACGTCAAGAAGTTCACCGAAGAGCGCGAGCTGACCGTCATGCTGCTCGTGGACGTGTCGACTTCCAATCGCTTCGGCTCCACCGCGCAGCTCAAGCGCGATCTCGCCGCCGAGATCGCCGCCGTCCTCGCCTTCTCCGCCATCACCAACCACGACCGCGTGGGCCTGATCCTCTTTTCCGACCGCGTGGAAAAGCACATCCCGCCGCGGAAGGGCCCCACCCACGTCCTGCGCGTCGTCTCGGAAATCCTGAACGCCAAGCCCACCTCCCCGCGCACCGACCTCGAGCCCGCCCTGCGCTACCTCAACCGCGTCGTCCGCCGCCGCTCGGTCGCCTTCCTGATTTCCGACTTCATCGCCCCGTCCTGCGAGCATTTGCTGCGCGTCACCGCCCGCCGCCACGACCTCGTCAGCCTCGTCGTCGGCGACAAGCGCGAAAGCGCCCTGCCCGCCGTCGGCCTCGTGGATTTCGAAGACGCCGAGACCGGCCGGCGCATCGTGGTGGACACCTCCCACGCGCCGACCCGCCGCGCCCTTCTGGCCCGGCAGTCCGAGCGCCGCCAGACCCTCCTGCGGCAACTCGCCCGCGCCCGGTCCGACGCCATCGAACTCCACGCCGGCGAACCCTACGGCCGCGAACTCGTCCGCTTCTTCCGCCAACGGGAGAAACGCCGATGAACCCGCTCCCCTCCATGCGCTTGCTCGCGCTTGCCCGCCGAAGCCTTGGCGAAGGTGGGGCTCGCGGTTTTTCCACGGTGTGGAAAACTTTTTTCCACGGTGTGGAAAAATCCGCCATTCTTCATTCTTCATTCTTCATTCTCAATTTGGCTCTGCTGGCCGGCTGCTCACAGCCGCCCCCGCCGCCGCCGGAACTGCCTGCCGGTCAGGACTTCTCCGTTTCCGCGACGATGTCCACCAACCGGATCCGCATCGGCGATCCCGTCGACGTGGCGCTTACCGTCCTGCACCGCGACGGCACGACCGTCGGCTTCCCCAATCCCGCCAACGGCAAGGATGTCGTCGTCCGCGACGCCAAGACCGAAACCGAAACCTTCCCCAACGGCCTGCTCCGCACCGTCCAAAAACTGCGCCTGACTTCGCTGACGATCACCAACCATGTCGTCGGCGAAAAAGCCGCGATTCTGCTCTCCACGCCCGACGGCGTGAAGACCAACGCCTATCCGTTCCTGTCGCTGGAAGTCGTCTCTTCGCTGAAGCCCGGCGAACAGGACATCCGCCCCGCCAAGGGCGGCCTTGCCCATTGGCCCGCCCCGCCGTCGCGCTGGCTCTGGATCGCGCTGGGAATTCTGGCCGTCTTGGCCGCCGCGTTCCTCGCGCTGCGCAAGGTCCTGCTGACCCCGCGCACCTTCCTGCACCTGCCGCCGCCGGTACCGCCGCACGAGATCGCCCTGAACGCCCTGGCCGACTTGCGCGCCAAGGGCTGGATCGAGGCGCTGCAGATCGAGCCGTTCTACGTCGCGCTCTCCGGCATCGTCCGCCGCTATCTCGAAGGCCGCTTCGGCCTGCGCGCCCCCGAACGCACCACCGAAGAATTCATCCGCGACGCCCTGTCCTCCCGCAAGCTTTCCGACGCCCACCGCGACCTCGTCGCCGGATTTCTCGAGCAATCCGACCTCGTGAAATTCGCGCGCCACGCGCCGGGACCGTCCGACATGCACAACGCCTTGGATTCCGCCGAATGCCTCGTCCGCGAAACCATGCCCGCCGACCCCTCTGAAACAGCACGCCGAAAGGAATCGCCATGAATACGTTCCGGGCTCCGGCCTTTGCGTTCGTTTGCCTCCTGTCTTCGGTGCTGGCCGGCTCCGCCGCTCCGGACTTCGCCCAAACCGTCCGCGACTTCAGCGCCAACCGCTACAAGTTGGAGCAAGACTTGTCCGCCCGCCTGAACCTGCCCTTGCCGCCCGAAGCGGAAACCTTCTTCCAGGCGGCTCTGGCGGGCGATTGGTCCGCCGTTTCGAACCAACTGACCCAGATGAAAGCCCAAGATCCCTGCCAGCCGCGACAGGACGCTTTCATGAATGAATTGTGGGGCCCCCTCCATGAAACCTGGGGGCTGTACGAAGTCTGGGCCGGCTTGAAGGAAGATTCCGGCTTGATGGCCGCGTTCATCGATCCGATCATGGAAGTCCTGCCGGCCGGCAGCATCTACTTCGGCGGCACCGACGCCGGCCGTTTCGCCATCACCGCGGTCAACGCGCTGCGGGATCCTCCGCTCGCGTTCTGTCTCACGCAAAACGCCTTGGCGGACAATTCGTATCTGGCCTATCTGCGCGCAATCTACGGCGACCGGATCTGGCTGCCGTCGCAGGAAGACAGTCAGGCCGCCTTCAACCAATACGTGGAAGACGTCAAAGCCGGTCGCATCCCGGCCGGAGCCGACGTCAAAATCGAAGACGGCAAGATCCACGTCGAGGGCGTCGCCGGGGTGATGATGATCAACAGCATCCTGGCCCAGAAGATCTTCGACCGCAACAAGAACGCCCACCCCTTTTTCGTCGAAGAAAGCTATGTCCTGCCCTGGATGTATCCCTATCTGGAACCGCACGGACTGATTCTCAAGCTCAATGCCGAACCCCGGCCGGAATTGTCCGCCGAGACCATCGCGAACGACCGCCGGTACTGGGACGAGACCGAAGCCAAGCTCCTGGCCGTGCCGGGATTCGCCGACAACGACGACGCCCGGAAGATCTTCTCCAAGCTGCGGGCCGCCATTGCGGGCGTGTATGAATACCGCAAGCTGGACGCGGAAGCGGAGGCGGCCTTCCGCCAGGCGATCCGCCTGTGCCCGACTTCGCCCGAAGCGAATTTCCGCTTGGCGGATCTGCTCGCCTCCCGCCAACGCCTGGACGAAGCCATCCGGATCATGGAAGGGTTCCTCTCCCTGAATCCGCCCAAGGATCAGGCGGACCGCGCGAAGGGATACCTTCAGCAGTTGAAACAAACCCAGAAACAAAACAACCGGCCGGAAGACGCGGCCCCGCCGCTCTCCGCCGCGCAACCCGCATAATGATCGTTTTCCGCCATCCTTATTTGCTCTTGCTCCTGCTGCTGGTGCCGGCGCTGGTTTGGCTGCGCTACGCCCGGCGGCGGCAGGCGCCGCTGACCTTCTCCGACGGCGCCGCGCTGCTCGGCCTGCCGCGCTCGCCGTGGCTGGCCCTGCGCAAGCTGCCGCCCGCCCTCTTCGCCGCCGGCTTGGTTTTCCTGATCGCCGCCGCCGCCCGCCCGCAGAAGGGCATGAGCGAATCGCGCGTGGAGACCGAAGGCGTGGACATCGTCCTCGTCGTGGACACCTCGACCTCGATGCGCGCCGACGACTTCTCGACCGCGACCAAGCGCATGGACCGCCTCGACGCCGCCAAATCCGTGCTCGCGCAGTTCATCCAGGCGCGGCCCGACGACCGCATGGGCATCGTCGCCTTCGCCGCCATGCCCTACACCATCGCGCCGCTGACCACCGACCACGCCTGGCTGATGCTCCAGATGGACCGCCTGCAGACCGGCATGCTCGAAGATGCCACGGCCATCGGCGACGCCATCGCTTCCGGCGTCAACCGCCTCCGCGATTCGCAGGCCAAATCGAAGATCGTGATTCTCCTCACCGACGGCATCCACAATGCCGGACGTCTCACGCCGCCGGACGCCGCGCAGGCCGCCGCCGCGCTCGGCATCAAGGTCTACACCATCGGCGCCGGTTCCGACCGGCCCCGCGCCACCGGCATCTTCGGCTTCGTGCAGGGCGGCAACGAAATCGACGAAGCCACGCTCAAGAAGATCGCCGAAATCACGAAAGCGAAGTATTTCCGCGCCACGGACCTGAAGAGCCTCGAAGAGACGTACCAGGCCATCGACCAGATGGAAAAGACGAAGATCGAGCTCGACCAGTACACGCGCTACGAAGAGAAGTTCGCGCCGTTCCTGGTCCTGGGCCTGCTGTGCCTGGCCCTTGAAACCCTGCTGGGCTTCACCCGCCTCGGGAGACTGCCATGAAGTGGGGCAACGCCCAGCTCCTGGTTTGGCTACCGCTGGCGATTCCGCTGGCCTGGGCGCTCTTCGCGCTGCTGCGCCGCCGGCGCCGCGCGCTGGCGCAGCTCGTCGATCCGGCCATGCTCGGCGTCCTCGCCCCGGCCTGGAATCCCGCGCGCGCCAAATCGCGGCTCGTTCTCCGCGTCCTGGCGCTCGCGCTGCTCGTCCTCGCCCTCGCCCGTCCGCAATGGGGCTTCCATTGGGAAGACGTCCGCCGCAAAGGGCTCGATCTGATGATCGTGCTGGACACCTCGCGCTCGATGATGGCCTCCGACATCAAGCCCTCGCGCCTGCAGCAGGCCAAGTGGGGCGTGCGCGACCTCCTGCGCAACCTGCGCGGCGACCGCGTCGGGCTCGTGCCCTTCGCCGGCTCTTCCATTCTCCAGTGCCCGCTCACGATCGATTACGCCGCGTTCACGATGACGCTCGACGACATCTATTCCGGCATCATCCCGCGCGGCGGCACCGCCATCGAACAGGCCCTGCGCACCGCCAGCGACGCCTTCCCCGCCGAGGGCGCCGCCGACCGCGTCGTTCTGCTCATCACCGACGGCGAAGACCACGAAGGCGATCCGCTGAAGCTCCTCCCCGAGTTGAAGGAAAAGGGCATCCGCGTCTACACCATCGGCATCGGCACGCTCGAAGGCGAAATGGTGCCCGCCGCCGAGGGCCAAGGCGGCTACTTCAAGGACCGCCAGGGCCAGATCGTCAAGACGGCCCTGAAGGAAGACGTTTTGCAGAAGCTCGCGCTGGGCACCGGTGGCACCTACGTCCGTTCCGCGCCGGGCGACACCGGCCTCGAACGCGTCTTCAACGAGAGTATCAACAATCTCAAGCGGTCCGAGCAGGAAACCCGCACGGCGAAAATCTACGAAGAGCGCTTCGTCTGGGCCATCGCCGCCGCCCTGCTGCTGCTGGCGTGGGAGGCCGCGCTGTCCGACCGCCGGAAACCCAACGGGGAGGCCGGCGCATGAAAAATTTCAATATCCAATATCCAATGTCCAATAACCAATCTTCAAGTGAACGGCCTCAAGTAAGCCGGAATTCAGGGATTAGGATTCAGGATTCAGGCGGGGCAAGGCATCCTTACCGAGCCGGGCTGTCCCGTTGGATATTGGATACTGAATATTGGATATTGAATATTCGGCCTTCCCGTGCCCGGCTCACCGGGACGGTTCGCCCTACCGGTTTTGCCCTCGCATTTTCGCTTCTGATGATGTGGGGGTCAGATCCCGCGCGCGCCGCCGATCCTTCCGCCCGCGCTTCGTTCGACGCGGGGCTGCAGGCCTTCGCCGCGAGCAACTATCCCGCCGCCAGCAACGCCTTCCTCGAAGCCGCCGCCGCCGCGCCCGCCGAGAAGCTCGATCCCGCCGCCGCCTACTACAACGCGGGGCTGTCCGCCTACGCCGGCGGCGATTTGAAGGCCGCCGCCGATTCTTTCGCCCGCGCCGCCTCGGGTTCCGACCTGCGCCTCCAGTCGCAGGCCTACTACAACCGCGGCAACGCCCTGTTCCACCAAGCCGGCGGTCCCGCCGCGGCGATGCAACCGGCCGCCATGCCGTTGCCGACCCCGTCCACCCAGGAACTGGCCAGCGCCGAATCTTCGGTCGGCGAAGCCATCCAGATGTACGAAAACGCCATCGCGCTCGACCCCAAGGACGTCGACGCCAAGGCCAACTACGAACTCGCCGTCCTGAAGCAGCAGCAACTCCAGCAGCAGAAGCAACAGCAACAGCAGCAACAGAACCAAGACCAAAACAATCAACAGAATCCGGACCAGAACCAACCCAACCAACAACAGGAGGAACAGAAGGACCAGAAACAAGACCAACAACAACAGCAACAGCAGGCGGAGCAACAGCCCCGGCCTGAGAACCAACCCGATCAACAACAGCAACAGGAGGAGGAGCAGATCAAAGAAGACAAACCCACAGAAGAAATGACGCCCGAGGAAGCCGCGATGATGCTCGATGCCATGAAGGCGCAGGAACAATCCCAGCGCGATCAGCTCCATCCCTTCTTCGGGCGCCCCGTCCCCGTCGAAAAAGACTGGTGAAAACAATCCGATTTTCTCGCCAAGAACGCAAAGGTCGCCAAGATGTGATTGGATGAATCCCCTCCATCCACTATGATCCGCGGCGTTTGAACCCTATGATCCCATTCCGCAAATATCCAAATGGCCGCCTCGAAACGCGACGCCCGCGCTTCGCGTCCTTGGCGTTCTTTGCGAGAGGGATCTTCGCTTGGGCGTTCGTTTTCGCGTTCGTCCTCGCCGCGCGCGCGACGGACGTGACGTTCGACGTGCAGCCGCGGCTGCTGAACCTCGGCGAAACCGCGCAGGCCACCCTCGTATTCCACGGCGTGCGCAGCGCCCCCAACGTCGAATTTCCCCAGATTCCCGGGCTCCAGATCACGGGCACCGGCCAGCAGATGCAGTTCGGCACCGGCGGATCCCGCGTCAGCCTGACCTACAACCTCTTCCCCCAGAAACCCGGCACGCACGTCATCGGCCCCTACGAACTCGAGTACAACGGCGAGAAAATCCAGATTCCGCAAGTCACCCTCGAAGTCCGCGCGCCGGCCGGCAACGCCGGCGCCGCGACCAACGAAATGATCTTCGCGCGGATCTCGCTGCCCGACAAGCCCCCCTACATCCATCAGGTCTTCGATCTCGTCCTGAATCTCTATTCCCTGCCCGGCGTGGAACTGGCCCGCGACGTCAATCTGCTCGGCGGCTTTCCGGAATCCGGATTCGCCGTCGGGAATTTCGAAGAGCTCCAGACGGTCCGCGAAGAAGTCGACGGCCAGTTCTACAACCTGCGGCGGTTCCGGGCCAAGGCCCGCGCGCTGACGGCCGGCACCTTCGATCTGCGGCCGGCCCTGCGCGTCGGGGTCGTGGATCCCAACCAGCGCCAGCAGCGGCGCGACCCGTTCGGGTTCTTCGATCCCTTCGCCGGCCCGTCCGCCACGCCGGTCAGCGTGGCCGCGCCGCCCGCGAAGCTAACCGTCCTTTCCATTCCCGAGGAAGGCCGTCCCGCCGATTTCGCCGGCGCCGTCGGCCAGTTCGAGTTCGCGATGGACGTGCGCCCGCGCGACCTGAAGGTCGGCGAGCCCATCACGGTGACCTGCCGGCTGCGCGGCGCGGGCAACATCGCTTCCGCTTTGCCGCCGGCCTATCGCGACGCGGAAGCCTTCAAGGCCTACGATGCGCGGCAGGTCGGCGACGTGCCCGATCCGGCCGCCGGCGACGGCGCCAAGACGTTCGAACAGGTCGTCATTCCGCGCACGGACGCCTTGAAGGAATTGCCGGCGCTGCGGTTTTCGTATTTCGATCCCGCGGCGGCGCAATATCGCACCGTTTCGGCCGGACCGTTCCCGCTGACGGTGCATCCGTCCGAAAACGGCGGCAGCGCCTTGCTGCTCCAGGTGCCCGGCGGCGTTGCGACCGGCGGCGGCTCGCTCGTGCTGGGCTCCGACATCGTGTATCTCAAACCCGCGCCGGCCCATTGGCGAAACGGCGGCGGCCTGGCCGCGCACGCGCCGCTGGTGATCGGCCTGCACGCCGCCGCGCCCTTCGCGCTGGCCGGCCTGTTTTTCGCCACGCGGCGCCGCAATCGCCTCGCGACCGATATCGCCCTGGCCCGCCGCCAGAAGGCGCCGCGCAGCGCGCGCGCCAACCTGCGCAAGGCCGAAGCCGCGCTAAAGGAATCCGCCGCGCCCGCCGCCGTCTTCGCGCCGCTGGCCGCCGCCGTGGCCGATTACTTCGGGCATCGCCTCAATCTGCCGCCCGGCGCGGTGGATGCCCCGCTCATCCTCGACAAGCTCCGCGCCGCGCAGATCGGCGAGGCCGCCCAAGCGAAATGGCAGGCGTTCTTCGCCCTGTCCGAGCAGATCCGCTTCGCCTCGTCGTCCGCGCTCTCCCGCGACGAACTGGAAACCTGGCTGGCCGACGTGGCCGCCCTGCTCCGGAAAGCGGAAAGGGTGAAACTGTGATAAAAAGAAGTCAGAATTCAGGATTCAGAATTCAGAAGCGAATCGTTCGTTTTCTGGGATTGATCCTGCTGGCCGCGACAGCCGCGCTGGCCGCGCCGGAAGGCGTGGCGAGCTACGAGCGGACCTTTGCCGACGCGGCGCGGGCCTACGACGAAAACCGCCTGCCGGAAGCGATCGCGGGCTTCGAAACGCTGGCGAACGCAGGCCAACGGATGCCCGAGGTGCTTTTCAATCTCGGCAATGCATATTACCGGAACGGAAATCTCGGCCAGGCCATCCTGGCCTATCGCCAAGCCCAGCGGCTGGCTCCGCGCGATCCCGACGTTCGCGCCAACCTCGGTTTCGCCGCGCAATCCGCCGGCATCGAGCTGCCCGCGCGCAATCCGCTGGCGGCGATCCTGATCGATTTCAGCCGCGCGGAATGGCTCGCGTTCGGATCGGCCGCGTTCTGGTTGCTGTTCCTGGCGCTGGCGGCGTGGATCGGGGCGCCTCGATTCCGCTTCGTCTCGCGTCCGCTGGCCGCCGTTTTCGCGGCGCTGCTGCTGCTCGCCCTGGCGGGCGCATGGGCGCACCGCGACCTGCGGCAGACGCCCGAAGGCGTCGTGATGACCCGCGATCAAAAGATCCTCTCCGGCCCGCTGGCTACAGCCACGCCGCTGCTCGCGGTTCCCGAAGGCGCGATCGTCCGCATGCTGGACGTGCGCGGGAATTGGGTCGAGACCGAACTTGGGGAAACGCACGGCTGGCTCCCCGCCGCCGCCCTCACCCCCGTGCGCTGACGCTCAGCGCTTCAGGAAATACTTCGTCGCGCTGCGCACGATTTCGGCGCACTGCCACAAGACGTCGCGGCAAAACCCGTTCGTGATGCCCGGCGCGAATTCGCTGCTGCCGCCCCACGGCCAATAGATGCCGGTCAACGCGGCGGAGGCGTTGTCGCCGTGGAGCACCTGGCACCACATCGGCCGCGCGTATTTCTGCACGGTGGGCAGGCTCTTCGGCGCGCCCATCACGGTTTGGGCGCATTCCGGCGCCGACACGAAGCTCATGAAGGCGTTGTCCGGTTCGCGCCGGACGTAGAAGTCGCCCTTCCGCTCGGCGCAGCCGATCGGGAACCCGATGAAAAACCCGCGGGCCAGATCCTGGCCGTTCAGATGCAGTTGCGCCGTTTCCTGCACGAGCGCGACCAGGCGCGGATGCAGCGCGTCGTCGCTGTCGAGACGCGTCGTGATGCGGATCTTGCCCGGCTCTTCGCGGCGGCGGATCTCCGCCAGGGCGGCTTCCTCGTCGAACGCCGAACAGTAGACCGGGCGGAGAAATTCGTAGCGGACGGTCAGCGCGGCCATGCGCTCCTTGAAAGGCACGGGCGTGGCCCAATCCAGGAACACCAGCCACTGGAAGGCGCCTTCGGTCTGGCGCTGAAGGGACGGCAGGCATACGCGTTCGAACAAGTCGAACCGGCGCGTCAGCCAGCCGACGTCGAGTCCCCGGTGCGGCGCGGTTTTCGCGCCGGCCGGCGCGTCCGCTTTCAGCGGAACGTTGAAGCGCGTCAGGATGAAATGCTCGAACGGATTCATGAAACATCAGGATGCCAGCGCGCCGAAACGCAAACAAGCGTTTTCGGGACGTCAGCGCCGGCGGGCCAGCAAGGCCAGGAACAGGGGGCCGCCGAGGACGGCGGTCAAGGCGCCGACGGGCACTTCGAGCGGAGCGGCGGCCCAGCGGCCGGCCGCGTCGCACGCCGCCAGCAAGGCGCCGCCGAACAGGAAAGAACACGGCAACACCGCGCGCAGGTCGGGGCCGACGATCCGCCGAACGGCATGCGGCGCCAGCAGGCCGACGAATCCGATCGGACCCGCCACGGCGGCGACGCCGGCGGACGCGATACCCGCGCCGATGGCCGTCCAGCGGCGCACGCGCGCCACTTCGACCCCCTGCCCCGCCGCCATGTCTTCGCCGAGTCCGAGCGGATTCAACGAACGGGCCTGCGCGGCCAAGATCGCGATGCCCGGCACGGCCAGCGCCGACAAGGCGCCGATGGAACGCCAATCCGCCGCATCGAGGCCCCCGAGCAGCCAGCGGTGGAATTCCGCGAGTTTCCACGGCGAAACGAAGCCGCTGACGACCATGATGGCCCCGCCGCTGATCACGCCAACGGTGACGCCGGCCAGCAAGAGCGTCTGCGTGCCGGCGCCGCCCGAACGCCGCGCCAGCGACAACACCAAGCCCAACGCGCCGGCTGCGCCGGCCAGCGCCAGCGCCTGGGAGGTGTTCAACGGTCCCCACGCGAACCACAAAAACGGGCAGATGCGCGCCAGAAACGCCCCCAGGCTCGCGCCGCCCGCGATGCCCAGCGTCCACGGTTCGGCCAGCGGATTCCGGAAAATCACCTGCAGCGCCGCGCCGGCCATCGCCAGCGCCCCGCCTGCCAAGAGGCCCATCAGCACGCGCGGAACGCGGATCTGGAAGAAAATCATGCCGTCGGCCGTCCATTCGCCCACGACGAACCCGAAAACCTGCCGCAAACTCAGTTTTTCGGCCCCGATCCACGGAAAAATCGCCAAAAAGGCGACGAAAATGGCCAAAAAGGCGTAAATTTTCCTGTTTTTGTTCATTTTTTCGCCAAAACGATCGGATTTTGCGTTTCCGGACGCCGGAGGACCTCGATTTTGTCGCCATAGGCCGCCGCCAGGCGATTTTCGGTCAAAATATCGGCCGGCGGACCGTCTGCGGCGATTTTTCCGTCCTGGACCAGGATCAAGCGATCGCAAAACAAGCCGGCCAGGTTCAAATCGTGCATGACGGCGACGACGCGCAGGCCGCTTGCGGCGCGGCGGGCCAGAATTTCCATGACGGCGGCGGCTTGGTGCAGGTCGAGGGCCTGCGTGGGTTCGTCGAGCAGCAGGATTTCCGTTTCCTGCGCCAAGGCGGAAGCGATCCACGCGCGGCGGCGCTCGCCGCCGGAGAGCTGCGACAGCGGTCGCTGCCGCAACGCTTCCAGGCCCACGTCGGCCAAGGCGCGCGCCACGGCGTCGCGGTCGGCGGCGGTGGAGAGATCCAGCGAGCCGCCATGCGCATGCCGCCCCATCGCGACGACTTGCTCGACGGCGTAGTCGAACAAAACGGAGCATTCCTGCGGCAGAAATCCGAGGCGGCGGGCCAACGCCAGGCGGCGCATCCCGGCGAGCGGGCGGCCGCCGAGTTCCGCCGCGCCTTCACGCGGCGCGAGCAAACCCGCCGCGATTTTCAGCAGCGTGCTTTTGCCGGAGCCGTTGGGGCCGACGATGCCGCAAAGCGGTTCGCCGCCGAATGAAAGCGCCGGAATGCGCAGCTCCCAGGCGGCCGATTCGTAAGAGAAGCGGAGATCATGAAGCGCAAGCTGGCCGGATGAAGACATCAATGTTCAATATCCAATATTCAATGTCCAATGATCAAGTGTTTGAACATTGAAGATTGAATATTGATTATTGAATATTGGGCTTGTCACGCTTCGGGCTTGGGCGCGACGGCCAACTTGATGTGGATGTCGCGCAGCTGCTTGTCGTCCACGGAGGACGGCGCGTTCATCATCAGGTCCATGGCTTTCTGCGTCTTCGGGAACGCGATGACGTCGCGGATGCTGTGGCGTCCGGCCAGCAGCATGACGAGGCGGTCGGCGCCGATGGCGAGGCCGCCGTGGGGCGGCGTGCCGTATTCCAGCGCGCGGATCAGATGGCTGAAACGGCTCTGGATTTCGGACTCGGGCAGCCCCTGGATCTTGAACATGCGCGCCTGGAATTCCGGATCGTGGATGCGGATGCTGCCGCCGCCGAGTTCGGTGCCGTTGAGCACGATGTCGTAGGCCTGGGCGCGCACCTTTTCGGGATCGGTGTCCAGCAGCGGCACGTCTTCGGGCTTCGGCGAGGTGAACGGATGGTGCACGCTGACGAGACGGCCTTCGTCGTTGCGCTCCATCAGCGGGAAATCGACGACCCAGGTGAACTTGTAGACGTCCTGCGGGATGGCGCCGGCGTGCGCTCCGGCCAGCAGGCGGATGCGCCCGAGCACCGGCAGCACCTTTTCGGCCTTGTCGGCGCCGAACAGCACGAGGTCGCCGGGCTGGATGCCCAGCGCGGTTTCCAAGCCGACCTTTTCGGCGTCGGTGAAGAATTTGACGATGGGCGATTTCCAGGTGCCGTCTTCCTGCACGCGGATGTAGGCCAGGCCGCCGAGGCCGCCTTCCTTGGCGAGACCGGTCCAATCTTCTTCCACCATCTTGATCGGCGCATGGGCGAGGCCCTTGGCGTTGATGGCCTTGACCACGCCGCCGCCTTCCAGCGCGCGGGCGAACACCTTGAATTGCGTGCCCTTGAACACGTCGGCGAGATCCACGATCTCCATGCCGAAGCGCAGGTCGGGCTTGTCGCTGCCGAAGCGGTCCATGGCTTCGCGGTAGGTCATGCGCGGCAGCGGCAGCGCGGGCACCGGCAGGCCGGCGGCCTGCATCAGGCGCGCGACCAGGCCGTCGACGGTTTCGATGACGTCGTCGGCGGTCACGAAGGACATTTCGATGTCGATCTGGGTGAATTCGGGCTGGCGGTCGGCGCGCAGGTCCTCGTCGCGGAAGCAGCGGGCGATCTGGACGTAGCGGTCCATGCCGGACATCATCAAGAGCTGTTTGTACTGCTGCGGGGCCTGCGGCAGGGCGAAGAACATGCCGGGGCAGACGCGGCTGGGCACGAGGTAGTCGCGCGCGCCTTCGGGCGTGCTCTTGGTCAGGATCGGCGTTTCGATCTCCATGAACTGGTTTTCGTCGAAATAGTTCCGCGCGGCCTGGATCAGGCGGTGGCGGAGCTGGAGGGCCTTCTGCATCGCGGACCGGCGCAGGTCGAGATAGCGGTATTCGAGGCGCAGGTCTTCGCTGACGTTTTCCGCGCTGCGGTCGTCGAGCGGGAACGGCGGCGTATGGGCCTTGTTCAGCACGGCGATGGCGGTGGACCGGACTTCGATGCCGCCGGTGGCGATGCGGTCGTTGACCATGTCGGCCGGACGCGGGCGCACCTCGCCCGCGATCTGCACGACGAATTCGCCGCGGCACGCCTGCGCCGCGTCCCACGCCGCCTGCGAATCCTGCGGATCGAACACGCACTGCGTGACGCCGTAGCGGTCGCGCAAATCGAGGAAAATCAGTCCGCCGTGGTCGCGCACGCTGTCCACCCAGCCGCACAATTCCACTTTCGCGCCCGCATCGGAGGGGCGCAGCTGTCCGCACGTATGTGTCCGCATCTTCATTGGATCGCTCCTTTTCCTGAAAAATCGACGAGCCGCGACTCTACGCGAGCGCCGCCCCGCGCGCAAACAAAACCGGCGCGGTCAGAACCGCTCCGACCCGAACCGGACGATCCGGTCCGGAGCCGGCGGGGGCGGCGGCGGATCGTCGAGAGGCTGCGGGGGCGCGGACCGGGTGAACAGGCGGACTCCGTGGGATACGCCCAGAATGGCGCCGGCCAGCAGCGCCAGCAGCGCCAGCAGCCAGATGACGATCAGCAAGGGGGCCGGATCCGTGGGATAATCGCGGTTGGCGTCGAGGACCGCGCCGGAAATCAGGCCGGCGATCGAAAAAACGAGCAGGACCATCTCGATCTGCCGGCAAACGATGTAGGCCATTTCGACGTGGGGGGCGACCCGCGGATCGGGTCCGACGATCTCGTGGAGAATGCGGCTGAGCGGATAGACCAGCATGAGCAGGCCCAGGAAAATCGGCGGCAGGGCGCCGGCCAGATCGAGGATCATGTCGCCGAAGACGATCCACAGCAGCAACGGACACAGCCAGGCGAACAGATAGCGGACCAGGTAGTGGACCGTGGAAAACCCGCGGACGAACCGGCCTCCCGAGCGGCGCCACAGCCCCCACAGCAGCGCCATCCCGCCGAGCGCGGCGCCCACCCCGCCCCACAAGCCCGGCGAGGGCGGTTCCGGCGCGCCGGCCGCCATCAGCAGCACCGCCAAGCCCAAGGGCACGAGCCCGAGCGCCAGCGTCTGGCGGACCTGCACGCCGGCCAACGGCGCCTCCGCGCCCAACGCGGGAAAAAACGGCGCGCGCGCCATCACTTCCTCCAGAACGCCGGCATGAAGATCGCCAGCACCGTGTAGAGCTCCAGGCGGCCGATCAGCATCAACGCCGTCAAGATCGCCTTGCCCGCATCGGGAATGAACGCGTAGTTCTGGGTGGGCCCCACCCCCGCGAATCCGGGCCCGACGTTGCTGAGGCAGGCGACGACCGCGGAAAACGACGTGCGGCAATCCGGCACGAACGGGATCAGTGCCAGCACTCCGAGCAGCAGCACGAACAGATACAGCAGCACGAATCCCATGATGGACAGGAGCACGTCGTCCTCCAGCGATTTGCGCCCGGCCCGGACCGGAATGACCGCCTGCGGCTGCATGAACAGGCGGATTTCGCGCGCGACGGCCTTGAGCATGACCTGGACGCGGCCGACCTTGATGCCGCCGGCGGTGGAGCCGGCGCACCCGCCCAGCAGCATCAGCAAAATCAGCAGCGGCTTGAGCAGCATGGGCCAGCGGTCGTAGTCGCCCGTGGCGAACCCCGTCGTGGTCATGAGGCTCGCGCCGGTGAACGCCACTTCCCGGAAGGCGCCGCCCCAGTCCAGCCCCGCCGCGGACCGGGCCGCGTGCAGCACCAGCGTACCCACCGCCGCGAACAGCGCGAAAGCGCCCAGGAAAAACCGCAGCTCGCCGTCCTTCCACCAGACGGCCGTTTCGCCGCGCAGCAGGCGGTAGTGCAGGGCGAAATTGATGCCGGCCAGCAGCATGAAAACCGTCAGGACGGTTTCGACGTAGACGCTGTCGAAGGCGGCGATGCTCGCCGTCCGAGTGGAAAATCCGCCCGTCGCCATGGTCGTGAAAGAGTGGCAAACGGCGTCGAACCAATCCAGGCCGCCCAACCGCAGCAGGACGATGAGCACGACGACCAGCATGACGTAGACGCCCCAGAGCATCTTGGCGGTGGACGCCACGCGCGGTTCGATGCGGTCCTTCGTCGGTCCCGGCATTTCCGCGCGGTAAAGCTGCATGCCGCCGGCCCCCACGAACGGCAAGATCGCCACCACGAGCACCAGCACGCCCATGCCGCCGATGAACTGCGTCAGCGCCCGCCAAAGCAAAATCCCCTTCGGCACGCCTTCCAGCACCGGAATGACCGACGCGCCCGTGGTCGTCATGCCGGACACCGTCTCGAACACCGCCGCGACCGGCGAGGCGATCGTGCCGGACAGCACGAAGGGCACCGCGCCCGCCAGCCCCGCGAACAGCCAGCCGAACGTCACCACCCCCAGGCCGTCCCGGCGCGACAGTTCTTGGCTATTGCGCGTCAGAAGCCACAGGACAACGGCCACCGCCAGCGTGCCGCCCGCGGCATAGACCAGCGCCGTCCAGGCGGTGGGCGGCTCGCCGTGCAGGAACGACACCAGCCCGCAGCCGCCCATCAGCAGCGCGACCACCCCCAGCAGCCAGGCGATCACGTGGAATACGGGCTTGAAATTCATCGCGGGCGCGCCTCAGGAAGTGAAGAGCGATTCCATTTTGGGCAGCGCGGCGGGCAGGCAATAGACCACCACGCGGTCTCCGGCCGCGAAGACCAAATCGCCCGTCGCCGTCTTGACCTGTCCGTTGCGCAAGGCGGTCACGATGATGACCCCGTCGGGAATCTTGAGGTCCTTGATCGCCTTGTCCGCCCACTTGTGCTTGGCCGACAGCCGCATTTCGATGAGTTCGCCGGGCAGCCGCGCCAAGATCGCCGCGGCCTGCACGTTCTTCCCGCGCACGAAATGGAGGATGGAATTGACCATCGCCAGGCGCGGATCGACGATGCGGTCCAGCAGGCGCAGCTGGTTGATGATGCCGATGTATTCCTTCTTGCCCACCTGGGCGGCCGTGAAGCGCGCGCCGAACTTTTCCGCCACCAGACAGCCGATGATGTTGTGTTCGTCGCTGCCCGTGGCCGCCACGTAGGCCATGTCCCCCGCCTCGCCGATGCCCGCCAGCGTTTCCTGGTCGAGGGCGTCGCCCTTGATCACCAGCGTGCGGTTCAGCTGCGCCGAGCAGAAGTCGGCCCGCTTCTCCTCCTGTTCGATCAGCACGATCTGCATGCGCGTGTGCTCCAGCATCCGCGCCAGCTGCAGGCCCAGTTCGCCGCCGCCCGCGATCACCACGCGCTGGAAACGCCGCTGTTCCGGCCAGGCCCACTGCATGAAATCGGCGATGGCGTCCGGCTCGCCCGCGAAATACACTTCGTCGCCCACCAGGAAGGTCGTATCGCCGTGCGGCGTCATCACCTCGTCGCCCCGCACCACCGCCGTGAAGCGGATTTTCTGGAGCCATTCCTTGCCGCCGAACAGCTTGAGCGTCGTGCCCAGCAACGGACTGTCCATATGGACCGACATGCCCACCACCATCACGCGGTCGTCCAGCAGATCGGCCACCTCGATGGAGCCCGGCAGGCGCAGCACGTTGTAGAGGTCCCGGGCGTATTCGTCGTACTGGTTCACCAGCAGATCCACGCCCAGACTGCGGAAATCGATGTGCCGGCTGGTCAGATAGGCCGACGACGAGACGCGGGCCACCGTGCGCCCCACGCCGCGGGCCCGGGCGAAAATGCAGGCCAGGATGTTCGTGTCGTCCCGGTCCGTCACCGCCACAACCATATCCGCCCGTTCGACATCGGCTTCTTCCAGCGCGGCGGGATTGGCGCCGTCCCCCTGGACGGTCATCAGGTCCAAATGGGCGTTCAAATCCGCGAGCGCTTCGGCCGAAGCATCGACCACGACCACGTCGTGTTCGTCCTCGCAAAATTTCTCCGCCAGATGGGCGCCCGTTTGGCCGCCGCCGATGATCACAATGCGCATGGTTCCGCCGCTTCCTATTTCAAACGCCGCCCATTATCCAAATCCCGCCCCCCCTTGCAAGGATAAGCCCCGTTCTGGGGGTCTCCCATGCGAGGATTCATTGAATCCTTAAATGCCAATATGGCTATTAAAATGATTATCCATTGTCCTACAATGTGATGAATATTTACATATCTGATCATAGTTAATTAACTATGATCAGAATTGGGCCTTTTCGGGTCGGTTTTCCCGGCCAGACAGGCTTTCTTTATCCTGCTTTTCTCTCTGTTCATCCCGACATCTTGCCTTCCGAACGCCCCCGTGGCAAGGTGTGGCCCATGTCCACTCCCTTTTGGAAAATGCACGGCGCCGGCAACGACTTCATTCTGGCGGATGATCGCGCCCTGGCGTTTCCCGTCCAGGATTCCGCCCGGATCGTCCGGCTGTGCGACCGCCGCCGCGGCATCGGTTCCGACGGCTTGCTCCTCATCCAGCCTTCCGCCACCGCCGATTTCCGCATGCGGTTCTTCAATCCCGACGGCTCGGAAGCCGACCTGTGCGGCAACGGGGCGCGCTGTATCGCCCGCCTCGCCCACGAAATCGGCGCGGCGCCGGCCGACATGCGCATCGAAACCGCCGCCGGCACCGTCCGCGCCGAAATCCTGCCCGCCGGCGTCCGCCTCCATCTGCCGCCCCCGAAAGACGAGCGCCTGAATCTGTCCATCGAACGGAACCGCGCGAGCCTTCCCCTCCATTTCGTCAACAGCGGCGTGCCCCATGCCGTTTGCCTCGTGGACGATCTCGCCGCCGTCGACGTCGCCGGCCTGGGCGCGTTCATTCGCCGCCATGCCCTGTTCGCCCCCGCCGGCACCAACGCCGATTTCATCCAGATCGCCGACCCGGATGCCTTGCGCATCCGCACCTACGAGCGCGGCGTCGAAGCCGAAACCCTCGCCTGCGGAACCGGTATCGTCGCCGCCGCCTGGATCGCGATAAAACTCGGCCTCGTCCGCGCCCCTGTGCGCGTGACGACCGTCGGCGGCGACGTCTTGGAAGTCGGTCTCTCGCCCCTGACCCTTGCCGGTCCCGCGGAACATTCCTTCCGGGGCGAATTCGCCTAGCGGTAGTAGAATCCCGTCAGCCCCTGGGCAACGCCCCACTCCGCCTTCTCGCTCGACACGTACGGCCCCAGCCGCGACGTCCGGATCTGCAGCAGCAACCGTTTCAGCACGTCTTCCGGCCCTTCCGCCACCAGCCGCACCGCGCCGTCGTTGAGGTTCTCGACGCCGCCCGTCAATCCCAGCTGGTTCGCCAGCCCCCGCACCACATAGCGAAAACCCACCCCTTGGACTTCCCCTTCGTAGCGCACCCGTACCTGCCGCGGCTCCGCGCTCATGCGAAATTCACCCGCACCATGCGCGTGCCGTCGCGGTCTTCGATGGCCAATCGGCCCGCGGCGACCAAGCCGGCTACGCGCCGTTCCACCTCGATGGGTTCCGTTCCCGCGGCCGCCGCCAGCGCATCGATCGCGATGGGATGCCGCGCCAGCAGTTCGACCAGCGCGGCATCGGTCATCTTCGCCGGGGAAACCGCCCGGCCCGAAAACACCGGGATCTCCGCCGCCGGCGAAAACCAGGGCGCCACCGTGCGCAGCCAGGCCTCCGGCACCCGCGGCACGTCCACTCCCGCCAGCGCCGGCCGCGTGGTCGTGTTCAGGTGCACGGCATCCGGCCGCAGCGATTTCGCCAATTCCGCGATCGCCCGCACCTGCTCCGGCGCATCGTTGAAGCGCGGCAGCAACATCACTTCGACCCACAATTTTCCGCGGTACTCCGCGCGCAGCGCCCGCTCGCCCTCCAGCAGCTTCGCGAACGTCAGCCCGGCCGCCGGCCGGTGGATGCGCCGGAACGAATCCTCGTCCCACGCGCTCAAGGTCACTTTCACCACGTCTGCTTCCGCGGCGTCCCGCCGCACGTCCGGCAGCCACATCAAAGAACCGTTGCTCAGCAGCGCCGTCTTGAATTTCCCGACGGCCTTCACGTGCCGCAGGACGTCGCCGAACCCGGCATGCATGGTCGGCTCGCCCGACCCCGACAGGGTGACGTAGTCGGCCCGGTGCCCTTCCGCCTGCCAACGGTCGAACTCCGCCAGCACCGCCGCCGTCGGCACCCATTCCTTGCGCGCCGCCGTCAGTTCCGTCGTCGGCGCCACCTGGCAGAATACGCAGTTCTCGGTGCAGACCTTCAGCGGATTCAGGTCCACGCCCAGCGACAGCCCCAGGCGCCGCGACGGCACCGGCCCGAACAAATAGCGGAAATTTTCCTCCGTTTTCACGCCCCTACTGTCGCTCCCGCCGCCGGCGCTGTCAAATCCCGAACCATGCACCTCCCTGCGCGGGGAATCGCGGCTCGCCGGAATCCCCTCTTTCCATTCCGGACGCCTTTTGGCAGACTGCCCCCCGTCATGCCCCATCTAGCGGCCAGAAAAAAACTGTCGTCTTCCCGGCGCGTCGTCGTGAAGATCGGCAGCCGCGTGCTCGTGCAGCGCAACGGGCGGCCCGACGCCCGCCGCATGGCCGCGCTGGTCGACGATCTGGCCGCCTTGCGCCGCGACGGCCGCGAGGTCGTCGTCGTTTCCTCCGGGGCCATCGCCTGCGGCCTGCAGGCCCTCGGCATGAAAAAGAAGCCCGAGGACCTCCCCACCCTCCAGATGGCGGCCGCCGTCGGGCAGTCCCGCCTCATGGCCGCCTACGACAAGCTGTTCACCCGCAAAAAATGCCGGATCGGCCAGGTTTTGCTGACCCACGACGATCTCGAACACCGCCGCCGCCATCTCAACGCCCGCAACACCCTGCTCAAGCTGCTCGAATGCGACGTCGTCCCCGTCATCAACGAAAACGACGTCGTCTCCGTCGATGAAATCAAGTTCGGCGACAACGACGCCCTCGGTTCCCGTTCCGCGATGCTGCTGGAAGCGGACCTGCTCGTGCTGCTGACCACCGTCGACGGCTTCCACGCCACCGACGCCAAAGGCCGCAGCCGGCGCATCCCCTTCCTGCCCGACGTCACGGCCGACGTCCTCGCGCACGCGAAGGGCAAAGGCAGCGCGTTTTCCACCGGCGGCATGGCCAGCAAGCTGACCTCCGCGATCGAAGCCGCCCGCATGGGCACCCCCGTCGTCATCGCCAACGGCCGCAAGGACGGCATTCTCCGGAAGATCGTCGCCGGCGCCAACGTCGGCACGCTGATCCCCGGCGCCGACGGCACGGCCGACGCCACCGGCGCGCTGAACCACCGCCGCCGCTGGGTGGCGTTCTTCCACCACGCCCACGGCCAGCTCGTCGTGGACGACGGCGCCCGCGACGCCCTGCTCAAGCGCGGCAAGAGCCTGCTGCCCGTCGGCATCCGCGACGTCGCCGGCGATTTCGCCTCCGGCGACCTCGTCGAAGTCCTCGACCTGGCCGGCCGGCGCATCGCGCAAGGCCTCTCCGAATATTCCAGCGCCGAAGTCCGCCTGCTCAAGGGCCTGAAAACCGACAAGATCCGCGAACTCCTCGGCCATGCCGCCCCCGGCGAAGTCATCCACCGCGACAATCTCGTCGTCCCCACGTAAGGAGCCTGCCATGACGCTGCACGAAACCATGATCGACATGGGCGACAAGGCCGTCGCCGCCGAACGCCAGCTCGCCACCCTGGGCACCCGGCGCAAGAACCTCATTCTCGAAGCCATGGCCGAATCGCTCGAGGCGAGCCGCGACCGCATCAAGGAAGCCAACGCGCGCGACATGGCCGCCGGCCGCGCCGCCGGCCTGTCCGACGCCATGCTCGACCGCCTGCTGCTGACGGACAAACGCATGGATTCCATGATCAACGGCGTCCGCGCCCTCATCGGCCTCAAGGACCCCGTCGGCCAGAAAATCTCCCGCTGGGTCCGCCCCAACGGGCTCGTCATCCAGAAAGTCCGCGTCCCCATCGGCGTCATCGGCATCATCTTCGAATCGCGCCCCAACGTGACCGTGGACGCCGCGGCGCTGTGCTTCAAGACGTCCAACGCCGTGATCCTGCGCGGCGGGAAAGAGGCCCTGGAATCCAACAAGGCGCTCGTCGACGCCCTCCAGGCCGGCGGCACCCGCAAGGGCCTGCCCGCGAATTCCATCCAGCTCATCGTCACCACCGACCACGACGCCGTGCGCGAGCTCGTGCAGCTCGAAGGCCGCGTGGACCTCGTCATTCCCCGCGGCGGCGAGAAGCTCATCCGCGCCGTCACCGACCAGGCGCACGTCCCCGTCATCAAGCACTACAAAGGCGTCTGCCACGCGTTCGTCGACGAAACCGCCGATTTCGCCCAGGCGCTCGACGTCGTCGAGAACGCCAAATGCAGCCGCCCCGGCGTCTGCAACGCGCTCGAAAAGGTGCTCGTCCACGAAAAGATCGCCGCGACGTTCCTGCCCCAGCTCGCCGCGCGCATGGCCGACAAGCGCGTGGAACTGCGCGGCGACGACGCGGCCCGCGCCATCGTGCCGGCCATGAAGCCCGCGACGCCCGAGGACTGGAACGAGGAATACCTCGACCTCATCCTGACGGTCGGCGTCGTGCCCTCCCTCGACGCGGCCATCGCGTGGATCAACCTCCACGGTTCGCACCATTCCGACGTCATCCTCTCCGCGGACGAGAAGGCGCAGGAGAAATTCCTCGAGCAGGTCGATTCCGCCTGCGTCTACGCCAACGCCTCGACGCGCTTCACCGACGGCGGCGAATTCGGCATGGGCGCCGAGATCGGCATCTCGACCGACAAGCTCCACGCGCGCGGACCCATGGGCCTCGAAGAGCTCACCACCTACAAGTTCGTCATCCAGGGCACCGGCCAGATCCGCCCCTGACGCCCGCCGCCGGCGTTTTTTCCACGCTATGGAAAACCGATGAAGTGCGATTCCCGAAGCCCCTGAAGTCGCGCGGAAAAGGCGGTTTTCGATTTGTTGTAGCCGGTCCCGTTGGGGCCGGCCATTGAATCCACAACCCCGCGCCCAGCGGGCGCGGCTACAACAAACCCCAAATGCCCTATTTCGGCGCCGGCGGGATCACGAGCACGGGGCAGTCGGCCTTGCGCACGACGCGCTCGGTGACGTTGCCGAACAGGATCTTGCCGACCGCGCCGGCCCCCTGCCGGCCTAGGACGATCAGATCGACGTCGTGTTCCAGGGCGTATTCGAGGATCTTGTGGCGGGCTTCGCCGATGCGCATGGCGATCACCAGCTTCACGTCGGCGGGCACGCGCGGCCGGTAGGCCTCGGCGAGCTTGGCGTCGATCTCGCGCTTGGCGCGCGCGTCCACGTCTTCGTCCACTTCGTAGATGTAGCCCTTCCAGAACTGCGCGGGCGGTTCGGGAATGACGTGCAGCAGGTGTAGCTCGCAGCCGGCATTGCGCACGGCCGAATTCACCGCGAAAACGAACGCGCGGTCCGCGTTCTCCGAAAAGTCGGTGCAGAACAGGATCTTCCTGAAGTTTTCGTGCCGGATCGATTCGCCCATGGAGTTCTTCCTTCCGCGCCTATTTCACCCACGTCGTCGGGACCGTGACGATCTGCGGGAACGCCAGCAGCAGCAGCGCCGCGACGACCAGCGCCGCCAGGAACGGCAGCGCGCCCTTGAACACGCTTTGCAGGGGCACCGCGCGGTCCATCCCGCTCACCACGTACACGTTCACGCCCACCGGCGGCGAAATCACGCCCATCTGCGTGACCAGCACGATCATCACGCCGAACCAGATCGGATCGAACCCCAGGTTCAGGACCACGGGATAGAAGATCGGAATCGTCAGCAGTACCAGCGCCAGCGCGTCGAGAAACGCGCCGGCGACCAGGTAGAACAGGATGATCGCCATCATGATGCCCCAGCCCGGCAGCGGCAGGCCGGCCATCCACGCCGCCAGTTCCGTCGGCACGTTCGTGATCTGCAGGAAATGCCCGAACACCGTCGCGCCCGCCACGATCACCATCACCATGCACGACGTCCGCAGCGTCTCGCCCATCGCCGTCGCCAGCATTTGGAATTGGCACTTGCCCGAAACGAGCGCGAGGACGACGCTGCCGGCCGCGCCGACCGCGGCGGCTTCCGTCGGCGTGAACCAGCCCGCGAACATCCCCCCCATCACCAAGACGAACAGCAGCAGGATCTCGATCACGCCCGCCAGCGAGCGGAACCGCTCCCGCCAGGTCGCGACGGTCGCCGCCGGCGCCAGCCCGGGGCGGAGCGTGCACAGCAGCCCGATCGTCGCCATGAACAGCGCCGCGATCATCAGTCCCGGCACGATGCCCGCGATGAACAGCTTGCCGATGCTTTGCTCCGTCATCACGCCGTAGACGATGAACACCACGCTGGGCGGGATCATCATGCCGATGCTGCCGCCGGCCGCCACCGTTCCCGCCGCGAAGCCGGGATGATACCGGTAGCGCTTCATCTCCGGCAGCGCCACCGCCGCCATCGTCGCCGCCGTCGCGGGCCCCGAGCCGCAGATGGCCCCGAACACCGTGCAGGCCCCCACCGTGGCCATCGCCAGCCCCCCGCGCAGCCAGCCGAACCAGCAGTGCGCCGCGGCGAACAGCTTCCGGCTGATGCCCGTGTGGAACGCCACCTGCCCCATGAACACGAACAGCGGAATCACCGTCAGGCCGTAGCTGGAGAACACGTCGTAGTAGTCCGTGACCATCACGTGCAGCGCCGCCGGCACGTTCACCGCGACCGCGAAACCCGCCAGCCCCACGAGGGTCATGGCGAAGGCCACCGGCATGCTCGTCGCCAGCAGAACGAACAGCAGGACGATCCCGGCCAAACCTAGCTGCAGCTCGCTCATCCGCGGGGCCTGATCATGGAACGGCCGGGATGCAACAGGTGCCACAGCGTCACGCCGGCGGTCGCGACGCAAGCCAACGCCACGAGCCACGGCACCCAGAACATCGGCATGTGCAGCGTGGCCGTCAATTCGCCGCTCTCCAAAAACATGGTCCCCTGCAGGACGAACTGCCAGGCCAGCAGGATGAACAGCCCCAGCAGGATCAGGCGCATGAGCGTATCCGCGACGGCGCGCCCGCGCCGGCCCAGCTTCTGGAAAAAATACTCGATGGCGATGTGGCCCTTGACCGCTTTCGTCAGCGGCAGCGCGCAGCCCATCGCGATCGCCCCCAGCACCCGCACCAGGTCGTAGGCGCCCTTCACCGGAAAGCCGAACTGCCGGCCGACCACGTCGGCCACCGTCACCAGGACGATCCCCGCGACCGCGAGGCCGCCGACGGCGGCCATCGCGTGCACGGTCCAGCGCAGGACGCCCGTGCGGGCGCTGGTTCCCGACAGGGGGCTCATGGCTGGGCCGCGCGGGCCTCCGCGATCATCGTCTGCGCGTCTTGCAGGAAGGCCGCGCCGGGCAAGCCCTTTTCCGTCGACTGCGCGAGGTACTTGTCCACGATCGGCGCCACCTGCTGCTTCCAGAGGGCTTCTTCCTCGGGAGACAAGGCGATGATCTCGCGGTTCAATTCTTTCACGAACGCCAAGCCTTCTTCATCGGCCTGGTTCCAGGCTTCGCCGTGCTTGTCCACGAATTCCGCGCTGACGTCCGCGAGGATCTGCTGCAGGTCGGCGGGCAGCGCATCCCACGACTTTTGGTTCATCGCCACGAACATCGCCGTCGTGTAGCCGATGGCCTTCGTGTCGGTGACGTATTCGATGACTTCGCCCTGCTTCCAGCCCTTGAGCGTCTCGATCGGGCAGAAGGTGCCTTCGACCACGCCCTTCTGGAGCGCGTCGTAGGTTTCCGGCTGCGGCATGCCGACCGCCGTCGCGCCCAGCGCCGTCGCGATGCCGGCGGAGAGGCCCGTGCCGCGGATCTTCATGTTCTTGAGATCCGCCAGCGAGCGCACGGGTTTCTTCGTGGCGAGGATGCCGGGGCCATGGCCGTGCACGTAGAGGATCTTGGCGCCCTGGATTTCGGCGGGGTTGTATTTCGCCGCCAGCGCGGTGGCCACGCGAGTGGCCGTCAGGCCGTCGGGCCAGCCCAGCGGCAGATCGAGGGCCTCCAGCAGCGGGAAGCGCCCCGGCGTATAGGCGAAGCAGCTCATGCCCAGATCGGAAATGCCGCTGATCACCCCTTGCCAGCATTGGTCCGCTTTCGTCAGCGAACCGCCCGGATGCACGGTGATCTGGATGCGGCCGCCCGAGCGCTTCTCGACTTCCGCCGCCCAATCCATGGCCGTCTTGGCCTGGACGTGCATCGGCGGGAAAAACACGCTGTAAGTCAGCTTGTAGGTTTTCGCGGCATCGTCGCCGCCTTCCGTCTTCCCCTTGCCGCAGCCCGCGACCAAGCCCAGCCCCGCGACCGCCGCCAGCATCCAACCCAACCGAATCCATTTCTTCATGTGCGCTCCTTGGATTTTCATAAGAAAATGGAATCGTATCCTTTCCCCCGCCCCCGCGCAATCCTTTCCCCCGACGCCCTTAGAGCATCGGCGACAGGAGCCCGCAGGCGTTTTCGAGATAGCGCTGGTGGATCGGGCGCCGGTTGAAGGCCGGCCACTCGATCTCGCGGCTCGCGATCAGATCTTCGCTCATGATCCGCTTCAGTTCCGCCGCGAAGCCCGGATCGTACGCCGTCAGGAGCGTCTCGTAGTTCGAATACAGGCTGCGATAATCCCAGTTGGCCGAGCCCACCACCGCCAGCCGGTCGTCCACCACCATCGCCTTCGCGTGCATGAACGGCGGCGGCCGCTCGTAGATCCGCACGCCGGCTTCCAGCAGATCCTCGTACGTCGCGCGGCCGGCCCACGTCGTGTACCAGTGGTTGCTCTTCGCCGGCACCACCAGCTGCACCCGCACCCCCCGCAGCGCCGCGAGCCGCAGCGCCCGCAGCAGGTCCTCCGACGGCAGGAAATACGGCGTGATGATCAGCACCTGTTCGCGCGCCTCGTTCACCGCGTTGAAAAACACGTCCACCGCCACGCGCAGGTCCGACGACGGCCCGCTGTTGACCACGCGCGCGAGCGCTTTCCCCTCTTCGTGCAGGCGCCGGAAATGGTGCGCGCTCAGCAGCTGTTCCGGGTCTTCTTCCGTCATCACGTGCCAATCGCGCAGGAACGAATACTGCAGCTCCTGCACCACCGGGCCCAGCAGGCGGAAGTGGTAGTCCTGGATCGCCGGCTGTCCGGGGCGGCTCCGCGAGTACTCGTTCAGGTTCACGCCGCCCATGAAGCCGATCCGCCCGTCCACGATCAGCGCCTTGCGGTGGTTGCGCAGGTTGAAATGCAGCTGCTTGCGGAACAGGTTCGACTGCGTCCAGCCCGCGATCGACAGGTTCGGCGTCTGGCGGTACTTCCGGAACAGACCGCCCCACAGCGCGTGCGACGACCCGAACCGGTCGTAGAGCACCCGCACGCGCACCCCCGCCCGCGCTTTTGCCGCCACCGCCTCCATGAATTCCCGCCCCACGTCGTCGTTGCCGATGATGAACGATTGCAGGTGCACGTGGTGGCGCGCCTCGCGGATCGCGTCCAGCATCTTCGGAAACGCCTCGTCGCCCGTCAGCAGCGGCGTGATGCGGTTGCCGCCCAGCAGCGGATAGTTCTCCAGCATGGCTTCCAGCGGACGGTCCAGCTCGCGCGTCCACTCGTCCGCCGGCGTCGCCGCCGCCCGCCCCATGGACCGCCAATACGCCTCCGGCAGCACGTCGTCCGTCGTCGCATCCCGGGCCCCGTCCATGCGGACGCGCCGCTGCACGCCCCGCTGCCAGCGTTCCTTCGGCACCCGGTCCACGCCGAACGCCGCGTAGAGCAGCGCGCCCACCACCGGCAGCGACCAAGTCACGAACAGCCACAGCAACGTCGAATCCGCGCGCCGCCGATGCCGCAGCGCATGCAGCATCACCAGGAAAAACAGCACCACGTGGAACGCCGCGCCCCACGACAGCCACGGCGCGCCCCGGAAATAGTCCAACCATGCGAGCCCGTTCATCGAGGGGTATTCTCGCCCTCCGCCCGCGCCGGGTCAAGCCGCACGGCAAGAAAATCCAAGTTCACGGTTCAACGGTTCACGGTTCAGCGGTTGGGGACGAAACCTTATTCCAACCCTCTGCATTTCCAGCGCGCAACCCATCGCCCCCCGAAGGACTGGACACGCCGAGGATTTCTTCGGATTTGGACAAAGCCTCTCGCGACAACACTCGATGCCCCGATTCAAGGAACTCACTTGCCCGCGAACCGCAGGTTGTGCAGGCGCGGGAAAGGATTCGGAAAAACGAGGGGCTTTCCCGGCAAAATAAGCGCCTGGATTTTTCGATGAGGGCACCTCGCGGCCGACCCGAGCAGGATACGTATCCGCGAGCGGTCGGCCTCGAGGCGGCCGCGCGGAAAAGACGGGCCTTCGTTTTGCCGCCTCGTTTTCCCGAAGCCTTTCCCGCTTTTCCCCGCCTCCCCCCGCGCGCCGCTACGGCAGCATGCGGCGGAACGCCTTCGCGCGCTCCTCCAGCTCCGCCCGCGTAATCTGCCGCAGCCGATCCACGCTGAACGCCTCGCACGTATACGCCGCCGTCACCGTCGCGTTCACCAGCGCCTTGTGCAGATTCTCCCGCGTCACCCCGCCCAGCGCCGCGATCGTCCCCAGCAACCCGCCCGCGAACGTGTCGCCCGCCCCCGTCGGATCCACCACCTCCACCAGCGGCCACGCCGGCACGATCAGCATGTCGTCCTTCGACATCAGGAACGCCCCGTGTTCGCCCTTCTTGATCAGCGCGTAGGTCGGCCCCATGTCCAGGATCTTCTTCGCCGCCTTCAGCAGCGAGCCCTTGCCCGTCAGGTGCCGCGCCTCGTGTTCGTTGACCGTCAGCAGGTCCACGCGCCGGATCACGTTCATCAGCTCCTCGCGCGTCGTGTTGATCCACAGGTCCATCGTGTCCAGCACGGTGAACTTCGGCTTCTCCATCTGGTCCAGCACGCGCGCCTGCAGCGCGGGCGCGATGTTTTCCAGGCACAGGTACGGGCTCGTCCGGTAGGCCTCGGGAATCACGGGATTGAAGTCGGCGAACACGTTCAGGTCCGTGCAGTTCGTGCGCCGGTTGTTCATGTTGTCCTCGTAGACGCCGCTCCAGTGGAAGGTCTTGCCCTTCTCCTGCTGGAGCCCCTGCGTATCCACGCCCGCCTGCGCGAAAATGTCGAAGTACTTCTGCGGAAAATCCTCGCCCACCACGCCCACCACGCCCGTCTTGGCGAACAGCGCGGCCGCGACGCTCGTATAGCTCGCCGAGCCGCCCAGCAGTTTTTCGTGCATGGCCTTCGGCGTCTGCACGCTGTCGAAGGCCACCGATCCCACCACCACCACGTCCGGGGTTTCCAATTTGCTCATGATTCTCCTCGTCTCCTTGTCGCCGTTCCGCCCAAGCCGCCCCCGCGGCCTATTCGGCCAATTGTTCTTCGATCAGCTGGCATAGGGCATGGATGATCATCGCATGCCCTTCCTGGATGCGCGCCGTCACGCCCGTGCTGGCCACGCACAGCTTCTCGTCCGCCAGCGCCGCGAGCTTCCCGCCCTTGCCGCCGCACAGCGCCACCGTCCAGATGCCCGCCGCCTTGGCGGCTTCCGCCGCGCGGCACACGTTCGCCGCGTTGCCGCTCGTCGAGATCGCCAGCAGCACGTCTTCCTTGCGGCCCAGCGCCTGCACCTGCTTGGCGTAGGCCTGGCTGAAATCGTAGTCGTTGCCGATCGACGTCAGCACCGAGCTGTCCGTCGTCAGCGCGAGCCCCGCGTACGGCCGCCGTTCCCGCTGGAAGCGGTTCACGAGTTCCGCCGCGAAATGCTGCGCGTCGGCCGCGCTGCCCCCGTTGCCGCACGCCATCACCTTGCCGCCCGCGCGGAGACGCTCCGCCATGCCCGCCGCCACCGCTTCGATCGCGGGGCGCAGCGTCGTCAACACCTCGTGCGCGGCGTCCAGATGCCCTTCGGCGAATGCGTCCCAATCCATGGCCCCTCCGCCTTACGCCGGTTGTTCCAGCGCGGATTTCTTCCGCGCGCGGATTTCGGTCACGTCGATCGCCACGCCCGCGAGATCGCAGGTGCCCAGATGCTCTTCCAGCAGTTCGCGCACGCGCGCCTGCATCAGCTTGCACAGCTCGGGAATCTGCGTGCCGTCCCGCACCCCCAGCACCAGGCCGACGTCCAGCGCGCCGCGCACGACGCGCAGGTGCGACTTCAGCGCGACCACCGCCGCGAATTCGTTCTTCAGGCCGTTGAGATAGTCCTGCACCGCGTCCGTGCTCACGCTCACCGTTCCGTTCTCGTTCTGGAACGTGATGAACGATTTTTGCCGGCGCCCCGCCAGGCCCGACAGCAGATAGGCGAACGGATACAGCACCACGAGCACGCCCGCGACGATCCGCGCCCATCCCGGCAGCCCGTGCACCGCCCCCTGCGCGATCTGGATGAACTCCGGATAGCGCGTCGAGACGATCAGCGCCAGCCCGAAGGCCGCGATCGCGAGATACAACACCAGTCCCAGCAGAAAATGGATGGCCTTCATGTGGTTTCTCCTGACTTCGGCCTTTTTATACCCCACCCCCGCGCCCCTTGCACAGGAAAAAACGGTTCACGGAGAAGGGGTTCGAGGTTCAACGGTTCAGCCGTTCACGGTTCGGCAGCTGGAAAACCATTTCCGGCGCTGGAACCCATCCGGAACGATGCCGACCGCCGGCCGCGCGAAATCCGTCAAGGCGGCGGATGGCCGATGGCGAGCGTGGGATCCAGGACCGCGGCCCCGCCCGTCGACCACAGATAATAGGTCGCCGGCGAGCTCGCCTGGTACTCGTAGGGATTCCCCCACGGATCCGCCAAGTCCGCCAGCGGGTGATTCGCCTCCGCGAGCGCGGCCGAAAACGCCCCCTTCGTCTGCGGCACCTGCCCGTACTGGGCCCGATACGTCCCGAGGAAACTCTCCAGTTGCGCGATCTCCGACTCCGCCTTCTTGCGCGCCGCCTGCTTCTGCGCGTGGCCCGTCAGCCCCAGGATCAGCGCCGCCAGCAGCGCGATGATCGCCACCGTCGTCAATACTTCGACCAACGTGAACCCGTGCCGACTCGTTCGCCTCATGGCCCGCCTCCTCGATGCCGGATCTTGCGCCTCCCCCGCCCCCAAATCAATGGCGAACGCAGGCGAATGGTTCAACGGTTCAGCGGTTGGAGGGCCGATTCATGGGAATCCACTTGCTCGCAAACCGCAGGTTGGGACACCGCGGAAAAGGATTTGGAAAAACGAGGGTCATTCAACGCCGTGCAAAATATGTGTCGTCCGTGCCCGCTGTCCGCAGGACGCGCCAGCAGGGGATTTCTTTGGGATTTGGACGGGGCTGTTTCGCGGGAATAACCGGTAGATTTTCCGATGAGGACGCTTTGCGGACGACCCGAGCAGTACTCGTGTACGCGAGTGGTCGGCCGTGGAGCGTCCGCGCGGAAAAGATGCCGGTTGGTTCTCGCGCCGGCCAAATCCAAAAGAAATCCCCGTTTTCTGTCTCCCCGCTCCCCGCCTCCGCCTAGTGCCCGCTCACTCCCCGCCGCCGCCCGGCAACAAGTCGTAGGCATACGCGATCGCCTCCGCGACCACCGCCCGCACCCCCTCCGAACACGTCCACCAATCCTGCCCATCGTAGCTCGTCGGCGTCAGCGCCACGCTGCCCACCTCCACGCCGTCGCCGAACGCATCCCGAAACGCCCGCCAGCTCCGCCGCGCATGCGGCCCCTCGCTCGCCAAATTGAACGCCCCCCGCTCCAGCCCCAGCGCCGCCAGCAGCGCCCGCGCCGACTCCCGCGTCCGCCCCCGCCGCACCTTCTCCGCCGGCACCGCCGACAGCTCGAATTTCTCCCCCAGCCCCAGCGCCTCCATCCGCGCCTTCGTCATCTCCGCGTAGGTCTTGAACCCCGCCAGATAGCTCCCCAATTCGATCGGCCCGCCCGTCGCCACGATCCGCTTCACCCCGTTCGATTCCGCCCAGCCCGCGGCCTGCGCCAGCAGATCGTCCCCCACCCAGCCCTCGACCACGAGCAGTTCCGCCGGTACCGGCGCCTGCCGCGCCAGGAACGGATATATTTCAAAAAACGTCCCCAGGGCCAACCCGATGAAAAACATCAGCAGAACCCACCGCCCCTCCCCGCGCCGATACAATTTCATGGCGTTTTCCGCCGCGCGGCCGGAATCCGTTTCGGCGGCATGTCGCCCGGGGCGTTCTTGAGGTCCGGCACCTGCATCAGCTTGCCGCAGGTGGGACACTCCACCAACTCGCCGAACAGCTCCCGCCCTGCATCCACGTGCTGCCCGCAATCCGGACACGCGAACTTCAGCCCCAGCACGTCCTTGCGCGATATTCTCCACGGTTTCATGGCCCCATTGTGCCCCGCGAAGCGACGAGATTCAACCGCGAATCAACGCAAACAAACAGCCTTGTCCGCCGCAGAGCCCGCAGAGACAAACCGAGTTTTCAGGCAGGACAGGGCCGAGACGCGCCCGAAGGACGCGTCGGGCTGCGTGATTTCTTCGCGAAACGCGCGCTCCGTGTGCGTGCCCGCGAAGAAACCACGCAGCCCCGCCATCTTGCGCCGCAAAATGGCGGCCCTTCCCAATCCTGTGAATCCTGTTCTTCCTGTCTATTAATTCGGTTTTCTCTCTCCTCCGTGAATCTCTGCGCTCTCTGCGGCAAACATTCCCGGCTTTAAAACTCTTGGGCTGTTTTCATGAGTTCCGATTCACTTTTCCCGGCTCCCCGCCGCCCTGCTAAAACGCTTCCACCGCCCCGCGCAAACCCCGCGCCTTCCCGGTTGCCCCCTCCGCGCGCCCGTGCTACATTCTCTCCCCCATCCTGCATACCCTGAAAGCGAGCCCTCCCATGGCGAAATTCAAATACATCGGCCAATCCCTCACCCGCCCCGACGCTCTCTCCAAGGCCATCGGCAAAGCCCAATACCTCGACGACGTCCGCCTTCCCGGCCTCCTCCACGCCGCCATCCTCCACCCCGACTACGCCCACGCCGAAATCCTCTCCATCGATACCTCCGCCGCCGAAAAAATGCCCGGCGTCGTCAAGGTCGTCACCGGCAAGGACTGCAAGACCCTCTACGGCGACAACATCAGCGACATCTCCCCCATGGCCGTCAAAAAGGTCCGCCACATCGGCGACCACGTCGCCGCCGTCATCGCCGACACCAAGCGCCACGCGACCGAAGCCCTCAAGGGCATCAAGGTCGAATACAAGCCCCTGCCCGTCTATACCGACGCCCGCGCCGCCCTCGCCAAAGACGCCGTCCTGATCCACGACCACGCCGAAAACTACTGGCACCTGCCCGGCCTCGGCGCCGTCCCCGGCACCAACATCGCCAATACCTACCGCCTCAAGAAAGGCGACGTCGCCAAGGGCTTCGCCGAAGCCGACGTGGTCGTCGAAGGCGAATTCGTCTATCCGCACGGCTCCTGCGCGGCCATCGAGCCCCACGGTGCCATCGTCCGCTTCAACGAAGACGGCACCATCGACGCCTGGTCCTCCTCCATCTGCCCCTTCATCATCCGCGACGACCTCGCCCACGCCTACCACAAGCCCTCCGCCATGGTCCGCGTGCGCATCCCCGAAATCGGCGGCTGCTTCGGCTACAAGTCCGACATCACCGTCGAGCAGACCGTCGCCTGGATCGCCAGCCACGTCCCCGGCCGCCCCGTCAAGTGGGTCGCCTCCCGCCGCGAAGACTTCACCAGCACCCTCATCGGCCACGGCTTCCGCCACCAGATGAAGATCGGCGCCAAGAAAGACGGCACCCTCGTCGCGATCCAGGCCGACATCCTGCATTCCACCGGTGCGTTTTCCGACACCGGCATCCACGTCTGCAACGCCGCCACGCACAACTGCACCGGCCCCTACGTCTTCCCCCACGCCCTGCTCGAATCCAAGTGCGTCTACACCAACACGCCGCCCGTCGGAGCCTTCCGCGGCTACGGCCACCAGGAAGGCCACTTCGCCGTCGAGCGCCTCATGGACATCCTCGCCCGCAAGCTCGGCATGTCCCCCTTCGACCTGCGCGAGAAGAACTACCTCGGCCCCGGCACCCAGAACGCCGCCGGCGAGCGCATGTACGAAACCAACGGCTCCGTCCGCGACTGCAAGGACAAGGTCCAGGCCGCCGTCTTCGCCGGCGCCAAGCCCAAGGAAGACGAGAATTACTACTACGGCCGCGGGTTCGCCGCCCTCATGAAATCCCCCAAGGGCGCCCCCTTCTCCTCCAAGTCCTGCTACCTCAAGATGAACCCCGACGGCTCCGTCGTCATCAACATGGGCGGCGCCGAAGTCGGCCAGGGCCTGCGCATGGCCGTCCAGCAGATCGCCGGCGAAGCCCTCCAGATCGACCCCGCCAAGATCAGCGTCTACCGCGAAATCGACACCCAGTACTGCCCCTGGGAATGGCAGACCATCGGCTCCATGTTCACCACCCAGGGCGGACGCGCCATCGTCCGCGCCTGCAACAAAGCCATCCAGATGCTCAAGGAAACCGCCGCCAAGGCCCTCCTCGTCGACGTCGACCACCTCGACTACGACGGCCAGCGCGTCTTCCTCAAGCACGACCCCGACCTCGGCCTCCCCATCCAGCGCCTCATCCACGGCTACATCACCGAAACCGGCATCACCATCGGCGACGTCGTCCATACCACCTCCGACGCCCGCCTGCCGCGCTACTCCAACCCCGACGCCGACGGACGCGGCGGCCTCGGCGTCGAGTACACCTTCGGCTCCCAGGCCTGCGCCATCCGCATCGAAAAGAAGACCGGCAAAGTCATCGTCGATCACTTCGCCTCCTCCTTCGACGTCGGCACCGTCATCAATCCCAAGCAGATCCGCGGACAAATCGCCGGCGGCGTCATGATCGGCCTCGGCGCCTCCCTGCACGAAGAAATCCGCTACGACGAAAACGGCAAGATCCTGAACCCCTCGTTCGGGAAGTACCGCTTCCCCAACATCAAAGACGCCCCCGCAAAGCAAACCATCGATTGCGTCGAAAATCCCGGCGAAGTCGGCCCCTTCGGCGCCCGCGGGATTGGAGAGCACCCGGTGGTCGGCGTCGCCCCGGCGGTCGTCAACGCCATCCAAGACGCCATCGGCATCGAATTCTACGAAATCCCGGTGACTCCCGAGAAGATCTTGGCGGCCTTGGCGGCCAAGAAGTAGGCCGCCGGTTCACGGTTCACAGTTCACGGTTCAGCGGTTGTCCGATCCCCTGTAGGCCCGGGCGTTGACCGGGCAGGCTGTTTGGAGCCGGGACGACCCCGTCCCGGAGGCTGTTCGATCCATTCAACGCAAACGACGCACTTGTCCGCCTGCGGCGGAAGCGACGCCATCGCCGATCGGTTCCGTACCGTCAAGATCGGCCGGGGATGCCGCGCACGGCATCCAGGCCCGATGGATTTACCCGCCGATGCACGCTCGCGCGCAATCGCGGGTAATCCATGGGCCTGAACGGTTCGGCACCGCTGAACCCCGGCCGCGTTCTATCCTTTGCGAACCTTTGCGATCTCTGCGAGAGAAAACGGCTGCCCTTCTCCCCGTGCGTTTAATCGCGGCTCATGCCCCACCGCGCCGTCTGCGCGGCTTTGGGCTAACTCCCCCCCATTCTTAATTCTTAATTGCCAATTAGCCGCCCTTGGCGGCCTGCCCCCCCCCCATTTGCGTAAATTTGTGTCCATTTGCGGTCCCAAACGCCCCCCAAACCCGCATTTTCGCCATTTTTCGCCCTCCGCGCCGGTTTAACGGCCCGTTTTTGCGATTTTTGTCTCAAATTTATCCCCCATAGCCTTGGCGAAGGGGAATTCGCGATTTTCAGCCCTTCCAAACCCGCCGCGAGGCCAGTTTTCTCGATTTTTAGGCCTCCACGCCGGTGGCGTGGCAAGTTTTCGCGATTTTCGTGGTAAATCCCGGCCCTCGACACCCCGCCCCTCTTTTGCTACTCTTTGCCCGTGAATCCGGCGCTTTTTCAATGAAAGCCTTCGTCGGGATAACCGATTACGAGTGGCGCGACCTCCTCAGCCGCCCCGCTACAGTTCCCGGCTCACACCTGCCCCCAACCATCATCCTATCGTCCAAAGACCAATCGGACTACACATTCGCATTATGAGAATGATGCGCCATCTCTTGGGGTTCAGACGGTGTGGGTTGACGAGTATCACGAAATATCCGGCGCACTTAAAATAATGCAGAGGGCGTATAACAAGATGCCGTACAACAAGGAATTGCCGAATTGATGTGCCCCACATGAAGAAACAATATGGATATAATACAAGTATTTGTCACTAACTGGGATGAAATTCACTCGCTTGCTAAGCGGGGCTGGCTATACAGGGGACAGAAGTCGGCGAAATGGCCCCTGCAGACTTCGCTTGATAGATGCTGTGCCCATCATAATGTGGCAGAAGCGGACCGGCCTAGGATCGAACACGAACTTTTTCGTGAGTTTCGACGAACCTATCATCAGTACTCACATCACATTCCAGAAGCATCCTCAGAGCTAGAGTGGATGTCCTTAATGCAGCATCACGGGGCGCCAACTCGCCTACTTGACTTCACTTACTCTATATATGTTGCGGCCTATTTTGCGCTTGAAAACTCTGATGATGCCGCCGCAGTGTGGGCCTGCAATGGTCCATGGGCGCTGAAAGAGTCTCTTGCGAAATTCGAACAAGCAAAAAAACAAAATGTGAATAGGCTAAACGAGCCGTTTATAGAAGATCATGAACGCCTTCTCTCCCCAATTCTATTTAAGGAGCCATATGTTCGCGCAGTATGCCCGCTGAACCCTTTTCGGCTAAATGAACGCCTTCGAGTTCAGAAGGGCGCCTTCCTTGTCCCCGGTGACATTACGGCGTCATTCGCTGACAATCTTAAGGCGCTGTCAGGTTTCGATAGCGCGGAACACTTAATAAAAATTGTTATTCCTCATAATATAAGAGCACAGGCATTGAAACAACTTTTCTATATGAACATTTCTCGCACCAGTCTATTCCCCGGCCTTGATGGATTCGCCCATTCTCTTGGCGTATACCATCCGGCTTTTGACCCGGTTACATGGGTCTGAATCCAATATAAGATTTATGAAACATCAATGGGCGTACTCATAATCATGCCTTGCCGATTAAATACCCCATCTTGACGACCCCAGCTTCAGGTTTGAGTTTATACTCCTCTTCCTCAACAACGATATTTGAGAGCCCGGCCGCTTTCCCAATTTTTTCAAGATAGTTCTTCGTCACAGCCTTAATTTGCAACAGATCAACCCATGAGCTGTTTTTTAGACGCACTTTTTTCTGGGAAGTTACATCCTCAACCACAATCTCCTTCTCAATCCCCCAGAAATGATATCGAAATGTTTGAATAATCTTGTTTCCATCTCTCGCCACGCGAGTGGTTAAGTTTTGCCTTATAGGGCGTTCTCCGAGAAGAATAAGTGGGGTTGTGATAAACTCATAGCGCTTATCTTCTTTGCTGATCGGCTGTTCAACGACCTCTTTTGCTGCGGCATCTGAGATCTCACACATCAATATTTCCGCTAATAGGCATACGGGGTTAAGAGCGCCTACAATTTCGCTCAGTAACTGAGCCTCGTCCATGTTACCCAATGTATTCCCGAGCAATAAGGCTAACACTGGAAGCCCTGATAGATATGTCTGCCGGACTTTTTCAAGGGCACTCGAATTCTCGAAATTCACGACGGCAAAATCCACCTCGCAACCGCTCTCTCCCCAATCACGAAAAGCTCGGGATGCAACCTCCACAAGTTCACTGGACACATCAATAAGCACCACGCGCAACCGGTCTACTATGCGGTCATAAAGAAGCCTCTGGCAAAGCTGAGCCTCCCTCTTTCCATCCCCGCAACCAAGAACAAGGACCCCTAGAACTTTTTCGGCCCCTGAGGGATTATCCTTCATGGACTTTTTTATCGATTCGGCCATTGCTGCAAACACTTTGTTCTCGGCGTTTCTGAATCTACATTGGGAGTATACATTTGCAATACTACTGCCAGATTTTGGTGAGGCCAACCATTGCCACAAACAGGCGCCACGGAGTGTTGTATATAAATACTTTTGAGGAAACAAATCCTCCCCCGTAACACAATCCATTAATTCAGAAACAATACTTGAGCATTCACAGCCGGGAACCAATACCCCTTCCATGTAGCTTTTCTCTGCAACGGCTTCACGTCTTACGAACGTCAATGCATGATCTATAATGCGGTACCCGGTAGATGCTGTAATAAATTTCGGCCCGTTCGCGCCCAATTCCTTAAAATAGTCATCTATCGCATCAGAACTATTCACCCCATTGGGCAACATTCTCAACCCAAGAAACGCCGGATATCCTTTCTGTGTGGCCTGCACTGCTTGGCATATTTTCAGTTCAGCTGGCATTGCGAGGGCAGTTGTCCCATCATCAAGAGTCATCGGCGACCCAAGATCATTGCCAATTATTTGCATAAATATGTCCGCCTTCTCGGTTTGTCGCCGGAAATTACTGGCCCATGACTGGGCATTTATCCACCCCTGATGCAAATCGTCCGAATAGAAAAACACTTCACAACCGTCCATTCGCAGCGCGGTAGCGACGCAATGAACCACATCTTTCACGCTGCTTGTATATGATATCACGACATTTCTTCTCATGTCGGGTTTCCTCTACTCCCACCAATTATATACTTCCACGTGCGCATACATATGACAGCAAGAGAGTGTATCGCTGTATACACAAACACTCGATACGGAATACTGATTGAGAACGCCTCTAATACAGCAACAACCACCAAAGTGATAAGCGCGGTTATCGCCGCTTTGCGTTCATCGACTTTTAAAACAAAGGCGAGTAGAAGAGGAAGAAGAACTGCAATATAGATAACAAGCGCAGGTAAAATTAGCGCAAGAATTCGTGGCGCTTGAAGCGCAATAAATAAGGCAATGGCCGAGATAATAATACTCGCCCTTTGAGCCGAATGAGAATCCTCATCTTCATTTCGATGGAATAGCGTATCCCATACCTCATAGCCTATCGCAGCCGACGCCGCAAAAATCATTGAGTCCAACGTGGAAAGAATTACAGCTAAGATCGCAATCGTTGGAATGAAGGACATCCCACCAAACGTTATTCTCAGGAATTCTGGCACAGCATCATCAGGAGAAGCAAGATAGACGCCATGCTTTGCAAGAAGTACCCCAATTCCAACTGAAATAATCCCAAACAATAGATAAGCAACCCCTGCTAAAAGCGTCCCATATCGCGAGTCGTTTAGTGAGCGAGCGGAATGTAGCCGGATATGTAAGTCTTGCGAAACTGGGACAAACAACAATGGTATACCCAATAAAACAATCAAATCAGGCGCCATTGGGGTCGTTACGATAGGAGCAACTTGGACTTCTGTTTTATATAATATGGCGAGTAGACCAACGGGTATAAAATACATGAAGATCATACACAAGAACTGTATGACATCTGTGAACGTTACCGATTCATAACCACCAATGTAGATATATGCCAATACCCCAATTGTACTTATAGTCGCCAGGATTGACTTTTCTATGGGAACATATGGGTGAAGTGCCGTTGTCAGGGCAACAATCTGTGCGGCGGTAATAAGCGTATAAACCACCCCAGATAGTAAACCAACTGTGAATACCACAATGCCGCTCCTACCGCGCAAGAATGTTCCCAAGGACAGTGCATTTTTTCGTTGGCTCAAGGGGGCAAGAACTACCGCGCTAATCAGCAAAGCTATGGACGTCGGCAAAACATCAGCTAGACCGTACCATCCATACGTATATCCAAGTGATGGGAGATTAAGAACTGCTGCTCCTCCTACATATGTCGCCGACAAGCCACAGAGAATCCAAAACCAATTGTAATTGTGACGCCCTACCGCAAATGCCCCATAATGGCGTTCACTGATCTTTAATCTGCGAAGATATGGGATCCCTATGAAAACGAGATAAGCCGCAATTACAACTACGCTCGTTGCACTCATTAACCCGTTCCTCCATCCACTCTTTCACACCTGGCCCCATAAAAACCAGCCGTAGGAACCAGTTTTCAAGTCGGAAGATGTCACAATAACTTCTCGGCCACAAGACAATAAATGGGTAAAGGGGTCACCCATTAGAGGTTCCGGTCAAACACAAAAAGTCCCTTTGAGCCGTTTCTAAAACGGACGCCTCAATTCACTTGTTCCGAACGCCCCGCCCTCCCCGCTTGTCCCCCGATTTATCCCCCGTAGCCTTGGCGAAGGGGGATCTTTTCCATGGTTTTCGTCGCGCGGTTTGTTCAGTCACCCATCTGGTTCCCGTCCCGGCCACCACGCCCCCGCCCCTCCCCACTCCAACCGCTCAAAGACACCGGTGACATAATTCCCGCCGGCCGGACAACTCGCGCGTGCGAGGTAGGACGGGTTGGCCCAACCCGCCGCGAGCTCCGGGGTCACTGCCCCCGGCTACAATGGAACCGAACCGCCCGGACGCCTCTCCTCCCCATCCATCTCTGTGCCCACTGTACATTCTGTGATGAAACAAGAATTTTTGTTGGCCGAAAGGAACCGGAGGAGCTATCCTTTCAAATTGTTATGATTTCGTTAAGGCCTATGCTGCGGTGATCGTTAGGATGCAGGAAAGGTTCGGAAGGGATCGTCCATGAAAAAGCTGCTTGCGACGGGTTTCCTGATCGCCATCTTCGTCATGTTTTCGATTTCGATCTTTTCGTTGCACATGGCGCAGGGGATTCTGACCACCTTTGCCGAAGAAAACCGGCATTTCAAAACGATCGCCACGGCGGCGACGGAAGCCTCCAGTTATGCCAAACGGGCCGAGGGCCATCTCCTCCTGTATCTGGCGTTGCATCGCCCCGCCGATCGGAACAAGTATCCGGAACGAATCGCATCCCTTCTGGAGCAACTGCGGATACTGGATCAACGGATCCAGCATCCGGAAGCCCGGGACCTCCTCGCAACCCTCCAAGGCACGTCCGGCCAGCTGCTGTCGGGAGGCAACGCCTTGATCGCCGCCCATGATGCCGCGCTGGCGCAAGCGGGCGCGTTCGACATGACCGCCCATCAAGAGGCCATCCTGTCGCTGCACGAGGATTTCTCGAACATCCGGAAGATGGGCGTGCAGTTGGCCACGTTCGAAATCCACCTGGAAAGCCGTCTCGTCCAGGCCGCCATCCGGAATGCGAAGCGGCTGCGGACGTACCTGATCGGCCTGATGATCGTGGCTTCCTGGTTCACCGTGTATTTAGGCCTGGTGTTGAACCGGATGATCCACGCGCTCCAAACGGAAAGCCGGCGGCGCGAAGAGGCTCTCGCCAACGTGCGCGTCCTGAGCGGGCTGCTGCCCATTTGCATGTCGTGCAAGAAAATCCGCGACGACAAAGGCTACTGGAATCAGATCGAGGGGTACATCCGGGAGCATTCGGATGCGGAATTCAGTCACGGCATGTGCCCGGAGTGCATCCGGAAACTGTATCCTGAATATGCGGATACCCTCCCGCAAACGCCGCCCGTATCGCCGCTAGTCAAGGAATCGGTCCGATAAGAAGAGGTCACGAACCGGCCCTGCATCCTCCCCTTCCCGCCTCCTGCCGCACGGGTCATCTGGCTTCGGTCCGGATTCCCCCGCCCGCCCCCCCGCATGCCCCCGTTCCCAAGACACCGGTGACCATTGCGACATAAGCCGCGAGTCCCCTGCCAAGGAGGCCGTCGTGCGGTTTGATAGATTCTGCCGGCGGCAAATGCTTCCCCGGCCGGTGGACTCAGGGCCGACCTAAGCCGGATTGGCCGCCGCTGCGGTCGCCGCCGCCGCGGTCGCCGCCGCCACGGGGACCGCCTCCGTGCATGCCTCCGAACAGCGTGCGCATGGAGGTGACGTCGATGATCCCATTCAGGTATTCCGTGAACTCCTGCGCCTCGCTCTCGGAATATCCGAAGTCCCGCCCGATCTCGTAAAAGGCCCGGTCCCGTTCCGTTTCCATCATCGGCGTGAGTTCCTGCATGTTCTCGCGCATGGTCCGCATGAGATCATGGCGCTCCTCGGGGGGCAGATCCGACTGTATTTGCTCGGACAGGCGCCAGGTTTCGTCGAGCAACCCCAGCAGCCGCTCGTACTCCGCGCGCTCGGGTTCGTCCATTTTCGCCACGTCGCGGTCGAGGAAGTAGGTCGCCTGTTCGGCGATCGATCGCTGCATCCGCTGCCGGGCTTCTTGGCGCCGCGTCTGGATCTCTTCGTAGCGCTGGGGATCCGTCTGCTTGATTTCTTCGAGCCAGGCGTTCCGATCGCGCCGGGGACGCCGTTCATCCGCGGGCGGAGTGGTCGAGACGGTGCCTTCCGGATCCGACGTCGGCGCGGCTGCGGCCGATTGCCGCAGCGACGCGATCAGGCGATCCTTCTCGCCGAGCTGCGCCTGCAGCCGGCTCACGCGCGCCCGCCAGACGTCCGCATCCATGCCGGCGGAAGGAGCCGGCAGATCTTCGGCCAGTTCCTGCAACCGTTGCCGCAAAACATTGGCTTCCGCCCGGGCGATCGCCGCTTTCCGATCCGACCGGACGGCATTCAAGGTGGAGTGCACCGCCAGGATGGAGACGCCCAGCAGGAGAAATACGCAAACCGCGAGAGCGATCCGGAGCTTCGAATTCATCGTTCTATTTCCTTCCATGGCCGGCGGCAGCCGGATCCGGCATTGGGGAACGATGATGCCCCCTTTTTATCCGGTCGTAAAGCGGTCCCTTCAGGAACAAAAACGGCGTTCCGCCCCCCCTGTTTTTGCCACGGACCGGCTCATTGGGCGATGGTTCCGGCCGGTTTCCGGATTGCCAACCCGCTCCTCTCCGTATAGCCTTGTCGGCAATTCAACCGTCGCCATTTCCCGAAACCCGACACGCGAAAGGAACGAATCATGAAGTCTATTCATCGGACCCTCTGGATCATCGCCGCGCTGCTGCTGCTGCTGTCGGGTTGCCGCTGCCCGTCCAACGTCCTCACGGCGGCGGAGAAGGAAGCGATCGTCGGCGAGGTCAAAGGCCAGTTCGGCCAGCTGGTCGCCGCGATCAACCAGAAGGATGCGGCCGCCTGGTCCGGGTTTTACGCCGCGGACGGGTTTGTCTCCGCCATCGCCGGCACGGAGTCGTTCGCCGCGCGCGACGAATGGGTGCAGGCCATCACGGCCAACTTCGCCATGCGGGAAAGCCAGCAGCTGGAGCCGCTCGACGTGCGCGTGACGGTCCTGGCCCCCGATCTGGCCGTGCTGACCAGCGCGGAAAAGACCGACATGACGTTGGCCGGCGGGCAGACCCTGAAATCCAAGCACGTTTTCACGATGATCTGGAAAAAAGAAGCCGCGGGCTGGAAGATCGTGCATTCCCACGAGTCGTGGACAGACGAGCCGTAACAGGGTCCATCTTTAGAGCAGACTCCCGCCGCGGAGTCTACGAGGCGAAGGCCGGATGCAGGGCCTCTTCGATCGTGGGCGACCACGTCAGATACTTGCCCAGGCCCATCCGTTGAATGCCTTTCAACAGCCGCGAGCTGAACGCGGCGACGATGAAATCCGAGAGTTCCTGCATGGCTGCCCGGTGATAGTGCATGAGCAGCGTCCAGGCATGGCTATTCACGTAGGTCAGTTTCCGGCAATCCAGCACGATGGAGACGTGGGACTGGGCGACGATCGGATCCATGAACGCCTTGAATTGATCGTAGGTGGCGGAATCCAACGGCCCGGAAACGTGCACCATCAGGACGCCGTCCGTGGCTTCCGTTTCCAGTTTTAACGCGCCCGCTTGCATGACTTGACCACTCACAAAACCCAAACCGATCTGATCTTTTTCGTCTCTCATCCTTCCGTAATCTATTATTAATATATTCCAAATGTCGGATTCTGCAACCGATCGGCCGTTCTTTGCGGAATTGCCATATTTGATTTGCATGTAAGCGGTTATATCCGCTTGCTCCCGCCAGACCCCGTAAGCCGCGATTCTCCGCGCAGGAGCCGTCTCGCGGCTTGATTTGCCCCTATTTCCGTCTTGCGGCGGCCACCGAACGAAATCAGATTTCCAGATTCTTGGACGTGAAATTCACGCGGTATTGCTTGGAGATCAAGTTGGCCGCGATGCGGCCCGATTCGTAGATCGTGGGCAGCCCGCTGCCGGGATGCGTGCCGCCGCCGACCAGATAGCAGTGGCCCACCTCTTCGAACCGATTGCGAGGGCGGAAATAGAGCATTTGGCCGACGTTGTGGGCCAAATTGAAGGTGGCGCCTTCATACACGCCGTATTCGTTCTTCCAGTCGTCGGGCGTCAGGATTTTTTCCTCCCGGATGCTCTCCCGCAGGCCGGTCAGGCCCGCCCGCCGCTCGAGGGCGGCCAGCACGGTCTCGCGGAAACCGCCCTGTTGCGACCAGTCGATCCCGCTGCGCGCGTTGGGGACCGGCACCAGCACGTAGATGGCGGAATGCCCGGGCGGCGCCAGGGTCGGATCCGTGGCGGAGGCGTTGCGCACGTAGAACGAGATGTCGTCGGTGGGCATCCGCCCCTGGAAGATGCCCGCGACGTTGGCGCGATAATCGCGGGCGAAATAGATGGCGTGGTGCGGAAGATTCCACTGCCGGTCGGTTCCGAGATACAGCATGTAGGTGGAACAGGAGAGTTTCTTCCGGGCCAGATTGGCGGGGACGTATTTCTTGAGGACGCCGGGTTCGAACAGGTGCGTCATGGCATGCCCGAAGTCGGCGTTGAGGACGACTTCATCGGCCTCGATGCGCTCGCCGCTTTCGAGTTCGACTCCGCAGGCCTGGCCGGCCTTCACGATCACGCGCTTCACCGGCGCGGAGCAGCGGATGGCGGCTCCGTGCCGGACGGCCACCTCGGCCATGGCATCGGAAATGCGGCTCAGTCCGCCGGCGACGTGGTAGATGCCCAGCCCGTGTTCGATATACGGGATCATCGCGAACAGCCCGGGGCAATCCCACGGCGACATCCCCAGATATTTGGACTGGAAGGTAAACGACAACGCCAGATCCTCATCTCCGAACAGGCCGTACACCACGTCGAACAAGCTGCGTCCGAGAGAGAGATGGGGCAGCGCGCGGAGCATGTCGGGATGGAACAAAGTCCGGAAACGGTGGTAGGATTTTTGCAAGCAGGGATACAAGCGCCGGAACCGTTGCTTTTCCTGCACGAGAAACCGGTTGTAGCGCCCCCCCTTGCCGGGAAAGCAGCGTTCGATTTCCTGCCGCATCCGTTCGTGGTCCGGCGTCACCTTCAGCGTTTTGTCGCGAAACACCAGGTGATACATGGGATCCAAGGCCCGCACGTCCAGCACTTCGGCCGTCGCGACGCCGGATTCCTCGAAGACCTCGTCCAGGATTTGCCGCAGCATCAGGAAAGTCGGACCGGTGTCGAAAACATACGGCCCCAAGCGAAGCGTGGCGTTCCGGCCGCCCACCTGAGGTTTCGCCTCGAGAACCGTGACCGAAAGTCCCCGGTAGGCCAACATCATCGCGCAGGTCAGGCCCCCGGGACCCGCTCCGACGATCACCACGCGCGGCTTCCCCTTGTCGCCTATTTCGCCCATTTCGTCCTCCGGTTTTTGACACCTCACCATCGCCATGCTACCCTTGGCTCATGTTCAGGACAAGCCGCCATCGCCGCCGCCGCGCATATTCTCAAATCGGTCCATGAACGCGCTGGAATCCCTCATCCTGGGCTTGAACCGGCTGCGCAACCGTTTCCCGGGCGGCCGGGTTTCTCCGGAAAACCTCCTGTTGCTGGTTCCCCATTGCCTCCAGCGGTGCACCTGCGAGTCGAACATCACCCAGGACGTCGATCAATGCAACCGCTGCGGGCAATGCAACGTGGCGGACATGCTGCAGCTGCGCGACGAATTCGGCATTCGGTGCCATCTGGTTTCGGGGGGACGCGAGGCCATCGCCGTGGTGCGCGATCCCGCGGTGATGGCGGTCGTGGCCGTGGCCTGCGAGAAAGAGCTGGCGGACGGCATTCGCGCCGTTCTGCCCAAGCGGGTCATCGCCATCCCCAACGAGCGCCCGAACGGCCCCTGCAAAAACACGCGGGTGGACGTCGATGCGGTGCGCGCCTCCATCCGGAAACTGCTGGGAACCCCGGCATGAACCGGGCGGCCGGGATCGGGGCGTTGTTTCTGCTGGGCACCGGGATATGGGCCGCCGCGGATCCGCCCGAAGCAAGTCTCCAGGTCGTCGTCCGCCTGCCGCCCGGCACGACCGGCGAAGTGCGGGTGGCCCTCTGTTCCTCCCTATCCCAGTTTCTAGATCAAGAACCGCCGATGGCGCAGGCGGCAAGCCCTGCCGCCGATGCCGTCGCCAGATTGCCGTTCACGGATCTCCCCCCGGGATTCTATGCGCTCAAGGCCTATTTGGACCTGAACGGGAACCGGAAATTGGACCGGGATTGGCTGGGGCGGCCCCGGGAACCCTGGGCCATTTCCAACGGCATCCGGGCCAAACCCGACCGGGCATCCTGGGAGGGCGCGCGTTTTCGCTTGCAACGCTCTGCCGACCCGGCTCCGTCCCAGTTGATCCTGGATCTGGAACTCTAGATCCCGACGTCTGGAGCGGGAAGCCGGCCTCGCCCGCATTCGCGCGCCAATCCCCCGGAGCCGCGATTCCCCGCGCAAGAGCCGTCTCGCGGCTCGATTTCCCCTTTATCTTTCAGCGTCTTTCCCTAATTTATGGCGTCGCTCAATTTCGCCCCTGCTTGGTGGCCTGGCTGATTTGAAAAAGCCCTTGCCGCATCGCGGCAAGGGCGATGGTATTAAAACATGCTAGCGTTGTGCAAGCTGGGCGCGCAGTTGGGAAATTTCTTCCTGGAGCGCCTTGATCTGCACTTGTTGGGCTTGGATCGCCGCAACGGACATCGCCATCGCCGCGGTCGTATCCACGGTGTTGTATCCTTCCGCGGTGACATTCCGGTCGGCACCGAGACTTTCCAGGGCGTCGTTGAATTCATTCGCCATGATTCCCAGATAGACCGGTCGTTCGGCCGCATCCTTTCCGGCATCTGTATGGAAGGTCTCGACGTTCAACATCATGACGGCTTCCAGCGCCTGTTTGGATTGCACCATTTTGGCATCGTGCTTCAATTTTCTGTCGCACAGGACATTCCAGCCGTTTCCGCCGGCCGGCAGTTCGACGCCGGTCGTCCCCGCATCGTTGGAAATGAACCGCGTGCCGCCAGGCGCCTTCACCCAAAATTGGTTGATGGCGCTGTTCGTCAGTCCCGAGGTTGCACCGGCAAACACGAAGCTGCCCTGCAACGCCGCTGCGCGATAGCCCGCGGCAACGGAATAACTACCTGTCGCAACATTGTAATATCCGCCCAATACCGTAGCGCAAGTGCCCACGGCGCGATTGTTGTTCCCGCCCGCAACCGCGGAATATTGCCCGGTGACAACATTCCCGGCGCCGCTGGCAATGCCGTTGCCGGAACCATAGACGGTATTTCCTGCACCACCTGACACGACGCTTTCATAAGCCCCGGTGATGGAGTTGTTGGCGCCACCCGATATAGTGCTCCCATAACAATTGGTCATTCCATTGCAGTATCCGCCGACGATCGTGTTGGCAGCGAGTGACGGATTGGTGAGATAAATCATATTCCCAATTCCACCGCCAATGGTATGGGCATATGGAGGAACGCTTTCGCTTTTAATGACATTATTTTGACCGCCGCCAATCACGCAACGGGACATGTTGCTGATCAGATTGTATTGACCGCCCCCCACCGTGTTGAAACCGTTGTTCCAGGCCACTCCGTAAATAGTGTTGCCATTCCCGCCGGCAATGAATTCCCCGTCTCCGATGTAGATATTGTTATTGCCGCCACCGGAAATCGTTGACCACATCGCCCCCACGCCGTTGTTTTGGCCACCCAGAATGGCGGAATAATTACCGCCAAATATCTCGTTGCCACTTCCACCGATAACGGACGCATAAAGTCCACTGATCGAGGTCATGTATCCGCCAACGGCCGCGGAACAATTGCCCGCTACCTGCAACGATGTACCGCCGATTGCCGTGGCGCACGTTCCGGTCGCCCATGGATAATGCCCCCCGCATGCCAGGCTTTCAAACCCTTCGGCGACGCTCCCGATGCCCATGGCAATATTGCAGGACCCAGCGCTCGCATCTGGATTCGCCCATGCAGCGGCAGACATGCGCAAATCGTCGACGTCAACCCACGGCAGCCGGTAATCCCATGTTTCCGACCCCATATATTGAATCGCCATATCCCCAGCTTCCGAACCGGACACTTGGTGATATGTCGTTTGAGAATATGAACAAACGGTAGCGATCATCAAGGAGACAAGACCCAGACTTGCTTTTTTCATTATTATCCATCCGTTCTGACGATTTGTAGGTTTCCAAGCCATCATTCGTTCATTTTGTCGATCTATCGCTGCTGAACACCTCCCGCGTCAGTGGTTGATCTTACATAGATTAATTTTGCTATATATATAATTTCTGTCAATGACAAAGCATCGTTGGTATCCACCCCTTCGCTGCCATCATTTGGACACCCACATAAAGACCATCCGGCGCGGCCCATTTGGACAAGCGGCGGCGAACGTTTGCCGTCGCCCGCATTTCGCGATATGATGAATGTGAATGCTTATTTCTGTTGCCGGCGGAAGGCTTCGCCGAGTTGCCGCAGGCCTGCGGAGCAATCGCGGTTGGGCAGCCAAGCCTCGATCAGATGGAATTTATCCCGCTCCCTCCGGGCACGGTCGAGCGCGGCGACGAGTTCTTCTTCCGTAGCCGCGCGGACGCCGACGGCGAAATCGCCGGCTTGGTCGAACGTGCCCGGCAACCGGGCATAGTGCCACATCTGGAGATCGTTGTAGGCGCCGTCCACGTGGAGTTCGCGCTCGACGAGATAGCCGTCGTTGTTGATCACCACCACGATGGCGGGACAGCGCTGGCGGATCAGCGTGGAGATTTCCTGCGCGGTCATCTGCAGCGCGCCGTCGCCGGTCAGCACGACGGGCCGCTTGTCCGGCCGGGCCACGGCCACGCCCAGCGCCGCGGGCGTGCAGTAGCCGATGGAGGCGTAGTAGGTCTGCACGATGAAGTTTTCCGCTTCCTCGATCAGAAAATCCGGCGCGGCGCAGAAAGCGTCGCCCGGTTCGGCCAGCAGCACCATTTGGTCGTCGAGGAATCCGTCCAGGCATTCGTAGAGCCGCGGCGCGGTCAGTCCGCAGGCGGGCTTGGCGACGAACGGCGCGCGCGGTTGCCGCGGCTGCGCGGGATGGGATTCCAGGTAGGACCGCGGCCGCAGCGCCGGAACCAGCGCGCGCACGAAATCCCCCAGTTGCACGCCTTCGAAAACCTGCCCGCCGATGCGTACCTGGCCGCCGCCCGCGAAGATCGTGCGCTGCTCGTCGAACCGCGCGCTGAACAGGCCGGTGTCCAGATCCGTCAGCCATACGCCCAGCGACAAGAGGCAATCCGCTTCTTCGACCTGCCGGCGCACGGGTTCCCGGCTCCAGCCGCCCTGGTAGATGCCGACGAACTGCGGATGGAACTCCGGCAGCAGGCTCTTGCTGCTGAGCATCGAGGCAAACGGGATTTCGACCGTCTCGACGAGACGCAACGCGTCGGCCCCGAGCCGTTGCCGCGCCAGTTCCAGGCCGATCAGGGCCAAGGGATGTTCCGCGCGGTCGAACCGCGCGACGGCCTCGGTGACGGCGGCGGCCAGTTGCGCGGGATCGGAAACGGGCGCGGCGGGCCGCCACGCCGGATTGGGCGCGCGGCAGGGCCGGCCGGCCATGTCGGCCGGCAACTCGATATAGCCCGGCAGTTTGCGGGCAAGGCATGCGGCGAGCACGCGGTCGATTTCGTCGGGCGCGGTTTCCGGATCGGTCAGGAGGACGGCGGCGGCGGTGATCTTGCGGTACACCTCCAACTGCAGCTGGTAGGTATCCACCAGATGGTGGACCCGCGCGCCCGCCTCCCGGCGCCGCGCCGGAGGCGCGCCGGAAACGACGATCAGGGGCACCTGCTCCGCGAAAGCGCCGGCGACGGCATTCAGGATGCTCAGTCCGCCCACGCCGAACGTGACCACCGCCCCGCCGAGGCCTTTCAGGCGGGCATAGCCGTCCGCCGCGTAACCGGCGTTCAGTTCGTTGCAGGTGCCGACCCAGCGGATCGGACTGGCCATGACCTCGTCGAGGAAATCGAGGACGTAATCGCCGGGCACGCCGAACAGATGGTCCACCCCCGCTTGTTTCAGGCGTTGCAGGATATAGCGCGAAACCGTGAAATCCTTGGCCATGGCCGGTCCCTTTCCAACGTCGAAATCCGTCGTCGCATTCGCCACGGTGGACATTCTAGCACGGCTCCGCGCGATGTCGAAGGGAAACCCGGGTCGGGGTCCGCAAATGGCGTACCTTGTCCCCCTCTTTTCCTTTCGCAATCATCTGTTGAATTCAGGGCGTCTGCGCCATACAATCGGTTTCCAAGAAGCCCGCCTTGCGGCCGGCGCGAGCCACCAACCGAGGAAACGACATGAAACCAAGACCGACGACCTTGACGATTCTGGCGACCCTGTTGATCGCGGCTTCCGCCGGCGCCCAGCCCCCCGCGGATCTATCCCCCGCCCAGCTCGATGCGCTTCGCCAAGCCGTCTGCCTGGCCGAACCGATCGAGACGGTCCAAGCCGCTTTCGCGGATCTCGCCGTCGCCCCGGCCGGTTCCAGCCAGCAGGATATGCTGCGGGCGCGCCTGAGCGCCGACAATCTGTCGTTCTTCTGCTTGACCGGTCCGTTGAACCGGGAAGGCGCCGCGACGGGCTACGAATACGGCTGCCCCGATCTCGACCAGCTCGCCACGGCTTCCATGCGCGCCGCCGAGCGCGGCAACGTCGTCGCCTTGGACGATCTGCGCGACGTCCGCTGGGAAACCGCGGCGAACGGCACGGCGCAAGGCGGATTTGCCTTCGACGTCGGCACCGGCTACCGCGGCGCCTGCCTGTTCCAGGCCAAACCGGACGACGAGGCGTGGAAAATCGTCCGGCTTGCGATCCAAAAGACCGGCTCCGACCAGCTGGAAGACGGCTATCGCGTCTTCGAACTCCCCTGACGGGTCCGCGCGGATTGGTCGGGAAAAGCTCGCCGCCATAATCCATTTTTAGCACTTCAGGACTGTTCTTCGCGTTTCAAATTTTACAACATTATGCCATGAATATGGCTTGGTTATGTATCCGGTTCCTCCTTGAAGGGTGCCCATGAACTATACTCTGACACCCTCCGCCGACGGAACGTTCATCACCATCAAGACCAAGGGCGACATCACCCGGCAATCCGCGATGAAGATGAATCTGGAGGCCCATGCCTTGGGCCAGAAACTGAATATCCGGCGATATCTGGTGGACGTCACGGAATCGAGAAACACGGACAGCGTGGCGAACAACTACGATTTCGCCTATACGGACATGACGCAGACGGGCCAGTTCGACCGGTCCGCCATCGTGGCGAATCTCGTCAGTCCCCACGATCATTCGCACGATTTCGTGGAGACGGTGGCCCGGAACGCGGGCCTGCACGTCCGGATGTTCACCGATCCGAAAGAAGCCATGCAGTTTCTCATGGACGGCGACTTGCCCCGCACCTGAACGACGCCCCTTGGGGATGTCCGTTCCATCCGCCGCGGATTAGCAACCCATCCGGATGATTCGAACGATCGGCGAACGATCCGCCGATTGACTCCCGCTCCAGATTTCGCTATTCACAACCTGCCGATGTACATCAAGTTGTGACACAGGAGACCGCCGGACATGAACTGCCATTGGAAACGCCCCCTAGCCGCCTTCAGCATCTTGTGTTGCCTCGCCACGGCCCGCGCCGAAACCGTCGTCACCCTGCCGGCCGGGGCGGAAGAATCGTTCTCCGTTCTCGACTCCTCGAGCAACGTGTTGGTGCGCGTGGACGAGTCCGGATCGTTCACCGGCACGAACGTGGCGTTCGGCACGCTGGGCTCGAATCTGGTGGTAACGGCGAACAACCGCCCGATCCTCACCAGCGTTCCCGGGTCGAGCTTGGACTCGCTGATCGTCGGCAGCAATACGATGCTGCTGGCCTCCTCCGCCAGCATCGTCATGGGCAACAGCAATACGCTGTACAATACCCCTTACTGCTCCATTCTGGGAGGAAAAGCGAACCTCATCACGTACGGCAACGCGCTCCAACCCTACTATTCCGTCATCGGCGGAGGGTATGACAACGTCATCACCGGCGCCCAGAATGCGGTCGTCTCCGGGGGCAGCCAGAATACCATTTACGCCTCCTATGGCGCCGTGGCCGGCGGTTACGACAATACCGCCAGCAATCGGTATTCCTTCGTCGCGGGCGGAAGCTACAACATGACGGCCGGATCCAATTCCTTTGCGGCGGGATACCATGCCAACGCGCTCCACGATGGCTCTTTCGTCTGGGGCGATCGCTCCTCGAGCTTGGCCATTGCCTCTTCGAACGACAACGAATTCGTCATCCGGGCCGCCGGCGGCGTGCGCATCGCCTCCGAACTCGGCACCAATGCCTTGACCGACCGGACGTTCCGTTTCGCCGACAACAACGTCGTGGCCTGGGCCCGGATCCCCGCCGACGGAACGCTCGGCAACGATCATTTCGGCATCCGTGCCTGCACCAATACGACCCAAGGCACCTATCTGTTGGAACTGGACGTCCCGATGAAAAGCTACACGTCCCTGATTCCCCTGGCCAGCATCGAGGCCGATGCTCCGCCCGTCGGCGCCGCCGCGGCGCGCCTCATCTACGTCGACCAAACCGTGGGCGCGAGCAATTTCACGGTGTACATCACCAGCGGGAATTTCGTCCCGACCAACAACGACTTCATGGTCCTCGTCACCGGACGGTGAGGCGCCGCGCCATGCAACCGCGCATTTGCATCCTCATCGGCCTCGTCGTCCCCCTCGCGTGCCGACTGGCGGCGGGCGGATGGGTCGTCCAAAGCGGCGACCTCCGCCTGGACGGCGGCTCGCTCCAGACCGACGCTTTCGCCACCGGCGCCGATGCCACTCTCGCAGGCAACGGCACCCTCGACGTCCCCGCCGCCGATCTGCAGGGCACCGTCGCGCCCTGCGGAGAGTATCCCGCCGAAACCGGCACGCTGGCTTTCACCGGCGACGTCCAGCTCGACGGCACCTACCTCTGCAAGGTCAATGCCGACGCCGACGTCGATCTCGTCGTCGCCGCCGGTCTCGTCTCCGGCGCCGCCGAAATCGCGATCGCAAAGGATCCCGCCGCGATCCCCCTCGGCCAAATCATCCTCCAGGGCGGAATCGGCGGCGACGTGTCCGGGATCGCCCTGATTCCGGCCCAGCAGGCCGCCTTCCGGCTCGAAGCCGTTCCGCCGCCGGTTTCCCTCGCCCTCACGGACCTCCTGGGCGACACCGACGGCGATCAACTGCCCGACTGGTGGGAATACGCCTACTACACCAACCGAACCCTCGCCCTGCCCGGCGACGACGACGACGGGGACCATTCCATCAACCTATACGAAGAAGGCGCGGGCACCGATCCGCGAGATCCCGACTCCGTTTTCGCCATCGTCCACGTCGACACCACTCCCGCAGGCCTCCATCGGCTCACGTGGAACAGCGTCGACGCCAAAACCTACGCCATCCAAGCCACCGCCGATTCGGCCAACCCCTATGATCCCGTGGTCCTGGCCTCCAACCTGACCGCCTCGGCCCCCCTCAACGGTTGGACCAATCCCGTCGTCGCTCCCCCGAATTTCTTTTATCGCGTCGTCGTCGAACCCTAGTTCCCGCCAACCTTCACTCGCCCGCGACGGCTTTCCTGACGAGGGTGGCGACCGCGCAAAACGTCCTAGGCGATCGAGCGCATCGACGCTCCGCCTGCGATTTTCCCGTCCCGGCATTGACAACGAAGAGTCCGTTGGCATGATGGCGGGATGCGAATTCCGGGCATCTGGCTGGTTTGGGCGGCATTGCTGGGCGCAGGGGCGATCGGCACGGTCCCGGCCCGGGGCGAAGCATCCATCCGCATCATGTCCTTCAATCTGCGCTACGCCTCGGCGCCAGACGGCGACAATGCCTGGATCAACGCCAACCAGTCGCCGCAGCGCCGCGAGGTGGCCGTCCGCATCGTGACCGAACGGGATCCGGACCTGATCGGTTTCCAAGAGGGCGAAGACGGCCAACTCGATTACCTGGCCGCCCAGTTGCCGGCCTATGAATTCGTGCGCCGCCGTCCAAGCGGCGGCAGCGGCAACGAAAACGCCGCTTTCGCGTTCAAGACCAACCGCATCGAATTGCTGGACCGCGACGTGTTCTCTCTCGGTCCCGGCCCCGGCGGCGGCTATTGGAACAACGTGCCGGGCACCAACTTCGATCCGTACGTGTTTTTCCCCGACATGGGGCTGGGCTTCCCCCGGATTTCCCTCTGGGGCCGCTTCCGCTGGCGCGACACCGGGCAGGAATTCCTCTTCCACACGACCCATTTCGATTTCAACGACGGCCCCCAAGTCGGCAGCGCGCGGTTGATCGTCGACAACGCGCGCTGCCGCACCGACCGGATGCCGGCCTCGCCCCTTTCCGTCGTGGTCGGCGATTTCAATTCCACGCAAGCGAACAACGACTGGGCGCTGTTCACGGGGGCAACGACCAACGACGGCATCTCCGGCGACTACGTCGACAGCTGGGAACAGGTCGTCGGCACCTGGACCGATTCCGGCACCATCCACGGGTTCGCCGGCGGCGTTCAGCCGGCCTCGCAACGGATCGACTGGATCCTCCACCGCGGCGGCTTCGCGGCGACGCAAGCGGTCATCGTGACGGACTCCGCCTGGGCGACGAATCTCACGACCCACGCCGTCCGCACGCAGTATCCTTCCGACCACTATCCGGTGCTGGCCGATCTGCGCCTGCCGGACGTCGCGCCGGACGTCGATCGCGACGGTCTGCCCGACGCCGTGGAATTGGCGCGCGCGGGTTCGCGGCCGACGGATCCCGATACCGACGACGACGGATTGCTCGACGGCCAGGAAGATCTGAACGGAAACGGGACCGTGGACGGCGGCGAGACCGATGCGCTCGCGGACGGCGATTCCCAACGGCCGACGGACATCCGGAACCACTCGATGAACGGGGTGCGCGACTATGCGGCCGCGTTGATCGCGGAGCACGGGCTTGAATTCTATTGCGATTTCGACGGGCGCTATCTCACCGTGGCCACGCAGGACGCCGGCGAAGGCAGCGACCATTTCGTTTTCGTCTCCACCAATCCGGCCGCCGCCACGGCCGCCCCCTGGGCGAAAGCCGGCCAGACGGCGCCCTGGATCGCGTATCTTGCCGATGAAAACGATTCGGACTTTTCCGGCTGGTTCGATGCCGGCGGCAACTGGATCACCAACCTCTTCCAAGCCCGCAGCGTCACCTACTTCGAAAACGGCGGACGGCTGGAAGGCACGATCGATCTGGCACAGCTTCTCGGCGCCGGCTTCACCGGCGCCCTCTATCTGGCCGCGGCGCCCTACGGCACCGCGGACGGCGGCGCCCTCGTGGCCGCCGCGCAGGCGCCGGAAGGAAACGGCGACGGCGACCTGGTCGGCACGAACGAGTTCGTGCGCCTGGATCCCGGCGATCAGGATGGAGATGGGATCAACGATTCCGCCGATCCCGATGCCGACGGCGACGGCCTGAACGACGATTGGGCCGCCGCCCATGGGTTGGCGGGCACCGGCGCGGACGACGACGACGGCGACGGTTCTTCCAACGCCCACGAATACCGGTCCGGCACGGATCCGGCGGATCCGGCTTCGGCTTTCAAACTGTCGCGCCTGACGGCGACCGGCGTCGTTTGGTCGGCGGTTTTCGGGACCGACTACGCGCTCGACGTTTCCGGCGACCAAGGCGCCAGCTGGACCGGGTTGGCGACGAACGCCGCCCCGACGAACTTCCCGGAATCGTCCGCCCACGTGCCCTACGTCCCCGCCACGTCCGTCTGGATCCGGCTGCGGATCGTTCCCTGAAGCCCTTGGCTCCCCCCTCATAGGCAGAAAGCGTATTCCGCCATTCTTCATCGCTTGCGCTTGGCAAGCCCGGCGCCCGTTCGCTAGACTGCCGGCCGAAAGAAGGAAACCGAAAGGAACGCGCGATGGATACGACGCCGTTGAATCCCTGGTTCTCCATGTGGCTCCACCCCCGGCAAACGATCCGCCAAATCGTCAGATCGAATCCGGAACGCCTGGTTCTGGTCCTCGCCGCCGTCGGCGGCATCGTCCAAGGTCTCGTAAACGCCGAGAGCAAATCGAGCGGCGACAAAGAATCGCTCTTGTCGATTCTGCTGTTTTCCCTGATCCTTGGCCCGGTCGGGGGCATCGTCGGTCTGTGGGTCGGCGCGTCCCTGCTCCACTGGACGGGCGGTTGGATCGGCGGCCAAGCGGACATGCGCCGCATCCGCACCGCCATCGCCTGGTCGCAAGTCCCCTCCATCTGGAGCCTGTTCCTGTGGATTCCGGCCCTTCTGCTTTTCGGGCACGAGCTGTTCACCGCGGCCACGCCCGTCATCGACGGCAGTACGCTGCTCTCCAGCCTATATCTTGGTTTCTCGGTCTGCACGGCGATCATCGCCGTCTGGGGCATCGTCATCTCTCTCCATGCCTTGGGCGAAGTGCAAGGATTCTCCGCTTGGACCGCCCTGCTCAACGGGATTCTGGCCATGCTGGTCATCATCGTCCCCATTCTCGTCGTCGTCGGCCTCGCCATCGCCGTCGGCAAATAACGGCGGCATCCGGACGCCGACGGCCACGAGCCGCGATTCCCCTCGCAAGAGGGCCAACGGACCATGGCCGGCAACGCCGCGCGAACGCCGGAATTCACGGAAATTTAACTCGCTCCCCTCGCCACAATGACTGTATTTTCTCCGCAACGACCGGCCTTCCGCCGGCGATGTCGCAACCGCCGGACGAAACCGCGAACCGAAAGAGGCACAACGTGAAACGAGCCACATCCATCTCCGCGACGATCCTTCTGGCAGGCCTGTTCTGCGGGAACGGCGCCGCGCAAGCCGCCAGTCTCGACGTGGATTACGGGCAGACCATCGTCGTTTCGAACGGCGTGGTCTACGATTCCGCGGTCGTGCGCAACGGCGGCGTGCTCATCCTGAACGGTGGCGCCATCGGTACCAGCGCCACGCCCAGCGTGGCCGTCGAGGCCGGCGGGCGGTTTGTCGTCTACGACGGCGAGATCAACTACTTTGAAAACCGCGGCATCGTGGAGCTCTACGGCGGCCGGCAATCGACGGATTCCTCGGAAAACCGCGGGTATCTCCGGATCGCCGGCGGCGATCCGGGCATCCAGATCGTCCATCTGGACGGCACCTTGGACGTCTATTCCACGGCCACCAACCGCACGTCGTGGGAAATCGACTCCACCACGACGAACGGCAATCCCCAGATCCGCCTCTATTCCGTTTCCAACACCCTTGCGCCCGGCATCTATCCTTACGCGTCGCTGACCCCTGCCAGTTATTACTCCTTCGGCAAGGTCTACCACGACCAGGCGCGCTTCTGGCCCAACACCCAGCTCGTGGCCCAAGTGGACATCGCGGTCGCCTCGAACTGGCCCGGTCTCGTGTATTCGTATGCCCGTTCCGAACCGAAATCTCCGGTGCTCCGCACCCGGCCGGCCATCGAAATATCGTGGGCCTCGCAAACCGGCCACACCTATCAGGTCCAACGTTGCACGAACCTGGTCGGCGCAATCTGGCACAACTTGGGACTGCCGGTATACGCCCAAAGCACGAATTCCTCCGTGCTCGACACCATGCCCGATACCAACGCAACTTATCGGCTGCAGCTGCTGGATTGAGCGAAGTCGGTCCCGGCCGGCTGTGAGCCGCCCTACGGGACGGGTTCCGCGGCGACGCGCCCGAAATAGGATGCGAAATGGTCCGCGATGGCGGGATCGCGAATCGCCACGCAGGTCTCGTTGCGGTTTTCGAGGGCATCCTTGCCCCAGTTGACGGAACCGACCACCGCGCAGTCGTCGGCGACGATCAGCTTGGCGTGGGTGGTGGTCTTGGCCGGATCGTCGAACACGGCCACGCCCGCTTCCGCCAGGAACTTCTTGGCGGGATCGTTGACCCGGTTGAGCAACGCATTGTAGTCGCTCAGATCGATCGCGACCGCGACGTCCACGCCGCGCGCGTGCGCGGCCGCCAGCGCTTCCACGAGCTGATTGACCTTGCCGCCGGCGTATTTCGGCGAGTAGCTGATGCCGTACATGACGACGCGGATCCGCTGCGTGGCGGCGTTGAACAGGCCCATGACTTCCGGAAAGTACTGGCGGTTCACGAGGGTTTTCACGGGGCCCGATTCCACGGAAGGCAGGTCCGGCTCGGTGGCGCTGTCCGCCCACAGCGCGGCAACGTAGCGGGTGAAATACGCGGCCAGCACCGGATCGTCCAACCGCACGTTGGTCTCGTTGTTGTTGCCCATGGAATTGCCGGTCCAATTGGTGGAACCCAGCAGGACGATCCGGCCATCCACGACCACGAGCTTGCTGTGGGTCATTTTGACGGGCGTGTCCAGTTTCGCCTCCGCCCCCAGCGCGAGCAGGCGCGCGACGGCGGCGGCGTTGAAGTCCACGCCGTCGTCCAACAGGCCCCGCACCTTCACGCCGCGCTTCACGGCCGCGGCCAGCGCGGCTTCGATGGCCTGCACGGCGCGGTCGTCGTGCATTTCCAGTTGCACGACGTCGATCGAGTTCGTCGCGGCATTGATCAGGTCCAGCACCGCCGGCAGGTATTCCCGGTTCACGACCGGCTGGACCGACTCCCCGGCCCCAGCGGATGCGCGAACCAGCAGCAAGACCATGACCAACCAGCGGAACGAAAACCGTTTCATGGCCGCAATCGTACGCTTCACTCGTGGTCGCCGCCAGACGGAAAATCCGCGATCCGACGGTGCTGCGAGGATCGAGCTGCTATATTTTCCGGAATATGGCAGGATTTCCGTTCAATGGTCGATCATCCTGAACTCAATCATGGCGAACAGCCCATTGCGCGGCTCATGGCGCAGCATGGGCTCAAACCGGCTGATCTGGTGGCCGCCTCCACCGAACACGTCACGTTCAAGATGGTGACCCGCGCCTGCAAGGGCCGGCGCCTGACCCCCAACGTCCAATCCAAGATCCTGCGCGCATGGAACCAGGCCGCCGGCAAGGCGCACGTCCGTTCCGACCTGTTCACCTATTGAAGACGCCCCTCCTGCCCCGGATTGACCGCGGCGTTTTCGGAATCCGGCCCCCCCTCTGGGCTACGGCGAGGAGCGGATGAACATCTGGTCGACGTAAAGGGTGTCGAGCGCGGTGGTCCCCGCTTTGCGCACGGTGTCGAGGACCCGGATATAGACCTTGCCCTTCAAGGTGGCCGGCAGGGCGTAGACCTGCGTGACGTCGTCGTCCTTTGTTTTCGACACCGTCAACATGGCGACGAAGCTCACGTTGTTCGTCGAATAGGCGAACGTGAAATGATCGCCGTCCGCGCTGGCGGATTGATGCGCCTGCAGATGGAACGCCACCGACTTTCCGCCCGCGACGTCGATCATCCAGGTGTGGCCCAGATAGGAGTACCGTTTCTTGGTAGAGCCTCTCGAAAACTCTTCCCGGATGGATTCGTAGCCGTCGTCGTCGGCCAGCAGGGCGGACAATCCTCCGGAAACGCTGCCAAGGTTCCGGATCTCGCCCGTCGCGAAATCGTTCACGGGTTCGGGCGGGGGCGGCGGCGGGGGTTCCTCTCCTCCCAGCATTTCTTCGCCGATGGCGGCCAGCAGCGGCTGGTCGCCGATGGCGACGGCGTCTTGGCTGAGTTCCCAGATCGCGACGCCCGCCAAGCCCTTGGATTGGGCATACAGGCATTTCAAGCGAACCGAATCGGGATCGTCGAACGGAACGATGGTACCGCCGTTCAGGGGCGACGTGAGATACGGCACCCAGGACGTGCCGTCCCAGTGAACCGCGTAATCGAGGGAGGCGACGTCTTTGTAGAATGTGGCCTTGCCCCCGCTGGCGGAATGGTACAGCTGGGTGGTCCCGGTGAAGGTCAGGCCGTAGAACGGAATTCCCAAGGTCATTTTTTCATAAGGAACGCCGCGCTGGTCGTGGAAATACTGCCGGATGCTCTGGTCCGCGGAGCCCGCCTTCTGGGGGTCCGCCGGATCGGAGTACAGCGGGGCGTTGTGGCCGGACATTCCCGACCAGGAGCCGTAGTAGCAGTAGGTCATGACGTCGATCCAGTCCAGCAACGGATGGAGCGCGGCCACGTCGAAATATTTGGCCGACCAATCGGTGGGACCGATCGTCATGGTCAACATCAGTTGGGGCGCGACTTGGCTCCAATGCGCGCGGATTTCCCGGACCAACTGGGTCAGATTCGCTCCTTCCGCGGCGCTGGCGGGAAATTCCCAGTCCAGATCGATGCCGTCGAAGCGGTGGGCCAAGCAGAAGTCCGTGAGCGCGGAGATGAACCGGGAACGAGCCGCCGCGTTCGCCGCCAGGGGCGCGAAGCCGTCGGAATCGAGCGCGCCGCCGAGCGAAAGCAGCAGCTTCTTATCGGCGGCGTGGACCCGCTGGGCCAGTTCCGGCACGGGATCCAGGAATCCGTCGGGATAGGCGATGCTTCCGTCGGCGTTTGGCCAGGCAAAGCAGTAGATGACGTGCGTCAGGTGTTCCAACGGCACGGCGGAAGGCGGATAGCTCCAGCGTCGCCACTCCGGATAGTAGCCGGCCACGACCTGGGCGCGCGCCGGCACGACCAGCGCCAGCATCGCCGCGAAAGCGAGTGCGAATCCCCCCCGCTTGTCTCGGCGAAACAACGGCTGCGCCATGCGCGGCCAGACGACGGAAGGCTTCATGTTCATAGGGCAATCTCCGCAGGCTGAACAGACGTGGATTCGGTTGGACGGGCTCGGCGTTTCATCATGGTTGTACGACAAGGTACCGCACAATCTGCGCCCTGCATCCCGCTCGCGCGAAAATCCGCAACATTTTCGCGGATTCTCCCGATTGTGAGCCGGACAATCCGGGCAATCTCCGGCGCGCGACGGACTTTCCCGCCGTGTCGGAATATGATTTACTCGGGGCGATGAAGATCGATCCCCACGCGAAATTCACGACCCGGGAATGCCCCGGATGCGCGGTCGAGGTGCCGGCCAACGAGAACCGCTGTCCCATCTGCGGCTACGAATTCCCGGCGCGCGGCCCCCTGCACCGGAACCTGATCTGGATCGTGGCGTTGCTGCTTGCGCTCCTGCTGCTGCCGCTGCTGCTGTCCCTGCGCTGATTTTTCCGCCGGTTTCCGGCATTTCCTGTTTTCCTGCGGTATGCTTTACTGCCCGACATGCGCAAGCGTTTCCATCGCATTTTGGTTTCCGACTTCGACGGCACGATGACGAAGTTCGATTTCTTCGATCTGGCCCGGCGCGACCTGCCGACGGCCGCCGACCACGACTACTGGCAAGACTACGTCGCCGGACGGATCACCCATTTCGAGGCGCTGGCCGGCATTTTCGGCTCCATCCGCGCCGATTGGCCCGGCATCGAGAAAGTCTTGGTCGACATGCAGCTCGACCCGACGCTGAAAGACTCCGTGGCGCGGCTGCGCGCGGCGGGTTGGGAAATCGTCGTGGCTTCGGCCGGCTGCGGGTGGTACATCGAGCGATTGCTCGCCCAGGCCGGCGTGGAACTGGAAGTCCATGCCAATCCCGGCGTTTTCGCCCCGGAGACGGGCCTGCGCCTGACGTTGCCGACGGCCTCGCCCTATTTCAAGCGCGAGACGGGCATCGACAAGTGCGCGATCGTCCGGGCGGCGCTGGCGCGCGATCCGCGGGCGATCTTCGCGGGCGACGGCCGTCCCGATCTGGCGCCGGCGAATCTCGTCGCCCCCGAAAACCGTTTTGCGCGCGGCTGGCTCGCCCATCATTTGAAGACGACCGGCGAACCCTATCGCCCTTTCGAAACCTGGTCGCAGATCGCCGCAGCCCTGCTGGAGGAACCGCCATGCTGAACCGCACCCAGATCTCCATTCCCAATCTCGTCCGCGTCAAGCCCGGCGCCGCCGGGCGCGTCGGCCTCTACGCCCGCCGAAACGCGTTTTCCGAAATCGTCGTGCTGCACAGCGAAGACCTGAACGACGACCTGATGAAACGTCTGTGCGACGGCCTGCAGGCGGAAAACATCGCCGTTCTGCAGCGCTGGCCGGTGAAAGAAGCGTCTTTCGAGCAGGCCCGCGAGCTGTTTCCGCAAGTGCCCGCCAAAACCCGGGCCATCGTGGGCTATGGGGGCGGCAAGGCGCTCGACGTCGCCAAATACGTCTCGTACCTCACCCGCATCCCCTATCTCGCCGTGCCGACGTCCCTTTCCAACGACGGCTTTTGCAGCCCGCAGTCGAGCCTCACGCTCGCAGGCAAACGCAAGTCCCTGCCCTCCGCCATGCCCTTCGGAGTCGTCATCGACACGGAGGTCTGCCTGGCCGCGCCTGAAATCCTCTGGTTGGCCGGCGTGGGCGACCTCGTCGCCAAACTGACCGCCGTGGCGGACTGGAAATTGGCCTTCAACGCGGTCGGCACCTTCGTGGACGATTTCGCCGCGTTGCTGTCCGACGCCACGGTGTTCCAGTTCATCGCCCGGCCGCAGCGCGATTTGGAAGGCGTGCGCTTGCTGGGCACCTCGCTGATGCTCAACGGCATCGCCATGGAAGTCTGCGGATCGTCGCGCCCGGCCAGCGGCAGCGAGCATCTCATTTCGCACGCGCTGGATTCCCTCGGGGGCAAACCCCGCATGCACGGCCTGCAGGTCGGCGTGGCCACCTATCTCGTGAGCCTCCTCCAACGGCACAACGCCGAACTCATCGCCGATTTGTTCGATAAAACGGGCTTTTGGCGGACCATCGAAGCCCAGCCTTTCCGGCGCGCCGACTGGCTCCAAGCCCTTCGGATCGCCCCCTCCATCAAGCAAGACTTCTACACGGTGCTGTCGTCTCGCGACTGCCTGCCCGAAGCCGAGGAATTCCTCCGCACCGATCCGCACCTGCGGAAGTGCGTGGTGGACTGATTCGACAATGATTCGGTAAGATCCGACCTCAAACAGGAGGCACCATGAGACTATGGTCGTCGGAATTGCTCGAAGCGGAATTGGCGAACGGACAGGTATCCGAGCGCGAAAAAATCAAATATCTGCTGTTACCCATGCTGCTCGCCGGTTTGGCCGGTGGACCGCTCGGCCGGTTCGCCCCCCGTTACGGCGAACGGCCGTCCGGCATAGACTCCGCCCTGGCCTTGCTCACCAGCATCCTGATGGTCTGGGCCATCCTTTACGGAATGCGCCATCTCTATCGCGCCAACCGACAGATCGACGGACTTCATTTCATCGAGCGCTACACCGTCCTGTCGCTCCCCGCCAGCGTTCGGTTTTTTGCCGGAATGATTCCCCTGCTGATCGTGCTGGTCGGCATCCTCCGTGCGCTAGGACGATACTTCGACGGCAGCTCCGACAGCCTCTTGCCCTTCTATCGGCTGATCTTCCCGGTCGCGACCCTGGTCTTCTACCGTATTCTGGCCCGCTCCTTTTCCCGCTTCGGCAGACACCTGCGCCGCGCACAACGTTCCGCTTCGGTCATTCCACCGGCGGGCCCCTAGCCGTCCGTTCCGCACCGCGGTTCCGCCGTGCCCTCCGCACGGACCCGCACCTGAGAAAATGCGTGGTGGATTGAATTCGGCCCCGCTTGACTTTGATATCATTAATGGTATCTTATCTTCATGTCTAAGGTCGAGGAGGTATTGGCAGCCATGCGGGACAACCCCAAGGGCATCCGTTTTTCGGAAGCCTGCAAGGTATGCGAACACTTCTTTGGATCACCCCGCCAAAGCGGATCGAGCCATCGCCTGTACCGCACGCCATGGCCCGGCGACCCGCGGGTCAATGTCCAGAACGACCGCGGCATGGCCAAGGCCTATCAGATCAGACAAATCCTCAAAGCCATCGAGAAGTTGAACATGCCATGAAAACACCCGGAAACGATCGCTACACCTACCGCGTGACCTGGTCGGAAGAAGACCAGGAACACGTGGGCCTTTGCGCGGAATTTCCAAGCTTGAGCTGGCTGGCCCGCTCCCCGGAAGCCGCGCTCAAGGGAATCCGCCGCGTGGCGGCGGAGGCCGAGGCCGACCTACGCGCCGCGGGCGAACCCGTTCCCGAACCGGTCGCCACCCGCCGCTACAGCGGCCGATTCGTCGTGCGGGTTCCGCCGACCCGGCACCAGGCGCTGGTGATGGAGGCCTCCGAGGCCGGCATCAGCCTGAATCGGCTGGTTTGCGAAAAACTGGCGGACTGACCAACACGGCCGCCCTGTTTCGCACGCCGCTGGCGGTCACGGCTTCCGGTCACCTCCTTTTAGTGACGAGTTCATGCCCATGTCGGAGCATATTCGCTTATTCTGTAGCCACCGAATATCCCCCGACGGGGTTCGTCGGGGACTCCAAAGACATGGATTGCTCGGCTGTTTGGAGCCGGCACAGCTTGTCCGCCATAGCCTTGGCGGCGGCGGAACCTCGTGCCGGTCTTGTTCGGTGGCTACAGAATAAGCGAATACCCTCTGGGCACACGCACCCCTTTTCCCCCCGACCCCGTCGAGGGGATGATCGCCAGCTACGGCATTTCGACACACGCCCTATTCGCACCGGATGATATAGAACTTGGCGCGATTCGTGCTGCCGCTGACGTCGTGCCAGACGGTCGTGGTCGCACCGGCGCCGCCCACGCCCGTCAGCGTTGCGACTTCGTTGGTGATGAAATGCACGCCGGCTTCGAGGCCGCCGGCCTCGATATCGACGTATTCCACCGAGTAGGTGTTGCTGTTCACCACGAGGAACGTGATGGTGACCTGGTTGGTCTCCTGCACGATCTGCGTGATGCTCGGATTGTAGAGCATGCAGGCCGTTTCCGCCTTCCAGAAGCCGTTGAGGAAGACCTCCCCGGCCGCGTTCGTGGCGATATACGGGACGTAGCCCTGCCCGATCGATCCGCCGAGCTTGGTGACTCCGTTCGTCGCATAGTTCGCGCCGCCGGAGCCCATGCGCTCATAGACGATCTCCGCTGGACCGCCGACGCGGCCGCCGGCGGCCGTGGACAGGACCAGCGCGCACCCCAGCGCGGCCAGCCCCAGCGACCCCAGGAGTGGAATTCGCTTTTTCATCATCCCCGCTCCTAGTCCACCCAAGATACGGGAAGCGGCGGCACGACCGTCTCATGCTCGGTGTTGCCCGCCCCGTCCAATCCGGTTCCGGCGCCGAACTGCAGCCAGCCCGGCGTACCCGGCCCGCCCACGTTGTTGATCAGTCCATAGACAATGTTGTTGGCGTAGAACTGGGAATTGCCGTTCATCCCCACGCCTCCGAGAACGGTGTTTTGGGTGAAGGCAATCGTCGGCCCCGACCCGGCCCCGACCACCGGATCCCGCACCGAAATGCCCGCAGGATCGCCGACGATGTAATTGTGGGTGTACAAGTGGAGCGGAACCATCGGCCCTGTCTCCAGATCCTGGATGCAGGAGAACGTCGACTTGTTCGCGATCTGGCAGCCGACCACTTCGAAATTGTATACGCCCAGATTGACCGTCAACGTTCCGTAGACCCCCGAGTCGTTCAGGAACGAAGACTGGGTCAGCGCGATGCCGTCGATGTTGTTGATGCCGTCCCCGACGGTCACCGCGGAAGCGTCCATGGCCATGGCGAAACAATCCTGGACTTCCACGTTCGGACCGTAGATGTACAGCCCGAGCTCGAACCGGCAGTTGTGGAACTTGACGTCTTCGCCGAGATCCGCCGCCACGATGGTCGTGCCCGTCACGATCAGGTTCTCGACCCGTTGCTTGCCCCGGATGGAGTTGGCCGCGGCGGTGATGAGCAGGCTGGCCAGCTCGGCCCGGCTTTCGCCGATCACGTGGATATTGCCCGCATTCATGTTCAAGGCCGGGTATTGCCCCGAAGCGATGACGACGGTGGCCGGGAATCCGACGTATTTGACCGCCGCGTAGGCATAGGCGTTCTGCGGCACGTCGAACGGACGGTCGATCGTTCCCGGACCCGCCGCGGTGCCGTTGGTGGCCACGTAGACGACGTTGTCCAGCGGGGGCAACGGCAGCAGCTGCTGGAACGCGCCGGTGGCGAACGTCCGGCGGCCGAACACGGCTTGGCCGCCATCCATGTAGAGCGCCCCGCGCAGACGGGCCGTGTGGTCCAGATCGTTGGTGACGTTGTGCCCGATGGCGATGCGCTCCGTCCCTTGCTGGGCATCGGCGGCGACGCCGATGGCGACGTTGGTGAAAGCGCCGTTCGCGCCGAAGCCGACGGCGACGCCGTTGGTGGCGCCGTTGGCGGAGCGGCCCACCGCCGCGCCATACCATCCGGCCTTGGCGGCATAGCCGACGGCGGCGCCGTAGGAGAACCCGACGGAACTCTGGCCGACGGCCGATCCGCTGGCGCTGCCGTTGGCCTGATAACCCACGGCGGAGCCCCCGGCGCTGCCATTGGCCTGATACCCGACGGCCGACCCGTTGAAGTTGGCATCCGCCGAAGCCCCCAAGGCCGCTCCGGTGCTCTGGCCGTCGGCAGCCATGCCCACGGCCACCCCGAGATTGCTCCCGTCGGAAAGCGAACCGACGGCGACGCCGCCGACCCCCGAGACAACCGCGGCGTTGCCGACGCGCACGACGCTTCCCGCGCTGTCCACCACCAGCTCGTTGCCGGCCCCCGAATTGATCGTCAAGGCCCCCGTCATCGTGTCGCCCGCTACGTCCACGAACTGGCTGTCCGCCTCGGTCTTCTGGTAGTAGAAATTGCTGGCGGCCGTCCAGAGCGGATCCGACTCGACGTAGAGAGGCGTGCCCGTGGCATAGCCCGCGGCGGCATGGTCGCCCCAGCCGTAGGCGGTGTCCCAATCGACGATGTCGCCGGCGGCGATGCCGAACGCGGCGCTGGCCGCATAAACGGGATCCGTTTCCGTAATTCCGCCGCCGAGCAGATCGGCCGCGTGGTAGCCGTCGAGCAAATCGGCGTTGACGGCATAAGGCGAACTCAGCAGATCCTGCGCCGGCAGCATCTCGTCGAAGGCGACGCCGTCGCCGCTGAACCAGACGCGCAGGACCAGCGTGGTATCCACGGCGAAGATGGCCGGATCGACGTCGCCCATCGGCGCTCCGCCGAGAACGGCGCTGAACACGCCGTTGTAGCAGTCGTTCGTGACGAACGTGGCCGGCTCGCCGGTCGCCGTGCCGTCGTGCGACCAATAATTGGTCGTGCCGGCCTCATCGGCGATCGCGTACTTGAAATAGCCTGGCCCGGTCAAGGGAATGTCGTTGACCAGGATCTTGCCCTGGTAATCGATTTCCGTCGGAGGATCGGCCAGCGCGGCGAACCCCAACGCAAGAAGAACCAACCCGGATAGCCCCAGAATCCATTTCCGTTTCATGTGCAACCTCCTTGACGGTGCGGTTTTCTCTTCTGCTTTATTTTCTGGATTGCTTCCCCTATCCGTCAAGCCCGGATTCCATGTTTTTCGCGGCGCGGACCGCTTGAATCCGGCCTGCATTCATAACGCATATATTTGCCTGTTATGAAATCGCCGCAAAACCGGCTCGCCGTGCCGCTGGCGCGGCCATCCTCATCGGGGGGAAGGGATTAGGGGCGACGAACGCGAAGGCGGTAATAGCGCGTGGCCTCCGCCAAATTGGTGCAGGCCAAAGCGGCATCCGCGCCGGGCAAGTTGGTGGCCCCTTCCACCGAGGACCAGGCGCCGGTGGATTCCAGGGCGCTTTCGACGTCGTAGAAGCGTCCGGCCGCGCCCCACCAGTTCAGGACAGGACCGGACGGCGACGGGGTGAAATCGAAGGTGAACAGGGACGCCCCGTCGGTAGCGTCGGTGCCCGCCGCGATTTCGTCTGCGTCGCGCATGCCGTCTCCGTCGGAATCGGCCGCAGGGTGGACGTATTCCACGGCGCCGATATCCCAGCGGTTCGTGCCGTCGTCGTTTCCGTCCAGCGGACGCGGCCGGCCGTCGACGTCGGGACCGCTGGCCGGCAGATCCACCCCGGCATCGATGGCGGGGCTGTTGGAAAGCGGCATCGCGTCGAACGCGTCCAGCGTCATCCCGACGAGCTGCGGATTTCCGCAGAGATCGTGCGGGCCCACCGGGCAAGGGTCGTCCTTCACGTTTTGAATGACCGAGTAATCCACGTCGAAGGGATCGGCCAAGAAGCTCTCCCCCCAGGTCAGGCAGGTGTTTTCAAACGTCTGGTGGAAATCGGTATGCCCCAGAAACACGTTGTTGCGCAACAAAACCCTCTCGGTTCCATCGGACGAGGCGTCGCGGGACACGGCCAGCACCAGGCAATCGCCTTCTCCCGTGATGGTGGAATTCAAAACCGAGACCTGGTCGCCGGGACCGAGATCCAGCGAGAGGACGTTGCCGAAGGCCCGGCAAGGATCCACCCAGTAGGTGAAGGTCTGCCCTTCGAAGAACCCGCAGTTGCCGACGGCGATGCAATTGTCGATGACCGTCGCTCCGGCGGTCTTGAGCTGGTTGCCGGCATTGCCTTCCGCAATCGTGCGGCGCACCGCGATCGTGGATCCGGTGCGCGTCACGTAGAGCAGATCCAGCCCGTCCGACGTGTTGTGGAGAAACGCGCAATTGTCGAACGTCCAATTGCCGCCCGTTTCGCCCGTCCCGAACCCGTCGCCGTAGCCGCCCGCCTCCTGCGACCAGCATTCGGTCGGCTGGCCGCCGGGATAGGTTTCGCCGCAGCCGTTCCATTCCACCGTGAAATTGGTGAACGCCATGGTCCCGGCATTGCCGTCGTCCCCGTCGACGTCGCCGTCCCACCCCACCCAGCCATTGCCCGCCACCCGCACGTCGGCCACCCTCCAATCGGCCAAACGTCCCGCGTGGATGCCCGCATGGGCCAAGCCGTGGACGTCGAGATCGTGCAGATAGACATTGGCCGCATCCTCCGCGTAGATGCCGCGCTCGGCCCAGTCGCCGAAGGGATACGTTTCCCGCGGGCAGGGAATGCCCCCGCTGTGGGATTCCACGCAGCCCAGGTGGTCCGAGATCTCCAGGCATCCGATTTCCACGTTCGTCGCCCCGGTCAGATCCAAGATGGCGAAGGCGCGTTCGGCGCCCCAGAGTTCCGGCTTGTTCGTGCAGCCGGAGGCCCACCCCGCCCCGAGGATGCGCGTGGGGTTCGACGGATTCGGCCCGCCGGGAATCGGCGGCATGACGCAGTCCCACGGATAGTCGCTCGCGCAAGTCTCCGCTCCCGGCGCGCCGTAGCCCATCCGGTAGCTGCCGGGACCGATCAGCACGGTGTCGCCGCCGGCGATGCGCGGCGTTCCGCCGGGAGGCAACGCGCGGAACGGGTGGTCCCACGCGCAGGGCTGGTTGCTCCCGGAACCGGGATACGGAGCGTCGACCCGGCCCGAGCATTCATCGGGGGAACCGCCGTCCACCCGCACGTACCAGGTCGTGCCGCCCGCGCCGGCTGCCTGCACGGCAATGGCGATGAATTCCGAATCGGTGCCCCCGTGGCCGTCGTCCGCATAAAATCCCACGCCCGCGTACGTGCCTGTTTGGGCCGCCGTCGGCGTCCAACTGAACTGCGGGGCCAGAAAAACCGCCCCGGGCGGCAGATTGGACGCGGTGAAAATCACGGAATCGCCGTCGGCATCCGAGGCGTTCAGGGAGAATTGGAGTTCGTAGCCCACCCAAGCGGTTTGGTTGCCGATGGGAATGAAAACCGGCGGCTCGTTGGTGGGAACGGCGGCCACCACGATCTGGACGGTATCCGCATCCTCCAAGGCCTCGTCGTCCGTGACGGTCAGGACGACGAGATTCGTCCCCAACGGCAAGGCGACTTGCGCCAGTTCCCCGGTGGCCATCTGCACGCCGCCCGTGGACCAGGCGTACTGGATAATCGTCCCGTCCAGATCGTACGACGCGGAACCGTCGAGATCGGCGATTGCCCAGCCGTCCGCGTCGTCGTCCGTCAATTCCTGGTCCGGCCCGGCGTCGGCAATCGGCGGCACCTCGTCCGGCAAGCCGTAAACCACCTCCAGCGACGGCCGGTTCGATGCGGCGAGCGCGTCGCAGGTGAACAAATCGCCGCGCAGGGTGTCGTCCGTTTCGGCCTGCACCAGCCATCCCAGGTTGCTGGCGGGAACTTGGATGAAATCCTGCACGTCCGCCGCCACGTCCAGTTCGATCCACTCGCTTGTTCCGGCCACGTGAGCGGTCCGCGCCACCCCGCCGGTGACGTCGGTCACGCGCCCCTCCGCGCCGCTCCAAACCACGTTGGGCCGTTTGTAGGCGGCACAGCCCATCGCCGCGGCGGGATCGGCGGTCCCGTAATCGGCTTCGACGGCGTTGGTGTTTTCCTGCCAGAGGCCCGTCCCGTCGGGATCGAGCAGGCGATAGGCTTCGAGCTGGCCGGAATTCGTCTCGTTTTCGTCGGCGGCGAGCCAGATCCGCAGCGTGGCGGAAGAAACCGAAGCATAGGTCGGAATCGAAGAGAGGTCGAAACGCAACAGTCCGGCGCCTTCGCCGTCGGCCCAGCGCGGATCGAACGCCGCGTCGCGCCCGAGCGACTGCATGCCGTAGGTATAGCCCGAAAGCGAGCGCAGGGTGGAATCGGAGGCACCGGCATAGGCCGCCGAGGGCGAAACGCCGTTTTGGAAACGGCTCGTGACGACCCCCTGCCCGGTTCCTTCCCGGGCCAGCAAGATTCCGCACAACCCCGCCAGAATCACCGCCATTCGTTGCCGTCTGTCCAAGCACCTGTTTCCCATATCGCAACTCCCGCCTGTCTGGATAGCAAACCGACATGCCTTAGGCAAGCCTCCCCCCCGTCTCCGCCGCTTGACGCGGGGGACGTTTTGGCGCATCCTGCGGCCCATTATGAGCAAAAGCATCAACATGGAAACCTTGGCCTCCCTCTGCAAGCGGCGCGGCTTCATCTTCCAATCTTCGGAACTCTACGGCGGCATCAACGGTTTCTGGGACTACGGTCCGCTGGGCTGCGAGCTGAAGCGCAACATCAAGGACGCCTGGTGGAAAGCCATGGTCCGCAGCCGCGAGGACGTCGTGGGTCTCGAAGCTTCCATCATCATGCACCCGGCCATTTGGAAGGCGTCCGGCCACGCCGACGGGTTCGCCGACCCGATGGTGGACTGCAAGGACTGCCGCAAGCGTTTCCGCGCCGACCAGCTCTGCGAGGATCAAGGTCTGGAACTGGCCAAAAACGGAGCGGTTTTCACCCTGCCCGACGGCGTGAAATGCCCCGAGTGCGGCTCCAAGAACCTCACCCCGCCCCGCAGCTTCAACCTGATGTTCAAAACGTTCGTCGGCCCCGTCGAGGACGAGTCCAACGTGGTCTGGCTGCGCCCGGAAACCGCGCAAGCGATCTTCGCCCAATTCAACAACATCGTGGCCACCGCGCGCCAGAAAGTGCCCTTCGGCGTGGCGCAGATGGGCAAGAGCTTCCGCAACGAGATCAATCCGCGCAACTACACGTTCCGTTCGCGCGAATTCGAGCAGATGGAGCTGGAATTCTTCATCCGGCCCGACGAAGCCATCGAACTGATTTGCGGGAAGGTCACGACGCTGGCGGACAATCCCGACCTCGCCGGCGAACCGCAGGAAAGCTGGGGCTGGGAAGTCTGGCACCGCTATTGGGTCGAACAGCGCCTGTCCTGGTATCGCGCCATCGGCCTGCCGGCCGCCGATCTCGAGCAGTATTGGCAGGTCGGCGACGAACTCGCCCACTATGCCCGCGCCTGCGTGGACATCGAATACGCCTTCCCCTTCGGCGTGCAGGAACTCGAAGGCATCGCCGCCCGTTCCGATTTCGACCTGAGCCAGCACCAGAAGCACTCCGGCAAGGGCATGGACGTGTTCGACGAGGCCCTCAAGCAGGCCGCCGACAAGCTGGACGCCAGCGCCAAGGAGGCCTTCGTCCAAAAAGTCGTCGCCGACTGGACCGGCCGCGGCAAAACCGAGGAGGATGCCCGCGCGTTCGCGACGAAGCTCCTCGAAGGCAAATACGTGCCACACGTCATCGAACCCTCCGCGGGCACCGACCGCCTCGCGCTGGCGCTGCTCTGCAACGCCTACGACGAGGAAACCCTGACGGACGACAAGGGCAAGACCGACCAGCGCACCGTCATGCGCTTCCATCCGGCCATCGCCCCCATCAAGCTCGGCGTCTTCCCGCTGGTGAAGAACAAGCCCGAACTCTACGGCAAGGCCCGCGAGATCTTCGCCAAGCTCCAGCGCCGCTGGAACTGCTTCTGGGACGAGTCCGGCGCCATCGGCCGCCGCTATCGCCGCATGGACGAAGCCGGCACCCCTTGGTGCGTCACCGTCGATTTCCAGACGCTCGAAGACGGTACCGTCACGTTGCGCGACCGCGACAGCATGCAGCAGGAACGCTTGACGATTCCGGCCTTGATCGAGAAAATGGACGCGGCAATCGGATAAACCCTTGCCCAACCCGGGAGGCCCGCCATGTTCGTCAAAGTCAACTGCCAGTTTTGCCAGCAGCCGTTCGATTTCGACAGTTCCAGCGGTCTGCCCCAGATCGACTGTCCCCACTGCGGCAAGCAGAACGTGGTCGAGATGCCTTCCGCCGCGCCGAAAACCCTGACCGTCCAGCACGACGCCCCCAATCTGTCGGGCGCCAAGCCCTGTCCTTCCTGCCGGCATCAGGTCGCCCGGGACGCCGTGATCTGCGTGCATTGCGGCTACAATTTCGCCACCGGCAAAAAACCCGGCGAGAAAAATTGGTTCGCGGCGAATCTGGGGTTCATTCTCCTCCTTGGCGGCATCTTGATCGCGCTGGCGGCCGGCGCGGGCTATCTGTTTTGGCCCGAACCCGAAACGCCGCCGCCCGAATTCGCGCCGGCCGAAGAGCCGGCGACCGTCGCCCCGGCGCCGCAGGTCCAGCCGGATGCAACGGCCACCGAGACGAACGAGGCGATCCCAGAACCCCCCGCCTCCAAAAAGCCCGTCGCTGCGCCCAAACCCCCGCCCCCGCCCAAGCCGACTCCCGAAGAACTCGCCGCTCAAAAAGCCGAAGCCGAACGAGCTGCTTTCGCCGCCAAGAAGGCCCAGGCCGAGCGCACTCTCCGCTTGCAGCTTGCCAGCCGCGAACCGCTCTACAAGGTCAACGACGCCGTCGAGCTCCGCCGCAAAAACGGGGTTCTCGACAAAGGCACCTTCATGGGCTATGCGGGTTCGGGCGCGGATCGCGTGGCGTTGGTGGCCACGCCGCTCGGTCAAATCGGCGTGCCGCTGAACGTGCTGGACAACCCCTCGCGCCGCCGCATGGATCCCGACTACCGGGAAGCCTTCATCCAGCACCTGCTGAGCACGAAACTTCCCGAGCCCCCGGCCCAAACGCCCGCCGGGAAAAAGATCAACGATCTTTAATCCGGCCGGTCTTCCTTCTGCGGGAGCGCCCCGGATTGGGCGCGGCGGCGGAGCTGGCCGCAGGCGGCATCGACCCCTTTGCCTTTGGACTCGCGCAGGGTCCCTTCCACGCCGCGCGTTTCCAGCGCGCGCAGAAACGCCTCCAGCACGGGGCGGGGCGGGGCCTCCCCCGCGAATTCATCGACGGGGCTCAGCGGGATCAAATTCACGCGGCAAGGGAATCGCCGCAAACGCCCGGCGAGCTCTTCCGCGTCGCGGAGGGAATCGTTGACGCCTTTCACGAGCGTATATTCGAACGTGACGTGGCGCTTGGTTTTCGCCGTGTAGTCCGCGCATTCCCGCAGCAGCTCGTCCATCGGGTACTTGTTCTCGATCGGCATCAGCTTCCGGCGCAGATCCGGATTCGGCGCATGCAGGGAAACGGACAGCTCCACCTGGAGCCCCTCGCCCGCCAGCCGCCGGATGCCGGGCACGACGCCGCTGGTGCTCAAGGTGATGCGCCGCGCACCGATATTCAGACCGTCGGGATGGTTCAAGATCCGCACGGATCTGAGCGTTTCGTCGTAATTGTCGAACGGCTCCCCCATGCCCATGTAGACGACGTTGTCGGGGCGCTTGCCCAGCGCGACGGCGACGAGCTGCACCTGGGCGACGATTTCCCCGGCCGACAGGCCGCGCGCGAATCCGCACTTGGCGCTGGCGCAAAACGCGCACCCCATCTTGCAGCCGACCTGCGTCGATACGCAAACCGTGTTCCGCTCGCGCGCGGGGATCAGCACGGTTTCGACGCTTTCCCCGTCCGCCAGCCCGACGAGCCACTTGCGGGTGCCGCCGGGTTCGCCGGATTCCTTCAGGATCTTCGCGGGGGCCGGCGTATGGGTTTCCGCCAGCTTTTCCTTCAGCGCGCGCGGCAGATTTCCCATTTGGGCCCAGTCGGTCGCGCCTTGGATCTGGAGCCACTGCCACAGTTGCTTGCCGCGGAAAGCCGGCTGGCCCGCCGCCTGGCACAACGCCTGCAGCTCTTCGGGAAACAAGCCTTGAAGCGCGATTTTCATCTCATGCGAAACAAAAACGACGGGGCGCTGTGCGCGCCCCGTCCTGTCCCGTTTTGGCGTTGCCGCACATCCGATCAATAGCGGTAGTGCTCGGGCTTGTAGGGACCGTCCGCCGGCACGCCGAGATAGGCGGCCTGCTTGCGGTTCAGGCGGTCCAGCTTCACGCCGAGATGCCCGAGGTGCAGGCGCGCGACCTTCTCGTCCAGCTTCTTCGGCAAGGTGTAGACGCCGATCGGGTACTTGGCCGTGCGGGTGAACAGCTCGACCTGCGCCATGACCTGGTTGGTGAAGCTGTTGCTCATCACGAAGCTCGGATGGCCGGTGGCGCAGCCGAGGTTCACGAGGCGGCCTTCCGCCAGCAGCAACAGCGACTGGTCCTTCTTCGTCCAGATGCGGTGCACCTGCGGCTTGATCACTTCCCAGCGGTACTTCTTCATCGCCGCCGTCTGGATCTCGCTGTCGAAGTGGCCGATGTTGCAGACGATGGCCAGGTTCTTCATCTTCAGCATGTGCTTGTCGGTGATGACGTCGCAGCAGCCGGTCGTCGTCACGAAGATGTCGCCCTGCGTGCAGGCCTCGTCCATCGTCATGACCTCGTAGCCGTCGATCGCCGCCTGCAAGGCGCAGATCGGATCGATTTCCGTCACGATCACGCGCGCGCACTGGCCCTTCAGGGACTGGCACGAGCCTTTGCCCACGTCGCCGTAGCCGGCCACCACGGCCACCTTGCCGGCGATCATGACGTCCGTCGCCCGCATGATGCCGTCCACCAGCGAGTGGCGGCAGCCGTAGATGTTGTCGAACTTCGATTTCGTGACCGAGTCGTTCACGTTGAACGCCGGGAAAAGCAGTTCCTTGCGCTCCGCCATCTGGTAGAGGCGGTGCACGCCCGTCGTGGTTTCTTCCGTGACGCCCTTGATGCTCTTGGCCATCTTGAGGAAGCGGTCCGGGTTCTTCTTCACGGCCTTGCGGACCTGCGCCTTGAGGATTTCCTCCTCCTCGCTGTCGTACGGGCCGGCCAAGACCTTCAGGCCTTCCTTCACGGCCTTCACGCCGAGATGCACGAACAGGGTCGCGTCGCCGCCGTCGTCCAGGATCATGTTGGGCGCTTCCTTGCCCCAGTCGAGGATGCGGTCGGTGTATTCCCAGTATTCCTTGAGCGTCTCGCCCTTGACGGCGAAGACCGGCGTGCCTTTGACGGCCAGCGCCGCCGCCGCGTGATCCTGCGTGGAGAAGATGTTGCAGCTGGCCCAGCGGACGCGGGCGCCCAGCGCCTGCAGCGTCTCGACCAGGACGGCCGTCTGGATGGTCATGTGGATGGACCCGGAGATGCGGGCACCCTTGAGCGGCTTCGTCTTCGCGTATTCCGCGCGGACGCTCATCAGGCCGGGCATCTCGTGCTCGGCCAATTCGATTTCCTTGCGACCGAACGCCGCCAGGCTGAGGTCCTTCACCACCGCGTCCATCGTCTTTTTGCGCTTTGCCATCATCGACTCCTTTGAGGTTGAAAACAGGCCGGAACTATACCTTTCCCCCCCTGCCGATGCAAGGGCCGTTCGCCCGCGCCCCGGGAATCGCGGTTGGCCGCGCCCGCGGCGCGGCTCGCGCCGAAAACCCCCGTTTTTCCACGCTACGTAAAAACTTTGGCCGATTTTTCCACGCTACGTAAAAACTTTGGGGAATTTTTCCACTACCGTCCCATAGGAATCGGGTGGGGATAAAGAAAAGGCTGGTTTG
>ERZ1645187.104-NODE-104-length-80311-cov-7.523911_pt1 | contig 80311 bp, 85 predicted proteins | sample MGYA00575352_ERZ1645187 | MGnify/ENA primary metagenome ERZ1645187 (study PRJEB40837, sample SAMN11349314) | freshwater sediment metagenome | isolation source: river sediment | host: Sediment | place: India: Wazaribad , New Delhi | collected 2017-02-21 ... | reverse complement strand
ACTTCGGTGAGCGGCATCACCGCGGGGTCAATCAGATAACTTCCGGCGTTGAGATAATATTGCACCACGAGGAGCAGAAAACCCGTGACCCAACTGAGATAGGCCTCCCATTTGAACCATGTGAGGTGGTCGGGCAGCGCCGGGGGAGCGGAGAGATATTTTTGCACGTGGTAGAATCCGCCGCCATGAACTTCCCAAGCCTCACCACTTACGCCTTCCGGCAGGCCCGCCCGTTTCTGCAGCGAAAAATCAAGTGCGATGAAATAGAAGGACGTGCCGATCCAGGCGATGCCCGCAATCATGTGCCCCCAGCGCAAGAGCAGATTCAGCCAATCAGCCACAAATGGATCGATCATTGTTTGCCGTTTCCCGAAAAAATGCCGGATGGCATATGCCACCCGGCATTCCATCATTCAGCGTGTTTACTGCGGAAGCTTGTCGTCGACACCCTTCACGTACCAGTTCATGCCAAGGATCATGCCGTCATCCACGGCATCGACAACGGTTCCATCCTGCTTGGTGACCGGTCCCTTGAAGGGATTGAGCTTGCCGGTCTTGATCGCGTCAGAGGTCTCAGCTGCCATCTTGACGACGTCGTCGGGCAGATTGGTAAAGGGTGCCATCGAGACCGTTCCTTCGGCCATGCCATCCCATACCTGCGCGGGCTTCCATGATCCGTCCAATACGGCCTGGACAGAACGCACGTAGTGCGGTGCCCAGTTGTCGACGATGGCCGTCAGCTGCGCCTTTGGTGCAAACTTGATCTGGTCAGAGGCCTGTCCAAAACCGAATTTGCCCTGTTCCTGGGCGACCTGCAGCGGAGCCGTCGAATCCGTGTGCTGCACCAGGATGTCGGCACCCTGGCTCAACAGAACCTTGGCGGCATCTGCTTCCTTGGCGGGATCGAACCAGGTGTTGGCCCAGACGATCTTGACCTTGAAGTCCGGGTTCACGCTCTGTGCGCCCAGCATGAAGGCATTGATGCCTGCCACCACTTCCGGAATCGGGAACGAAACGATGTAGCCTGCGGTGCCGGTCTTCGACATCTTGGCAGCGATCTGGCCAATCACGTAACGGCCTTCATGGAACTTGGCGTTGTAGGTGCCGAGATTGTCTGCCGTCTTGTAGCCGGTCGCGTGCTCGAATTTGACGTCCGGGAACTTCTTGGCCACCTTCAGCATCGGCTCCATGAAACCGAATGACGTTCCGTAGATGATCTTGCAGCCCTCACGGGCGAAGCGCTCAAAGGTCTTTTCCGAATCGGCTTCCGTGACGTTCTCGGCGTAGGCTGTCTCAACCTTGTCACCGAACTCCTTTTTCACCGCCTCAAGGCCCTGATGGTGCTGGTACGACCAGCCAAAGTCACCGATGGGTCCGACGTAGACCCAGCAGGCCTTCAGTGCGTCTGCAGACGCCGAGGCCGATGCGGCTCCCAGCATGAGCGCGGCGGTTGCCGCAGCCATCAAGTATTTTGTCATGTGTAACTCCCTGTTGTTGATATGAACGCTTACCTGTCCGGCACGAAGGGCTGTCCGAGGGAGGCCGGCGTGTTACGGCGCGTCAGGGCCTTGTTCCCGGATATGACCACCAGTGCGAGGATGGTGCCAAGATAGGGCAGACTTGAGAGGAATTGCGAGGGGATTCCCGATCCCTGCGCCTGCAGAACAAATGACAGAATGGAAATCGTACCGAAAAGGTAGGCACCCGCCAAAATGCGAAATGGCAGCCAAGATGCGAAAACTACGAGCGCCAAGGCAATCCAGCCTCGGCCAGCCGTCATGTTCTCAACCCATTGCGGTGTGTAGACAATCGAGAGATAGCCGCCCGCAAGGCCGCTCATGGCCCCCCCAAAAAGCACGGCGACATAGCGGACACCGATGACATTGTAGCCCAGCGCATGGGCCGAGGTGTGGCTGTTGCCCACCGCCCTGATCACGAGCCCCATTTTGGTGCCGAACAGAAACTTGCCAACTGCAAACACCATGAACAGCGCAAACGGCACCAGCGGATCGATGCCACCAAGCGAGGGGAGTTTTACGCCGGGCTGGCCAACAAAAGACTCGCCCAACAAGGCCGACAGGCCAAGCCCCAGCAATGTCAGCGCCAGGCCTGTCGCCACCTGGTTTGCCAACAGTGTGAGTGTCAGGAATCCGAACAGCAGGGACATGAACATTCCGGCCACAATGGATGCCAAGACACCAATCCACGGATTTCCTGTGGCATAGGCGCCACCAAACCCGGCAACCGCTCCCATCACCATCATGCCCTCGACCCCGAGATTGAGGACACCGGAGCGTTCAGTCACCATCTCTCCCAAGGCGGCCAGCAACAGGGGTGTTGCCGCCGTCATGATGATTGTGAGCAGGACCAGAAGGATGTCCATGGCTGTCAGGTCCTCCCGCCCACGGGTGCCGCAAACACGACGCGGTAGTTGATGAGCGTGTCACAGGCCAGGATATAGAAGAGCAGGATGCCCTGGATGACGCGGGTGATCTTGTCCGGGATCTGGAGCGCTGTCTGGACCGCCTCGCCGCCGATGTAGGAGAGCGCCAACAGCAAACCGGCGAAGATGACGCCAACAGGATTGAGCCTGCCGAGAAATGCCACAATGATCGCGGCAAAGCCATAGCCCGGCGAAATCTGAGGCTGCAATTGTCCGACCACGGATGAAATCTCGAAAGCGCCCGCCAGTCCGGCGAGGCCGCCAGACAACATCATGCAGAAAAGGACCGTGCGCTTCTCGGAGAAACCGGCAAAACGGGCTGCCCGGGGTGAAAGACCGCTGACCGTGATCTCGAAGCCCTTGATGGTGCGGCTGACCATGAAGCCCAGGAGCAGGGCGAGAAGGATCGAGACCAGAACACCGGCGTGAATTCCCGGTGTCAGGTACGGTAACAGTTGCCAGTCCGCGAAGGTCACTGATTTGGGAAAGTTGAATCCTTGCGGATCGCGCCAAGGCCCGCGCACGAGGTAGTCGAGCATGAGCTGCACGACATAAACCAGCATGAGCGAGGTAAGGATTTCGTTGGCGTTGAACCGGTTGCGCAGAAGTGCCGGAATGGCAGCCCACAGCATTCCACCTACTATGCCGAGAACAATCATTACCGCGAGCGTCAATGGCGATTGCCACTGCGTGAAGAATACAGGCACTGCCCCCGCCAGTATTGCACCTGCCGTCAGTTGGCCCTCTGCACCAATGTTCCAGATATTCGCGCGGTAAGCCACAGCCAGTCCCGCCCCGATCAGAATGAGTGGCGAAGCCTTGACCAGCAGCTGTTCCACCGACCACAGGGCGGTGAGCGGTTCGACAAAATAGACATAGAGGGCAATAAACGGGTTGTTGCCACGTAGGGCAAATATTGCTGCTGCGGTGACGACAGTCATGGCCAAGGCCATGAAGGGCGAGGCCAGTGCCATAGCGGCGGACCGTTCGGGCCGTTTCTCAAGCCGCATGATCAGCACTCCCAGCCTGTTCATGTGAGCCTGCCTCATGGGCACCCGCCATCAGGAGGCCAATTTCCTCACGGCTCACGTCCTGTGCCGGGCGCGCTTCCGAGAGATGGCCCCTTGAAATCACGGCTACGCGATCGGCCACCTCGAAGATTTCATCGAGATCCTGGCTGATCACCAGCACCGCAGAACCAGCCTGGGCCAGATCAATCAAGGCCTGGCGAATGGACGCGGCAGCCCCTGCATCAACGCCCCATGTCGGCTGGTTGATCACCAGAAGTTTCGGTTTCAACTCCAGCTCCCGGCCAACGACATATTTCTGCAGGTTGCCCCCAGATAAGGCTCGCGCCTCGGGATCGGGCTTTCCCTTGCGGACGTCAAAGGCCTTGATGATGCGATCTGCGGCCGCCAGAGCCCCGCTGTTGTCGAGCAGTCCGGATGACACAAGAGCTGGATCAACGGCATGCCGCGAGAGAAACATGTTCTGGGACAGTGTCAGGGTCGGGACAGCTCCGTGTCCCAGCCGCTCTTCCGGAACAAAGGCAGCGCCAGCCTTGCGCCGTCCGGTGATGGAGGTCCGGCCCAGCGCGACGCCGTCCAGAAGCAACATGCCCGGTGCCACCAGCCGCTCTCCGGATACCGCATCAAAAAGCTCACCCTGACCGTTTCCAGCCACGCCAGCAATTGCAACGATCTCACCGGCATTCACAATGAGGTTGATGTCTGTGAGGGCCACTGAAAACGCACCATCACCGGCAAGTGACAAGTGCTTCATCGCGAGGCGCGGCGTGCCTGTCTTGCCGCCATCACTGCGCGGCCTGATGGCGTGGATGTCTGCGCCCACCATCAGGCGTGCGAGGCTTGCCGCTGTTTCACGGCGGGGATCAACATTTGCGGCCACTTTGCCGTGACGGAGGATGGTGGCCGTGTCACACAGTGCTTTCACCTCTTCCAGCCGGTGGCTGATATAGAGGACCGAACAGCCCTCGGCCGCGAGGCGCTTCAGCACCACGAAAAGCTGGTCTGCCTCCTGCGGCGTCAAGACAGAAGTCGGCTCATCCATGATCAACAGCTGCGGCTCCTGCAGGAGGCAACGGATGATCTCGATGCGTTGGCGCTCTCCCACCGACAGGTCACCAACCATCGCCGAAGGCACAATCGGCAGCCCGTAGGATGCCGACACTTGCGCGATGCGCCCCGAAAGTGCAGCGAGGTCATGAGGACCGGGCATGGCGAGGGCAATGTTCTCGGCAACCGTAAGCGAGTCAAACAAGGAGAAGTGCTGGAACACCATGCCGATGCCCAGGTGCCGCGCCACTGATGGGCTAGCCGGCATGACCTGCCGGCCTTTCCAGAAGAATTGTCCTGATGTTGGCTGGAGCGCGCCATAGATCATCTTCACAAGGGTCGACTTGCCCGCACCGTTCTCGCCGAGAAAGGCGTGTATTTCTCCCGGCATGATGGTGAGATTGACATCGTCATTGGCACGCAGGCTGCCAAACGTCTTGACGATGTTGCGGGCTTCAAGAAGCGGGACGCGATTTTCTTCCGTCATGACGCAGCGCTGCCAGTGTGCGGTACCATGGTCGGGCATGCTTCCCCGAGTTTGAGGCTTTCGTCCAGTGCCACCAGTTGGGCGGCTGTGGATATGGCAATGGCTTCAGGCCGCTTGGAGCGGATGCCGCCGATTCCGATGGGGCAGATCAGGCTGTCAACGCGCTGTCGATCAACGCCTGCTTCTGCCAGCCGTTTTTCAAACCGCGCCCGCTTCGTGGCGCTCCCGATCAGGCCAGTGACGGCTACCGCCGGATTGCGCAAACTGGCGTCAACAATCGCCAGATCGAGCGCATGGGAGTGGGTCATGACAAGCACGATGCTGCCCATTGGCGCATCCGCAAGGAGCGCCTGACTGTCTTCATCACCTCGCAAGGTTACGTTTCCGGGCACGACCGCCGGGAATGCACCCGGGCGCGGATCACACCAGGTGATGGCAAAGGGCAATTGCGCCAGAAGGAGGACCAGCGAACGGCCGACGTGACCGGCGCCAAACAGAAGGATTGTCCTTTGCGGTTCGCTGGCGTCAGTGGCGAGACGGCCAATTCCTGAAGCATCCAATATTTCGGTCGAAACCTCGACGCGCCCACCGCAGCATTGCCCCAGATCCGGACCCAGCGAATAACGCAAAAGGCTTTGCATTCCACCGCTGCGAAGGAGGCGCTGGGCTTCCGCCATCGCCTTCCATTCGAGCGTTCCTCCGCCAATGGAACCTGCAATGCCCGTGTCCGTCACCAGCATCATCGCACCTTCTTCACGGGGAGCTGATCCCGAGACACGCGCGACGCGCACCAGCGCAACCTGCTTGCCATTGTTCATGAGCGACCGCGCACGGTCGAACAGCTTCATGTGCGGACACTCCTGATGGCATGCAGGATGGCTTCTGGTGTCGCTGGCGTATCAAGAGCGGGGATGTTGCCATTGCCAAGGCTCGCGACCGCATCGAAGATCGCGGTCCAGACAGAAATGCCAAGCATCAGCGGTGGTTCACCAACAGCCTTGGAACGATAGATCGTGTCTTCCTTGTTGCCCTTCGATTCATACAGCGCGACGTGGAACTCCTCAGGGACATCGGAAGCGCACGGTATCTTGTAGGTTGACGGCGCATGGGTGCGCAGGCGTCCGGCATCATCAAAGACCAGTTCTTCTGTCGTAAGCCAACCCATGCCCTGCACGAAAGCGCCTTCGATCTGACCCAGGTCGAGAGCCGGATTGAGCGACTTGCCGACATCATGAAGGATATCCACCCGGTCCACTTTCATTTCACCGGTCATGGTGTCAATGGTGACTTCGCTGCAGGACGCGCCATAGGCAAAATAGAGGAAGGGACGGCCTTTGGCTTTTGCCCTGTCCCAGGTGATTTTTGGTGTAGCGTAGAAACCAGTCGCGGACAGAGGCAAGCGCGCCTGATGGGTGCGTTGGCACGCTTGGGCAAAACTCATGCTTTTGCCGCCTGCGGCCACCTGCCCGTCGGCAAAGACGATCTTGCTCTTCTGCACCCGCCAGTCACGGGCAAGGAGATTGGAAATGTTGTCGCGGATTTCCTCGGCGGCTCGTTTGGCGGCCATGCCATTGAGATCGCTGCCGGAGGACGCCGCCGTTGGTGAAGTGTTCGGCACCTTGCCAGTGCTTGTGGCGCAGATGCGGATCCTGTCCAGCGTGATGCCAAACACCTCGGCCACCACCTGCGCCACTTTGGTATGAAGGCCCTGCCCCATTTCGGTGCCACCGTGATTGAGCTGTACGGAGCCATCCGTATAGGCATGCACGAGCGCCCCGGCCTGGTTGAGGTGGGTAAGCGTGAAGGAAATGCCGAATTTCACAGGTGCGAGGGAAAGCCCCTTCTTCAGGATGCGGCTGGACGCATTGTACTCCCGCACGCGGGCCCTGCGATTGCGGTAGTCAGAGGTGCGTTCGAGTTCACCTACCAGTTCCATCAGGATGTTGTCGGTCACCTGTTGTCCATAGGGTGTGACATCGCGGTTCCGGCCGTAGAAGTTCCGCTTCCGGACATCAAGCGCATCACGCCCGGTGCGGAGGGCGATCGATTCCATCAGCCGTTCGGCGAAAACCATGCCCTGGGGACCCCCAAAGCCGCGAAAGGCCGTGTTCGACACCGTGTTGGTGCGAAGCCTTCGGGAGTGAATGCGCAGCGCCGGATAGTAGTAGGCGTTGTCGGCATGGAACATGGTGCGGTCGTTCACGCCCTGACTCAGGTCCGCCGAGCAGCCGCAGCGTGCATCAAACTCCACATTGACTGCAGTCAGGCGGCCATCATCTTCGAAGCCCGCCTCGGCGCTGACACGGAAGTCGTGGCGTTTGCCGGTCATGATCATGTCATCGTCACGGTCGAGCCGGCATTTTGCAGGGCGACCAGTCAGTTGCGCGGCAAGTGCTGCCAGGCAGGCCCATTGCGCGGCCTGGCTTTCCTTGCCGCCAAAGCCTCCGCCCATGCGGCGGCATTCACAGGTCACGTTGCCGTCCGGCACGTCCAGCATGCGGGCAACGCAATGCTGCACCTCCGTTGGGTGCTGCGTCGAGCAATGAACGGTCATGCCGCCCTTCTCGTCGGGCAAGGCCAGGGAGACCTGCCCCTCCAGATAGAAATGTTCCTGCCCGCCGATCAGGAAGGATTCAAGCAGGCTGTGAGGGGAAGCGGCGATGCTTGCGGCGACGTCTTTGCGGGAGAATGTGTAGTTTGGCAGAACGTCAGTTGTTCCTGCGCGCAGGGCGTCATCAGCCGTGACGACAGGTTTCTCGTTGGCGATGCTGATACGGGCAAGGCGGGCCGCCCTTCGCGCGGCATCGCGCGTCTCCGCAACAACGGCAAAGACCACCTGTCCGTGAAAAAGGATCTCGCTCCCGGCGAGGACCGGATCGCCACCGACCGACGGGCTGCAATCGTTGCGGCCCGGAATATCTTTCGCGGTGAGGACTGCTACCACACCCGGAAACGCCTCAACGGCCGACAGGTCAACCGCTGTGATGCGACCGCAGGCAGCGCTGCCGACATAGCCGGGCGCAATGTGCAGCAAGCCCTCGGGTTCGGGCATGTCATCAATATAGATCGCACGTCCGGTGACATGCAACTCGGCACTGTCGTGAGGGTGCGGCTTGCCGACGACAGTTTCGCCTCTTGCAGCAGATTTCTTTGCCGCAGCGAGTTTCCTCTCGGGCGAAGGCGCTCTCATGTCCAAGCTTCCTTGCCTGCTGGCGCCAGGACGCGCAACGCTGCCGGGCGCTCTCCCACCAACTCATGAAGTGCCTTGAGCAGAAGGGCCCGGGCGCAATCCATGCGGTATGCGGCGGAGGCCCGCATGTCGGAAATGGGGATGAAATCCTTCACCAGGTTGTCAGCCACTTCTTCCCACAGTTCCGGCGCATCAAGCTTGAGACCTTTCAGCGCCTCTTCGGTCTGGCGGGCGCGGCGTGGTGTTGCGGCCATGCCGCCAAAGGCGATTGTTGCCGAAGCGATGACTCGTCCGGACATCACAAACCGGAACGCTGCCAAGACCGCGGAAATATCCTGGTCAAAGCGTTTTGTCAGCTTGTGGGCGAAGAAGCGCTCGTTGGTCTTCAGCTTGGGAATGTCGATCCGCCAGAGCACCTCGCCCGGCTTCCGGTCCTGTTTGCCGTAGTCAACGAAATAGTCTTCGAGCAGGAGATCGCGCTGCTCTCCCTGTTTGCGCATGACGATGCGGGCACCGAGTGCGATGAGCATGGGCGGCATGTCGCCGATGGGCGAGCCGTTTGCGATGTTGCCACCGATCGTGCCAGTGCTTCGGACCTGCTTCGAACCGATGCGGCGCACCACCTCGCCAATGTCCGGTGCGATGGAGGCCAGCGCGCTTTCTGCCTCGGCGTAGGTCACGGCGCTGCCCAGGGAGACGGTTGCAACTCTGTCTGATATTGCGTGCAACTCGCTCACCCTGCCCGTGAACACCAACTTGGCAAGCGGGCGCAGCTGCTTGTTGATCCAGAGCCCGACATCGGTTGCGCCGGCGACCAGCGTTGCATCGGGATGTCGTGCCGCAAGATCAAGCAGGGTTTCCGCCTTCGCCGGGATTGCGGCGAAATGTTCCGCCGCGCCACAAAAGACATCTTCCCCGTCATTCAGTTTGGACAGCTCAGCCGCAATTTCCGCGCCTGCCTCCGACCAAAGGTCCGCGCGGTCACCTGAACAGGCCTCCTGCGCCGCAGCAATGATCGGCTTGTAGCCAGTGCAGCGGCAGAGGTTGCCTGCAACCTGATCGACGACGGCCTGCCGCTCTGGCTGTTCCCGACCGTGGTACAGGACAAAGAGCGACATGACGAAACCTGGCGTGCAGTAGCCGCACTGGGAGGCATGCTGGGCGACCATTGCCTTCTGTACGGGATGGAGTTCGCCGCCAGCAGCAAGATCATCGACCGTGACCAGTTCACAGCCATGGATGTGTGCCATGAGCATGATGCAGGCATTGGCCGGTTCATAAACCACCTGGCCGTGCCGCAACTTTCCGATGGCAACGGTGCAGGCCCCGCAATCACCTTCATTGCAGCCTTCCTTCGTGCCCTTGTGACGCTGTTCCAGGCGGAGGTAGTCCAGCACTGTCAGCAATGGGTCTGCGAGGTGGTGCTCCTGCACCACGCCCCTGCGAAGAAAGCGGATCTTGCCTGCAGCCATCGTCACTCAACTGCCCCGGTAGGTGGAGTACCCGTGCGCCGACAGCAGGAGCGGGACATGATAGTGTTGCATGGCGTTGGAAACACCAAAACGGATCGGGATGACATCAAGGAATGGCGGGTTTGAGAGGTTTGCCCCCGTTCCGTGCAGATATTCGCCAGCCCGGAAACGCAATTCGTAGATGCCCATTTTCAGACTCTCACCCTGGAGAAGGGGTTCATCGACGCGGCCATCGCTGTTGGTCATGGTTGTCTTGAGCTTGACGGGTTCCCCGGACACATTCCAGAGTTCAATGATCAGCCCGGCGGCGGGTCGCCCGAGGTGCGTATCCAGCACATGTGTTGTCAAACGGCCTGTCTTCACCGCCATCTCCCGTCCCCAGTCTTGTATCCGGTCTTGCGCCAGACTTGATTTCAAAAATTCTAGCACGCCAAATTTGTTCGAGACAGCCCAATTATTTGCCACGTAGTGTTCGAATTTTTTGTACAGGTGGAAGTTTCGGCACCAGTTTGGGCAGGCGTCGGCGCGAGAGGTCCAGAAACGCTGCGGCTGCCTGATTGGCGAGTCCCGGGCGATTGACCAGCATCATGCGGTCCGGCGGAATGCCACGGTCAGCCAGGGGTATGAACCGGAGGGTTCCACTGGACAATTCCTGCTCAATTCCGATCGTGGTCTGGAATGCAACGCCGATGCCATGGGCTGCCATGCTGGCCATGACCCTGAGCGAGTTGCTCTCCAGTGCGGGCTTCACCTGGAGTTTCTGGCGCCGGGCGAGGGTGTCCAGCAGTGTACGCAGGCTGAGCCCACGGGCGGGCCAAGCCAGTGCATGGTTCATGCATTCCTTAAGGCTGACCTGCGTAGATCTTGCCATGTCATGGCTGGGCGACACGACGGCCCCCAGCGGCAGGTCCATGACATGCGCCACGTCGAGACCCTCGAAAGATGACGGATTGAAGGTGAAGCCGACATCTGCGGCACTTTCGCGGACAAGTGCGGCCACCGTATCGGAGCCTGTCACGGTCACGAGCAGTTGCACCCCCGGATGGAGCGCATTGAATTCCTCAAGGATGCGCGGCAGGAGAGACACCGAGATGCTTTCCACGGCCGCGATACGCACGCGACCGCTTTTCAATCCACGCAGCGCATTGAGACGGTCGATTGCCTGCTCGTGGATCAGTGATGAAGCGGTGAGGGCACGCTGCAATTCCTCTCCCGCTGCTGAAAGCCTGAGCTTCCGGCCTGTCCTTTCAAAGAGATCGATGCCAAGTGACTCCTCCAGCAGGGTGATCTGGCGGCTCACTGCCGAGGCGGCGGTATTGATCTGGCGTGCTGCAGCGCGGATTGATCCGGCTTCAGCGACCACAAGGAAGAATCGGCAGCCTCCTGCCAGAAATCCGTCAGCCTTTTGCACCGTCCCCTCCACAGGTGGCTGTCCGGCCACAGCAACAATGGTTTGCCGGATTGACCGGGCTGTCAAGCGGTCGCGGTGCCCACGTTTGTGGCAGCTGCAGCAAAGATCTCCCGATCGATCGTCCGCAACAGGGAATCAATCGTTCCGCGGATGATCATGTCATCACTGAAGCGGACCTGCTCAATCGCCACGTCCCGGCGCAGGACTTCGACAACGCTCTGTTCAAGCGCGTCGTGCATGGCCTGCTCCATGAGTTCAGATGTCTGCAGGCCGGGACCGGCGAGCACCACGCGGTCCGGATTGAGGATGGAGATCACGCGTCCGATGCCATAACCTAGGGTTGAGCCTGCGAGTTCAAAGGCCGCCCGGGCACGGTTGTCCCCGGCCTTGGCCTTCTGGTGCAGGCCGATCATTGTCGATTCCGGCACCGCGGTGCGCGGAGCATCCTGCGCAGTCTCACCGGCATAGTGCCTGAGGATGCCATAGTCAGCGACATAGGCCTCGACGCAACCCCTTTTTCCGCAGCGGCACAGCGCCCCTTTCGGCACGTGGTTCATGTGTCCGAACTCTGCGGCTGCGCCGGTGGCTCCGTGAAAGACCTCGCCATTGATGATGACGCCCATGCCAACACCGTAACCGGTGAAGATCGCGGCCGTGACTCCACCGTAGCGGGCACGGTCAGATGCCACGAGACCTTCGGCAATCATGTTCGCGTCATTGGCGACGAAGCAGGGCACGCCGAAACGCGCTTCTATCGGTTGCGCGACCGGGATATCGCCTGCCTTGAAGGCCGGTGACCACACGATCGTGCCGTGGCGGCTGTCAGCGAGGCCCTGTATGGCAATGCCGATGCGGGCCAACCGCCGTGACGGAATGTTCTGCCAAGCGAGAAAACCGGCAATGGCATCCGCCAGCGCCACGCCAAACGCATTGCGTCCCGCCTCATAGGTGGGCAACCTGACTTCATTGCGGGCAATCGTCTCGCCCCTGAAATCAGAGAGAACGATCATCACATCGTCGATTGAGATCTTCACCGCGAGCACCAGTGCGGCCGCAGGATTGAGTAGCAGCCGCACCACCGGTCTGCCACGTTTCCCAGATGGCGGGGCGACCAGCGGCATGTTCGCCTCGCTGATGACGCCTTCCTGGATGAGCTGCGCGCAGATGGTCGTGATGGTGGCGGGTGACAAGCCAGTGAGGCGGCCGAGTTCAACGCGCGCCGACGCACCATGCTGGCGCAAAGCACCAAGCACGAGGCGGCGGTTTTGCCGCCGAACCAGTTCACTATCGGCTTTTTCCGCCATGAACGCCCTCGGTCCATTCTCCTCTTCCGCACCGTTTTCGGTTTTGCGGAGCAATGGTGGACATGCTGTGCCAAAGCCAAGGCCAGCGCAAGATTATTTTGGAGGCTGAAAGAATGCCGTGACCGTCACCCGGTTCATGGGTCCTTCTTGCGGGCCAGAATCCGGAGGATGTCTTCAAGCTGGTCCTGCTCCAACTCCCTGATGGCGAGAGCCAGGCGGTTGGCGAGTTCGGTGGCGCGCGGGTCAAGGCCTGACGTATCGATGGACACCCTTGGATGGGAGATGCGTGCCAAGCCGAGAAGCTGTTCGGCATCATCCCAGATGATGTTGAAATAGGCGATGATACGCTGAATCAGATACCATGACGGGCGCCCCCGCTTGCCGTGTTCAAGGGCCGAAAGATAGGCACTTGAAATGCCCAGTTCGGAAGCCATGTCGGAAAGCGAGACGCCCTTCGCTTCCCGAAGTTCCCGCAACCGCGCGCCAAAAGGTGTCATGGCGCATGATGCTCCGGCAACCGCCGCAGGCGCACATAGAATGCCCCACCTCCGCCATGACGGGGATGTGCCGGCTGAAATCCGGAGACATGTTCGCGGAAGACGGTCTCATGCAGCCACAGCGGCACTTCCCGGCGCAACCGCCCTTCCCGTTCCGGCGCATGAAAATATCCCGTGCCATGCAATGTATGGCGGGCGAAGGGTGATGCGCCCTTGCCAGTGATCACGAGCGTGAGGCGCACCCCGTTGCGGCGCTGGTTTTCAAGAAAATGGTAGAGCTGCATGCGTGCCACTTCGAGACCGTGGCCATGCAGGTCGATGCTGGCATCCGGTTCCAGCTGGCCGCGGGACAGGCGTTGTGCCATGCGGCGGTCAAAGGCAGCAAGCGGCGGCGGCATGCCGTGAGGCCTGAAATCCGGGTGATGTCGGTCGACTGAATGACGCGCGGGACTGACCTCGTCTTGCGCCTTGGCCAGGATTGTTACACCACCGGGTGCCCGCCTCCCTCCCTTGAGCGGAGTGATTGTGCGGCTGACGTCGTCCCACAGGGCGTGGTCGGCGAGGTGAGGCACATTCCTCTTCATCGCTCCAGCCCCAGCCCGTTAGCAACAGCATGAGGCAGAAGAACTGTCATGCGGCCCTGACTTTTCATGTGGCCTGCAATTCGGGCCGCCTCTTCACCCCAACCCCAGTAGAAATCTCCACGGGCAAAACCCTTGATGGCAGACCCTGTGTCCTGGGCAATCATCAGCCGCGCTAGTCGGTCCGGCGTCCTGGTGGCCTCGGGCGGAAAAGCCGTCTCAACCCAGCACGGTGTTCCAAACATCCAGTTGGACCGGTCCACTGCCATGGATCGTCCCGGATGCAAGTTGACCCGGGCTGCCCCGATGGCACCAAGACTTTCATCTTGCACGGCGATCTCGCGGAAGAACACAAATGACCGGTTCTCCCACATGAGTTCGCGGGCGCGGGAGGGATTGTCCGCCATCCAGGCCTTGAGACTCTGCATGGACAGCGCATCACGGGCAATTTCGCCCTGCTCTGCCAGTACGGCCCCGATGCTGGTGTAGGGCAATCCGGTCTTTGCGGCATAGGAGAGACGCAAGGATGATCCGTCCGGCAGGCGGACACGACCGGATCCCTGTATGTGGATGAAGAAGGCCTCCGCCCAGCTCTTCAACCAGCAGATCTCCAGGCCGAGGCCGGCGAGGGCCCCCGCTTCGATCGCCCGGCGGTCATGGTAGGGCCATGCCCTTCCTTCCACCCGGCGGCCATATTTCAGGCCGGTCTCCCGTTCCTCTTCCGCCGTGAAGGCCACAAGGTCGGCTGGTTTGCGGTACAGCGCAACCGGATATTCCGGGGTTGAGTGCTGACTGCCTTCCGCTTCCGGCTCATAGTAACCAGTGAAAAGTCCCTCTGGCCGGGACCGGTCGTGAACCAGGTAGGGTCTGAACGCCTGAGCGAAGAATTGAACGGGACTGGTTGCGGAAAGAGCCAGCCGACAGGTAGGCAACCAGTCCTCCCGCCTGCCACCGAACACCACAAGACGGGAAAAGGCCGCGCCTCCATCAATGATTTCCTGCGCCTGTCGGCGGAAGGCCTGCAATGAAGCGGCGAGATCATCATCGGGCAAACCGGCAAGGGCGTCAAATGCCACAGGTTCGAGATGCACCTGCGACCTCGTCATTTTATCAGCCCAGGTCATCGTCCGTTGCCACCAGTTTCCAGTTCGGATCCCGGCTCATCACGTCCTTTTCAAAGGTCCAGACATCTTCAACCTCGCGCACGGCTTTTTCGTCGCCTTCGCGGACGACACCATCCCGGTCCAAAAGCGCCTGGATCATCTCGCTCCGGAAACGGACGGTCAGGAAGGCAGAGCGCCCATCCACCACAGCCCGTGTGAGGTTGGCACTCTTGACGCCAACAAAACGAAACACAAAATTGCTGCCATCTGCCTTACGGCGGTCAATGGCGCTGACGAAAGACCCAAGCACATCGCCGGCAAGGAGCGTCTTCAAAGCTGCCTTGTCTCCTGTGGCATAGGCCTGCAGGATCAGCTCATAGGCCCGCTTCGCTCCTTCCAGGAACTTTGCGAGCACGAAATCCGGGTTGACCTCGACAAGTTTCTCAAGCGACTGGGCCAGTTCCGAACCCTCTGGCGCGACGCCATGCCAAGCCGGCTTGCGGGGGCCATCATCCTGCACACCAAGAGCAGGTTCGGGCTCTGCTGCTGGCGGCTTTTCCTTCTGGGGTCTCAGGACTGTCACGTCGGCTGGTGGACGTTCTGTCCCTGTCCGTGTTCCGAGCAGCGACTTCAGTCGCCAGAACACGGCAATGGCGATGGCGAGCAGGATCAAATTGAGCGGGTCGAACAAGGGGTTCATTGCAATCAACAGACAGAGGTTTGCGGTTTCACCCTCGCGACGGGATGAAACCTCCATATAGAAACTTGGCGCAGGTAATCAAAGGGGCAAGGTGGACTTCGGAAGTCCGGCTTGCATACAACATGCTTGCGGCAGATCATTGCAGGCACAAGTCCTTCATGTTAGCTGGCAAGTGATTCCGGGTCTTGTTCCCGGCAAGCGGCGAGGACACGAGGCATGGCAAAACCAACCAAAACATCAAAACCAGCAGCCAAACCGACCGCGAAAGCGGCAAGTAACGGCGCTCCTGCCAAGGCTGCTCCCGCTCCGGCTGCCGAAGTGCCATCACTATCCGCGCCTGAACCGGTTCCGGGTGCGCAACCGACATTCAAGATCCTCGGCCAATACCTCAAGGACTTCAGCTTTGAGAACCCCAATGCGCCAGCCTCTCTTGCACCGCAACAGAACCAGCCTGACATCAACATTGCTGTCAATGTGAATGCCCGCAATCTTGGCCCGAGCGACTTCGAGGTCGAACTTCACCTCAACGCCAAGGCCACCGGTAGTGGCAAGGTCGTATTCGCGGCGGAACTGCTCTACGCTGGCATCTTCCATCTGGAGAATTTCCCCCAGAATGTCATTCAGGCGGCGGTCCTCATTGAATGCCCACGCATGCTGTTCCCGTTTGCCCGCCAGATCATGGCAGACGCGACGCGCAACGGCGGCTTCCCGCCACTGATGTTGGACCCCATCGATTTTGCCGCGATGTACCAGCAACGCATGAAGCAGCGGTCAGCCGGGCAGGCTTGACAATCACGCCGCCCGGTCTCGCCAGCCGGGTGGCGCTATCGTTTCCAGATCGCCTCGGCACCCAAACCTTCAACAAGGATGCGGTGGGCTTCGCGTTCTTCCTGGGTTATTCGGGGTGGCAAGGGATGCCTGCGGGGCTGAATGGCCGTTGGTGACTGATTCGCTGCCGTAATGATGCGTTTCGCCTGGCTGGTGGTTTCGTTCACCAGGTTCAACGCAGTCTGCCGTCCGCCCAGAAGCTCGATATAGACGTCCGCCAGAAGTTCCGCGTCGAGCAGGGCCCCGTGCTTTGTCCGTTTGCTGTTGTCGATGCCGTAGCGCCTGCAAAGGGCATCCAAGCTGTTCGATGCCATCGGATGTTTGCGGCGCGCCATGACGAGCGTGTCGATCACCTGCCCCATATCGATCGGCGGCTTGTCCAGATAGGACAGTTCGGCGTTGATGAAGGCCATGTCGAAAGATGCATTGTGAATGACCAGCACCGCATCCGAAACGAATGCAAGAAATTCTTCCGCAATGGACTTGAACACTGGTTTGTCCCGCAAAAAGGCGGTGCTGAGGCCGTGCACCGCTTCTGCTTCCTTGGGCATGTCGCGTTCAGGATTGACATAGACGTGAAAAGTCCGGCCGGTCGGCAGGTGATTGAGAAGCTCGATCGCGCCGATCTCCACGATCCGGTGGCCTTCGGCAGGTGCAATCCCGGTCGTTTCGGTATCGAGAATGATTTCTCGGCTCATCGTGAGTTGCCCTTGCGGATTTTGTGGACAACATCACGTACGCGCTGGCTCAGTTCTTCCAGACTGCCATTTGTCTCAATGACATGATCCGCCCGTCGCCGCTTCTCGTCATCAGGCATTTGACGCTGAAGGATCAACGCGAGTTTCTCGGGCGTCATGCCGGGGCGTTTGAGGGCGCGCTCACGCTGAAGTTCAGACCTCGCTGAGACGACCACGGTTGTTGTCACATCGCGCTCGGCCCCTGTTTCAAACAGGAGCGGTATGTCCACCGCCACCATCACCGTCCCCTTGGCCTCTTCTTCAGCGATGAAACCAAGTCGGCGCCTCCGGATTTCAGCGTGGACGCGTTTTTCAAGTTCTCCCAGCAAGGCTGGCTGTGCAACCACGATGCTGGCGAGTTGGTGGCGGTCAACTTTGCCGTTCGAGATGGCAGCAGGTGCGATGTCGGCAATCAGCTTGCCACCGTCACCACTGTCATAGAGGCGATGAACTTCGAGGTCTGAGTCAAAGACGGGAATGCCATCGCTGGCGAGGATTTTTGCGACTTCCGACTTTCCCATGGCAATTCCGCCTGTCAGGCCGATGACGATCATGGCTGGTATCCCGGATTAATATCACGGGCGATCATCGTGTGAAGGTCTTCGGTGACTTTCGGACGCTGCCCGAACCACAGGGAAAATCCCGTCACGGCCTGATGCAGGAGCATGCCCAGACCGGTCACCACTGGATATCCACAGGCCTGTGCGTCGCACAGAAAGGGTGTGATCAGTGGAACGTAGTTGACGTCAGCGACGATGGCACCTTTGTGCAACCGGGCAAAAGGCACGTGCAGTCTGGCATCATTCGCAATACCTGCCGAGGTCGTGTTCACGAGAAGGTTTGTTTCGGGAAAGCACGTATCCAAATCTGACAATGGCAACGGGACGACATCGCGACCGAACACTCCTGCAATGGCTTCGGCCTTTTCCATGGTGCGGTTGGCGAGAAAGATCTGGCGCATGCCGCGTCTCAGAAGTTCATCGATGATTGCCCGGGATGAACCTCCTGCGCCGAGTACTGTTGCCGTGTTGCCCCCAAATCGGTACCCCGGCATGCGCCAGAGAATGTTTTCAGCAAAACCCTCCCCGTCAGTCGATGTGGCCCAGGTTTCCCCCTGGCGCAGATACACGGTATTTATCGAGCCGGTGAGGCGAGCGCGGTCATCGAGATGGGCAATGTAACGGCAAGCGGTTTCCTTGTGCGGCAGGGTCACGTTGCAACCCACCAGTCCCTCCACAGGCAGGTGTGTGAGAAAATCCTCAAGGGCGTTAGGTGGCACTTCCCGTCGTTCATATGACCCATGGATGCCCAGTTCTCTCAGCCAGTGATTGTGGATCAGTGGCGAACGGGAGTGCTTGATCGGGTAACCGATGACACAGGCCTTGATCATGAGGGGACATGTCCCATTGAACGGAGATGGTTCACCAAAGAAAGGAGGGGAAGGCCAAGTATCACATGGTCGCTGCCTTCGACTTTTTCCATCAGCCTGATTCCAATTGCTTCATAGTGGTAGGCACCAACGGATGACAGTATGTTGTCTCCAGCGTCTTCAAGATATTGATCGATGAATGTGTCCGGGTAGTGCCAGAACGTGATAGTGGCTTGTTCGCAGCACGACCATTCGATGTCTCCATCTCTTGCACAACATGCAGCGGAAAACAGCACATGTGATTTTCCACGCAGTTGACGCAGCTGTTGTTTGGCGTTGGCACGGGTGCCTGGCTTGTGCAGAAGGTGGCCGTTGCAGGAAAGTGTCTGGTCCGCCCCGACCACAACTGCATCTGGTCGTAGCCGCGACAGCGATCTGGCTTTCCCGGTTGCGAGGTGAAGCGCGAGTTCCCTGGGGTTGGCATGTGGGAGTTCGCTTTTCGCAAGATTTTCGTCATAGGACGGGGATATTGCGATGAACGGAATTCCTGCCCGTTCCAGCAGTGTCTTGCGGGTGGCGCTCCCTGATGCGAGGATGATCATGGTTTGGCTGTAGCATGTGGAATTGATGATGCGGAGTCGGACACTGTTGTCCACAGGCTTGAGGATAACTGCGGCGAGGAAAAGATGAAGCAATGCCTGCGACAACCGTTGCTGACAGTGATATTGGCCGTCGGTGTTGAGAACCTTGGTAGTCACTGTGGGAAACAGGCAGGCGCAAAAAAACACTCGAATTTGAGTTAATTTGTCACCCCGGCTTGTTTTTTTCCCCGTTATCCCGGATTCCCACAGGCCAACAGACACATCAGATTCATTAACTCTTTATTAAGGAAGTTACCGTGGCGAAAGCGCTCCTCGACGTGTTGACAGGCAAGGCACCTGAACGGAGGCCGGTCTGGCTGATGCGTCAAGCGGGACGGTATCTGCCTGAGTACCGTGCGGTGAGGCAGGAAGCGGGTTCGTTTCTCGATTTGTGTTATCGGCCCGATCTTGCGGCAGAGGTTACGTTGCAACCCTTGCGGCGCTACGATTTTGACGCAGCGATTGTCTTTGCTGACATTCTTGTTGTGCCGCATGCCTTGGGACTGGACTTGAAGTTTGTTGAGAACGAGGGACCGGTGCTGTCGACGGTGCGGGATATGGCTGGTGTTGATGCTTTGGGAACGGAAAGAGGGCCATGGCAGTACGAGCGGGTGTATGAGACGCTTCGTGGGGTGAAGGCGGGCTTGCCGGGACATGTGGGGTTGATCGGCTTCTGCGGTGCCCCGTGGACTGTCGCGAGTTACATGATTGAGGGGCGCGGTTCAAACCGGGCCTTGGCTCTTGCGGCTGCCCAGGCGAATGAAATGTGGTTTCGCAGCCTCATGCAGCGGCTTGTCGAGTCGTCGGTGGAATATCTCTTGGGGCAGGTTGCGGCGGGTGCAGAAGCACTGCAGATTTTTGACAGTTGGGCCGGTGATCTGCCGGGCGAATTGCGGCAGCGGTGTGTGCATGAGCCGATTGCCGCGATTGTGCGGGGTGTCCGAGAGGTCCGGCCTGAAATCCCGTTCATTGTTTTTGGTCGGGGAATTGGCATGGGGCATGCCGAACTGGCGCGCGCGACAGGAGCGAATGCCGTGAGCGTTGAACAGGACGTGGCCCTGTCAGATGTGCTGGCCTCGTTGCCGGAAGGTGTTGCCGTGCAAGGCAACCTGGCACCGGAGATTGTGATGGGGGGTGGCGTGTCGCTTGCGCAGGGAGCGCGTGAGATTTGCCGGTCGGTGCCGATGGACCGGCATGTCTTCAACCTGGGCCATGGCATTTTGCAGCACACGCCGCCTGAGAACGTGACGGAACTGTTGAAGGTGATCCGGGAACATGATGGTGGCAAGACGTGATGTATGAGTGGTCCAAGGTCATTCACCTGTTAGCGGTGATTTCGTGGATGGCCGGACTTTTCTATTTGCCCAGGCTCTTTGTCTATCATGCGGACAAGGCGGTAGGTGGAGAGGCAGATCAGACTTTTCTGGTCATGGAGCGGCGCCTGTTGAAAGCCATCATGCGGCCCGCAGCTGTGGTCGTGCTGTTGAGCGGATTATGGCTGTTGCATGTCTTGGCGCTGCCCCTGAGCGAACCTTGGGTGTTGCTGAAACTTCTGGCGGTCACGCTGATGTTCGGATTTCATGGCATGCTGGAACGTCATGCCGGCGAGTTCCGCAGCGGCCTGCGGGCGAGAACAGGCCGCTATTTCAGGATTCTCAACGAGATTCCAACGGTCTTGCTGATCGTGATCGTGATTGCGGTTGTGGTGCGCCCTTTCTCCTGAGAAGTCGGCAGAGAAGGGCTTTTCAGGCGCGGCTGTTGCTGCTAAGAGCAGGCCCTGCCATTCGGCAGCTCCCCTCTCCCGCCGGACTTTGTGACGCTCGTTCTCTGCTTCCGGCCTCATCCAAGTTGAATGTTGATGACCAGTATCAGTGACCTTAAGGAGATCAAGCTCTCCGAGTTGAAGCGCAAGTCGGCGGCCGAACTTGTGAGCCTTGCGGAAGAGCTTGAGGTGGAAAATGCAAGTTCGCTCCGCAAGCAGGAACTGATGTTCGCCATCCTCAAGAATCTGGCTGCCCGTGGGGTGGAGATCATCGGGGAAGGGGTCGTTGAAGTTCTGCAGGATGGTTTCGGCTTCCTCCGATCGGCTGAGGCAAATTACCTGCCTGGCCCGGATGACATCTATGTCAGTCCCAGCCAGATTCGGAAATTTGGTGTCAAGACGGGCGACACGGTTGAAGGGCAGATTCGGAGCCCCAAGGACGGCGAACGTTATTTCGCGCTGGTGAAGGTCAACACCATCAATTTCGAGGACCCGGAAAAGGTCCGTCACAAGGTTCACTTCGACAACCTGACACCGCTTTATCCGGACGAACGTCTGGAAATGGAGATTGCTGATCCGACGCGGAAGGATTTCTCGCCACGGGTGATCGACATCGTGGCTCCCCTCGGCAAGGGCCAGCGTGGTTTGATCGTCGCTCCGCCGCGTACCGGCAAGACGGTGCTGTTGCAGAACATCGCCCATTCCATCACGACGAACCATCCGGAATGTTACCTGATCGTGTTGCTCATCGACGAGCGGCCGGAAGAAGTGACGGACATGCAACGTTCGGTGAAGGGCGAGGTGATTTCCTCGACCTTTGACGAACCTGCGTCGCGTCACGTCCAGGTGGCTGAAATGGTGATCGAGAAGGCCAAGCGGCTGGTTGAGCATGGCCGCGATGTGGTCATTCTGCTCGACTCGATCACGCGTCTTGGCCGGGCGTACAACACGGTTGTCCCGTCTTCAGGCAAGGTGTTGACCGGTGGTGTTGATGCCAATGCGTTGCAGCGTCCGAAGCGCTTTTTCGGCGCCGCCCGCAACATCGAACAGGGCGGGTCTCTGACGATCATTGCAACCGCCCTGATTGATACCGGCAGCCGCATGGACGAAGTGATTTTCGAAGAGTTCAAGGGCACAGGCAACTCGGAAATCATCCTGGACCGCAAGGTTGCGGACAAGCGCGTGTTCCCGTCGATCGACATCCTGCGTTCGGGCACCCGCAAGGAAGAATTGCTGGTCAAGGCCGATACGCTCAAGAAGACCTACGTCCTGCGGCGGATCCTCAATCCCATGGGCACGGTGGATGCCATCGAATTCCTGTTGGACAAACTCCGCCAGACCAAGGGCAACAGTGATTTCTTCGATTCCATGAACGCCTGATCCCCGGGCAGGACGGATTCGAGGCAGTATCGATTCGAATCCGAAATGAAACAGAACGCGACCATTTTTGCGCTCTCTTCAGGCTCAGGTAGGGCCGGGGTTGCCGTGATCCGCGTTAGCGGACCGAAATCCGTCAGTGTCTTTGACATCTTTGGTGTGACCTGCCCTTCGCCGCGATTGGCATCGCTCCGGCGCCTGAAGGACGCGCAGGGTGACATCCTGGATGAGGCTCTTGTGCTGTGGTTTCCTGGGCCGGGGACAGCAACGGGCGAGGATATGGCCGAGCTTCATGTGCACGGTTCCCCTTCGATCCTCGCTGCGGTGCTTGGGCAGCTCTCCCGCGCGGAGGATTTTGCTCTTGCTGAAGCGGGTGATTTCACGCGCCGCGCCTTCCGCCATGGCAGGCTCGACCTGCTTCAGGTCGAGGGGCTGGCCGACGTGCTGGAGGCGCGCACCGAAGGGCAACGCCGTCTTGCCATGCGGCAGTTTCTGGGTGCTGCCAGCACAGTCTATGAAAGCTGGCGTGGTGACCTCGTCCGGGCGCTTTCTCTGGTGGAAGCGGCAATTGATTTCTCCGAGGAAGACGACGTGGCTGCCAGCGCATCGGCGGAATCCCGGTTGGTCATGGGTAAGCTCGTGACGTCCTTTGAACAGGCCTTGGCCCAGGCGGGCAGGGCATCGCAGGTCCGGGGCGGTCTGCGGGTGGTGCTGGCCGGACCTCCGAATGCAGGCAAGTCGTCCTTGTTGAACTGGCTGGTCGGACGCGATGCGGCCATTGTGTCGCCAGTGGCCGGTACGACGCGCGATGTGGTGGAGTCAGGCCTGGAGTTGGGCGGTTTGTCCGTCGTCGTTTCCGATACGGCTGGTCTTCGGGAGGGAGCGACCGATCCGATCGAGCGGGAGGGTATGCGACGGACACGGGAGGCCGTGAGTGATGCTGATGTCCTGGTATGGGTTGAAGCAGTGGATGACAGGTCGGATGTGGCCCTTCCTCGCCGGCCTGACTTTGTGGTCCTGAACAAGATGGATTTGGGCACTGTGTCTCACAGGGAATTGTCGGAGGGCCAGGTCTGGCCCGTGTCTGTGATGGACGGCAGTGGGCTGGTGCCGTTCCGGGCGGCGCTCGTGGATTTGATTCGTGAGCGAAACCATCTCGAGGAAGATGCTGTCGTGGTTCGTGAACGTCATCGTGTGGCCTTGGAGAGGGCGCTTTTCCATCTGCGCCGGGCATTGCAGGATGATGGGCGGGGCCTTGAGTTCATTGCCGAAGATATGCGAAAGGCCGCAGCGGAACTTGCCGGCGTGACGGGGCGTGTTGATGTCGAGGATTTGCTCGGCGAGATCTTCAGTTCCTTCTGCATCGGCAAATAGTGTTTCACGTGAAACGCAAGTGCATTGTTGCGTGATGGTAAATGCTCCGTAAACGGACAAGACTCAACGGATCGGCCAGGACATCATGATTCAAAGCTATGACGTCATCGTCATTGGCGGCGGCCACGCAGGCTGCGAAGCTGCAGCTGCAGCGGCGCGCATGGGGGCACACACGGCATTGCTCACGCACCGCTTCAGTACCATTGGTGAAATGTCCTGCAATCCCGCCATCGGCGGACTTGGCAAAGGTCATTTGGTGCGGGAAGTGGATGCGCTGGATGGACTCATGGGGCGGGTTGCCGATGCGGCTGGCATTCAGTTCCGCATGCTCAACCGTTCCAAGGGTCCGGCCGTACGCGGGCCCCGCGCCCAAGCTGATCGAAGACTCTATCGCGCGGCTATGCAGCAGGAGATCGCCCGACAAGAAAACCTTGTGGTGATCGAGGGCGCTGCTCACGGCCTCCTGATCAACGCCGGATATGTGACTGGCGTCACGCTGGAAGATGGAAGGACATTGGTGGCCAAGGCCGTGGTTTTGACCACCGGGACGTTCCTCAACGGGCTCATCCACATCGGTAACCGCCAGATACCGGCAGGCCGTGTGGGCGAGCCGCCCGCGCGGGGATTGTCCGAGCAACTGATGGCTGCGGGTCTTGCCATGGGCCGTCTCAAGACAGGCACCCCCGCCAGGCTGGACGGCAAGACCATCCGTTGGCACATGCTTGAGGAGCAACTCGGCGACGATCCGCCGGAACCCTTTTCCTTCCTCACCTCTGCGATCGCGACACCACAGGTCTCGTGCCATATTACCCAGACAACACCCGAGACGCATCGGATCATCTCCGACAACATCTCCCGTTCTCCCCTCTATTCCGGACAGATATCCGGCGTGGGCCCCCGCTATTGCCCTTCGATCGAAGACAAGATTCACCGTTTCAAGGACAAGGAATCCCACCAGGTCTTTCTGGAACCGGAAGGGTTGGACGACGACACTGTCTATCCCAACGGCATATCAACATCGCTTCCCGAAGACGTGCAGGATGCGTTCATCCGCACGCTTCCGGGTCTGTCCGATGTTCGCATCCTGCGTCCCGGATATGCCATTGAGTATGACCATGTTGATCCCCGCGAACTTGATCATGCGCTCGCCGTCAAGCGCTTGCCCGGCCTTTTCCTCGCCGGCCAGATCAATGGCACCACGGGCTACGAAGAGGCAGCTGCGCAGGGATTGATCGCGGGTTTGAACGCTGCCTGTGCTGCGGCTGGCATGTCTTCGGTCATCTTCGACAGGGCGGATGGCTATCTGGGTGTGATGGTGGATGATCTGGCAACGCGGGGTGTGAGCGAACCGTACCGCATGTTCACAAGCCGGGCGGAATACCGACTCAGCCTGCGAGCCGACAACGCCGATGAACGCCTGACACCCAAGGGCCTTGCTGCCGGTCTGGTGGGCCGCGACCGAAGGGTGGCCTTTGATCACCGCATGTCAGAGATCAATGCAGCCAGGGCGCAGATGCAGGCCCTGTCGCTCACATCAGCCGCCGCACTGAAGGCAGGATTGAAGGTCAACCAGGACGGTCAGACCCGGTCGGCCTTTCAGCTGTTGGCCATGCCGGATGTCAGCATTGACCGGTTGGGGAAGATCTGGCCCGCCCTGAAGGCCCTTCCGACCCATGTCCGGACCGCCATCGAGGCCGACGCACTTTACTCAGGCTATGCGGATCGCCAGCGCCGCGAGATTGAACGCTTCCGCGAGGATGACCGCGAGGCCATACCTGACGGCCTCGACTACCAAATCATTCCAGGACTCTCCATGGAGCTGCGGCAGAAGCTGGACCGGGTCCGCCCGGAAACGGTGGGTCAGGCCACGCGGGTTGACGGCATGACGCCCGCAGCACTGGCCTGCGTACTGTCAGCCATTGCCAAGCTTCCCTCGCGAAAGACAGGTTGAGGCAATGACAGAAGAAGAGGCCTGGCGACTCGCCCAGACACTCAATGTTTCACGTGAATCATGGTCACGGGTGGCCAGATTCGTTGACCTTGCCCTGACATGGCAGCGGCGAATCAATCTGATCTCGCCCGCTTCGGTGGATGACATCTGGCAGAGGCATGTGATCGACAGCCTGCAACTTCTGCCGCATCGTCCCACAGCGGCCAAAGCCTTTGCCGACCTTGGCTCCGGCAGCGGCTTTCCGGCCCTGCCGCTTGCCATTGCAAGCGGACTGGGAGTTCACATGTATGAGTCAAACGGCAAGAAGGCCGCCTTCCTGCGCGAAGCCTTGCGGGTTTGCGCAGTGCCAGGGACCGTACATCTCATGCGGCTGGAACATGTTTACCGGCAGGCAATTCCGCCGGTCCAGTTCGTGACGGCACGGGCCCTGGCCCCCCTTGACGTGCTCCTGGGCTGGGCGGAACCCTTTCTGACGTCCGGGGCACGTGGGCTTTTCCACAAGGGACAAGATATCGGAGCCGAATTGACCCAGGCCGCAAAATCCTGGAGAATCCAGTTTTGTACGCACCAGAGTTTGACCGATTCGCGAGCAGTCATTCTTGAAGTTGAGGAGGCCGCACGTGTCTGATGACATCACGATCCCTGCTCCGGCAGAAACCGAACACCGCCCTCGCATTCTTGCGATCGCCAACCAGAAGGGTGGGGTGGGCAAGACCACAACCGCCATCAATCTCGGCACGGCACTGGCCGCCGTCGGCGAGAAGGTCCTCGTCATTGACCTCGACCCGCAAGGCAATGCCAGCACCGGTCTCGGCATTGACCGCCAGCCCCAGCAAAAGTCGTCCTATCACGTCCTGATCGGCGAAGCTGAACTGGCAGATGTCATCAAGGACAGTGGCATTCCCAATCTTCATTGCGCACCCGCAACAATCGATCTGCTGGGTGCCGAACTGGAACTGGCGGAGTTCGAGCGCAAAACCTACCGGCTCCAGGATGCCATCAAGCGGATGACGGAGGGCGGCAAGTCCTACTCCTACATTCTCGTGGACTGCCCGCCATCGCTCAACCTTCTCACCATCAACTCACTCGCAGCAGCCGACGCGATCCTCGTGCCGCTGCAATGCGAGTTCTTTGCCCTCGAGGGCCTGAGCCAGCTGCTCAAGACGGTCGAGCGGGTGAAGGCAACGCTCAATGCCCGCCTGATCATCCAGGGGGTTGTTTTGACGATGTTCGACCGGCGCAACTCACTCTCGGAACAGGTGGCACAGGACGTCCGCAGCGTGCTGGGTGAAAAAGTCTATGACACCGTCATTCCCCGCAATGTCCGGGTTTCCGAAGCCCCGTCCTACGGCCGTCCGGTCCTGCTCTACGACCATGATTGCGTGGGCTCACAAGCCTACATCAAGCTGGCTTCGGAAGTGATCCGGCGCGAACGGGAACTCCGCGCGGCTTGACCGGGCCTATACGCGACTGTAGAATAAAAAGAAATAAAAGGACTTTCAACCTATGACACAGGCTCAAAAGAGGCGGCTGGGCCGCGGACTGGCCGCACTGATCGGCGATGACGTGGCCGAGGAGACCGTCGTCGCTGACGTGCGCAGCCTAAAGCATGTCCCGATTGAAATGATCCGGCCCAATCCTCTCAATCCACGCAAACACTTTGCCGAGGAAGACCTTGAGACCCTGGCCAAGTCGCTACGGGAAAAGGGACTGCTGCAGCCTATTGTCGTCCGGCCCTCCGACGGCGGCACCTACGAGATCGTCGCCGGTGAACGGCGCTGGCGGGCGGCCCAACGCGCTTCCATTCACGACGTGCCAGTGCTGGTCCGCGATCTCGACGACCGCGAGACCCTCGAAATCGCGCTGATCGAAAACGTCCAGCGTGCCGATCTCAATCCGCTCGAAGAGGCGCGTGCCTACAAGCAGCTCATCGACCAGTACAACTATACCCAGCAACAACTGGCTGACTCCATCGGCAAGAGCCGCAGCCATATCGCCAATACGCTTCGTCTGCAGACGCTGCCCGAATCCGTGCTGACCCTGATCGAAAGCGGAACTCTTTCCGCCGGACATGCCCGGACCCTCGTCGCCACCGACAGTCCACAGGAACTTGCCGAGAAAATCATCAAGTTGGGCATGACTGTCCGGCAGGCCGAAGACCTGACACGTGCCGCGACACCCAAGGCCAGGAAGCAGGCGCCCGAGAAGGATGCCGACACCCGCGCCATGGAAAAATCCATCAGCGAAGCCATCGGCTTGTCCGTCTCCCTCACCCAGAAGGGTGACGGAGGACAACTGCTGATCACCTTCAAGGATTTTGACCAGCTTGACGATGTGTTCCGGCGCCTGACGCGGCCGATCGACTGAACTAGGCGCGCAAGCCCCGGCGTGCTTCGGCGGCGAGTGACAGCAACAAGCGGCTCACAAGCTCCTGCGACAGTCCGGCGAAGCGCCGTGATTCTTCCACAGTCTTCTCAACTGCTGTTTGGGCGCGCAACAGACTGTCAATGTCGAAGGCGCGCAGCTGCTGGGAGAACGCGTGCTTGCGCGCAAAAAACACAGGCGGTCTCGCCACCCGCATGGCAGCCTCCACGCCACCCAGCCTGTCAGCATCCGCACGCAAGGCGCAAAGTCGGGAGACATGCGCCGAGAGGATCGGCAGAACCGACTTCCAATCGCTATCATCCAGCGCGTACATCATGCGGTCAGCAGCCATGGCATCACCCGACAAAGATGCATCAATCAATGCATCCACACCGAATCCGGCCTGGTCCCCACAACAGGCGGTAACATCATCAGCCGCAATCACACCCTGACCACGCGCATACAACGCCAGCTTCTCGGCCTCGTTCAAAGCCAAGAGCCTATCGGTCCCGCACAGGGCCATGAACCGGTCTGCAGCCTCCTCGGAAAAGCGCAACTCTTCCGCAGCCAACCGCTTCTCAACGAAACCGAGAATATCCGCAGGCTTGTCTTCATAAACCGATACCACCAGGAACCCTGTTGCTTCCTCACACAACAGGCGAAGCGCAGAAGACTTGCCAAGGGTACCGGACGTCAACACCAGAAAATTTGAAACGACCGAAGATTGCAACACGGGTTCCAACAGCTTCGCGTGAGCGTCTGTCACGTCAGCCACATGAACCAGTTGGCGTCCGCCCAAAAAAGACTGGGCCCGAAGAGCGTCATCCAGCTTGGCCGGATCAACGCGAAGCGACTGTGCCGGAAGGCGCGTGACATCCTCCGCCGCTGCAATGGACCGGATGACCTGCTCGGCAAGGCCTGCGACCCGCGCTTCCTCGCTGCCATAAACCAGAACGCCCCGGACCGATGTTGCACCCCGCTTCAACGTCCCGGCCAGCTCCGCCTCGCGGACCACAGGCATGGGGAAGACTCAGCTTTCGCGGTTGGCGAAAAATGCCGACAAGCGCAAACGCAAGTCCTGCGCCAACTCACGCGCCGCCCGCTCGCGGGCATTCTCGGAGGCCTGAAGGTCAGCGACGGGTTCCTGAACCGTATCGTAAGCTGCGTTGCTGAACGTCTTTCCGCCAGCAACTTCGTTGCCGGACCCCGCATCAATCAGCTGATAACTCACGTTCAGTCGATAACGGAAACGGTCCACGGTCGTATTGGGCACCGAGGACACACTGTCAGTCTTTTCGGCAACCTGCATTTTCAGAAGATACCGGCTATTGCCGCTGGCGCCGAAAGCGGAAATCAGTTCATTGCGCACAATCTGCCCCGCGCGGGTCTTCTGCTCATCAATCGACACGTCTGACAGCTGCTGGACGACCGAAGAGCTCTCGCCGCTACCGCCATAGAGGGGGCGATGGCCGCATCCAGCCAATGCTGCTCCCAATGCAGCCAAAACGGCTATACTGATCAATTGGCGCATACGATGTTCACGATCCTGTCCGGAACCACAATGAACTTGCTCACGGGCTTGCCGTCAAGAGCCCGTGAAACCGACTCAAGTGCCATCACCATAGGCTCCAAAACCTCCCGTGTCGCGCCCTTTGGAACCTTGATTTCGTCCCGGCGCTTGCCATTGACCTGAATGGCAACAGTCACCTCGTTCAGGGCAGTCAGGGCCGGATCGGCCTTTGGCCAGGCAGTATCAACCACGGCAACGCCGTGACCCAGAACCCGCCAGCATTCCTCAGCAAGATGGGGCATCATGGGGGCAAACAGCAGAACAAGACTCTCAACAGCCTCCCGCAAGGCCGCATTTTCGCCAGCAGAACGGCTATCCTTCTGAAGAATGGTGCCCACGGCGTTGGCAAGTTCATAAAGACGGGCAATGGCGCGGTTGAAGCGCAGGTTCATCAGGTCGTCCGTCACTGCGGCAATGGTCCGGTGAGCAGTCTGCCGCAGCGGCAGCCCGCTCGCGTCGTGACTGCCCTTCTCACCCAATACCGCTGTTTCGTTGACCATGCGCCAGAGACGTTGGGTAAATTTCCAGGCGCCAGCGGCCCCCGCGTCGGTCCATTCAATATCGCGCTCGGGCGGCGTGTCCGAGAGCATGAACCAGCGGGCTGTGTCAGCACCATAGGATTCGATGATGGTGTCGGGATCGACCACATTCTTCTTCGACTTCGACATCTTCTCGATGCCGCCAGTCGTCAGCGCTTCACCGGTCGTTGCATGGACCCAGCCGTTCTCCGACTTCGCCGCGTCAGTCGGGAAGACCCATTCACCCGATGCGGACTTGAAGGTCTCATGGACCACCATGCCTTGCGTGAACAGCGAGGTGAAGGGCTCATCCATATGCAGATGGCCCGTTGCCTGCATGGCCCGGGAATAGAAGCGTGAATAGAGCAGGTGCAGAATGGCATGCTCGATGCCGCCGATATACTGGTCAACACCCATCCAGTATTTCGCCGCTGCCGGATCGACAGGAACATCAGCATGGGGCGAACAAAAACGGGCGTAATACCACGAGGAGTCAATGAAGGTATCGAAGGTGTCCGTCTCGCGGGTGGCACGGCCACCGCATGACGGGCAATTCACATGCTTCCACGTGGGATGATGGGCCAGCGGATTCCCCGGCTTGTCGAAGCTCACATCCTCTGGAAGCCGCACCGGCAAGTCCTTCTTCGGGACAGGAACAATGCCGCAAGATTCACAGTGTATGACCGGAATCGGACATCCCCAGTAGCGCTGCCGGGACACACCCCAGTCACGCAGGCGGAAATTCACCTTGCGTGCGGCAACTGGCCTGCCCGCGAGTAAGACCTTCTCCAGCTTGTCGGCGACGCCCGCAAAGGCCGCTTCAGGTGACATGCCGTCTAGGAAGCGCGAATTCACCATCACGCCATCACCATCATAGGCCGTACCAGCAGCAATATCCTTTTCGGACTGTGCCGCAGCAACCGCATCAACGGGCCTCACCACCGGTGTGACCGGCAGGCCATACTTGCGGGCAAAATCGAGATCGCGCTGGTCGTGGGCCGGACAGCCAAAAATTGCCCCGGTGCCGTAGTCCATCAAAATGAAGTTGGCGACATAAACAGGTACCTTCCAGTCCGGGTCCAGCGGATGGGTGGCGAAAAGGCCGGTATTGAAACCCATTTTTTCGGCCGTCTCGATCGCGGCCACCGATGTGCCCATGCGGCGGCAGGACTCGCAGAACGCAGCCAGTTCGGGATTGTCCGCCGATGCAGCCTTGGCCAAGGGATGATCAGCCGCGATGGCCATGAAGGATGCACCAAACAACGTGTCGGGGCGCGTGGTATAGATCTCCAGTTCCGTATGGCCTGCGGGTGCACCTTCAAGTACCCAGCGCAGAAGCAGACCTTCCGAGCGACCAATCCAGTTGCGCTGCATGAGGCGCACCTTTTCCGGCCACTTGTCCAGGCGGTCCAGCGACTGAAGGAGGTCTTGCGAGTAGTTCGTGATCTTGAGGAACCACTGCGACAGTTCGCGCTGTTCCACCAGTGCGCCTGAGCGCCAGCCCCGGCCGTCGATCACCTGTTCGTTGGCCAGCACGGTGTGGTCGACAGGGTCCCAGTTCACTTTGGAAGACTTGCGCTCAACCAGGCCCTTCTCCATGAAATCGATGAACATGGCCTGTTCGTGCCGGTAGTACTCCGGGTCGCAAGTGGCAAACTCGCGCGACCAGTCCAGGGAGAGACCCATGGACTTCAGCTGCTTACGCATGGCCGCGATGTTCTCGTAGGTCCATGACTTGGGATGGACGCCACGTTCGATGGCAGCGTTCTCGGCCGGCATGCCGAAGGCATCCCAGCCCATGGGATGCAGCACGTTGTAACCGGCAGCGCGGCGGAAGCGGGCGATCACGTCACCCATGGTATAGTTGCGCACGTGGCCCATGTGGATGCGGCCCGAGGGATAGGGGAACATCTCGAGCACATAGTATTTCGGGCGCCCCGGCTCTTCCTTCGCCTCGAAGCTCTTGTGCTCGGTCCAGTGGGCCTGCCACTTGGGTTCTACGGTGCGATGGTTATAACGCTCGATGGTCGCCGACATGGCTCAAGTCCTGCGGATATCTGTGAAATCAGGTGTCGGGCGAGGCTGCTACCAGTCCTTGCCAAGCCCCGCAAGCGTGGCCATAAGGCCCGGCAAATGGCTCCACCCGAAACCCCGTCCCAAGCCAGCGCCCTTGCCCATGTCCGGGCTGCAATCGACAAGGCCTGCTCTGCCGCCGGTCGGTCACCCGATGACGTCACGCTGGTGGCCGTGAGCAAAACCCATGATGCCCCCGACATCCTGCCCGTGCTTGAGGCCGGTCACCGGGTTTTCGGCGAGAACCGGGTGCAGGAAGCAAAGGGCAAATGGCCAGCCCTGCGGGCCGCTTATCAGGACGTCGAACTCCACCTGATTGGGCCCCTGCAAAGCAACAAGGCGGCCGACGCGGTCGCCTTGTTCGATGTCATCCAGTCGGTGGATAGGGACAAGTTGGTCGCGGTTCTCTCTCAGGAAATGCTGCGGCAGAAAAAGCACCCCAAGCTCTTCGTGCAGGTCAACACCGGACTTGAACCCCAGAAAGCCGGAATAGCACCGCAAGAACTGGCGGCGTTTCTCGCCCGCGCGGATCGCGAGCATGGCATGCGCTTTGCCGGATTGATGTGCATTCCGCCGGTCGATGAAGACCCTGTCCCGCATTTCAACATGCTGGCGCAACTCGCCAGGGCCAACGGCCTTGCAGAGCTGTCGATGGGCATGAGCTCCGATTTCGCCGCCGCTATCGCGGCCGGGGCGACGCTGGTCCGCGTTGGCTCCGCGATCTTCGGAGCACGGCCGGCGGCCCACCCTCCGGCGGCCAGATCACCAGACACGTAACGGCATTGCAGCGGGCGAGAATCTTGCGCATGTCTTGCCGCGACACCGCCACGCAGCCCGCTGTGACCATGCTACCCTTCCGGGTCAGGTGAAAGAAAATGGCGCTGCCCGCACCTTTCACGCGCGGGCGTGTGTTGTGGCTGGTGGGGATGACGACATCATAGGCCTCATCGACACGCCAGAAGGTTTCACTGCCTTCACCGGGTGGCAGGGTGATCTTCTGGTTGTAGCGGCCATCGTGCGGGTCTTCACACCAGGCATCCTCCGGCCTGCTGGCGCTAACCGGCAACGAAGTCCTCGGCCGCTGCAGGCGGTCAGGACGAAAGTAAACCGTCGCCAGCTGCCAGCTGCCCACCGGTGAAGCGCCATCACCCTCGCGCTTGAGATGGGTCCGGCCGCTGCGGCCCAGACGACAGGGAAAGGTCGTCAACCCCAGCGACAGGCGACCGGCAGAAGATGATCCTGATCTCGCGCGAACGTGAAGATATGTTATGCTTGCCATCACGAAGTCTTGTGTTGCCGCATAAGCCACTCACCCGCAAGAGCCGTCCTTGTCAAAGAGGTTTGCCGCATGTCAGCCAAGAAAACGATCCTGATCATCGATGATGACGACGCCTTGCGCGATACTCTTGCAGAACAGTTTTCACTGCACGACGAGTTCGAGGTCGCACAGGCGGAAAACGCCGGCCAGGGCCTTAAGGCGCTGAAAGAAGGCTCCGCCGACCTCATCATCCTTGATGTCAATCTTCCGGATATGGACGGGCGCGAGGCCTGCAAGATCATGCGCCGAAACGGCGTCAAGAGCCCCGTGATCATGCTGACCGGACAAGGGTCAGACTCTGACACGATCCTCGGGCTTGATGCGGGTGCCAACGACTACGTCGTCAAGCCGTTCCGCTTTGCCGTGCTCCTGGCGCGGGTGCGCTCGCAATTGCGCAGCCACGAACACAGCGAAGATGCCGTCTATCGCGTCGGGCCCTATACCTTCAAACCCGCCGCCAAGATGCTCCTCACCGAGAATGGCAAGAAGATCCGGCTCACGGAAAAAGAAACTGCCATCATCAAGTTTCTCTACCGCGCGGGTGAAAACAGCGTCAGCCGCGAAATCCTCCTGCAGGATGTCTGGGGCTACAATGCCGGCGTTTCCACGCATACCCTCGAGACCCACATTTACCGCCTGCGCCAGAAGATCGAACGTGATCCCTCGCACGCGGAAATCCTCGTGACAGAGGCTGGCGGATACCGCTTGCTGCCCTGAGAGACCTGAAGAATTCCCACATCGCCCAACGCTTGCCAAATCGGGCCCATGCGGGCAAAGGAAAGCCATGTTGGGCGGGGTGCCGGAACTGCGGGTAGGGGCGGATCAGCCATGAGTGTCAGGGCTGATGCCGAGAGTCTGCGCCAAATCCCGATCTTCCGGGAATGCGATGCCGTCCCACTGCAGGTGATGGCATTCGCCGCCGAGCGGCAGAACTTCCTGCCCGGGGAAACCATCATTGGCCAAGGCAAGAAAGCGAAGTCAGCCTATTTTCTCATGACGGGATCGGCCCGCGTGCTCAATGGCGACGTCGAGGTGGGCCGTGCAGAACCTGGCGCATTCCTGGGCGAGCTCGCGATGATCAGCGGGGCGCTCTATGCCGTGACCGCGATTGCAGACGAGTCAGTCACCGCGGCGCGGATCGACAATGCGCTGTTCCTGCGCGTGGCTGACGAATACCCAGACTTCGGCCGAGCCGTGTTGCAATCTCTGTCGCGCAAACTGGACTTCTCGGTCAAGGAACTCGACTCCATCCGTGGATTGCTGGTGCGGGCGAAGGGCTTCTCTGATCTTTGAAACCCGTCCGGGTCAGCCATCAAAACGGGCGATGACCGGGACGTGATCAGACGGCTGTGCCCAACCGCGCGCCTCTTTCAGAACCGAAATCGCGCTCGACCGCCTGGCCAGACCCTCGCTGGTCCAGACATGATCAAGGCGGCGGCCACGGTTGGCTGCCAGCCAATCCCTGGCGCGGTAGCTCCACCATGTATAGAGCTTCTGGTCTGCAGGAACGTGCTTGCGCATGATATCATGCCAGCCGCCAGCCTTCTGGATGTCAAGAAGCGCCTCTGTTTCGACCGGTGTGTGACTCACGACCTTGAGAAGATCCCTGTGGGACCAGACATCCTCCGTCAACGGCGCAATATTGAGGTCGCCGACCAGAATTGCCTCATGCCCTGGCGGCCTTGCGTCCCCTTTCGTCCATGACCTCAACTCGTCAAGGAAGGACAGCTTGTGGGCAAACTTCTCATTGATGCCGGGGTCCGGCTCATCGCCACCCGCAGGAATGTAGAAGTTGTGCAAGATGACCGGTTCCGGCAAGGCAAGGCGCACGCTCACATGACGGCAGTCGCCCTTGTTGCAGAAGTCACGCGACGCCTGATCCGTGAATGGGACACGCGAAACGATCGCTACCCCATGATACCCCTTCTGGCCGAATTCGGCGATGTGTTCGTAGCCGAGGGCCTTGAGCTTGGCTGCCGGAAACTGTCCCTGTGGGCATTTGGTTTCCTGCAGGCAAAGAATGTCCGGCTCCTGTTCCTTCAGGAAGCGGCAGACGAGGTCGATCCGCAGGCGGACGGAGTTGATATTCCAGGTTGCGACAGAAAAGCCCATGGCACCTGAATGCCATGGGCTTCGGGAAATGCAAGGCCGGAAATGTCAGTTGCGCTTTTCGTTGGTCTTGCGCTTGATCGTTTCCATGAAGAGTTTCTGGTTCAACTGGACATCTCTTTCGAGATTGGCGAATTGCACAGTTGTGCGGCGGCCCTTGCCATCGACGATGATCCATTGCTGAAGGGTGTCCTGTGCGTTGTCATAGATCAGCACGATGTGGCCACCCATCTGGTCCTTCTTGTCGGCCAGCGCCACGCTGGTGAACCCGTCCACGTCCTCAACGCTGAGGACCACGGTTTCTGCCATCAAGTCAATTTTCGGGGCAACGATCAAGCGCAAGGGTGTGGCACCCAGCGGAACCTGGTCACCACGCTCCTTCACCTTGTTCTTGATGGTCAGCCATTTGCCATCCGACACGATCAGCAGCGGGCTGGGCGGGGCATAGTCAAAGCGGATCTTGCCGGGCTTGCTCAACATCACGACACCCCTGACCGACTGGCCCTTGTCGCTGGTCTGGACGAATTCACCCTTGAGCGTGGTGAAGCTGTTGATGAAAGTGTTGACGCGGGAAATGGCAGCCCGCTGCTCCTCGGTCAGCGAAATGGGTGCGGGTTTCTTGGCGGCAAAGGCAAATGTCTGCACGGCGAGCATGGCGACCAGGGCAGCGCAGGCGAATTTCAAGACTTTGAACATGATTCAATCCAACGGTTGTGGTGCGGCGACTACGCAAACAAACAGGCCGATTTGTGGCCTCAACACGGTCCAGTGCTATGCGCGGGCACTATCTCCCGGCACGAGAATCTCGCGTTTGCCGGTGGCACTGGCAGTGGAAATCAGGCCTTCCTTTTCCATCCGCTCAATCAGGCTGGCCGCCTTGTTGTAGCCGACCTGCAGGCGGCGCTGGATGTAGCTCGTGGAAACCTTCTTGTCACGCAGGACAACGGCGACAGCCTGGTCATAGAGATCATCGCCGGATCCACCTTCTGCAGCCGCGCCCGGTTCTCCATAGCCCTCCTCATCCGGTTCTTCGGTGACGGCCTCAACGTAGTCTGGAGCACCTTGTGACTTGAGGTGGCGCACGATAGCCTCTACTTCTGAATCCGAGACGAAGGGACCGTGCAGACGTGAAATGCGTCCCCCGCCCGCCATGTAGAGCATGTCGCCCTGACCCAGAAGCTGCTCGGCCCCCTGCTCGCCGAGGATGGTGCGGCTGTCGATCTTGGAAGTCACCTGGAAAGAAATGCGGGTCGGGAAATTGGCCTTGATGGTACCTGTGATCACGTCAACTGACGGGCGTTGCGTGGCCATGATCACGTGGATGCCAGCGGCGCGGGCCATCTGGGCAAGGCGCTGCACCGCACCTTCGATGTCCTTGCCAGCGACCATCATGAGGTCCGCCATTTCGTCGATGATCACGACGATATAGGGCATCGGCGCTGTTTCCATCTCTTCCTGCTCAAAAACGGGTTGCCCGGTCTCGGCATCGAACCCGGTCTGCACCGTGCGGGTCAGCTTCTCGCCCTTCTCGATCATCTGGGTGACGCGCGTGTTGAAGCCATCAATGTTGCGCACGCCGACTTTCGACATCTTCTTGTAGCGTTCTTCCATTTCGCGCACCGCCCATTTCAGGGCAACCACCGCCTTGCGTGGATCGGTGACGACGGGTGCGAGGAGATGGGGAATGCCCTCATAAACTGACAATTCCAGCATCTTCGGATCAATCATGATCAACTTGCAGCGCTCCGGCGGCAACCGGTAAAGCAGTGACAGGATCATGGTGTTGATGCCGACGGATTTGCCAGAGCCCGTGGTGCCGGCGATCAGAAGATGCGGCATGCGGGCGAGATCGGCATAGATCGGCTCGCCGCCGATGTTCTTGCCAAGGGCGACCACCAGATTGGCGGTGCTTCCGGCAAAAGCCGGGGCGGCAAACATTTCGCGCAGATAAACCGTTTCGCGCTTGGCGTTTGGCAGTTCGATACCGATGGCATTGCGGCCCTGCACCACCGCGACACGGGCAGAAATGGCGCTCATGGAGCGGGCGATATCGTCAGCGAGGCTGATGACACGCGATGACTTGATTCCGGGTGCCGGCTCGAGTTCATAAAGCGTGACAACCGGGCCCGGTTTCACGTCAATGATCTGGCCCTTGACACCAAAATCATCGAGCACGCCTTCGAGGCTGCGGGCATTGCCCTCCAACACTTCGGCTGATACCTCATGCTGCTTGGCGGGTTTCTTGGGTTCAGTCAGCAGATCGAGTTCGGGCAGCTCGAAGACGTCGGCTTTCGCCTTGCGCTTTGGTCGTGGTTTGGGGGCAGGACTTGCGGCGCGCGATGGTGCCGGGACATCCTCTTCTTCGTCCTCATCGGCTTCTTCGAATCCCCCGGCAGGCTCGTTCTCCGGTTCTGCGGAAAGGTCATCGCCCGCTTCGGCGTCGTCCAGAAGAGTAGGCTCGATCTTGCGCTTGCCCTTCATCAACCCGCGGGCCGGCGCCAGCCTCGTCAGAATGTCCTCGCCGTCACCGGCAGAAGCGCGTGCGTCGGCAGTACGGTTGGCGCGTTGTTGCACCCAGACCCGTGCGACATAACCAGCGCCAGCGCTCAGCACGCCAGCGCCGGAGCGCGCGACACCCCAACCTGCGGAAGCCGTGCGCCCAAGGAGACGGCCGGAAGCGTGCATGCCCTCACGGGTATGTTCCCCCGTCAGTCCGGTGGCACGCAGGCTGCAGAATACCATCAAGGCGCCACCGACAGCAAAGGCGATGAGTTGGGCGAACACGGGCTTGAGGCCGACTGAAAGGGTGTTGATGATCAGCCCCGATAGGCTGTCTCCTACCTGGCCACCCATGCCGCCACTCAGGGGCCAGGCCGACGGGGCGGGAACCACGGAAGCGACCATCGCTGCACCGATGATGGCAAACAGCCAATTCAGGAAGGACATTTTGAAGTTAACAAGGTCCAGGTGGCTGAACAGGCGATAGACCCAAGCCAGCGGGATGAACAGGAACGCAAGACTGGCAAGACCCAGATGCTGGGCGAGGAGATCGGCGACCACGGCACCAGCATATCCCAGCCAGTTGGAGGGCACGGCTCCGGTAGCGTGGTTGAAAGAGGGATCTTGCGCTGACCATGAGGCCAGTGCGAAGCCTGAAAGGGTGATCCCCGCCAGAAGAATCACTCCGGAGAGCTCATAGGCCCGGTTGCGCAGGAAGCGTCGCAAGGCGGCAGGAATGGCGCTGTCGTCGGTGTCGTAGTGGTCATGGACGGCCATGGGCGTGATCCTCGGCCGGCAGCGCAACTGCCCCGGCATAACAAATGGTTAACGGCACAATGGCAAGGCATGGTTAAGGTGACGTAAATGCCGGCCGCAATGGCTTCTCGTCAGGCCAAAGAAAAACCCCCACCGGAGCGGGGGTTCTCAATGTGTGACGTGGCGGCCCGTTCAGTTGTAGGCGCGCTCGTTGTGGCTGGTGATGTCGAGACCCTGGCGTTCGTCCTGTTCGTCGACCCTGAGGCCGACGGTGAACTTGCAGATCATCAAGGCCACAAAGCTCACCATTGCTGAGAGCAGGACGGCAACCACCACGCTATAGATCTGTGCCGTCATCTGGGCACTGAGGGCATAGTCCAGGAGTTTCGTGGACGTGTCGGTGGCAAGGTAGTCCGTAACACCCATGCCCTGCCAGCCACCGCTCCAGTTCGGATTGACGAAAATGCCGGTGAGCAGCGCACCGAGAATTCCGCCGATGCCGTGAACGCCGAAGACGTCGAGAGCGTCGTCATAGCCGAGCTTGGCCTTGAGCCAGATCACCGCCGAGAGGCAGACGATGCCAGACAGCGCGCCGATCACAATGGCGGACATCGGGCCGACCCAGCCACAGGCCGGGGTGATGGCGACAAGCCCCGCAACCATGCCTGAAGCTGCTCCCAGGAAGGAGGCGTGGCCGCGAGTGAGCCACTCACCAGCAGACCATGCGAGCGAGGCTGCTGCCGCACCCAGAATGGTGTTGAGGAGGACCAGAGCAGTCAGGCCGTTGGCTTCCAGGTTGGAGCCGGCGTTAAAACCAAACCAGCCGATCAGCAGCATGCCCGTACCGATGCCCACAACTGTAAGATTGTGGGGAGCCATGGCTTCCTTGCCGAGACCGATGCGCTTGCCGAGCACGATGGCGCAGACAAGACCGGCCACACCGGCATTGATGTGCACCACGGAACCGCCTGCGAAGTCGAGGGCGCCCTTGTTGAAGAGGAAGCCGTTGGCCGCATTCACGGCAGAAGCGTAGTCGGCGAGAACGGTGGCCTTGGCGGCGTCATCTGCCGCGGCTGCCAGCCTGGCGAGGAAGTTGGTTGCAGCGGCTTCGCCCACGCAGGCCTTGACGGTGTCGATGGCTTCGGGGCTGAGCGTGAAGCAATCCGGACCAGCCCACCACCAGACCATGTGGGCCATGGGCAGATAGGAGAAGGTGAACCAGATCACCATGAAGAGCAGCACTGCCGAAAACTTCATGCGCTCGGCATAGGCACCAACAATCAGGGCCGGAGTGATTGCCGCGAAGGTGAGCTGGAACGCCAGATAGGCGAACTCGGGAATATAGGTTTCCTTCGAGAAGGTGGCTGCCATGCTCGAGATGGTGACGCCGTTGAGGAAAGCCTTGTCGAAGCTGCCGATGAATGCCGAGCCGTTGGTGAAGGCCAGCGAATAGCCATAGAGCACCCAGAGAATGGCCATCAGGCTGAAGACAATGAAGACTTGCATCAGTACCGAGAGCACGTTCTTGCTGCGCACAAGGCCGCCATAAAAGAGGGCAAGGCCCGGCACGGTCATGAACACCACAAGGGCCGTGGCAACAACCATCCAGGCGGTGTCCCCCTTGTTGATGGACGCTGCGGCAAAGGCATTGGCTGCCGGCAGCAGTGCGGTGAGGACCGTGCCTCCCGCCAGCGCCAGGGCCGGCCTCTTCAAAGAGTCTGTCCAGGACATGTATGGTTTCCTTTCAAATGTCATGTGACTTAGAGAGCGGATGCGCCGGTCTCGCCGGTGCGGACGCGCACTGCGAGTTCCAGCGGCAGCATGAAGATCTTTCCGTCGCCGATCTGGCCGGTCTGGGCGGCGATCTGGATGGCTTCGATGACCCTGTCTGCGATGGCATTGTCCACCGCGACCTCGATCTTGATCTTGGGCACAAAGCTCACGGCGTATTCCGCCCCCCGGTAGAACTCCGTGTGGCCGCGCTGGCGACCGTGGCCCTTGACCTCTGTTACGGTGATGCCCTGGATGCCCAAGGTGCCCAATGCCTCACGCACCTCCTCAAGCTTGAAGGGTTTGATGATTGCGACGATATATTTCATGAGTTCAGAGCCCTTTCCGGGTATGCCCTTGCTGTTGACCGGACTCTCGCAACTCAAGACTCGTGCCAGTCGGCATGGAATCGCAAGTCTATGAAACTGAACAGTTTTATTTGTGACGCATGGCAAGTGGCTTCGAAAGTTGCACATTTTTTGTGCCGATGCCGCTGTCTGCCTATATTTTCACCGGAACAGACTGCATGACTCACACTGCCGAATTTGACGTTATCATTATTGGCGGCGGACCCAACGGACTGGCGATGGCGCTTGCTCTTGGCGGTGCCCGGGCAACGCCGCGCGCCCGTGTCCTGGTGGTGGATGCCCGCGACCCCCGAAAATTTGCCGCCTCGGGCAATGACACGCGCGGTTCGGCCCTGACGCGCGCCACGCAAAACATCTTCCATGGGCTTGGATGCTGGGCAGACCTGAAAGACCATGTGGCCGAAATGCGCCACATCATCGTAACGGACGGAAAAGGCATGCTTGAAGCGCGGCCGTCCCTCCTCTCGTTCTTTACGGCTGACGGCGACAAGGCTGCCGCCGTCATCACCGAGAACCGCTGGATTGCAGCAGCCCTGATGGCCGGGGTTGACCGATCCTCCGACATCGAAGTGAGGGGCGGTGTCACAGTTGCCAGCATTGTACGCGAGGTCGGCTTCTCGCGCGTGAATTTCGCTGACGGCCAGAGCGTGCGTGCGCCGCTTCTCGTCGGGGCGGATGGCCGCAATTCGTTCGTGCGCCGCGAGCTCGGCATCCCTGTCGAAGGTCATGATGACCGGCAGGTGGCGCTCACTTTCTCCATTGCCCATGAACTGCCGCACGGGCTGCGGGCCGAGGAGCATTTCTCGCCAACCGGCGTGTTCGCCTTGTTGCCATTGCCGGGCAACCGCGCCTCGATTGTCTGGGGCACATCACCTGAAGAAGCAGCGCAGTTGATGGCAATAGATGAAACCACCTTCAATGCCGCCCTCAATGAGAAGATCGGTACACATCTGGGCCGGACAAATCTTGAAGGAACGCGCCAAGCCTATCCGCTCAAGCGTCAGGTGGCGCGTGAGATCACTGGTCCACGCACGGCATTGATTGGCGACGCGGCCCATATCATCCATCCCCTTGCGGGCCTTGGCCTCAATCTCGGTTTCAAGGACGTGGCGGCACTTGCCGATTGTGTTGCTGATGCGATGCTGCGCGGCGAAGATCACGGTTCGCAAGCTGTGCTCGAACGCTATGCGCGCTGGCGGCGTTTCGACATTGCCTCCACCATTGCGGCGATGGAAGGGATGAATGCCCTCTTCGTCAATGATCTGCCCGGACTCACATTGCTCCGTCAGGCAGCACTCCGCCTCGCAGACAGACTTCCCGCCGCAAAATCCGCCCTGATGGATGAAGCAGCCGGTATGAGCGGCGCGTTGCCACGGCTGATGCGTGGCCTGTGATCAGCGGCGCAATCCCGCCTCTTTCAGTTTCGCCTCGTAGGCGACAAAAAGTGTTCCGCCCTCGCGGATCATTTTGAGCAGATAGGGCCAGGTGTAGATTCCGGTTGAATGGCCATCGTCGAAGATCAGGCGGATGGCATAGTTGCCGACGGCTTCCACTTTGCTGATGCGCACGTTGCGCTTGCCCCAGACCAGCTGCTCCTGGCCAGGGCCATGCCCCTTCACTTCAGCACTCGGGCTTTCGACACGGAGCAGTTCTGCCGTGGCCGATCCGCTTTCGCCGGTGTCAAATGTGACTGCCAGACTGCGCCCTTCATCCCTGACACGGATTTCAGTTGGCCAGATGTTACTCACGGTTGATGTCCCTGGCTTCTTCCGCCAGCATGATCGGAATGCCGTCACGGATTGGATAGGCAAGGCCTGCTGCGCGGGACACCAATTCCTGCCGCTCCTCATCATATGCCAGCCGAGTCTTGGTGACGGGACAAACAAGACGTTCAAGGAGCTTCGGATCAGTTGATGCAGTCATTGCAGGCGCGCACCCCTTGCTCCGCCTGACAAGGCCAGTTCCGTGAGGGCAATCAGCATGTCGGCCCGGGCCTGCAGGTCATTGGCTTCGAGAAGCGCCTGTTTTTCCGGAGCCGGATAGGGTGCCAACTGCGACAGGGTGTTGACGAGCAGTTCAGTCGGGATCTGCTCCACCTCGCTCCAGTTGGCGCTCATGTCGTTGGCCTCAAGATACTGCCGGACGGCCTTGATCACGGCGCTGCGGTCTACCGTGCGGGCATTGTTCTCTGTCACCAGATCGGCGGCAAAACCTGAGTAGTCGGCCTCAACCTGCCGAAACGGGGTCTTGACCCTCTTTTCGCGCTTTACTGAAAATCGGCAGACTCCGCTAAGCGAGATAAGGACGCGATTGTCATCGGTTTCCGCGTAGGAGGTGATGCGGCCAAGACAGCCGACTTGGGTCAGGACAGGATTGTCCCCCGGTTCCCCGGGCAAGGGCTGGATCATGCCGATGACGTGATCGGACGACATGGCGTGTTCCACCATCGTCAGGTAGCGCGGCTCGAAGATGTTGAGCGGCAAGTCGGTCCGCGGCAGCAGCAAGGCACCCGAGAGCGGGAAGACAGGGATTGTTTCCGGCAACGCAATGACGGACGTGTAGCGTGGCATCGCCTCTCCTTTTGTCTCACGCAAACAGGACGGACGAGAGCTTTCGCCGCCCTTGCGATGTCGCCTCGTCCTTCGGACCCCAGGCCTCGAAGAACTGGACCAGTTGCTTGCGCGCCGCTTCATCATTCCAGGCGCGGTTCTTTCGGATGATGTGGATCAGATGGTCGGTCGCAGCTGTGCGGTCGCCAGATCCATTCAGCAGGACCGCGAGTTCCATGCGCGCTTCAAAATCATCCGGGTTGGCAGCGATCACCGATTCCAGCGACGCCCTGCCGCTGGTATCCACGGGATTGAGCAAGAGGCCGAGTGCTGCCTTGGCACTGACGATCAACGGGTCACCGGTCTTGTCTGCCGGAACAGCCGCGAGCGTTGCTTCGGCAGCCTCAAGCTGCCCCAGTTGCATGGCTGCTTCCGCCTGCAGGGCGTAGGCCTCAATCTGCGAGGGGTCGGCCTGCAGGATCTGGCCTGTGATGTCGAGGGCCGCATCGGCCTCCTTCTGGGCCACTGCGGCGCGGGCCATGGCAAGCGCCGAGGCAATCTGCTCGGCGAGGCCGCCCATCTTTCCAAGGCGTCCGACAAACTGCCTGATCTGGGACTCGGGAACGGCGCCCATGAAGCCATCCACCGGGCGGCCATCGACAAAGGCAAAGACGGCCGGAATGGATTGCACCCGCAGCTGTCCGGCATAGCCCGGGTTCTCGTCAATATTCACCTTGACCAGCCGGACCTTGCCGTTCTGCTCGCGGACGACCTTTTCAATCACCGGACCCAGCTGCTTGCACGGCCCGCACCATGGTGCCCAGAAATCGACAATGACGGGGGTTTCGCGCGAACCTTCAATCACATCCGCCACAAATGACGCGTCAGTTGCATCCTTCACGGCATTTGCTGCGGGTGCCTTGCTGGTGGAATCAAGAATCATGCTCATCGGGAAAGGTCCAAATCCTCTTTTATGCTATTTGGGCGTTCTGCTCCATCACGGCAAGGGATCGCTGACGGCAACGATGCGCGGGTCGTGACCGCATGATCGAATAAAGGTGAGCAGATCCTGTGATGCAATCGTGGTGGTTGCAGCGTTCTGCAGCGGGTGAAAGTTGAGTTTCTCTACCGTCATCATGCTTTCATCGAGGATGACGTTGGTGCGCGCGTGCTGGTCATTGATCAGCCCGAACGGCGTTACCGACCCCGGCTCTACCCCCAGAATTTCCATCAGCAGGTCCGGCTTGCCGAATGTCAGGCGTTTCGAGCCAATCTTGCCTGGTGCGGACTTCAGGTTGATGACAGAATCCTCGAGCGCAACAATGAGCCAGAGTGCGCCTTTTTCGTCCTTGCAGAACAGGTTCTTGCAATGACCGCCGGGAATGCCATCGTGCACGCGCTTGGCCTCCTCGACGGTGAAAACCGGGGCATGGTCGTAGGTTTTCACGCTGATTCCCAAGCTGTCCAAGCGCTGGAAAAGTTCATCGCGTCTGGCTGGCATCCCTGAAATTCCTTAACAAAACAATGTTGAAAGACGCTATTGCATTTGCAATCGGCTTAGGCAATAAGTCGCCTCGCCGGGCACATAACAACCGTCGTGTCCGGCCGCTTAAGCGGGCGTAGCTCAGGGGTAGAGCATAACCTTGCCAAGGTTAGGGTCGGGCGTTCGATTCGCCTCGCCCGCTCCATTTTCTCCATAAAAAATCAATGACTTAAGAAAGATCACCGAATGGTGGTCCATCAGTCATCTTTTTTCGTTTCGCCACCATGTCGCCACGCGGAAAGATGTTGAATTGAGCCTCTGACGCGATCCGGCTTTTTGTAGAGGCTCGACTTCAGACTTCATTGGTGTGCCCCCAGCAAATTGGTCGCTCTGAGCTAGAACTTTTTTGCTGTGCTGCCCTGAACGAGTGTGTGGGATACATGAAGAATTGAAGTTCACGGACCCCTGGCAGACGTTCATTCTCAAGCAGGGTGCTGACGGCCATCCGGTGGTCCAGACATGCCGGATGGCATGGGATCGGTGAGGCGACATATTCCAACCGGAAGAAGAAGCATGAAAGCTTGCTGCCCGATCAATGCTGCGAAGTTTCTCCCGAAGACTCTCTCTCGCAATCAGACACCCTGTCAAAACAGATACGGAAGTGGCCAACCCCATGAATTGGTTCTTGGCCCGGGATAGACCTCACCTGGGCGCGGCCTTGGCTTTCTCAACATCCGCTCCCTGCAGGAAGTCGATGGTCTTCTGGATGATCCCCACATTGTCGATGTTGTCGAGCATCGCGGCATAGCTTTGCTTTGCGTTCGGCGGCAGTTCATGGGCGATGCCCTGGTGGCAATCAATGCAGGTCTTGCCCTGGGTCAGTGCCGACTGGTGAAGTTCAGAGGCGCGCGGTTCCTGCGCGGAATATTCCATGTGGTCGAACTTGTGGCAGTTGCGGCATTCGCGCGAGTCGGTTGTTTTCATGGCGCGCCACACGCGCTGGGACATCGCTGGCCGGTGTTCGGTGAATTTGGCCGGGGTATCGATGGTGCCAAGGGCCTTGTGCAGGAGTTCGTTGCTGGCCTGAATCTTGCGGACCACCTTGTGCCCCCATTCCTTGGGGACATGGCAATCCGGGCAGCTGGCGCGCACGCCGGTGCGGTTCGAGTAATGCACCGTATTGCGGTACTCGGCGTAGACGTTGTCTTTCATCTCATGGCAGGAAATGCAGAAGCTCTCCTTGTTGGTGGCTTCCATGGCCCAGTTGAAGCCACCCCAGAATATGACGCCCAGCAGAAAGGCCGGCAGGCTGATCGTGCCCACCGCGAGCGCCGTTGACGGCTTGGTGAACCAGCGGATGGTGCGCCTGATCAACCCCGGCTTCTTTTCCATGCCGGCCCCGGACTGTGATTCTTCGGTCATTGGCGTGTGCCCCATTACTCGGCTTGCGTGGCGTTCTGGAAAACGTTGTTGACAAGCGGCTGCGTGTCGACCTGCGGCGCGTGGCACTGCTGGCAGAAGTAGCGTGTGCCTGCCACCTTGTCGAGGCGCACACCCTGGCGGTCAACATAGTGGGTTTCCGAGATCTTCGGTGCCTTGACCTTGGTGTTGTTGGGCCAGTCATGGCATTCCATGCAGGCGTTGTTGGTCAGGGAAATCTGGTAGCCGTCGACCTTGTGCGGGATCAGCGGCGGCTGCTGCCGGTATGCCCTGTCGAAACCGCCGGAGGGAAGCGACTGCTTGAAGATGTCAGGGGCGGCAGAAGTCTCGCTGAGATTGGCGTCGCGCAGGGCTTTGACGGCCGGGGCATCCTGCGCCCAAACCGGACCTGCCAGCAGGAAGCCAGAAAGCAGCGCAGACAACAGGGCGGGACGGCGGACTTCTGTGGGCCTGGTCATGGTGTGGTCCTTTCGTAAGCGGCAGGTGTTTCGGGTTGTGAGGTGGCGCTGCATGGCAGCAGGCGCGTGTCGAAGCGGTGGGTCAATGTGAAAACCCGCTCGGGGCAGGCATCGATGCAAGCCCCGCAAACGGTGCAGTCACCGGAGAGAATGACGGGGCCAACGCCTGTCCTGTTGCCACGCAAGGCCGGAGAGATGACCTGCGGTTCCGGGCAGACGGCAAAGCAATCCATGCAGTCATCGCAGGCATCACGGCGCGTGGCGGAGACACGCAGAAGCGTTGCGCTTCCGACACCACCGTAGAACGCACCGACAGGACAGAGATGGCCGCACCAGCCGTTCTTCGCGACCAGAAGATCGAAGGCAAAGATCAGGATGGCACCCGTGGCACTGGTCCACGCTCCATAGACGATGGCCCTGTGAAATGCGGTCACCGGGTTCACCAGTTCAAAGGCCAGCATGCCCGTTGCGGCAGACACCGCCAGCACCGCGATGACCAGATAGTAGCGCAGCTCCGGCCGGATTTTCGAAGATTGGGTGATGCCGAGGCGGCGGCGCAGCCACGCGGCCAGGTCGGTCACCGGGTTGATCGGGCAAACCCAGGAACAGTAGCTGCGTCCACCCGCAAGAAGATAGGTGGTGAGAACAATGGCGGCACCGGCGAGTGCCGTTGCTTCCGGCCAATGGCGGGCGGCAACGGATTGCAGCAGGATGAACGGGTCCGTGAGAGGAAGAACACCCAGCGTCAGCGACGACGCGAGCGTGCCTTTGCTGATCCAGATGCCGACAACCGGGCCACTCAGGAAGAGCAGCAGGAAAGCGGCCTGCGCCAGCCTTCGCAGGACAAGGAAGCGCCGGGATTGCCAGAGGCCTTTCCGGACTTGCGCTGCGGCATAGGGGAAACGGTTGGCGCTCATGGCAGGTCGGCTCCCGCCTGCGGCTTTCGGACATCCAGTTTCAGGGGCGCATAGACGAGCGGAGCGCCCGCCTTGTCCTTCTCGTCCCAGCCCCGGCGGTAGTGGGAATCCTGCGAAAGAGCCGCAATCTGCAGCGGCAGCACCTTGATTGCCGCCTCATCGAGCACGCAGGCCTTCTCGCATTTGCCGCAGCCCGTGCAGGCGTCGGCATGAACCACCGGTTCGAAGACGGCATGCTTCGCGGTGCGCGCATTGTGGGTTGTTTCAAGGGTGATGGCCTTGTCGATTGCCGGGCAGACCCTGTAGCAGACATCGCAGCGCAGTCCCTGCAGGTTGAGGCAGGTTTCGCGGCTGGTGATGACGGCGACCCCCATGCGGGCCTCACCGATGTCGGTCAGCGCCTTGTCCAGCGCGCCGGTCGGGCACGCCTTCACGCACGGAATGGTGTCGCACATCTCGCAAGGCACGTCCCGGGCCGTGAAGAAGGGGGTGCCTGTCGCCGGTCCGTCGCTCCAGCCAGCAAGCTTCAACGTGCCGTACGGACAGTCCCGCACGCACAGTCCGCAGCGCACGCAGGCGGATAGGAACCCGTCTGCGGCGATGGCCCCCGGCGGGCGCAGGTTTTGCGCAGGCAAGGCACTGGACTGCAGCGCATGCCCGGCAAGCGCCATGCCCGCGACAAGGGCACCGCCACCCAGCCGCGCCGCATCACGCAGGGCCTTGCGGCGCGCGGGATCGGGCGGCTTCGGTTGCTGGCGGACGTTGTCCTTCATCTCTGCGGCGGGCGCGTGCCCCCTCCTTGCGCTCGGGTGTTCGCGGTGATCAGGCCGACACGACCTTGCAGGCGCACTTCTTGAAGTCCGTTTCCTTGGAGATCGGACAGGTGGCATCCAGGGTGAGCTTGTTGGCCAGCTGCGATTCATCGAAGAACGGGAAGTAGACCAGACCGCGCGGCGGCTTGTTGCGTCCCTTGGTCTCGATCCGGGTGACGACTTCGCCGCGCCGGGTCTGGATCTTCACGGGTTGGCCACGGTGCAACTGCCGTTCATCGGCATCATCCGGGTGCATGAACAGTACGGCGGATGGCACCGCGCGGTGGAGTTCAGGAACACGCCGGGTCATGGAACCGGAATGCCAGTGTTCAAGCACACGGCCCGTGCAGAGCCACAGGTTGAATTCGCTGTCAGGGGCTTCCGCAGCCGGCTCATCCGGGCAGAAGATGATGCGGGCCTTGCCGTCGGGCTTGCCGTAGAAGGACACGCCTTCGCCCGGCTTCACATAGGGGTCGTAGCCTTCGCGGAAGCGCCAGAGCGTTTCCTTCTGGTCGACCACCGGCCAGCGCAGGCCGCGGGCCTGATGATACTGCTCGAAGTCGGCAAGGTCATGGCCGTGGCCACGGCCAAACTTGGCGTATTCCTCGAACAGGCCCTTCTGCACATAGAAGCCGAAGGCGCCGCTCTCGGAGTTGTCAAAGCCCTTCTGGCATTCGGTTGCCGGGAACCGGTTGACCTCGCCATTGGCGTAGAGAATGTCGAACAGTGTCTTGCCCCGGTATTCCGGCTTCTTGGCGATGAGTTCCTCCGGCCAGACTTCCTCGACCTTGAAGTACTTGGCGAACTCCATGGTCTGCCAGAGATCCGACATGGCCTCTCCGGGCGCCTTCACCTGCTGGCGCCAGAACTGCGTGCGGCGCTCGGCATTGCCATAGGCGCCTTCCTTTTCCATCCACATGGCTGTCGGCAGGATCAGGTCTGCAGCAAGTGCGGTCACGGTCGGATAGGGATCCGACACCACCACGAAGTTTGCCGGATTGCGGTAACCGGGGTAGCCCTCTTCATTCATGTTGGGCGCGGTCTGCATGTTGTTCGTGCACTGCACCCAGTAGGCGTTGAGTTTGCCGTCCTTCAGCATGCGGTTCTGCAGCACGGCGTGATAGCCTGGCTTGTCCGGGATGGTGCCCTCAGGAAGCTGCCAGATTTTCTCCGTGACGGCGCGGTGCTTTTCGTTGACCACCACCATGTCGGCCGGAAGGCGGTGCGAGAACGTGCCGACTTCGCGCGCCGTGCCGCAGGCCGAAGGCTGGCCCGTGAGCGAGAACGGCCCGTTGCCCGGCTCGGCGATCTTGCCGGTGAGCAGATGCACATTGTAGATCATGTTGTTCACCCAGGTACCACGGGTGTGCTGGTTGAAACCCATGGTCCAGTAGGACACGATCTTCTTGTTCGGATCGGCGTAGAGCTTGGCCAGGCGCTCAAGGTTCTCCTTGGGCACACCCGAAGCCTGATGGGCGTAGTCCAGCGTGTAGGGTTCCAGCAGCTTCTTGTAGGCCTCGAAGCCGATCTTGTCCTTCATGCCGGCCGGATCCTGCGCGCCATCCTTGCCCGCCTTGTGCGAGGCGTTGACGGCCTTCTCCTCCAACGGATGCTTGGGCCGCAGACCGTAGCCAATGTCAGTGACGGTATGGGCAAATTCCGTGTGCTTGCTGACGAAGTCCTGGTTCACCGCTCCCGAATTTACAATATAGTTCTGGATGTAGTTGAGGATGGCCATGTCGCTTTGCGGGGTGAAGATCAGCGGGTTGTCCGCAAGCTCATACGAGCGGTGTTCAAAGGTTGAAAGAATATGCACCTCGCAGCCCTCGTGGGTGAGGCGCCGGTCTGTGAGGCGCGACCACAGTATGGGATGCATCTCGGCCATGTTCGAACCCCAGAGCACGAAGGCATCGGCGTGTTCGATGTCATCGTAACAGCCCATGGGCTCGTCGATACCGAAGGTGCGCATGAAACCTGCGACAGCAGAGGCCATGCAGTGGCGGGCATTGGGATCGAGATTGTTGGAGCGGAAGCCGGCCTTGTACAGCTTGGAGGCCGCGTAGCCTTCCCAGATCGTCCACTGTCCGGAGCCAAACATGCCGATGGCCGACGGGCCAGAGGCCTTGAGCGCTGCCTTCCACTTCTCCGCCATGATGGTGAAGGCGTCTGACCAAGAGACGGGCGTGAAATCGCCGTCCTTGTTGTACTTGCCGTCCTTCATGCGCAGCAGCGGCTGCTTCAGCCGGTCTTCGCCATACATGATCTTCGACAGGAAGTAGCCCTTGATGCAGTTGAGGCCGCGGTTCACCGGTGCATCCGGGTCACCCTGCGTGGCGACAACCTGTCCGTTCTTGGTGCCGACGATGACACCGCAACCGGTTCCGCAGAAGCGGCAGACGCCCTTGTCCCAGCGGATGCCATCAGTTCCGGCTTGCGCGCCGGCCTCCGGCGACAGGGAAATACCCGCAACCGAGGCCGCCGCAGTGGCGGCCGCAAGCTTCATTGCATCGCGGCGATTCTGTGTGAGGTGGACGGTCTCGGGCATGGCTCAGTTCCCCTTTGAACGGTCTTGTGATTGGTGAAGTGCTTCGGTTTGGGATTGCGGTGCGTCCGGCGGGGTGCCGCCAGACTGCTCAAATCCGTGATAGACAATGGAGGCGGCAACAACGCCTGGCAGGCGGTGGATGGCGGCGATCTGGTCGATGGCGAGCGATGCAGCGGTGTCAACCGCCGTCGCCACCAGCCGGCCGACACCGGACGAGGCATGGATGTCAACGCCAGGCAGTCTGGCAATCTGTTCTGCGGCTGCTTCCCCATGTCTCGGCGAGAGGTGGACGATCAGTCCGCAGACGTTGAAATTCTGCATCATTGTTTTGGAACTCCCGATGTTTCGCCAACAAGCCCCGCGACCAGTGCAGCCCTGTCTTTCGACACCAGTTCGATTGCGTTGACGGGGCAGACCGGGAGACAGTCACCACATCCGGTGCAGGCCTCCTGGTCAAGAAGTGCGATGGCGCGGCCCCCACCCATGGGGCGGAAGCGGATGGCAGACACGTCACAGGAATCCGTGCAGCGGCGGCAACATGTTCCCCTGGTTTCGAGGCAAGAGGCACCGATCAGGGCAAAATGGCGGTCATCGCGCAGGGCTGCGGATGAAGTATCTGTTGCGGAAACCGCCCTGAACAAGCCCCGGCGAGTCAATTGGTGTGCCATTGGTTCCTGATTTCTTCAAAACCGCACTGCACTGAAATGCCAACAGCCAGCAAGTCAGTTTCCGAAAATTGGTTCTGACAGTCTTTGATCTCGATCAAATTCAGACGGCATTCAGCGAACTGCACCCTTCAGAGTGAAGATATTCCCGCAGGTGTTCTGTCTCCAAACGCCAGCCCGCCACCAAGCATTTTCCAGGTTTCCCAATCCATCGGGGGGAAAAATGCCTTGATCACAAAGGTATGAAAAGGCGCGCGTTCATTGTCCCACACAAGTCCTCGCACAATCCTCCTCACCACAGCGTGCCACTCTGGATCAGAGTTCAGGATTTTCGGGGGTCTTGGCCAATATGCCGGGTTCTCCCGGACCTTCCGGGCTGTCCCCATCCTGCGCTCCTCGACAAGGACATCAAAAACCCGGTGGATGCCGGAACGGGTTTTGCCTTGGGGGTTCGGGTCACGGATTCGATTTGCGTCGCCCGCTCCAATTTTCCAATGACCGACCTCAGACAGCGCGCGCCACAGGCGCGCGTTCTGCATTTGCGCTGGTGTCACTCAATCCGTACTGCCGTGCCTGCGGCGGTAACCATCAGCATTGAACCGTTTGTGCCCACGGTCTCGTAGTCGATATCCACGCCGATCACGGCATTGGCGCCAAGGCGGGCGGCCTTGTCGGTCAACTCGGCGATTGCGGTCTGGCGGGCATCGTTGAGGACTTTCTCATAGGATCCGGAGCGGCCACCCACGATATCGCGGATGGAGGCAAAAAGATCGCGAAACAGGTTCGCGCCCAGGATGGCTTCGCCCGCGACCAATCCCTTGTACTCAAGGATGCGGTGACCCTCGACCGTGTTCGTGGTTGTAACAAGCATGGCATTCTCCTCTTCTGGCGGGAGAATGTGGGGAAGACCGCGCCGGATTCAAGCGTCAATGGCGGAAGTGCCGTTGCCCTGTAAAGATCATGGCAAGGCCGCGGGCATCTGCTGCCTTGATCACTTCGTCATCCTTGATCGAGCCGCCGGGCTGGATGATGGCTGTGGCACCGGCATCTGCTGCCGCCTCTATGCCATCGGCAAACGGAAAGAATGCATCTGACGCGAGAACGGCACCACGCACCAGCGGTGTGTCACCGCCGGCATGGCGCGCGGCATCCATTGACTTGCTGACGGCAATCCGGGTGGAATCGATACGCGACATCTGGCCAGCACCAATGCCCACCGTCGCGCCATCTTTTGCAAAAACAATGGCATTGGACTTCACATGCTTGGCAACAAGCCATGCAAAACGGAGGTCGGCCAGTTCCTGCGCCGATGGTGCCCTCTTGCTCACCACCGTCATGGCGATTTCTTCGAGACCCGTGGCGTCACGAGACTGCACCAGCAGCCCTCCGGCAATGGTCTTGGCAAAATGCGACCGGGCCTTGGCGTCCGGCATTTGCGGCAGCAGCAGCAGTCGCAGGTTCTTCTTTGCCGCGATGATGGACAGGGCCTCCTCAGAAGCCCCCGGCGCCAGGATGACCTCGGTGAAAATGGCGCTGATGGATGCCGCGGTTGCCGCGTCGAGCGGCTGGTTCAGGGCAATGATGCCGCCAAAGGCACTCACCGGATCGCAGGCCAGCGCCTTGGCATAGGCGTCCGCAAGTGTGCCGGCCACCGAGACGCCACACGGGTTGGCATGCTTGACGATGACGCAAGCCGGTGAGGCGGCCGGAAATTCCGAGACGCACTCGAGCGCCGCGTCGGAATCGTTGATGTTGTTGTAGGACAATTCCTTGCCCTGAACCTGGCGCGCATCCAGAAGCCCGGTGCGGCCATCGTTGCTGCGGTAGAGCGTAGCATTCTGGTGAGGGTTTTCGCCGTAGCGCAGGCTCATCTGACGCGTGCCCGCGATGATGATGCGTTCCGGCAACGCATCACCAAGTTGTGACTGGAACCATGCGGCAATGGCCGCGTCGTAGCTTGAGGTACGGGCGAAAGCCTTGGCGGCGAGCATCCGGCGCGTCGCCAAGGTTGTCGCGCCGCCAAGTTGCGCCAGCTCCTCCATGACGAGGGCATAGTCCGCGGGCTCCACCACCACAGTTACGCCGTCATGGTTCTTGGCGGCAGCGCGGATCATGGCCGGCCCGCCCACATCAATGTTTTCGATCGTGTCGCCTTCGGATGCGCGGCGCGCAACAGTTTCCTCGAAAGGATAGAGATTGACCACCAGAAGGTCGATGTGGCGGATGTTGTTGTCGGCCTGCGCCTTTTGGTGGGCGGCATTGCCGCGCACGCCGAGCAGGCCGCCATGGATGGCAGGGTGCAGCGTCTTGACGCGGCCATCCATGATTTCGGGAAAGCCGGTGACCTCTGAGACATCGCGCACGGCAAGTCCTGCTTCGCGCAGGGCCTTGGCGGTACCACCCGTTGAAAGCAATTCGATTCCGTGTCCGGCCAGGGACTTGGCGAAGGGCAGGAGGCCGGTCTTGTCGGACACAGACAGCAGGGCGCGAGTGATGGGGCGGAGAGCGAGGGCGGATTTGGCGGTTGTCATAGCCCGGCTCATAGCCAAAGCACCCGCCAACCGGAACCGCAAATTTGCCGGATGTGACTAAAGGAGCCGGGGTGTTCCGGCATCTCTGCCACGGCTCTTGACCGGGCGTGCCGCGCGCTCCGTTCGGGCAATGCGCTTGAGGGCAAGATTAAACCCCTGCGCCGGGCCAGTTTCGGGAAATACGCGCAGAAATCCCTGTTCCATTTCCACCCTCGCGCCGCGCACAAGGAGCTGCCAGGAAAGGCCTGTTGCGGGCACAATCATGGCTCCCGTGCCGCCATGGGTTGTCGACAGTCTTGTCTGGTCCGGCACATGCAAGACATAACAAGCAGTGCGATGGCCCGATGACAGGTCCTCAAGACGCAGGTCTGAGCCGTCTCCGGACAGAAACAGCGCAATGTGCTGTCGGTCTGCCATTTGGCCCGCACCGTTGATTTCGAGGAGGGTGCCACCGGTTGCGCAGATCAGGGAGCCATGACCCTTCTGCCGGTCACCCGACCGTTCCAGCCAGAGCAGAGGCCTGCCGGCATCGCTCATCTCGGCGCGGAACGGTGCGGCCTGTCCCGGTGAGGCCAGCGCTGCGATGAGTACGGTCTGGCCGCAGGAGAGGCGCGCGTGTCCGGCATGCGGCGCGATTGCGCAGGCTGGCACGGGGGAAGCGGGGCGCGATGCCTGCAAGTCCGCCGTTTCAGCAAAGGCAAGTGTGCCGTCCGGGCGCGTGAGCAATGCGAGGCAGGCGGACATCCTGCCGCGCAGCGCAACAAGTCCCGGAGGGAGACCATCACCCGCCTTCGAGAGACCGTCGGTGAGAACCGTCAGGTCAGCATCCACGTTACACAAGTCATCAACGCTGCCTGTGACCAGGCTGCCATCAACGTGCAGAAGACTGGACAGCGCCTGCTCCAGATCAGCCACCAGCCGGGTGCGCTGGCTGTCCACTTGCCGGGTGGCAAGATGTGCGGCCAGCAGCGCCTTTGATCTCTCGAAGGCATCCCTTGGAGTTGCCACCTTGAGTCTGTTTACCGGATGCTGGGCCCGGAGAATCGCGGCTGTGGCGAGGGCAATGGCCGCAGGGCTTTGCGTTCCGGCAATGGCTGGCGCATGCAATGCGAGATTGAAGAGTTGTGCGGTCTGGTCCGCCCGTGAGAGCCGGGCGGGTCTGGTCTTCATCCAGCATGCCAGCAACCGGAGCGCAAACAGGCCGTGCAGGGCGCGGCCACTGGTGCGGAAGCCAGCCAGCCAGTCCATGCGCAAGAGACCACTTTTCCAGGCAGGGCCCGGTGCACTGCAGGCAAACACGTCATCGGGCAGGGCCTCCACTTTCACGCCGCCAAATTCATAGATGCCGCCGTACATGGTGTCAGCAATGAGACTCTCGGCCGGGCCAACATCACGCATGGATCTGCGTTCGAGTATCACGCCACCCAGATGAAGAGCGGGGATGCCATGATGGGGCGCAACCGGCAGGCTTTCGCCGCCCGCGCGGCGGCGCAGGGTCGACAGGACGGGAAACAGGACCGTCCTGAGCAGCGAGAAGGCGCGGTCAGTCATTCGGAGCACATGCGGTTGGAGTGACCGACAGCTTCCGCCGACATGGTTAATGAAATGCTAACAATGGCGGGATGGCCGAGGTTTATCCCCAAGGTCCGCCGCTGTGCCCGGTCGTGCGCGCAAAGGCAGGTTCGCGGGACATGGCGTCAAGGGCCGCAATGCGGTTCTCCGTGGCAGGATGGGTCGAGAACAGTGTATCCATGCCCGCTCCCGTCAGCGGATTGATGATGAAGAGATGGGCGATGGCGGGATTTGCCTCCGCTTCCTCATTGCGGATGCCCTGCGCTGCGCCTGAGATGCGCTTCAGGGCCGCTGCCAGGGCAAGCGGCTTTCCGGAAATCTCCGCGCCACCACGGTCGGCGGCATATTCCCGGGTGCGGCTGATCGCCATCTGCACGATCATGGCGGCCAGCGGCGCGACGATGATTAGAAGGATCTGGCCGATCGCACCGCCCGGCGCATTGCGGTCGCGGCCACCAAACAGGAAACCGAAATTGGCCAGCATGGCGACGGCACCGGATATCGTTGCTGTCATGGTCATGATCAGCGTGTCACGGTTTTTGACGTGAGCCAGTTCATGGGCCATCACCCCCTCCACCTCGTCAGGGGTGAGGCGGCGCAGCAGTCCAGTTGTCGCGGCGACTGCCGCGTTCTGCGGATTGCGGCCCGTGGCGAAAGCGTTGGGTTGGTCGGATTCAATCACATAGACCTTGGGCATGGGCAGGCCCGCATTTCGGGCGAGACGCTCGACCATGGCATGGAATTCCGGCAGCTCGGTTGGGCCGACGGACCGGGCCCCTGCCATGCGCAGCACCATCCTGTCAGCGTTCCAGTAGGCAAACAGGTTGGTGGCAATGGCAAAGGCCAGTGCCATGAGCATGCCGGTTTCCCGGCCCAGGACAAAACCAATTGCCAGAAAGAGGGCCGTCATGGCCGCCATCAGCAGTCCGGTTTTCATCAGGTTCATCGTTTGGCTCTTTCACACCGCATCTTGCGGGCTTAAATGGTGAGGCGTTTGGAGGTTTGCAAGAATGCCTGAGCGGACGTTGTCGCCGGAAGCAGAGCGGGCCCTTGCGGAGGCTGAAGAGCGCCGCAAGCAGGCCAAGATGCCAACTCGCCCTCCCGAGAGGGGCGGGCCCAAGGGACCAGAACCCACACGCTTCGGCGATTGGGAGAAGAAGGGCATTGTCTCCGACTTCTGATCAGGCGAAACCGAGGGTGGCGCGGATTTCTGTAGCCGTCATGCCACCGGCGCGCAGGTCGGCGAGACTTTCATCGCCTTTTGACTTGGCCAGCTTGCGGCCACTGCCGTGGCGGATGAGCGCATGATGGTGATAGCGCGGTTCCGGCAGGCCCAACAGCACTTGCAACAGGCGGTGGATCGCCGTGGCCTCCAGCAAGTCCTCGCCGCGCACGACGTCGGTGACATCCTGCCAGGCATCATCCACCACGACGGCGAGATGATAGCTCGTGCCAATGCCCTTGCGGGCAATGATCACATCTCCCCAGCGTGAAGGATCGGCTGGCCGTGTCCCGCCCTTCTCGCTCCACGCGAGCGAGCCGGTTCTTGCGCCAACCACCTGCAGGGCCCTTTGCAGGTCCAGCCGCAGTATCGACTCCTTGCTGAAGGGATGGGCGATACGGCGGCAGGTGCCAGTGTAGAGAGGCTGACCCTCGGGATCACGCGCCGCCTCTGGATGCAAGGCGGCATGGTCGGCAAGTGTCTTGCGCGAGCAGGTGCAGACGTAGAGCAGACCCAGCTCCATGAGTTGGACAACGGCATCACGGTAATCAGGCATGCGGCTGCTCTGGTGGAGCACGGGTTCCTCGAACGCAATTTCAAGCCAGCGCAGGTCTTCCATGGCGCGCGCCACATTTTCGGCCGTACAGCGTTCACGGTCGATGTCTTCGATGCGCAGCAGCAACCGGCCACCCGACTCCTTTGCCAGGCGTTCGTTGAGCAGGGCGGAATAGGCATGGCCCAGATGCAGCCGGCCGTTGGGACTGGGGGCAAAGCGGAATACGGGTTGACGCATGAAGGCTTCTTGCGAAGATCGCGAGGTTCCGTCAATTGTTTCACCTCAGCATGCCAGCAAAATCTATCCTGACCGAAGAGATGCTCGCCCGCGCTGCACGGGAGTTGTGTACTGCGCAACCGGCCTTTGCTGCCGTGATCGTGCAGCATGGCGTGCCATCCTTGCGGGCCATGCCTGTGGGTCTTGGCAGCCTCCTGCAGATTGTGACGGAGCAGTTCCTTTCCCTCAAGGCGGCGCATGCCATCTGGCTGCGTGTCGAGACCAAGCTTGCGCCCTTTGTCCCGGATCACATTATGTCCTGCCCGGTGGAAGAGTTGATGGGACTTGGCCTTTCCGGTGCCAAGGCCCGAAGTTTCCACGGCATTGCCGCTGTGCTCAGGGAGTCTCCCGGCTTTCTGGACGCGCTTGCCATGCAGGATGACGACCAGGCCCGCAAGAGCCTTTGCGCCCTGCCTGGCGTCGGTCCGTGGACGGCGGACGTCTATCTGCTCACTGCCCTGCTGCGTGCCAATGCCTGGCCCACGGGAGACCTTGCCCTGCGCCTTGCCGCGGCTGATCTGTTTGCGCTTTCCGGACCGCCGGACGACAGGGGCATGCTTGAACTGGGGGAAATCTTTGTCCCATGGCGCGCGGTGGCAGCACGTCTGCTTTGGGCCCATTACCGGGGACTTAAGGGCCTGAAACAGGCCTGACAGTGATGCCAGACCCGTGCCGGGGCACCCCCCTTCACAGGGCCGTCACACCAGATATAGTAGATTCGCTGGAATGCCAGCGGTGGAGAGACACGTGTATCACGCGCCCATTGCGCCGGAAGCCTGTCCTGCTCTCGTCCTCAATGCCGACTACCGGCCATTGAGCTACTATCCCTTGTCCCTATGGAGCTGGCAGGACGCGCTGAAGGCGGTGTTCATGGACCGGGTCAACATCGTTTCGGAATATGACCGGGTGGTGCGCAGCCCCTCCATGGAATTCCGGCTGCCATCGGTGGTGTCCCTCAAGACTTATGTGAAGCCGTCCCGTTCCCCCGCCTTCACGCGGTTCAATGTGTTCCTGCGCGACCGGTTTGAGTGCCAGTATTGCGGATCGTCCGACGACCTGACCTTCGACCATGTGATCCCGCGCTCCAAGGGTGGGCAGACGACCTGGGACAACGTGGTCGCGGCCTGTGCCGGATGCAATCTCGCCAAGGGCGGATTGCTGCCCCACGAAGCGGGCATGTTTCCGGCCCACAAGCCGCACTGCCCGAGCGTCAACCAGTTGCATGCCAATGGTCGGCTGTTTCCGCCGAACTACCTGCACGAGAGCTGGCAGGACTATCTCTACTGGGATACCGAACTCGATCCGTGAGGCGTTCAGCGGGCGCTGCGCACCGCGATGAGCGCCAGAACCGCAGAAACCACCGCATTCCAGCCCGCGAGCGAAAGTCCGAAAATTCGGATGGCCGCTTCGTTGCATTTCACGGCGGTCTTGCTGAGGTCGGGCAGGCCCTCGCCGAAGCCGAGGTCGCCGCCTGAGCAGGTGGTGGGCCCCTGCCACCAGCCCCATTCCACGCCAGAGTGATATGTGCCGAACACGGCACTGCCCAGCCACCAGAGTGCCATGAGCCAAAGCGCCGCCCTGATCCAGCTCGGGTTCCAGGCCGCGATCAGCACCGCAAAGGGAATGCCAAGGTAATAGGCCCAGCGTTGCGTCAGGCATAGTTCACACGGCGCATAACCGGCGTACTCGAAAATCCACGCACCGATGATGATCACCAGCGCAATGATGCCGATCATCAGGCTGGCTTGGCGTGGAGTCGCGACGTTCAGCATGTGGCGGCTCCTGCGGGGGCAAGATACTTCACCGCAAAATAGAGTCCAATGAGCAGGGCAGCGGCCAACCCGGCGAGAAGGCCAAGACGTTTCTCGATGAAGCCGCGGATCGGTTCACCGTAACGCTGCAGGGCCCATGCCAGCGCAAAGAAGCGGGCACCGCGGGCAATAATGCAGGAGAGCACGAAGAACAGGAAACTCACTTGTGCCACGCCCGCGAGAATGGTGACGACCTTGATGGGGGGCAGGTGGGCCAGACCTGATGTGACAAGCAGTAACACAAGCGTGTCCTCGCTGGCACAGGCTTTCAGGGCTTCGAAGCTTTCGAGCTTGCCGTAGAAGGCCAGCACGGGCTTTGCAAAGGCTTCGTAGGCGAAGGAACCGAGGAAATAGCCGGCGATGCCACCCAGTGTGGACGCAACTGTCGCCACAGCTGCATAGCGGTAGGCGCGTGTTGGCCGGGCCAATGCCATCGGCAGAAAAAGGACATCAGCGGGCACGAGGAAAACAGAACTCTCGATGAAGGCGATGACCGCGAGCCAGATTTCCGCAGATTTCCGCGCCGCCAGCGAAAGGGTCCAGTCATAGAGGGAGCGCAGCATCTTGGTCAGTCATCCAGTCCGGGTTGGGAGCGCCGCTTTGCCTTCACATCGGAGCGGCGGGCCTTTGATTCGAGACGGCGCAGCTTTGAGCCCTTTGTGGCCTTTGTGGCAATACGCTTGCGTGGCCGGATCGCTGCCTTGCGGATCAGCGCCACCAGCTTGTCGAGGGCGTCCTCGCGGTTGCGTTCCTGCGACCGGTATTGCTGCGAGGAGATGACAAGGTCACCCGATTGAAGAAGCTGTCGGCCAGCCAATGTTGCGAGACGCGCGCGCATGTCATCGGGGAGTGCGGCGCTGTTCACGTTGAAGCGCACTTCGACCGCAGTCGAGACCTTGTTGACATTCTGGCCGCCCGGGCCCGAAGCGCGCATGAAGCTCCAGCGCAAATCCGCTGGGTCAAGGACGATGGACGGCGTGATGAAAATCATGGAACGTCTTAAGCCCCTTTCCGGTTGACGGCGCAAGGCCCCGCGCTCTAGACGTTCCCCGCGCACGCCCGTGTGGTGGAATGGTAGACGCGGCGGACTCAAAATCCGCTACCGAAAGGTGTGGGGGTTCAAGTCCCTCCACGGGCACCAATGACCTGGCCAGCCGTTTCCTCCAGACTCCGGTGGTCTGTGGCTGTCGGGTTCAAATGTCGTTCACTGCCAAGCCGGGTGTGTTGCACGTGAAGAAGCTGTTCCTCATTTTTCTGTCACTCTGCTTGCTGGCAGCACCTGTGCTGGCGCAGGAGAGTGATGCCGAAGACGCAAGCACCGATCCGGCACAAGAGGAACAGGCGCAACCGCAAGGCAAGGACAAGGCCAAGCAGGCCGTCAAGCCCGGCCAGAAGGCAGACAAGAAGTCCAAGCCCGCGAAACCTGAACCCCGCGGACCGTCCGTGCTCATTGATGCGCGCACAGGCGAAGTGCTGATGCAGGACCGGGCGGGCGAGCCTTTCTATCCGGCGTCGCTGACCAAGCTCATGACCGGATACATCATCTTCCAGAAATTGCGGGCTGGCAGCCTGAAGCCGGACCAGCCGCTGACGGTCTCCGAACTTGCGCAGTCCCAGGAACCCAGCAAGATCGGTGTTCCCGCAGGAAAGACAGTCACGGTCGATTTCGCGCTGCAAGCGCTCCTTGTCTATTCGGCGAATGACATGGCCTATGTGCTCGCCGAAGGTGCCAGCGGCTCGATTGCGACCTTTGCCGATGAAATGAATGCAACGGCCAAACGGCTCGGCCTCACGGCATCGCATTTCATGAACCCGAACGGGTTGTTCAATCCGCGCCACGTCACCAGCGCGCGTGACATGGCGGTACTTGCAGCGGTGATCGTGGCCGAGTTCCCCGAGTACCAGAAGTATTTCGTGCAGCAGCATCTTGAGGTCGGCAAGCGCCGACTGCCCAACCGCAACATCCTCATTCGCACAATGCCCGATGCCGATGGCATGAAAACCGGATTCGTCTGTGCCTCCGGGTTCAATCTTGTTGCTTCGGCAACGCGCGAAGGCCGCCGCCTCATTGCCGTAGTCATGGGCATGAAGAACAGCGCGTCGCGCGCCGCTGCGGCCCGCGCCATGCTGGAAGCGGGGTTCACCATGCAGCCCGCGCCGCGCAGCAAGGTTGCCGACATCATCAACCTTCCGCAGGGAGCTATCGTGCCCGTGGACATGACTGGTACGGTGTGCCGCAGCAAGCCCCCGGTGAGCGTGCAGGACGGCACGGCACTGGCTGGATGGGCCGCGTCTTTTGGTACCTATGATACGGCTGAACGGGCGCAGATGGCGCTCCGCGGTCGCGTTCTCAGCCCGGCCGGGCTGTCGGTCGGCGGCACGGCGGGGGTCATCCAGATACCGGAAACGGAAGGCTACCAGCCAGTGATCTGGGGGCTTGAGCAAACCCAGAGCGTCAATGTGTGTGCATCGTACAAGCTCGATGGCGCCCATTGCGACGTGCTGCCTGCGGCGCTGATGGACAAGATCTCCGGCATTGCCAAGGCCCGCAAGGCTGCACAGGCAGCGCAGGCGGCGATCGAGCAGGGCTCTGACGGCACCCAACCCGCAAATGCCGTGCAGCAACTCTACAAGCGCCGCATTGGTCACTGATCTGTGAAATCTCCCCACCTGACAGGAGTGTTGCTGGCCCTTGCGGCGGCCTCGGTCTATGGCGCGGTCCCGAATTTTGCCCGGCTTGCCTTTCTCAATGGCGTCCCTGCCCTCGAGACGGTATTTTACCGTACGTCCGTGGTGGCGGTGGTGCTGGCGATCGTTGCCATTGTGCGCGGTGAAAGCTTCCTGCTGACACGGGCGGCGCTGCCTGGTTTTCTCTACCAGTCACTGGCCACGCTGATGGTGTCTGCCTGCTACCTCGCGTCAGTGCAGTTCCTGCCAGTGACCCTGTCAGTCATCATCTTCTACCTCTTTCCTGTGCTGATCATTCTGGCGGCGCCGCTGGCGGAAGGACGCTCCCCCGGCCTGGCCCGGCTTGGCACGGCCCTGCTCGGCTTTGCCGGGCTGATCGTTGCGGTCGGCCCGGCCTTCGAACACGTGAGTGTCGTCGGCCTCGTGCTGGCATTCCTGGGTGCCGTCGGCTGCATGATGCAGTTCTTTTCCGGGCGCATGCTGTCGCGGCACCTGACGCCTGCCGCTTTCGGCAGTCTCGTCCACGTCGCGATCTGGCCAGTCATGCTCGGGTTGGCACTTGTTTTCGGCAATTCGACATTGGCGCTGGTGGATGGGACCAGTCCCCTCGGGCCGCAGGCATTCATGGCCGTCGGTCTGGTGGCCATCGCCTACCTTGGCGGCTACTTCTTCCACATGTCGTCGGTGCGCGCCGCGCCGTCGTCGGTGGTTGCGCCCTATTTCAATCTTGAGCCCATCGTCTCCACCGGGCTTGCCGTGTTTGTCCTGGGCGAAGCCATGACCAGCAACCAGTGGGCAGGAGGAGCCATGGTCTTTGCAGCCCTTGTGATCTCGGGTTTCCTGCCGGAGAAAGTCAGACCATGACCGCCCCCATCCCTGTTTCAGTGCTCACCGGGTTCCTCGGCTCAGGCAAGACCACCTTGCTCAATGGCCTGCTCAAGGACCCGATGCTGGCCAATGCCTGCGTGATCATCAACGAGTTCGGCGATGTCGGGATTGACCATCTGCTGGTGGAAAGGTCCGATGAAAACGTCGTGGAGCTGTCCTCCGGCTGCCTGTGCTGCACCATCCGTGGCGACCTCATTGACACCCTGACTGACCTGCTGGCGCGGCGTGATGCAGGGACCATCAAGCCTTTTGACCGGATTGTGATCGAGACCACGGGCCTCGCCGATCCAGCCCCCATCCTGCATGTGCTGATGATGGATCCGCTACTGGTGGCCCGTCTGCGCCTCGAAGGGGTGATCACCGTCGTTGACGGTTTCAACGGCATGGCAACACTGGACGCCCATCCGGAAGCGGTGAAGCAGGTCGCTGTGGCTGACCGCATCGTTCTCACCAAACTTGACCTGCTGGTGGGCAAGCCGGGCGAGGACATGCTCTTTGCCATTATCGCGCGGGTGCGTAAGCTGGCGCCGGGGGCGCGGCTTCTCACAACGCACCGCGGCGAAGCGACTGCCGAGCGGCTGTTCAACACCGGGTTCTTCGACCCGGCGAAAAAATCCGCCGATGTGCAGGGCTGGCTTTCACTGGAGGCCGTGCAACGGGCCGAGCGTGCTGCGCATGGCCACCAGCATGGTGGCCACGGGCACAGCCATCATCATGATACTTCCCGGCATGACGATCACATCCGCTCCTTCGCCTTTACCGATGACAACCCGATCAGTCCGCAGGCACTGGAGCTGTTTCTCGAGCTTCTGACCTCCTATCATGGCCCGAAACTGCTGCGCATGAAGGGCATCATCAAACTTGGCGATGATCCGGCACGGCCCGTGGTCCTGCATGGGGTACAGCATGTGTTGCATCCGCCGGTGCGGTTGGACGCGTGGCCGGACGGCAAGGCGCAGACGCGGCTTGTGTTCATCGTCAAGGATATCGATAAGGCGGCTGTTGAGGAATTGTTCCGGGCCTTTACTGATCCGCTGACCGATGGTGCGAGTACAACGGACAAGACCCTGTCGCTCTCCTGAGGTGGTGTGATGAAAGCCTACGGCCTGAAGAAATGTTCGACCTGCCAGAAGGCGCTGGATTTTCTGGCGCAGAAGAAGGTGAAGGTGGTGTTCACGGACCACAGTGAAACGCCTCCCACGCCGTCGCAGGTGGCGGCGTGGTCCAAGGCGCTGGGTGGCTGGGAGAAGATGGTAAACCGGGCGGGCTATACGTGGCGCGGACTGCCGCAGGCCGAAACGGAAAACCTCACCGAAGCCAAGGCCGTGGCGCTGGCAGTCAGGTTCCCGTCGCTGATCCGCCGTCCGCTGATCGAACATGCGGATGGCAGTGTCACGGTTGGCTTCGCCGACAAGGTGAAGAAGCTGTTCTGAACGTCAGCCGCGCACCAGAGGCCGTGTCATGCAGGTGGGGCCGCCTTCACCCTTGCGGCAAATGTCATAGCCGCTGATCACCTCCACCTTGACGCCCGCCTCACGCATGCGGTGATGGGTCTCGGGGTTGCCTTCCACCATCATGGCGTGCCTCGGTCCCAGGGCGAGCACATTGCAGCCCATGGTGTCGAACTCCTGGTCCGGCACATGGACAAAGTTCACGCCCCGTGACTCGAGCAATTCGACAAGGCGCACCGGCATGAGTGGCAGATACACAACCGCAAGGTCGTGATCGAGCGGGCTCAGCACCGACATGAGATGGAAGACATCCGTGCGGCCCTTGTAATGGGGCATGTCGAACCAGAGCACTTCCACGTCACCGCCGGCCAGTTCCTGCAACTGCATCACGCCTTCGATGTTGGTGCGGTAGCCGACACCGGCAATGAGGGTATGGCGGTCGAGCCAGACGAGATCGCCGCCCTCCAGCTTGCCGTCACCACCAATTTCGCCTGCGACGGGAAAGCCAAGGCTCTCGAGATGCGCCCCGTTCACGTCCGCCTCCTTGCGGCGCTGGGGCTTGCCCATGCGCGGCTTCACCAGCCCATTGGGTGTGACCACAAGTGCGTCGTGGGTGTAGAGTGAATCCAGTGTCAGGCCCGGTCCGGCAGGCAAGTGGATCACCTCGGCTCCGGTTGATTGCAGGATTTTCTCGACCTGCTCGAATTCCTTGAGTGCCTTGGCAAGGTCCGGCCGGGAGTGAAAGTTCAGGACTTTCCATTCGGCATCAATCTTGGCATCCGACTGGAAGGCCTGTGCTGGATTGCGCACGGCAACCTTCCTGAGGATGCCCCAATTGTTGAACGCGCCGAAATCGAAAGTCATTTGCGTCTGATCCTGTAGATGAAAGATGGTCCTTCCTGCACCTGCGACAGGAGCGAATGGCCCTGTTCGGCGCAGAAATGCGGCATGTCGATGGCCGACATGGGGTCGGTTGCCACAACCTTGAGCACGCCGCCCGGTGCCATGGCAAGAAGCCGCTTGCGCGCCTTGAGCACGGGCAGTGGGCACAGCAGGCCAGTCACATCCAGCAAGTCGTCGCATTCCGGGTTGTTGTCGGTCATGGGAGGTTCGTATAGGGAGAAAGCAAGGGAGACGCCACATGCCGCTGCTGACCAAACTGCCGAAGCCCGGACGGGTTGAGTGCCTTCTGCAGCGCCCGTCACGGGATGAGGGTTTTGAAAAATCCGCCGCAGACGAAATCATGTTTCGCTTCTCCGGTCCGGAAGGGGATTGCCATGGCGGACTGACGCGCAAGTCGGATTCCCGCACGCTGCAGCTCTACAAGCGCAACACAGACATCCGCAACGTGCGGCAAGTGACCGTCCTTTCGGCAGAAGAGTTGGATGAGACGGCAAGGGCCCTTGGCATTCCGGCCATTGACCCCTCCTGGTTCGGGGCCAACATGGTGGTCTCGGGCGTGCCGGATTTCACCTTGCTGCTGCCTTCGACGCGGTTGCAGTTTCCTTCCGGTGCCGTGCTTGTGGTGGACATGGAAAACCTGCCGTGCAGCCAGATCGCGGAGGTGGTGGCGCGTCACCATCCGGATGTGCAGTTCAAGGTCGTTCCCGCGGCCATGCACAAGCGCGGTGTCACGGCCTGGGTGGAGCGTGAAGGACTGGTCAAGACAGGCGACACCATGACCGTCTGGCTGCCGCCCAACCGGGTCTATCCCCACATGCCGGTGTCCTAGCCGATGAAGGTTCTGGGGGCGGTGATCGCGGGTGGCCAATCGCGCCGCATGGGCGGTGATGAAAAGGCGTTTCTCGCCCTTGGTGGTGTGCCCCTTATCGAGCGGGTGATCTCCCGCATGGCACCGCAGGTTGACAGCCTCGTCATTAATGCCAATGGCGATGCCCGGCGTTTCGGGGGCATGGGTTGCGCGGTCGTTGCCGATGTACTTTTAACCGGAACGCCTTTGGCCGGATTGCACGCCGTACTCTCCCACGGGCAAGCGCTTGGTTTTGACGCGGTCCTGACGGCACCTTCGGATTCACCCTTCCTGCCACTCAACCTGGTAGCGCGGCTTGCCGGTGCTGGGGCGCAAACGGGTGCTGCCGTGGGGCGCAGCGGTGGGCAGACGCATCATTTGACCGGACTCTGGTCAACGGCCATGGCAGGCAAGCTGGAAGAACTGCTGCTGGCCCGTAAGCTGCGCCGCATGATGGATCTGGCGGATGTGTTCGAGATTGCAGTGGCAGACTGGTCGACTGATCCTGTTGATCCCTTTCTCAACATCAATACGCCGGAAGACCTGTCGCTCGCGGCATTGCACCTCGCCTGATCAGGTGCTGGCGCGGCCCGGAAGCAGGCGCCATTTGAGATTCATGCCCAGTGTCGCCGCGCTGATCAGAAACAGGCCAAGGAATTGCACAGGTGTCAGAAGGTGGTCATAGACCAGCCAGTCAATCAGGATGACCACTGCCGGATAGACGAAGTTCATGATGGCGATGACGCGCGTCGGCAGCAGCGGAAAGGTGGCATACATGGCCACCATCACAAGGCCGGAATGAATGATGCCCATGCCCAGCAGCCAACCCCATGAGCGCGGGCTGATGGTCTGGTCGAAATCAGCAAATGCCGCGAGGAGGATGGCCCCGGTCAGGGCCTGCATCATCATCGTCACTTCCGGTCGCTGGTTGCGGATCGCCCGGGTGACCATGGTGGTGACCACATAAGCGGCGGCTGATACAATGGTGAGGGCGATACCCAGCGCCCAGTTGCCGCCTGCGACTGGTGAGGCGCCAAAGGCACCACTGGCAAAGCCAACGCCCAGAAATGCGATCACCATCCAGATGATCTCATCTGGAGTCACCGCATCGCGCCAGACGATGACGCCACCCAGAACGAGCAGGAAGGGATAACTCTGGAAGACGAGGGTTGCCGTCGCGATGGAGGTCATGCGGAAGGCAGAAAAGAGACACACCCAGCAGAGCGCCAGAAAGGCCCCTGCCAGCATGGCCCGGAGGACATTGTGGCGTTCCATGGTGGAGCGGCGCAGATATCCAAAGGCAAGGCTCCACACGCCGAGGAATGCCGCACCGAACAGGCAGCGCCAGAAAACCGTGCTCATGGGATCGATGCCTGCCTCGTGGGCAAAGGCACCGACCGAGGCGCTGACGGCCAGGGCAATGGCCAGTTGCACCGCCGGATATCTGACCGAGGGTGACTGTGGCACCTGCAAGCATCTCCGCGAAAACCCTTGGGTATGACAAAAGGTGTGGCGCAGGCAATCGCTTGTTTGTGATAGATGCATCACAGGCATTCATGGCAGGCAGTGCGCCAGAACAAGAGGGAAGCACGAACGTGGGGCAGAAGGTCATCGGCGTCGCCGGGTTCAAGAATTCCGGCAAGACCACATTGGTGGAAAAACTGGTCAGCCATCTCACCGGGCTGGGCTACCGGATTTCGACGGTCAAGCATGCCCACCATTCCTTCGACATCGACCATGAGGGGCGTGATTCCTTCCGCCACCGCAAGGCAGGCGCCACGGAAGTGGCGGTGATCAGCCGGGACCGGACGGCCATCATCCATGAGCTCAGGGCGGAAGAACCGCCTTCCCTCGAGATGGTGCTGGCCCGGCTTCAACCCTGTGACCTTGTGATCGTCGAGGGGTACAAGCGCGACAGCCATGACAAGATCGAGGTGAGAAACCTCGGTCTTGATCATTTGCCGCTGGCTGGCGATGACCCGACGGTGGTCGCCATTGCGGCCAATGGGCCTGTTCCGGATGCGCCCGTGCCCGTCTTTGACAGGGATGACGTGGCAGCGCTCGCCCGCTTCATCATCCGGCACATGTCGCTTTTGAACCGTGACTGATGTCGGATTCCGCCCTGTGCCTGTCGTTCCATCCGGTGATGTGTTGAGTTTTCTTCACTAAGGTGTCGAGATATTCTCCCTGAACACCAAGAGACAGGTCCGCCATGAAGACACAAGCCCGCGCAGTCGTTATCGGAGGCGGCGTCGTCGGCGTCTCCACGCTCTACCATCTGGCCAAGAAGGGCTGGAGCGATGTGGTGCTGATCGAGCGCAAGGAACTGACCTCCGGGTCGACCTGGCATGCGGCCGGCCTCCTGCCGCTGTTCAACCTGTCCTACTCCGTCGGCCAGATTCACAAATACTCCGTCCGTTTCTATCAGGAACTGGAGAAGGAAACGGGCCAGCACGTCGGCTTCAGCAAGGTGTCCAACATCCGTCTGGCGCGCACCAAGGACCGCTGGGACGAGTTCATGTACTATGCCGGCGTCGCTGAAACCATCGGCGTCAAGGTCAACATCCTGACCCCTGAGCAGCTCAAGGAAATCTGGCCGCTGTGCGAAACCGATGGCATCCTCGGCGCCATCCAGCATCCTGATGATGGCTACATCCAGCCCGCCGATCTGACCCAGGCACTGGCCAAGGGTGCGCGTTCGCGGGGTGCCGAAATCTATCGCAACACGACCGTGACCGCGATTGAACAGGGTGCTGACGGCAAGTGGATCGTCACCACTGACAAGGGCCAGATCACCTGCGAGCACGTGATCTCGTGCTCCGGCAACTTTGCCCGCAAGACGGGCGCCATGGTCGGCCTTGATGTTCCGGTCATCCCTGTCGAACACCAGTACATCGTCACCGAGCCCCATCCCGCCATCAAGGAACGCCAGGCCAAGGGCCTGCCGGAAATGGGCGTGCTGCGCGAAGCGGACTCGTCCTGGTACATGCGCGAGGAAAACGGCGGCCTGCTGCTCGGACCCTACGAGAAGGGTGCGCCGTGCTGCTACATGGATGGCCCCTCGGACGAAAGCGAGTACGAGCTTTTCCAGGAAGACCTCGACCGTCTCGCGCCGCATATCGAAACGGCGATCACCCGTGTTCCGGCCTTCGGCGAGGTGGGCATCAAGAAGGTGTACAATGGCGCCATCGCCTATACGCCCGATGGCAACCCGATCATCGGACCCGCACCCGGCCTCAAGAACTTCTGGCTCAATGAAGGCCACTCCTTCGGAGTCACGGCCGCCGGTGGTGCAGGCTGGCAGCTGGCGGAATGGATTGTTGATGGCGAACCGACCATCGACATGATGGGTGTTGATCCCCGCCGCTTCGGTCCCTACGCCACGCGGGGCTATCTCAAGATCAAGAACGAAGAGGCCTATGCCAACGTCTTCACACCGCACTATCCGGATGAAGAGCGCGTGGCGGCACGTCCCCTCAAGACCACGCCCTGCTATGGCCGCATGAAGGACCTCGGAGCTGTGTTCGGCTCTGTCTACGGTTGGGAACGCCCGGGCTGGTTCGCGCCGAAGGGTTATGGACTGACGAAGGAGGAGATCAATTCCCCCGACGTGCTGACCAACCACAACCATGCGCCTGCCGCAGATGACGGCAAGATCAAGGAAAAGTGGTCGTTCCGTCGCTCCAACTATTTCCGTTTCGTGGGCGAGGAATGCCGGGCCGTCATGGACAGCGTCGGGCTGCAGGACATGTCGGCCTTCGCCAAGATGGAAGTGTCTGGTCCCAAGGCGCGGGAGTGGCTGGAATCGATCCTCGCCAACAAGATCCCGAAGAAAATGGGCCGCATCGCTCTCTGCCACCTGCTCACACCGCTGGGTGGTGTGCGCGCCGAGTTCACGGTGTATGAGTGGCAGCCCGGTCGCTTCTATCTTGTCTCGGCGGGTGCCTACGAGCGCCACGACCATGACTACCTGCAGAAACTGTGCCCGACAGACGGCTCGGTGCGCCTCAACCCGATCACCACGCGCCTTGGCGTGCTGGTGATTGCCGGGCCGAATGCGCGCAAGCTCCTGCAGAAACTCACCTCAACCGATCTCTCCAACGAGGCCTTCCCGTGGCTCTCCGGCAAGCAGATCAGCGTCGGTCCTGTGTCAACACACTGCCTGCGCGTGAACTTCGTGGGCGAGCTCGGTTACGAGTTCCACCACCCCATCGAGCAGCAGGTGGCGCTGTTCGACCTGCTGATGGAAGCAGGCAAGGAATTCGGCATCCGTCCCTATGGCATCAAGGCGATGTCGTCGCTCTCCATCGAAAAGAGCTACCGCCTCGTGCCGCGCGAGTTGTCGATCGAATACTCGGCCTATGAATCGGCGCTCGACCGGTTCGTTCATCCCGGCAAGGGTCCGTTCATCGGACGTGATGCACTGGTTGCAGGCCGCGAGAAGGGCCTCAACTGGAACTTCGTGACCATGGAAGTGCATGGCATCACGGATGCGCATTCAGATGCCAGAGGCTCTGAACCCATCTATGCCAATGGCAAGCTGGTCGGACGAGCCACCAACGGCGGCTTCGGCTTCCGTTGCAACAAGTCGCTGGCGCTTGCCATGGTGAAGCCGGAACATGCGGCGCTCGGCACGGAACTGGAGATCAAGATCCTCGGCTCCAAGTTCAAGACCACAGTCATCGCCGAAAGCCCCTACGATCCGGAGAACGTCAAGCTCCGCGCCTGATGGATCAGCGCCCCGCGAAGAGCAGGGCCATGCCGCAGATCACCAGACCCGCCCCGACCCATGCACCGGCGGCGGGTCTTTCCTTTGTGGTGAGCCAGAGAAGCGGCAATACCATCGCCGGAGACGTGGCTGACAGCGTCGAGACGATGCCCGTCTTGCCGCCGGAGAAGGCGAAGAGCAGCAATGTCATGCCCAATCCCATGGCGAGGACACCGCTCCCTATGGTGAGCGCGGCGATCCGGGGTGTGAGCGGGTTCTTCTGCTTGATGTTTGCAATGGGCAGCAACATGAAGGTGCTGAGGCACAACCCTGCCATCCCTACACGCACCATCGAGGCAACGAAGGGATCGGTGCCTGCGGCCATGAGCGGCCGTGCGATCACCGAACCGACGGCCTGACCCAGCGCCGCACCGAGGCCCAGCGCCACACCAATCCAGAGCGCGCCTTTCCCCTGTTCGAAGACATGCACTTGTCCCGCGCGCTTGCCGAAGAAAATCGCGAGCATGACACCGGCCACGCACACTGCGATCCCCAGGACGGCCAGCGCCGAGAGGGTCTCGCCAAGGAAGGCGTAACCCAGCACTGCCGCCATGGGTGCATTCAGCGCAAACAGGATGCTGGAACGGCGGGGACCGAGGCGGTTGAGGGCTGAAAAAAGCAGTGAGTCGCCGACAAAGATCCCGATGACACCTGAGGCCAGCAGCAAGCCCACGTCATGGATGGAGAGTCCGTGCCAGCGTCCTGTTGCAAACACGAACACGGCCAGCATCAAGGCCACTGAAACCTGCCGCAAGCGGCTGAAGGCGACGGCTCCCAGATGGCCAGCGGGCGCTGCCGCGATCAGGCTTGTGGCGGCCCAGCAGACGGCAGTGGCCAGGGCGGCCAGTTCATGGACAGGAAGTGAGCTGGAGATCATCGTGATGGCTCGCTAACACCGGCAATGCCCATCCGCAACATGCCGCCGTGCAGAACCACCATGCCGTCTTTGCTGTCAATGACTGGCGAAACCCCGTGCTAAGCAAACCCGATGATTTCCGCGGGACGACAAAGCTACGGAGAGGGCATCAGCTTTGTGCTGCTGGCCACACTCGGCTGGTCGCTCTCAGGCCTGTTTGTGCGGCTCATGCCGGGTCTGGACGGTTGGCAGTTGAACTGCTGGCGCGGCTTCTGGATGGCGGTGGCCCTGCTCTGCTATCTGGTGGTGGTTTATGGCCGTGACCTGTGGTCCCGATTCAGGGCCATTCCGGTCCTCGCCCTGTGTTTTTCGGCGGGCTTCTTCGCACTCGGCTCCACACTCTATGTCACATCCCTCACGCTGGTGAGCACGGCGACGATTTCGGTGATCGGCGCGTCATCGCCGATTTTCACGGGACTCCTCAGCCCGTGGGTCACCGGCGAGAAACCGGGTGCCGCTGCATGGTTCGCGGCGGCCCTCGCCATGACCGGCGTGGGCATCATTGCCTGGTCCAGGATCGAAGGGGGCAACGTGCTGGGCATTCTCATTTCTGTGATGGTTCCCATGACCTTTGCCGGGCAGACGCTGGCGCTGCGCCGCTACCGGGCTGTGGACATGACGCCTGCCATCTGTGCGGGCGGTTTCCTCTCCTTCATTGCAGCGGGACTCCTCGGATTTCTCGCCGGGCATGCGGGCGGTGGGTTTGAGGTGGGCCTGCGCGAACTGCTGCTCCTGGCCCTCATGGGCCCCTTGCAGCTTTCCATCCCGCTGGTGTTCTACATCAAGGGGGCACGTTCTGTGCCTGCAGTCACCCTGTCGCTCATTGCCATGCTGGATGCCGTGCTCAATCCGTTGTGGCCCTGGCTCTTTGTCGGTGAAAGGCCGGAAGCCTCATCCTTCATGGGTGGGGCCGTGATCATCCTGGCGGTGCTGATTTCAATCTTCGGCGGACACTGGCTGAAGCCACGGACCGGCTGAGATCAGAGGTTTGCCAGTTTCCTTTCAAAGCCGTCGATCACGAACGCCGTTTTTCCCTTCCTTGCAACCTTGAAGCCCTCCGCTTCCAGCCGAATGCGCTGCTCATCCACGCCGCCCGGCATGCGGGGGTTGAGCGTGCCGTCAGACTTGAGCACGCGCCACCAGGGGGCCACGCGTTTTGCCCCCATTTCCTCCATCTCGGCGGCGGCCTTGGCGACGATGCCGAGGAAGATGCCGGTGGTGACGGGGCAGGCAATGTCGGTCTTGTGGCGGCGGCTCAGGGCGTCCCGCAAGGTCGTCATTGTCGCCAGCCTGCCCTTGGGAATTTTCCGAACCACGTCGTCAATGTCGGCAGGTGTTGATATCACCATGCTGGCGCCGGGCGGTCCCCAGTGCGCGACCTTCTCAGGCAGTGGCTGGATGATTTCCGGCTGCAGGGGTTTGCGCAGCTTTGCGATTGCCGACGTGGCCATGACAGTTTTCCTCAGTTGCCGCAGTCTTTCGCATGGGAGCGACAGATTCTGTCAGCAGGATGGTCGTCGTCAGGAACGGTGGAGAGACTGAACCGGTGGTCCTGCCGCCGCTATCACCGCATCGAACACATGCCAGTGCCCGCGGATCTAGAACCTGTTCTTGCGTTCGCGGATTTCGGCGAAAACTTCGGCGTCGGTCGCGCCTTCCATGCCCAGCACCTTGCGGATTTCGGGTGAACCGCAACGCAGGTAGGGATTGGTGCGCAACTCCTCGCCGATGGTGGTGGGGCAGGTCATCTTGCCCTGTTCGCGCAGGCGTTTGACATCCATGGCGCGGCGCACGAGATCGCGGTTTCCGGGTTCGATGGTGAGTGCAAACTTCGCATTGGCCTCGGTGTATTCATGGCCGCAATAAACGGATGTCATGCCCTGCAGGTCGCGGAACTGGTTCACCGATTGGTGCATCTGCGCCATGGTGCCTTCAAAGACACGGCCACAGCCCAGGGAAAACAGCGTATCCGCCGCGAAGAGCAGGTAGTCGTCGGAGAAGTGATAGGCGACATGGCCCAGCGTATGGCCGGGGCAGGCAAACACCTTCACCGGGCGGTGGGCCAGCTGGAAGACATCGCCGCCCTTCACGGTCTGGCTGATGCCGGGGATCTTGTCCTTCTCGGCTTCGGGTCCGATGATGCGGCAACCGAAGACATCCTTCAGTTCCAGATTGCCCGCGATATGATCCTCGTGATGGTGAGTGGTGAGGATGTGGGTGAGCTGCCAGCCGCGCTTCTTCAGGTTGTCGGCGATGGCTGAAGCATCAGGGGCATCGATCGAGATTGTGGTGCCGGTGCGGCTGTCGTGGACGAGGACGCCGTAGTTGTCGTCGCGGCAAATGAACTGGTGGACATCGAGATTGGACATGGTGGGTGGCCTATACCATGAATTCAGGTCCACAAAGCAAGCTGCTGCAATTTGCCCTCGCAATGACTAGATTGCCGTCATGGATGTTGTTGATCTCCGGGAATTCTACCAGAGCCCTCTGGGGCGGTCGGCCTCCGGCCTGATTGGCAAGGCGTTGGGGCCCCGGTTTTTCCCGAAGGCCGGGCAGACCGTGCTGGGCCTCGGCTTTGCACATCCCTATTTCGAAAGCCGGATTCCCGCAGATGCCATCAGCCTGTCCTTCATGCTGGCCCGGCAAGGGGTGATCCACTGGCCTTTGGGGCAAGATGTGCGTTCAGCCCTCGTGGACGATTGCGACCTGCCCTTGCTCGAAAGTGTTGTCGACCACGCCGTGGTGATCCATGGGCTGGAGCTTTCCGACAGTCCCCAGGACATGCTGCATGAAATCTGGCGGGTGCTGGCCCCCCAGGGCAAGGTCTATCTCGTCGTGCCAAACCGCCGGGGCCTGTGGTCGTCTTCCGACCGTTCGCCTTTCGGGCATGGCCAGCCGTTCTCGCGGACACAGCTGGCGGCGTTGCTGAAGGAGGCGCGTTTTTCGGTCACGTGGTGGAAGGAGGCGCTGGTGATGCCACCCTTTTCCGGAAGTGCCACGCTCAAGGCGGCACCTTATCTTGAAAGCGCGGGATCGCGCCTGCTCGGGCGTTTTTCAGGCGTGGTGATCGTCGAGGCGATGAAGCAGGTCTATGCCTTCTCGTCCGGCAAGCGGGCCCGGCGGCTGGTTCCGCGCCTGCGCCCCGTGCTCCTGCCTGCGCCGCAGCCGCTGGGCCGTAAAGCGCCATCCTCATCCGAATTCTAGGAATTGCCTGTTCCCACTGTTGCCACCGTGGTTTATGACGTCAGTCAGAGAAATTGAATCAGTATCATGACGTCTTCCGCCGCTCCTCCTGCCACGCCCAGTCTGGATGATGTCCGCCGCGCCATCGACGGCGTCGATGATGCCATGCTGGCACTCCTGCAGAAGCGGATTGCGCTGGTTGACGGTGTCATCGCAGCCAAGGCCGGGGAGCCCAGATCGGTGGCGACACCCCTGCGGCCCGGACGCGAGATGCAAATCCTCCGCCGGCTGGTCAGTGCGCGCAAGGATCTGGCGCCTGAACTTCTGGTGCGTCTTTGGCGTGGCATCGTCACCGAAGCCACACTGAAGCAGGCTCCTGTCAGCATCCATGTCAGCCGCAAGCTGGCCCAGGCCATGGGCCACCGCCTGCGCATCCGGGACCATTTCGGGCGCTTCGCGGTTGAGGAGTGGCGCGATGCAGGGCAGGCCATGATGCAGGTGAATGCCAATCCGGCTGATATCTGCATTGTCGAAACGGACTCGGACTGGGCGGAGGCTTTCGCCCATGGCCATGCCGGGCAGGCGCAAGTGATCGCCGCATTGCCTGCACTGAAGGAAGACGGCATTCCCAAGCTGCTGGTGCTGGGGGTTGCTCCCGGGCAGGCCACGGGTGAAGACGAAACACTCATTCTCAGCAAGGGCAACCTGCCGCGGGATTTTCCGTTGCATCCAGTCTGGCAGGTAAAGTCGGGCGCCTACCGGCTCTCGGCCTTGGCCGGCTGGTTCTCGGAGCATGAGAGCCCCCTGGTGGGGCTCGCCCGCTCCAATCCCGGACTTGGCCTGAAGGTCGCCGGGCGCTATGCGTCCGCAATCGAGGTTTAGACAGCATGACCACCGCATCATCCGGGCGGCCACAGCCGCGCCCCGGCATCCTGGACATTGAGGCCTATGTGCCCGGCAAAAGCTCGGCCAAGGGCAGCAAGATCCACAAGCTCTCGTCCAACGAGTCGCCCATTGGAGCCAGCCCGAAAGCGATTGACGCCTATCGCGCCTCGGCCACGACGCTAGAACGCTATCCTGACGGCAGTGCCACGGCACTGCGCACCGCCATCGCCCAGCGCTATGGCCTCTCGCCAGACCGGATTGTCTGCGGTGCGGGTTCGGACGAGCTGTTGCAGCTTCTTGCCAGCGCCTATCTCGGCGAGGGCGACGAGGCAGTCTACAGCCAGTACGGCTTTCTGGTTTATCCGATCGTCATTTCAGCCAACGGGGCGAAGGCCATCGTTGCGCCGGAAAGAAACCAGAGAACGGATGTGGATGCCCTTATCGCCTCCGTCACAACGAAGACACGCATTGTCTTCCTTGCCAATCCGAACAATCCAACAGGCACCTATATTCCGTTCAGCGAAGTGAAGCGCCTGCATGCTGCATTGCCGCCTGATGTGCTGCTGGTACTGGATGCGGCTTACGCGGAATTCGTGCGGACCAACGACTACGAGTCCGGCATCGCGCTGGTGAGCGAGCATGAAAATGTTGTCATGACGCGCACCTTCTCCAAGATCTACGGGCTTGCGGCGCTGCGGCTCGGCTGGCTTTACGGGCCTGCTCATGTGGTTGATGTGCTGAACCGGGTGCGTGGTCCTTTCAATGTGTCGAGTGGTGCGATTGCCGCCGGTGTTGCGGCGATGGAAGATCAGGCCTTCGTCGAACGGGCACTGGATCACAATGCGGCGTGGCTTCCCTGGCTTGCGGCGGAAATCGCAAAACTGGGTGTCACGGTCACGCCCAGTGTGGGCAATTTCCTGCTGCTCAACTTCATCAAGGACAAAACCGCGCACCAGGCCGATGCCTTCCTGCAGGAGCGCGGCATCATCGCGCGCCGCATGGATGCCTATGGACTGCCCAATGCCCTGCGCCTGACAGTGGGTGATGAAGAGGCCAACCAGGCAGTGGTCGTGGCCCTCAAGGATTTCATGTCGTGAGCCAGCCGTTTGAAAAGGCTGCCATCCTCGGCCTCGGCCTGATCGGGTCATCGATCTCCCATGCCATCCGCGCCTATGGCGGGGCAAAGACGATCAGCGGCCATGCCCGGAGTGTGGAAACACTGAGGGTCGCTACGGAACTCGGCCTTGCCGACAGTTTCCACGCATCTGCAGCAGAGGCAGTAAAAGGGGCCGACCTCATCATACTCTGTGCGCCGGTCGGAGCCTGCGGGGCGCTGGCAGAAGCGATCCGCGATACTGTTGCGCCAGGTGCCATCATCACGGATGTGGGCTCGGTGAAAGGGGCCATCGTGCGCGACGTTGGCCCGCACGTGCCGAAACACGCCCATTTCATTCCTGGCCATCCGATCGCGGGGACGGAACAGTCCGGTCCGCGGTCGGGATTTCCGGAACTCTTCCAGAACCGCTGGTGCATCCTGACACCGGTTGAAGGCACGCTGCCCGAACCGGTTGCGGCATTGGAAGCCTTCTGGCGGGGATTTGGATCGAATGTGGAGATCATGACGGCGGAGCACCACGACCTGGTGCTGGCCATGACCAGCCACCTGCCGCACCTCATCGCCTACAATTCGGTTGCCACCGCCGCCGATCTTGAAGAGGTCACGCAATCGGAAGTGATCAAGTTCTCGGCCGGCGGTTTCCGTGACCTCACGCGCATTGCCTCGTCCGATCCCACCATGTGGCGGGATGTGTTCCTCAACAACAGGGAAGCGGTGCTGGAAATGCTGGGGCGCTTCACCGAGGAACTGGCGGTGCTGCAGCGGGCGATCCGCTGGGGGGATGGCGAGACACTGTTCAACCTGTTCACCCGGGCCCGCGAGATCCGCCGTGGCATCATCGCGGCGGGCCAGGATACGGCGGCCCCCAATTTCGGCCGTACCCCTGAACGCAAGCCGTAGGGCGGACGGTTGGCATGACGGGCGGTGGCACGCACTGGGTCTTTGGTTATGGCTCGTTGATGTGGAACCCGGGCTTTCCGCACATTGGCTCGCAGGCCGCACGGATTTCGGGGTTCCACCGCAAGCTCTGTGTCTATTCCTTCCACTACCGCGGAACGCCGGAAAAGCCAGGCCTCGTCTTCGGCCTCGACCGCGGCGGCTCCTGTACCGGCATGGCCTTCGAGGTGGCAGCGCCGGATTGGCCAGGGGCATGGGACTACCTGCGCCGGCGCGAGCAGGTGACCATGGTGTACCGGGAGGTTTTCTCGCCTGTGAAACTGCGCGATGGCCGCATGGTCAGGGCGCTGACCTATGTGGTGGACCGCCGACATGATCAATGCGCCGCCGGGCTCACGGACCAGCAGATTGCCGTCCTGGTCCGGCAGGGCGAGGGCATCTCGGGTCGCAACACCGATTATGTGCGCAACACCCATGCCCATCTGGCGTCCCTGTCCATCGCCGATCCGTCGCTGGCGCGCATCATCGCCTTGCTGGAAGCCTGAGCGGCGCACCTCAAAGATCAGAGCAGTCAAGCGACGCCAAAACGTCGCATTCTGGCCAGTCACGACGTTGCCGGAATTGACTTGCCGCGCCCCCGTAACTAGGGTCCGGCCACTTTTTCCAAAACCTTCTCCGAGAGGTCGTTCCATGAAAGTGCTGGTCGCGGTGAAACGCGTCGTTGATTACAACGTGAAGATCCGCGTCAAGGCGGATGGGTCGGGTGTTGAACTCGCCAACGTCAAGATGTCCATGAACCCGTTTGACGAAATCGGTGTCGAAGAGGCCGTCCGCCTCAAGGAAGCGGGCAAGGCCACGGAAGTGGTGGCCGTTACCATCGGTCCTGCACAATCGCAGGAAACGCTCCGCACGGCGCTGGCCATGGGTGCTGATCGCGCCATCCTCGTGAAGCACGACGACTATGTCGAGCCGCTCTCGGTCGCCAAGATCCTCAAGGGTGTGGTCGAGGCCGAGAAGCCGGAGATCGTGATCCTCGGCAAGCAGGCGATTGACGACGACGCCAACCAGACCGGCCAGATGCTCGCCGCCCTGCTGGGCTGGCCGCAGGCCACCGCCACCTCCAAGCTGGAACCCGGTGCGGGCGAAGCCACCATCACCCGTGAAATCGACGGCGGCCTGCAGACCCTGAAGACGAAGATGCCGCTGATCGTGACGACCGACCTTCGCCTGAACCAGCCGCGCTATGCTTCGCTGCCCAACATCATGAAGGCGAAGAAGAAGCCGCTGGATGAAAAGACGCCCGCTGACTTCGGCGTCAACCCCACGGCACGGCTCAAGGTCGTCAAGACGGAAGATCCGCCGAAGCGCCAGGCCGGTGTGAAAGTGAAATCTGTTGCCGAACTTGTCGGCAAGCTCAAGGACGCGGGAGCAATCTGATGGCTGTTCTTCTCATTGCCGAACACGACAACAAGGGCCTCAAGGACGCGACCCACAAGGCGCTGACGGCTGCGGCCCAGATGGGCGGCGACGTGCATGTGCTCGTCGCTGGCAACAAGGCTGACGGTGCTGCCGCACAGGCTGCGAAACTCGCGGGCGTCAAGAAGGTGCTGCATGCCGAAAGCGCTTCGCTGGAGCGTCCGGTGGCTGAACCCATGGCTGCGACCATCGTGGCGCTGGCCGGCGCCTATGAACACATCGTCGCTCCTGCCACCACCAACGGCAAGAACTACATGCCGCGCGTGGCCGCTCTCCTCGACGTGATGCAGGTCTCGGACATTTCGGAGGTGAAGTCCGCCGATACCTTCGTGCGCCTGATCTATGCCGGCAACGCGGTGCAGACGGTGCAGTCCACCGATGCCAAGAAGATCATCACGGTGCGCACCGCCTCCTTTGCCGCGACGGGCGAAGGTGGCTCTGCGTCAATCGAAAAGGTCAATGCCGCCGCTGATCCGGGCCTTTCCTCCTACGTCAGCGAAAACCTGACGAAGTCCGATCGTCCGGAACTGACCTCGGCCAAGATCGTGGTCTCGGGTGGCCGAGGCATGCAGAACGGCGACAACTTCAAGATGCTTGATGCAGTTGCCAAGAAGCTCAATGCCGCCGTCGGTGCCTCGCGCGCTGCTGTCGATGCTGGTTATGTGCCCAACGACTATCAGGTGGGTCAGACCGGCAAGGTCGTTGCTCCCGACCTTTACATCGCCGTCGGCATCTCGGGTGCCATCCAGCATCTCGCCGGCATGAAGGACTCGAAGATCATCGTCGCCATCAACAAGGACGAGGAAGC